>Ga0335073_10006152_pt1 | contig 16862 bp, 21 predicted proteins | sample Lox_Sample_22_FD_207093 | JGI IMG/M metagenome (GOLD analysis project Ga0335073, IMG submission 207093) | Soil microbial communities from Loxahatchee National Wildlife Refuge, Florida, United States - Lox_Sample_2.2 | ecosystem: Environmental > Terrestrial > Soil > Wetlands | place: USA... | reverse complement strand
AAGAGTTGGTGGTGCCGGAAGTAGCGCCGAGCGAGCAGAAAGCCGGTCAAGCGATTGGGCGTCTCGAGCGGGAGTTAGCAGCGGCGGAAGAGTGGCGCGAGCATGAAGCACTCGCCACGGGCGAAGGTATGCCTGCTGGGGAACTGGATGAAGACCCCTTGCCCCCTACTGCCAAATCCACCGCAGCGGGAGAATAGCCTGCAATTGTCCCTGGCGAAAGCAGCGCACTTGGCGTGCCGGCAGGTATTCTGGTTTCCAGTCGCGTTGTTGCTGCTCACCTATCTTCGAACGGACCAATTACGCGCGGTTTAAGCCGTTCGCGGTTTCCGCAACTGCCGTGCTTTGCCCGCCTTCGCTTCTCTCACTGCTTTTCAGAGACAGCAACCCGCATACGATCGAAGCTGCGTTTGCGTGGTCGTTTGTCGGCGTCATTAACGGCGCAATTTACGCCGCGGCTGCGGGCGTTATCGGTCCACACTGGTTGAGAGCGAGGCGAGCCGCAGCCTGCGTCACTGCAGGCCGAGAGCCATCGTCTTGACGATGGTGCCGTTGGCGTCGTCGTCCTTGAGTGCCCAAACGAACGCGCCACCTAGTCCACCGGGCACGCGCGTGCGAATGTACGCATCCTTGAGGAGAACAGTAAACGGATCGTCGAAAGACCAGAACGTCTGCGAATTCGAATCGTAAACCCAGGCGGCAATTCGCTGGAAATCGTAGTGCGGCGTGTAGCCGGTCAGGCCGGTCAGCGTGAGATAGGTGATCACGCCGGGAGTCTGCAAATAGTCGGCGGGCGCAAACGGAGCCGGGCCGGTGGAGCTTTGATAGAGGCCGGCGTTCGTGCCGGGAACACCGGTCCATCCGCGCGCATAGGTGGGAATACCTAAAACCAATTTTTCCGGGGGCACGCCGGCTTCGAGATAGGAGCGAATGGTGTATTCGATGTAGAAGTTTTCGTCGCGGTCGGGATCCTGCTTATCGTCGAGAAGCGGGGAAGCGTGGTTGGTGGAAGTTTCCCAGGTGCCGTGGAAGTCGTAGCCCTGCACATTGAAGAAATCGAGCTGGCGCGCCACTGCGGCCAACTGCAAGTTCGAAAAGTTTTGCTGGCCCGCGGGACCGAACATGGTCAGCAGGTACTGCTTGCGGTTTGCTTTTCCCAAAGCATCGAGCTGGCGGCGAAATTCCTGAAGTAACAGCGTGGCGTTTGCGGTGTCGGCGGCGGTGGGAAATTCCCAATCGATGTCAATACCGTCGAAGACTCCGCCGGCGGAGACTCCCGGCGCGAGATTGCCGTTGATGAACAGATCGATGCAGCTGGCGGCCATGGCTTGGCGGCCGGCGGCGGTGCTGGCAGCCGCGGAAAAGCCGTCGGGGCCGGCAAGCGAAATCAGAACTTTGAGGTTGGGATGCAGTTGCTTCAGTTGCTGGAGCGCGGCGAAATTCCCGTAGAGCGGACCGGTATAGGGTGCGCCGCTGACGCTGGGCAGGTAGGGCGACTGATAGTCCGCCCAACTATCGGCGATGGCGCAGCCGGTTGCGGTGGCGTTGCCGAAGGCGTAGGTGAGGTGAGTGAGTTTGTCGGCGACGCCGTTGTTTTGAAGGTTGGCGATATTGTAGCCGGCAAAATAGATGCTCCACTCTTCAAAGTAGCCGCCAATGATTTTTGCGGGCGGACGGTTTTCGCGTTGCTGACCGAGGGCCGGCCCGACGAAAAACAGGAGCACCACCAGACCGCCGAGCAGGGAACGAGAGGCATGATGCGAACGAGACCGGGAAACACAGGTAGACATGGAAACCACCTCGAGGCACAGGATGCAAGCGGGCGAACTATAGACCTATATAGCGGTGTTGGCAAGCGTGAATTATTGTGGGGTGCTGTGATGAGATGAAATTGTGTGGACTATATAGCAGTTGGCGTGTTTTGACAGGCAAGAACTCGGGTGAGCGCGAGGCCGGTGGCGTTGCTGCGCCCGGAATGAGGTTCCCTGGGGACGAAGGGCCGCGAGGCGGAGGCGGACGGGCTGAAGCGACGCCGTACACGGCGGAATTTTTGCACTCTGGCTGGCCGGTGGCGTGTCGCTCTCGCCGGGATTCTTGCAACGCTCGGGATGACAGGCACGGAAATCCCGCGACTCCGCTCGGGACGACAACCAGAAAAAGCCAGGATTCTAAGCCGGGGCGGAGGTGGCTTTCGGGCGGACGTCCATGCCGAAGTCTCTTTGGACAGCGGCGTACCAGGATTCGTCGTCCTCGGCGCCCCAATCGATCCATTGCTGGTCGGTCATGGCGGCGCGCCAATCCAGGAACGGTTGCGCGTCCGGTCCGACGGGATGGCGCAGCTGCCAGGTTCCGCCTTCGATGATTTCGCGAATCTTGTCGGCGACGAGCTCTGGACCGCGATGCGTGGCTAGCGCTTCCTGAAACAATCGCGGGAAGCGCCGCGTCTGCGGGTCAGCGCTTTGCACGGGTCCGTCGGCGATGCGGCCCGCCATGGGTGTCGAGATGATGCCGGGCTCGACGAGAGCAACGTGAATGTTGTGCGGCTTGGCTTCCTGCGCCAGGGCTTCACTGAGCGCTTCGAGCGCCCATTTCGTGGCGGCGTAAGGGGCGGTGGGCGAGGAGCAAATCCGTCCAGCGACGGAACTGACATTGATGATGCAACCGCCGCGCTGCCGCTTCATCTCCGGCAAGCAGGCTTTGATGCAACGCACGCTGCCGAAGTAGTTGGTTTCCATGGTGAGGCGAAACTCGCTTATGGGCGTTTCTTCAATCGAGCCAAAGCGCTCGATGCCGGCGTTATTCACCAGCGTGTCGATGAATCCGGCGGTGGCGCGAATGGCGGTGACGGCGTCGTGCACGGATTGGTCCGAATCGACGTCCAGCGCGGAGATGGCGACGGGTAACTTTTCCTTTTCCACCAAGTCGCGGAGAACCTGCCCGCGATCTGGGTTTCGCATGGTCGCGAAGACGCGATGTCCCTGTCTGCCTAGCGCTACTGCCGTCGCCAAGCCAATTCCCGAGCTGCAACCGGTGATCAATACGTTGGCCATAGGCCACCTCCGTAGGAGGGCCATCATACGCCTGTTCGGAGGCCTGTCGCCTGGGCAGCGCCAGACGAGAGCGCGGACGCGCTGCCTTCACAGATCCTTCCAACCCCTGTCGATGGCTTCGCGGCTCGGAGCTATTTAAGCGAGGCTAGGAGATGATGCCAAAACGGGGTCGCGGCTAGCCGCAAGGCGATCGGCGGAGTGATCAAGAGAGTTATGGCTCCCAGCCAAGTGGCGCGATGCACGCGCCGCATGGTCAGTAGATCGAAGGCGATCGGAAGCAAGGCAAATGCCAGGAGCACCAGCCCGACCACGGATGGTTTTACGAGGACAAGCGCAAAGGGCCAGCGGGCGATAGCCGGGCCCAGCATTCCAAGCGTTCCAAAGAGCATCAGCCGCTTGTGCGCGGCGGGCTGCCGGCGGAGTAGTAAGCCCGCCGTAAACACGGCCAGGGAAATGACGAGTCCGACCTCGTCCAGCGCTAGCACCTGTGCTTCATCTTGCCCGCGGAAGGCATCGCCGCCGCGGCGCAGCCCCTCGACCATAACGGCTTGACCCATCAGAAAGACCAAGGCCACCAGAATCGCGCCTACGACCCCGAGTTTTTTGTGCAGGTCCACGCGTCCCGCGGGGACGAGCGAAGCCTGGACCGCGAACAGCGCGATCCACGAGCTAAAGAGGATGCCGTGAAGCGCGACCAGCAGGTTCGGCAGGTGATAGTGATACAGGGGAGCCAGAAAAAAAGTGCGGGCAAAGCCCAGAAACACAGACGCGATGATGAGCAACGCCATAAACGGAAAAAAAAGATCTGCTAACCGCAGGCGCGCGAACTTTCCGGCAAGCGCCGCCGGACTCACACTGGTTGTCATGCTGCAGGTCGCCTCCGTTATGGGCAAGGTCCGAGATCGGACGAATGGCAGGTCCTGGTTGGGGCAATGGTAGGTAGGCTGGACGGAGATTGTCAACCAACAGGATCGATGAGGCGCTCGAGCGGTGAAGCCGTAAGTAGTTCCACGAGCGAAACAAAGCCTGCGGCCGTGCGTTTGGTTCAACAAGACGGCGGATCTACCGGCTTTCGTGGAACAAAAGTGGGTCAGATTCCGTTTAGATGTGAGACGGACGGGGCGGTTCAGACGACTAATCCTTTCAGGAGAGTGGCGTTATGAAAAAGAACGCGAGTTTGCTACGGGGCTGGACGCTCGCAGTGCTTGGTGTGGCCATGGTTTCGCTAGCGGCTGGTGTGTCCGCGCAGGCGCAGGGGGAAAAGCGGACGGTCTTTGATCCAGGCGATTTTCACTGGCAAGGCAGTTTGAAGGCGGGGCAGACGCTGGAAGTGATCGATACCAATGGCGAGATTGACGCCAACCGCGCTTCCGGCGATACAGCGCGAGTAGAAGGCCGACGCGGCGGCAGCCCGGATGACCACGACATGTTCATCGAGGTGGTCGAGTACGGCGATGGCGCCACGATTTGCGCGGTCTACGCGAGGGAGAAGGCGCCGGGGCGCTGCCATCGCGGCGGCGTATCATCCGAGTCCGGCGACTGGTGGCATGGGCGTCGCGCGAAGATCAGCTTTGACGTGCAAGTGCCGCGCGGCGTGAAACTGAACGCGATGACGACGAATGGCCGCGTCCATTGCCTGAATCTGGACAGTGTGGTGCAGGCGGCTACGACGAATGGCGACGTGGAAGTTTCGACTAGTGAATGGGCGTCGGCAAGGACCACCAACGGCGGGGTGCGCGTGTCGATGGGCAACGCCAAATGGAGCGGCGAATTGGAGTTGGAGACCACCAATGGCAGTGTAGATGTCACGCTGCCGGCCTCGGCGGAATTCCAGGTGCATGCGGCCACTACCAACGGCGGGATCAGCTCGGATTTTCCGGTTACGGTGCAGGGAAGGTTTGGGCCGAAGTCGTTGTCCGGGACGGTAGGCGGAGGGGGAAGGGAATTGAGGCTGGCCACGACGAACGGTGGAATTGACCTAAAGAAGAGCTGAGCGAACGCTTCTCCTATCTGCGTATATCTTGCGTATATCTTTGGTGCACTGCGAGTTTTGACAGGTGGCGACGTGCCTTTTGCTTTGATTCACTCCTCCGGGAGTTTCGCAAGGAGGAGCGGGCCATGGGGACCCATGCTGTGCAGTTTCAGATAGACGCCGAAGCCGTCGAAGAACGAGTCAGGCGCCTGCTTGATCAGATGCGCCAGGGCGATGCCGTGGCGCTCGCTCGTTGGTATTCGCTGGACTGTGAGGCCCGGACCGCTCACGTGACAAAACGGGACGTGCGATACGTGATTGCCCGCGAACTCGGTTTTAAGAGTTGGCAGAGTCTGAAAAAACAGCTGAACGCAGATGATCGCCCTTAAACTCCAAGAATTGCCAGCCTGATCCCGGCTCTCTTAAGTGGCACTGGGATCCGCTCTGGACCGACGCGCCGTCAAATCGCGCGGATGCTTTGGGGGCTGGCGGCTTACCTATTTTGCGCCTTGGCCTCGCGCCGCGCAAAAGCACTCCTCCTCTCGTGGGGCGGCTCGGCCGGTTCGCCTGTTAGTTGTCACAGTCGTCGAGCCGGAATCTTCCCGCCTAGTCTGACCTCGTACTTCCCGAAGGGGGTCCAGGCTTGACTTCGTTCCCTGTCGCTACACAGGCTCCGGCTGCAGTTTTTGACAAGTTTCCCAAACGCGGGCCGCAGTTCTCCGTTGTTCTCTCCGTGCTGCTGATCGCGTGCGGGTTTCTCGCCATACTCTTGCCCGTCGAAATGTCTTTTGGGGTGGTTGTTGTAGTCGCGTGGCTGTTAATGGTTAGCGGCATAATGCAGTTCGTTCACGTATTTGGTTGCAGAGGCATTGGTCACGCCACTTGGAAAGCGCTGGTGGCGGTCATTTATTTCGGAACAGGACTCTACTTGCGGCTCAATCTCCGACTGGGAATAACGGCACTCACGCTGGTGTTGATTGCGTTTTTCGTGACCCAGGGACTGATCGATGTCTTCATGTACTTTGCCACTCGCAAGAAAGGCACTTCTGGCTGGCTGCTAGTGGACGGTGTGCTTACGCTCATCCTCGGGTTGATGATCCGGCAGCATTGGCCCAGCGGTTCGCTTTCGGTAGTGGGCCTGTTGGTGGGGATCAACATGATCGTGACGGGAACCACCCGCTTGATGCTGACGTTTGCCGCGCGTCGGGCGGTGAGACTCTTGCTGATGATTCTGATTTTTCTTTGCGCAGCTGGTCTGGCGAAAGGGATGAGGTTGCGCGCTGCCGTGAGGGATGCGCAGTCGTCCGCCGGCAAATCGTTCAACATACGCGAGGGGTTTGTTGCGCACACCACCCCTGGGGCAGGCGTTCCAATGCCGACGAAACTCTGCAGTGCGGTGTACCCATTCAACTGGCGAGATACGGTGGCGGTTCCCGATACGTGGAAGGCATCTTCCTGTCAGAACTTCGCCCATTCGTTGGGGAAAGCCCAATACCAATTGGGTTGCGCAAACCCAAGCTCCTTCTCCTGGGGCGACGCAAACGGGAGTATTCCGGAAGACAATCGATGCGGTTGGTGAAGCTGCCGGATTTGCGACAGCATCGCGGTGGGGCGGAGGCACGGGGTGAGTTTTGCGCTCCGACGCCGCCGTAAGGAACTCGACCACCAACCTGAGAGATTCGGGGACCGCAAGGGTCCGAAGCGTTAGCTAAGCATGGGCGACACTTTTTCGCACGGGTTCGCTCGAGGGAAGAGGGATCTGGCTGCTTTCCTTTTCGGCTTGCTTGTCAATTTCGATCGAACCCTTGAAGAAAGCTCCGTCTTCAATAAGGATTTCGGGCGTCATCAGGTTTCCGGTGACGGAACCCTCTTGGCCGATGGCAATCCCACAACTCGCCCGCACGTTTCCTGTAAGCTTGCCGAGGACAATCACCTCGCCCGCAACAACATCGGCATTCACTTTGCACGCTGGGCTCAGGATCACTTTTTGGCTCTCAAGGTGGATGAGTCCTTCGACCGATCCTTCGATGAGCAGGGCGTCGGTGCCCGAGATTTCACCCTTTACGTGCAAACTGCCCCCCAGCCGCGAAGGATTTGCGTGCAACGCTCTCGGTTCCAACTTGGCAGTCGCGGAAGCGGGGGACTTCGTATGGCCCCACATCGGAAGGTTGCTCCTGAGGGAGCGAGCCAAGTCCATGAGTTTGCGCGCAGTGATCGGCATGTTCGCCTCCGGAGACAGAAAAGCGTGTCGCGTGGCGGCGGCCCACTGGCAAAAGTTGCAGGCAGGAAAAGTTTAAGTTGAGGATGGGGGTTGCCAGGGGCAGCAGCAACGCTGGCGAAAGGAGCGCGCTGCTTCTAGCCTCAGCCGACCTGCGGGTGCTAAGCGCAGCCACACGGCGGAGCAACGGCGCTCAGGAAGCGAGCGAGGGTACGCTATAGGCGGCACCGGTCATTTGCTGATTTCGTGATGGTCGAAACTGAACACGCGAGTGACCTGCCAGGATTTGTCGGCGCCGTTGTAGTGCCAGAGGTGCACGAAGCGGCCTTCACCATCGGAAACGGGTGGGTTAGCGTTGGGGTGCGTAAAGCGATGTACTCCGATTTCGACGGCGCCGTAATGATGGATGCCGAAGACTTCGAGAGTGCCGGGAACCAACTGGCGCTGGGTCTGGCCGCAGATGTTGCTCTTGATGCTGTCCACCAGGGCTTTTCTGCCGAGCGTGACGCCGCCGTTGTCGTGGTAGAACTCCACGTTTTCGTCCACCAGCGAGCCGAATTTCTCGAGGTCGCATTTGTTGTAGGCGCCGAAGAGGGCTGCGTCTTGTGCTTCGATGATGTGGAAGAGTTCTGGGTCGGCGGGCGGTTTGACGGACTGGGGGTGGGTTCCTGCAACGACGCAGGCGCACGTGATGATGAAGAGAGCGCACAACGGTGAGGCGTAGCGAAGTTTCATTCTGGACTTCCTCCTTTGGGTGCTACGGTTGGATCTTGGTACGGGAGGAATGGAGGAAATGTTCCCGGCAGTTCCGGTGACGGAAAAGAGAGGAACGGAACGCGTTCGAGCTACGTGCGTTTGCGACCCGCGCGCTTGAGCTTTGACCGGCTCTCAAGATGGAGATTGAGCGCGACGGCAGCGCGGATGAGATTTTGCAACGCCGCTTCATCGATCTTTTCGCCTTCGTGGATGTCGACGGCGCGCCGGATATTCCCTTCGAGGCTGGAGTTGAATAGGCTGGTCGGATCCTGCAGCGCCGCGCCTTTGGCAAAGGTCATCTTGACGTGGTTCTTGTAGGTCTCGCCGGTGCAGACGATGCCCGCGTGAGAAAACACCGGAATCCCCCACTTCCACTCTTCGACGATCTCCGGATCGGCCCGGTGGATGATGCCGCGCAGCTTCGCGAGCAATTTGCCGCGCCAGTCGCCCAGTTCCTGGATTCTCTCGTCGATCAGTGTCGAAGCCGATTCCGCCGCGACAGGTTTTTTCATGGGTAGCTCCAATTCTCGAAGCAACTCTTTCCGCGCTTCGGGGAACCCGCAAGTTCCGCAACTGCAGACCAGCCGTTTGCGCGCTAGTCTGGTCCCCTAGCCGTTCTCAACGCGCGACTTTATATCCGCGTACGCCGCCTCGATAAGCCTGCCAAGCACGGCGTTGTTCGTCGGTGTCCCCGGTCTTAGCTTCACGTGGCGCATGAACTTCCCGGAACCTTGCAGCAGGCGGGCCGGATCGGGCAACGCTGCGCCGTGAAAGAACCCCACGTTTACGTGCGAACCAAATACGTTAACGTAACCGAAGGGGGCGTCTCCCAAACAGGCCGTCGGACAGCCGTCATGCAAGAGCTCCCGGACTTCGTCGCCGCATTTGCGCATCACGGCAAACCACTGCCGCGCGATCGCTCCCAATTCACCGGCGTGCCCTTTCATCCACGCGGCGATGGCAGGATCCCGTTCCACAGCACCGTCGAATCGCAACAGTCCCGAAGTCATGAAGTCCCTCCGGTGGTCAGCGCGTCAGGTAGGGAGCTGTGCCCACGGCGGGTCGCTGCGAAAAAAGACGGAGAACCACGTGGCCCTTCCACATCCACAATCCGGAAAGCACCAGGATCGGGACGAAGACAAACCGAGTGATCGGGGCGTAGTAGTGCACCAGATCAAAAGGGCTGTAAACATAGCCAATGATCGGAATGCTGAGAATGATGTGAATCCAGCGGAAAACCGAGCGGGGGATGATGTGGTTTACGACCGGTGTTGCCTTGGCAGATGTGGCCATGCTGTCACTCCTTCTATTTACGATGTGGCAATTTGTATTTGACCAGTGAATATCGCGTTTATGACCTTTGCGCCGGTTGCGACCCAGCGTTGGGCGTCTCGACGCCGAATTGCTTGGCATACTCGCCTTTGAGCCGTTGCCAGCCCTTAAATTTCATGACGTCGCCTCCCGCGAGGCGGCCGATGGGCGTTCCGCTGAGCAATCGATCCAGAACATCGAAAGCAATGTGCCAGCCGGCCGCGCCCCACGAAATGAAGCGCCGGTCGATGTTGATCCACAGCGTCAGCCGCGTGCCGCTGGCGAGAGGTTCGAGCTCCCACCGGGTATCGTCGTACTCCAGGACTCTGGGAGCGTCGGCTCGCGTGATCTTGGTTTCGAGTGGTCGGGGAGCTGCCATCCAGGTGAGCTGCACCGTTCCTACTTTGCCCATGTTCCCATCGGCGTCGAAGGGCGCCCACTCGCGCAGTTGCGCTGGGTCGGTGAGTGCCTGCCAGACTTTTTCCGGCGAGTGGCGCAATTCTCGGACCAGAATGAGCGTCCACTTTTCTCCGTCCAGCTTGCGAACTTGCGCCCCACTGGCTGGGCTTGGCGTGTAGTACCCGAGATCGCCCATGTTCTTCTCCTGGTCGAAAGCCGATCGGTTCTAGTCGTCGCTAACGCGCGCCGTGGGCTAAATTCTTTCTACCACTTGGCCAGCTGCGTAAGCTGCACCAAGTTGCCGCACGTGTCTTTCAGCATCGCAATCGTCGAGCCGGTCACCGCGGTCGGCGGCATCGTAAACTCGGCGCCCCGGCCCTTGATCTTCTCGTAGTCGCCCTTGATATCGTCGGTGAAAAACATGATCGCGGGCTGGTTCTGTTCAAAGACCGCCTGCTGATACGTTTTGGCCGCGGGATTATTGTTCAGCGCGAGCTGTAATTCAGTACCGTTCGGTTCTTCAGGCGAAGCGATGGTCAGCCAGCGATACGGGCCCTGGCTGAAATCGGTCTTCTTGGTAAAGCCGAGCACTTCGGTATAGAAGCGCAGAGCTTTGTCCTGGTCGTCCACGTGCAAGGTCATCACTTTGATTCTCATAGCATTTCTCCTTTATTGCGACTCTGTTCGCGGTTTGCGCCGCGGTGTTTTCGCGGTCTTGCTTTTCGGTGGCTCCGGCGGATGCAGGCGATCCAGATGGCGTTCGAGAGCATCCACGTGCGCCGACCAAAACCGCCGGAACTGATCCAGCCAGGCATCTACTTCCTGAAAGCGTTCTGGCTTTAGCCGATATAGACGGCGCTGTGCATCCACGGTGGACTCCACGAAACCGGCTTCGCGCAGCACGCGCAGGTGCTTGGACACGCTCGGCTGCGGCATGCGCAGTTGCCGTTCGATCTCGCCTACCGACTGCTCGGAGGAGCTTAGTAGGCTCAGGATCGCGCGACGGTTGGGCTCCGCAATGATTTCGAAGGCCGATTCCATAGCTCCGTTTATACGCCTATGCGTATATACGTGTCAAGGAATATTTTAAGCTTTTTTGGGGGCCCTGGAGAAACTCCGGGTTGCCGGTTGCGGGTCCGCCCGCGCCTCAGGTCCGTATGCGCGGGAATGTCTAGTGAACCGTATTGTCTCTGTAGCGTCAGGCGGTGTCCTGCGCGGGCCCCCTATTGCTCGTGCCACCGGAGGACGCGCAAGGCGCGTAGGGTATTCCAGCGGCTGGGCCGGCCATCGCCGTCGTCGAGCGCGAAGTGGATCGCGCCGGGATGGGTGTTTTCCAAAAGCCAAGTGCCATCGGGCTGTCGCTTGGAACGCAGCAGATCGACCGCCTCAACAATGCGGGAGTCCGGCGGATCACCCACTTCTCGAAAGTATTCCAGACCTCGGAGCACATCGTAGTGCCAGCGCGTCGGAAAGGACAGCTGCAGCCAGGCCCGATCAACGACTGCGCCGGTGCTCTTGCGCCGAAACAGTTTTCGTTCGAGGAGATACTCTTCGCCACGCCGACGCGCCGCGATGGATTCCGCCGAGCCGCCGGTGGCGCGTTCGTGCGCCAGGAGGCCTTCGAGGACGCGGATGGTGGTGTGAAACGACGAGCGAACCGAGCCATTCTCCGCCTCGCAGTTCCATCCGCCATCTGCGAGTTGTTCACCGATTAGCCGGGCGACCACAGCCGACACGTCTTGTCCGAAATAAGTACCCACTACGACCGTCAAACCGTTGATGCACGGCTCGACTTCGCCGCTAAAGAAGGGCTGGCCGGCGTGCTCCCAACGGCAATGTTCGCGGACTTGCGCGACCGCCCGCCGCACCGCGTCACAGTGCGGGTCAACACCAAAGTCGCGCAGCAGGACGAGACTATAGGCGGTGGCGGTCCAGGGCTGGCCGCTCGCAGAGCGGTCTCGCGGCTTGGGGAATAATGCTCCGCCGGCCCAGAGCCCGTCCGCGCCCGGCAGCGCCAGCAACCGGGCGCCCCAGCCGACCGTCGCGACACGGGCACGCTCGGCTTCGAAAACTTCTCGCGGCGCATCGGCGAGATCGCGCAGCGCCTGCCAGCGAATCGCGGGATCGGAGTCCAGCAGCCAGTCAAGAACGTTCATCGGCCGAGTCTAGCATGGCCAAGTACTCGGGCCGCCGGGTGCTCATCCCTCGCAGTTTTTGCGAGAGCGGGGATTTTGAGTCCATCGAGTGTTGCGTCGACCCATCGAGACGACCCGGCTCACTGGAAAGTGTGGGAGCGATGTCTGATAGGATTTCTTACAGCCAGTTCAGGTACGAGTGGTTTCTGTTCGACTACAAAAAAGGCTACGCCGACAGGATTTCGAACTTCATTTTGATTGTTCGCCTGACTGGAACATCTCCAGCCACACTCCATGTGTAACTTCCGGGGGTAACAGAAAGCTCTGGCCATAGAAGCCTTTGTAGGTCTCCAGCTTTCTTCCTGTCGCGCCCTCAGCCAATTGGCGGGCCTTGCTCAGATCGACCACTTCGATGCTTAGGCCGATGATCCCTTCGTCGTGGTTAGATAGATACGCTGTAAGCAGACTGTCCCTGTTACTTGACTGCAGTAGCAGCAAAGTTCCCGCTCCCACTTTCACTTCCCGACCGTAGGCGCTGAGAAACTTCGCTTCACGAGATTCACCGACTTCAAAGCCAGCATCGCGAAGCATGCGTAATTGAGTTTGCGTGTCGCGCACGGCAAACCAGCCCGCGTGAATACTCATAGCAGTGTTGGGATGATCCAACCGCCCCTCCGCGCGGGCCTTGTCCTTCCAACCGGTGGAAAGGTATTCGACCAAGAAAATCGGTATGGTAAATCCCTGTTTGTCGGCTGCTGGTTTGTCAGCGGTGCTCACGTCATACCACATTGGGGGAGGCGGTATGGTCTCGCCTTCCTTCATGATGCTGCCCGGGTCAGGACCTTTTACATCGAAGTTGTGGGCTCTCAGGTAGTCCGCCGCAGCCTTAGCAGATGAGACGTCGATGCCAAGAAACATTGCGCCTTCGTGTTTCTTCACGAAGTCTGCGATCTCGGCTGCATCGCCCTGTGCGGCGGGTGTGCCTCCGGCGACCGAGAGCAGTTCCAGGTAACCGTTTCTTGGGAAACTGACGGAGCAATTGGAAAGGCCTCCGGGAAAGTGGCCCCCGACGCTGACCTTGAAACCAAGGTGTTCGTAGTCGTGCCTGGCCTGAGTGAGGTCACGAACTCCGATACCTACGTGATCGACGCCCCACCCATCCCCGATCAGGGTTTGAGCGGACGATTGAGTATTGTTCGCCTTTCGGACCGGCGCGACCTCAGCAGCCAACGCAGCGGTTAGGAGAAGGAGCCACACAATTTGAGCGCGGATCGCCACATTACCTCGGTTTGGTCAGGCAGGATTCTACGCCAGCGGGCGCCGCCTGACAATTTGACCTTCAACTGAGCGTAACTGAATCGTCTGAATTGACGATAAATCCCGACTACACGCATCGAGCGGGTTCGTTTGCTAGCCGAGTGGCTGGCAGTCCGGATAGCCACGGCCCTTCGCTTCGGCCATCTGTTAGACTATCGGCGCTTATGCAAGAACGATTGCAGAAAATTATTGCCCGCGCGGGAATTGCTTCGCGGCGGCACGCGGAGCAGTTGATCCTGAGCGGGCAGGTGCGCGTGAACGGCGAAGTCGTCCGCGAACTCGGCAGCAAGGCGGACGCGGCGATCGACAAAATCGAAGCGGCGGGACGCGTGGTTCACGCAGCGGAACGCCACGTTTATTTGGTGCTGCACAAGCCCGCGGAAATTGTTTCGGCGATGGCCGATCCGGAAGGGCGCAAGACGCTGCGGAATTTGCTGCGCGGCTTCAAGGAGCGCGTGTATCCGGTGGGGAACCTGGAGTATGCGACGGCGGGGCTCGTTTTTCTGACCAACGATGGCGACTTGGCGGCGGAGATGCAGAAAAACTGGGACCACCTCGAGCAAACGTACCACGTGAAAGTGAAGGGAAGATTGACCCTCGAAGAGTTGGCGCAGCTAGGGAAGCGGGCGCGGGTAAAGTTGCGCGTTGTGCGGCAACCAGACGCGGCGCGGGGACAGCGTGGGCGAAGAGATGGCGCCAGCGGCGGCGCGAATTTTTGGTACGAGGCAAAATTGCGAGGGGCGAAGCGGGACCCTTTGCGCGACGCCTTATTTGCGGCGGGCCATCCCGTAGAAAAATTGGTGCGTGTGGGAGTAGGGAGTTTGACGCTGGAAGGCGTGCCCCCGGGACGGTACAGATTACTGAGCGAGAAAGAAGTTAGTGGCTTGCGGCGAAGCTGGGCGGAGCGGAGCAGAGCTGGAGGTGCGGTGTGAAGCGCAGTCTTGCAACGCATAAGGGTTGGATCATGGGTTTCTCCGCTCTGATCGTCTTGGGAGTGGCCTGCCTTATCCATGCGCAGGATCAGCCAGACGGAAATGCGAGTGCCGCGAAAGACCAGTATTTGGTTCTGTTGAAGCACGGGCCAAAGTGGATCCCCAACAAGAATGTGGAAGAGCAACCGCTTCTGGAGCATGGCCGCTATTTGAACCGGCAAATGCTTAAAGGCGCTCTTCAGCTTGCCGGTCCATTCCTCGATGGGTCGGGCGGTTTGATTGTGTACAACGCAACGAACGAGGCGGAAGTCCGCGCGATTGCCGAACATGACCCGGGAGTGCTGAGCCAAGTCCTGGAAATTGACTCCATTCGCCCGTTCCGTATCGCTTTCGACGCCGCAACAGGAAAGAGCCCGTTCAAACCGGCCAACTAGTTGCGGAATGGTCTTGCCTGGTTCGCGCGGGAGACAGCCACATAAAGATGAAAGAACGGTTGCAGAAAGTGATGGCCGCGTGTGGAGTGGCGTCGCGCAGAGCGGCGGAGGAGATCATCGCGGCCGGGCGCGTGCGCGTGAATGGCGCGGTCGTGCGGGAGTTGGGCACCAAGGCGGATTTGGACGTCGATGAGGTTTTGGTGGATGGAAAGCGGATAGCACGCGCAGAGAAGCTGGTCTACATTCTGCTGAACAAGCCCAAAGGATTCGTGACCACAGTCAGCGATCCGGAAGGGCGGCCAACCGTGATGGATTTGTTGAGCGCGAGAAAAGAACGGGTGTATCCCGTGGGCAGACTCGACTACGCAAGCGAAGGCCTGTTGCTGCTGACGAATGACGGAGACTTGGCGGCCAAGTTGATGAAAGCGGGATCGCATGCGCAGAAGACCTATTTAGTGAAAATAAGTGGGAAGCCGGAAGAGGGGAAGATTGCGCGCTTGCGGGCCGGAGTCGTGATCGAGTTGGAGGACGGGAGCAAGATGAAAACCGCGCCGGCAAAGATCCGCCTGTTAGATAACAAGACAAGTGCCGAGTGGCATTTGCCCGCTGGCGAAAGAGAGAATCCGTGGTATGAAGTGACGTTGATTGAAGGACGGAACCGCCAGATTCGCAGGATGTTTGAGAAGGTGGGACATCGCGTCGAGAAAATTCGCAGAGTGCGCATGGGGCCCTTGAAGTTGGATGTGGGAGTGGGCCAGTGGCGCGAATTGCGGGCGAACGAAATTGCAGAGTTGCAGCGAGCGGCGAATGGAAGTACCCGAAGTAGATGAGGGAAAGGCATTATCGGCAAAAACCTGTATCAGGTTGCGAGATTGCTGCACGCAGCACCGGGAGCCAGGCGCGATTGTGCAACGTCCGTTTCAGCATGCGAGAATAGACTGGCTGGGAAAGATGTAACGCATAAAAGCAGGGAACCGGGACGCAAAGAAATAGCAGCGGGAGACATTCCGGAATATGGCGCGGACGATCGAGGACTTGATACCGGATTACATTCGCGGGCTGCCGGTGTACGTGCCGGGCCGGCCCATTGAAGAAGTCGAACGCGAACTAAAAATCCACGCGGTGAAACTCGCGTCGAATGAAAACCCCCTGGGACCTTCGCCAATGGCGGTGGAAGCAGCGAAGCGGGCGCTGCACGATTCGAACCGGTATCCGGATGGCGGTTCGCATGTGCTGAGAGAAGTGCTGGCCGCACGAACCGGCGTCTCTCCAGAGGAAATTTTTATTGGGCTGGGATCGAGCGAAATTATCGATTTGGCCGCGCGCGTCTGTTTGCGCTCCGGCTTGCAGGGAATTACCTCGCACGGCAGCTACGCGCCATTCTCCGTGGCGATTCGCGCGAGCGGCGCGGAACTCGCGTTGGTGCCGCAGCGGCATTTTGCTTTTGACCTCGACGCAATCATTGCGGCAATCAAGCCCACTACCGGCGTCGTTTACATTGCCAATCCGAACAATCCGACTGGCACTGCGTTTGGTGTGCGCGAATTGGAGACTTTTCTCGCACGCGTGCCGGACGGCGTGCTGGTCGTCCTCGATGAAGCCTACGTCCACTACGCACCAGGTCTGAATAGGCGGAGGTCGGAGGAGATTTATCGGCGGCGGGGAAATGTGCTGCTTTTGCGCACATTTTCGAAAGTGTATGGGCTAGCAGGGATTCGCATCGGGTTTGCGATCGGGCGGCCGGAGTTGGTGACGGCGATGAACAAGCTGCGCACACCGTTCAATACTTCGGGAGTGGCACAGGCGGCGGCGCTCGCGGCAATTGACGATCGCGAGCACGTCGAGCGGTGCATCGCAACGAATTCGGTGGAGCGGGCGCGGTTGACGGAGGGACTGATGACGATGGGGCTGGATCCCGTGCCCAGCGAGACGAATTTTGTTTTTATTGAGCTGGGGCCGGACGCGACGCGAGTTGCCGAAGAGTTGCTGCGTGCGGGAGTGATTGTGCGGCCGCTGGGCTGGATGGGGATGCCGGAAGCGCTGCGCATTTCGGTGGGCACGGAAGAGGAAAATGAGAAGTGTCTGGCAGTGCTGCGACCGATTTTGGAACGGCGGGCGGCCGGGCCCGGGGAACTGGCGGCGCGATGAACCATTGGCCGGCGAGCAAAACTTGGGCTCGGTGACAAACAAAAAGGGCACATTAAAACCGAAGGGTGCGGGAATCCGCGAGTGATGGTACGAAGAAGGCGGGAGTTTGTGGCGAGCGAGTTGAGAAAGGAAGAAGAGCGGGAGCACATTCGCTGCGTTCAGCGTAAGGAAGCTCCCGCAGTTCCAAAGTATG
>Ga0335073_10006151_pt1 | contig 16863 bp, 8 predicted proteins | sample Lox_Sample_22_FD_207093 | JGI IMG/M metagenome (GOLD analysis project Ga0335073, IMG submission 207093) | Soil microbial communities from Loxahatchee National Wildlife Refuge, Florida, United States - Lox_Sample_2.2 | ecosystem: Environmental > Terrestrial > Soil > Wetlands | place: USA: Florida... | reverse complement strand
GAAGATGAACGCGACCGTGTCCCGCAGCAGCCGCGCCCGGCCGTCCCCGTCCATCGCGGTGACGTCCCGGCCGGCCACCTCGACCCGGCCGCTCGTCGGCTGGTCCAGGCCGCCGATGATGCTGAGCAGCGTGGACTTGCCCGAGCCGGACCTGCCCCGCAGCGCGACCAGCTCGCCCCGGCTCACCGACAGCGTCACCCCGCGCAGCGCGCGCACCTCGGTCCGCCCGCTGCCGAACGTCCGGGTCACCGACTCGGTCCTGGCGATCACCAGATCCGTTGATGTGTGCGCTCCCGCCGCGGTCATCGCCGGTCTCCTTCACTGCCTGGAACGCTACCGTCCCCGTCGGTCTGGCCTCCCCGGCCGGCCTGGTGTGGTGGCGGCGCGGTGTCCGGCCATACGCCCACGTGATCTGGCTCGAGGGCCAGCAGCACCCGGTCTCGCATGCCCAGAGAGTCGATGAAGTCGCGCGGGATCTGCAGCCGCCCGGCCCGGTCGAGCACCGAGTACTCCTGCGCGACGTCCGCCGCCTCGCCCTGGTCGTCGACGGTGGTGCGGCGCAGCACTTCGGTGCTGATCCTGCCGTCCCTGATCGCGATCGTCCTGCGGACCTGATCCGATACCTGCGGATCGTGCGTGACCACAAGGATCGTCACGCCGAGTTCCTCGTTGGCCGTGCGCAGCGCGCCGAACACCTGGTCGGCGCTCTCGCTGTCGAGCTCACCGGTGGGCTCGTCGGCCAGCAGCACGGCCGGCTGGTTGGCGAGCGCGATGCCGATCGCGACCCGCTGCTGCTCCCCGCCGGACATCTGGGCGGGCATCCGGTCGGCGCAGTAGCCGACGCCGACCAGATCCAGCAGCTCCGCCGCCCGTGAGTGCCGCTTGCCCAGGCGCAGCCCGGCAAGCCGCATCGGCAGGGTCACGTTCTCGGCCGCGGTCAGGTGCGAGAAGAGGTTCCTGCCGGTCTGCTGCCACAGGAAGCCGACGACCGAACGCCGGTACCCGAGCCGGTCTCCCGGGCGCATGGTCAGCAGGTCGTGGCCTGCCACCTGGGCCTGGCCGGCGGTCGGCGTGTCCAGGCCGGCCAGGATGTTCAGCAGCGTGGACTTGCCGCTTCCCGACGCGCCGACGAGCGCGGTGAGCTCTCCGGGGTCGACGAGCAGGTCCAGGCCCTGCAGCGCCTGCACCTCGATACCAGCGGTGGAGTAGATGCGGACCAGCCGGTCGCACGCGATCACGGCCTCCCGGCCGGCCGCGGCACCCCCCGCCCACCTGCCCGTTCCCTGTTCACCGTCGCGCTGCGCTACGGGCGCGCGTGCGCCGCTGGTCAGCTGGTCGATCGAGGTCCGGTTTTCACCCACCCGCGTCCACCCTTTCACCCACCCGCATCCACCCCTCACCGACCCGCATCCATCCTCACCTGCCCTCGTCCAAACGAAGCACCACGGGTGCCCGCCGGCGGATCAGCGCGTTCTGGACCGCCGCGGCCACCATGATCAGGATCAGCGCGCCCGCCGCCGGGGCGATCAGCGCCACCAGGTCCGGCCGCAGCGGCACCGGGGCGCTGGACCCGGTGAACGCGGACAGATCCAGCCCGGGTCCGATCAGCGGGCCGAGGGCCAGGCTGGCCAGCTCGCCGCCCAGGAGGGCGACGATCAGCAACGGCAGCGCGTCGAGCAGCGCAAGACGCCGGGCCTGGCGGGCGGTCATGCCCATCGCCGTGAGCCACACGCCGATCCTGGTCCGGTCGCGCCCGGCGAGCAGCACCCCGAGCAGCACCGCTGCCACCGCGCAGGCCGCCGAAGCGGCCGCGGCCTCTTCGAGGGCCACGTCCGACGCGTGCACGGTGGGCGAGTCGGCCGCCGCCTGCAGTGCCGCGGTCCTGGAGATGATCTGGCTGCCGGCAAGCTTGCGCGCCACCACCGCCCGCAGCGCCCGCAGGTCGATGTGCGGGCCGGCGAGCAGCATGGTGTTCGGCGTGGTGTTGTCGATCAGCCGGGAACTGGCCCAGGCCGGGAGGATGACAAACGAGCCGCCGCCGGGAAGGGCCGGGGTGCTGCTCGCGGTCGCGGCCACCCGGAGGGGCAGGAAGCTGCCCTCGAACGCGAGCCGTCGCGATCCGTCCCTGATGTCCGCCGCCACCTTGGGCGACGCGATCACCGGGATGACGCCGCCGCGCTGGCCCGCCGGCGGCGCGGCGAGCAGCCGGGCCGGGAACGCCGGCCACGGCGTGTCCGCGACCAGCGCCGCGTACCGCGCCGGGTTGACGATGACCACGCCGACCGACAGCGAGCCGGTCGACCCGATCAGCAGGTTGGCGGCCTGCGTCGAGTTCGTGGCCATCATGAACACGGGGGACGAGCGCCGCACCCCGGGCACGGCGGCGATCGCCGCCTGGATCGGCGGGCTGATCGCCGTGCTCGCCCCGGCCGCGTTGACCACGGCATCGGCGCCGACCTGGTGCCACGACGCTCTCAGCTGGCCGCTGGTCACCGCGGCGCGGACCATGCCGCCCAGCGCGATCACGGCCATGGCGACCACCAGCGCGAGCGCGGGCAGCATCGGCACCGACCGGGCCCGCGCCGACCGGGCGATGCCGAGGAACCCGACGGTTCCGCGGCGCGCCGCCGTGACCCGCGCCACGGCGCGCAGCGGTACCGGGTACACCCGGGCGGCGATCAGCCCCGCCGCGATCGCGATCAGAACCGGGGCCGCGACAAGGTACGGGTCGATGCCAGCTCCGGGCGCCAGGCCACGCACCCGCAGCGCGATCACGCCGCCAACGATCACCACGATCGCCGTCGATTCGATCACCAGCCTGCGCGCGGACCGGCGCGGCACGGCCAGCTCGCTGCGGCCGGTTCCGGCCAGCGACCGCAGGCCGCGGTGTTCCCACGCGGCGAGCAGGGCCGGCGCGATCAGCGCGATCACTCCGGCGACCGCGGCCAGCACCCAGCTCGTCGTGTTGCCCCCGTCCGGCAGCGCCACGACGCCGAGGGCGGCGCCCACGACCAGGGCGGGCACGGTCGCCGCGGCCGTCGCGCTGAGCACCCGCCACGCTATCTGGCCGGTGCTCCCGCCGCGGGCCCGGTTCAGCGCCAGCTCGCCGCGGAACGCGTCGGTGCGCGTGACGGCGCCGATCAGCAGCAGGATCGCGGTGACCGCGGCGACCCCGGCGAGCAGCAGCGCGTCGGTGGTGCCCACGGCCGCCTGCGCGGCGATGAACGCGGACAGTACCCCGGTGCCGCTGGCCGTGAACGTCGGCGGGTTCTGCAGCGACTGCCCGACCGCCGCCGTCGCCGCATCCCCGGCGTTTCCGCTGGTCATACTCGTCATCGCGGCTAGCATCCCGCTCGCCTGTGCCGCGGAGAGGCCGGCCGTCCGAAGCGGGAACTCCCACGAGATCGTGACGATCGCGCCGTTCACGGCGGTCTGCAGCGCGGGAAGCTCGTCTGGCCCGATGAGCACCGCGCCCAGCCAGGTCGGCCGGGTCGTCGGGTTCTCCAGGTAGGGCGCGGCGACCACCGGATCGTTGGTCCAGAACGTCGACGACGGATCCGTCGCCTTGATCACCCCGGTGACCTTCAGCACGATCGGCGGGTCGGCCGCTGGCATGGTGCTGCCCCGGCCAAGGTCGACGAGGGATCCGAGCCGCAGCCCGAACCGCTTTGCGGTTGGCTCGGTGACCGCGGCCTCCAGGGTGGCGGCGGTCTTGGTGACGGTGGCCGAGTGCGGCATCGTCCCCGAGACCAGCCGGGCGTTGCCGGACAGCGCGCTGCGGTAGGCGACCTCGATCTGGGGCGGCTCGAAGGCGACCGCTTGTGGCGCCGGGTTGAGCACGCCGAGCAGCGGCGCGGTCAGGCCGGACCACTGCTGTCTGGCCGGGGAGACGAGCGGCGGGCGGATGTAGGAGGCCATCACGCTGGACATGGTCTGGATCTGGGCTGCCGTGAGCCCCTGGCCGAACCCGATGATCTGCGAGGACGACGTGGCGGACACGCTGAAGCCGCCGGCCTGCGCCAGGGTCTGCCGCAGCGTGTTGTTCTGCAGCGAGGTGATCTCCCGTGGCCCGGCTGTCGCGAGGAAGGCGGCCAGCAGCGCGATCAGGGCCAGCGCCAGCCACGGTCCCGGGCCGGCGTCGCCGGCCAGGAACCGCCGGATGCGGGACCTTGCTGGCATGGTCATGTCTCGGCCTCCAGCCGGGTGCGCGCGGCGAGCCCGGCCCGCCGGGCCGGGCCGAGCGCCGCGATCAGGACCGGCACGGCCGCGGTCACCAGGGCCACGACGATGGGCACGGCCAGCGGGACCTGCACCAGGACGAAGGGCTGCGGATGGGCTCCGGTGGCGGTGAGCGTGACCGCCGGGACCACGAGCCTGGCCAGCACGCCGCCGAGGACGAGACCGGCCAGGGCCGCCGGGATGCCGAGGGCAGCCTGCTCGAGGCACAGCAGCCGGGTGAGCTGGCGGCGGGTTGCGCCGAGCGCCGCCAGCAGCGCGAGGTCCCTGGCCCGCTCGCCTGCCGTGGCCGCGGCCACGGCGAAGCCTGCCGCGGCCAGGATCACGGCGGCGGCCGCGATCGCGAGCATCGCAAGCTGCGGCGCCGCACCCAGCGGGTTGGCCAGCAGCGAGGCGGCCATGGACGCCCGGTCGGTGAGTGTGGCGCCGCCGGGCAGGCGGGTCGGCGCCGAGCCCGCGGTCCGCAGCCACCACTCGGTCACCGGCTCTGGCGGCGCGCCGTCGGCCGCGAGCGTCTGCTGCAGCAGGCTCTGGTCCATCACGATCCCGCCGGATCCGGTGATGGTGGGGAACCCGGCGATCACGCTGACGATCGTCACCCGCATGGTGGTGTTGCCCAGCTGGATGGGGAACGTGGAGCCCCGTCCCTGGCCGGTGGCGGCGGTGAACGCGCTGGTGGCCGCCACCGGCAGCGTGCGAGCCGGGCGGGGCGGGGCGACCGAGATCGACGCGGGCAGCGTGGTGGCCGGCGCCCCGAACTGCGGCGGGAAGATGCCGTCGCCCGGCTGGAACGACACCCTCAGGCTGGTGCCGCTGGTCACCGTGCCGGTGACCGATGGCGGGATCGTGACCTGGCCGGAGCCAGCGGTCGTCGATGAGGTCAGGCTGCTGCCCGCGGTGGCCGCGGCGAACGGCGCGCCGAAGCCGCCGGTCGTGCGCGCGGCTCCGCGCACCGACTCAATGGTCAGCGTGGCGTGCGCGGCGCCGGTCGTCTCGGCAGTCGGCATGACGTACTGCAGGCTGAAGCCGGTGATGCGCAGCGGATAAGCCGCCTTGTTGGCCGGGGCAACCGGCACGACCAGCCTGGTCGCCGCTCCGTTGCTGGGCACCACCCCCGCCTGCAGCTGATATGGAATCCCGAACGCGTCCGCGACCTCAACGAACAGCACCGGCTGGCCGACGGACGTGGCGTGCAGGCTCGCGGTGATCTCCAGCCGTGCGGGCCGGCCGGGAACCAGCGCACCTGGAATAGACGCCGCCCCGCGGCCCGCGGCAGGTGATAGCCGGTCCAGCAGCGCCCGCGGCGACCCGCCCACGAGGTCCGGCCGTATCGCGGCGACCGCCACGGCCTGCCTGGTGTCCAGCGCCAGCAGCGTTGCGGTGGCCGAATTCGGCATCATGACCGGTGACCGGATGACCGGCGTGCTTCCGGTCACCCCGCGCGCGCCGGTCAGCGTGGCCACCTGGCCCAGCGCGAGCGGTGCCTGCGGTGACAGGTCGACACGCTCATCGGCGCCGGTGGTGAAGCTGGCCTGGTCCTGCGCGGAGCGCTGCCAGCTGCTCCACTGCGCCACCGCGAGCACGCTGGTAGCCACGGCGAGCACCGCCAGCAGCACCGGGCCGGCCTGGCGCAGCGGCCTGCGGCTGATCTGCCACGCCGCCACGGCGGCGGTCATGTCGCGGCCCCGGCTGGCCGCACGGTCGCCGAGCCTTACCACGAGCGGCAGCAGCCGCAGCAGGATGACCGCTCCGGCGGCGAGCGCCAGCACCGGCGCGCTGACCAGGATCGGGTCAACGCCGATCGAGCCGCTCAGGCCCGTCGATACCGGCGCGGCGTAGTGCACGAGCTGCCAGACGGCCAGCCCGGCGAGCACCAGCAGTCCCAGGTCGGCTCCGGCGCGTGTGGCTGCGCCCAGCGCGCGCCGGCGCCCGCGCTGGGCCCGCTCCCGCACCGGCGAGCCCGCGGTGCGCAGCCACGGCAGGGCGATGACGACCAGGCATCCGGCCGCCACCGCGGCCGCCGCCGCCCACGCGGCGGCGGGGAACGTGACCGGCAGCCGCAGCCCGCTGCGGCTGAGCGGGCCGTGGCGGGCGAGCGGCGGCAGCAGCAAGCCGGCCAGCAGCGGGCCCGCGACTATTGACGGCAGGACCAGCAGCGCCGCCTCCGCGAGGCCGGACCCGGCCATCTGCCACCGGGAGGCGCCCCGCGACCGCAGCAGCGCGGCCTCGGCCTGGCGCTGGCTGCTGAGCATCACCGTCGCCAGCGCCAGCGTGGCCCCGGCGATGACGAGCAGGATCGCCGCACCAATCGCCAGCTGGGATCTGGTCACGACCAGCGCCGTCGCCAGGCCGGACAGCAGCCCGGGCAGCCCAGTGGACACCGTCTGGTTCTGCAGCCCGGTCAGACGTGCAACGTTATTCACGGCTGACTGCAGCCGGCCTGAAACGGCTTGCAGGTCCCCCGCACCCAGCCTGGCCACGTCGGGAAGGGCCGCCCAGGCGGCGGCGTCGACGGTGACGTGCCCGCCGGCCACGGCCGCGGGGGTGGTCACCAGCGACCCGTAGTCGGCGAACCCGCCCGATTGCTGAACGCCACTCGACGCGGAACCGAACAGCCAGTACGGGCTCTCCGGCTGCAGCGGGCGGAAGATCCCGGCGATGCGGACGTCGACTGGGGCCCCGCTGACACTCTCATGCAGCCGCAGCGTCTGGCCGACCGCCAGGTGCAGGCTCCGGGCCAGGCCAGCGGGGACCGCGGCGGGCACCGCCGCCGAGCCGCTCACCACGGTGGGCCAGGAGCCGGCGACCAGCACGGCGTGCGCGTTCAGGGCGGTCAGCGAGATCAGGTGGGTCTGTGCGTTCGGCAGGCCGACCCCGTGCGGGAAATCGAGATAGTCGGAACTGGCCGCGCCCCAGACCGCGACCGGCGCACCGCCGAGGGCGGTGGTGATTGATGTCCGCAGCTTGCCCGCAACCGCCGGCACCGTGGCGGCGGAGCTCACCGTCGCGTTCACCGAGATCGTGGTGCCCGGATTGCCCGTCAGCGAGGTGCGCACCGCGTGGCTGCTGACCGTGGCCGAGAACGCGGCGAGCGCGGCGAGCAGCGTCGCGGCGAGCAGCACGCTCAGCGCGGCGGCGGAGAGAGCGAGGCGATGCGGCAAGAGGCGCCGGACGATGGCGGGCGCTCTTCGCACGACCCCCGGTCACCTCGCCTTCCGCCCGCAGGCAGGACGTGCCGCCTGAGCTGCCGTCCTGAGATCACCCTGGCACGGGCCGGGCGGGCAGATCCACCGCCGAGATCCGGCGGAAACCGATTTGCAGGCCGACCGTAATCAGGAGCAATCAGATTATCGGGGATTATTCTCGGGTCTAGCGACCGCTGCGCGCGGCCATTACCTGGCCCCCGGTCCTACTAGACTCACCTGGCGTGACCGCACCAAAGCCCGCCGAGCTTTCCCCCCAGTACGCGCCAGCGGAGGTCGAAGACCGCCGGTACCGGCTGTGGGAGGAGCGCGGCCTGTTCACCGCCGACGCGGCGTCCGCGGCGCCCGCGTTCTCTATCGTCATCCCGCCCCCGAACGTGACCGGGTCGCTGCACATCGGCCACGCGCTCGACCACACACTGATCGACGCGCTGATACGGCGGCGCCGGATGCAGGGCTACAACACGCTCTGGCTGCCGGGGATGGATCACGCGGGCATCGCCACCCAGAACGTGGTCGAGCGCGAGCTGGCCAAGGAGGGACTGAGCCGGCACGACCTCGGCAGGGAGGCGTTCGTCGAGCGGGTCTGGGAGTGGAAGGCTTCCTCCGGAGGCGTGATCCTGGGCCAGATGCGCCGGCTCGGCGACAGCGTGGACTGGACCAGGGAGCGGTTCACGATGGACGCGGGCCTGTCCCGCGCGGTGCAGACCATGTTCAAGCGGCTGTTCGACGACGGGCTCATCTACCGGGCGCAGCGGATCATCAACTGGTGCCCGCGCTGCCTGACCGCGCTGTCCGACATCGAGGTTGACCACACCGACGACGACGGCGAACTGGTCACGATCAGGTACGGCGACGGAGCGGACTCCGTCAACGTCGCCACCACCCGCGTGGAGACCATGCTCGGCGACACCGCCGTGGCCGTGCATCCCGACGATCCGCGGTACGGCCGTCTGGTCGGGACCGAGGTGGAGCTGCCGCTGTCCGGGCGGCGGATCCCGGTGGTGGCCGACCCGCACGTCGACCCGGCGTTCGGCACCGGAGCCGTCAAGGTGACGCCGGCGCACGACCCTGACGACTTCGAGATCGGCCGGCGCCACGACCTGCCCAGCCTGGTGATCATGGACGAGCGCGGTGTGATCACCGCGCACGGCCCGTTCCAGGGCCTGGACCGGTTCGAGGCCAGGCCCGCCGTGCTGGCAGCCCTGCGCGAGCAGGGCCGGGTGGTCGCCGAGCGGCGGCCGTACGTGCACGCGGTCGGGCACTGCCAGCGATGCGGGACGACCGTGGAGCCACGGCTGTCGCTGCAGTGGTTCGTCAAGGTCGGCCCGCTGGCCAAGGCGGCCGGCGACGCGGTCCGCGACGGCCGGGTGCGGATCCACCCGCAGCAGATGATCGCCCGGTACTTCGACTGGGTGGACGACATGCACGACTGGTGCATCAGCCGCCAGCTCTGGTGGGGCCACCGGATCCCGGTCTGGTACGGGCCCGGTGGCGAGGTCGTCTGCGTCGGTCCTGGCGAGGAGCCGCCGTCCGGCGAGGGCTGGCACCAGGACGCCGACGTGCTCGACACCTGGTTCTCGTCCGGGCTGTGGCCGTTCTCCACGCTCGGCTGGCCGGACGACACGCCCGACCTGCGCGCGTTCTACCCGACCAGCGTCCTGGTCACCGGCTACGACATTCTGTTCTTCTGGGTCGCCCGGATGATGATGTTCGGGCTCTACGCGATGTCCGGCGCCGACCCTGACGCCGCCGTGCCGTTCCGTGCCGTCGCCCTGCACGGCCTGGTCCGCGATCAGTACGGCAAGAAGATGTCCAAGTCACGCGGTAACACCGTGGACCCGCTGGACTGGATCGACCGCTTCGGCGCCGACGCCACCCGGTTCACCCTGGCCCGCGGCGCCAGCCCGGGCAGCGACGTGGCGGTCAGCGAGGAGTGGGCGGCCGGGGCCAGGAACTTCTGCAACAAGCTGTGGAACGCCTCCAGGTTTGCGCTGCTGAACGGCGCCGACGCCGGCGCGGAGCTGCCCGAGCACTCCGTGCTGTCGACGGCGGACCGCTGGATCCTGTCCCGGCTGGCTGGGGTCACCGTCGAGGTGGACGGGCTGTTCGAGCAGTTCGAGTTCGGCAAGGCGTGCGAGGCGCTGTACCACTTCGCGTGGGACGAGTTCTGTGACTGGTACCTGGAGCTGGCGAAGGTGCCGCTGTCCGGTGACGATCCGGATGCGGCCGCGCGGACCAGGGCGGTGCTCGGGCACGTGCTCGACCGGCTGCTGCGGCTGATCCACCCGGTGATGCCGTTCGTCACCGACGAGCTGTGGACCCACCTGACGGGCGGCGACTCGGTGATGGTGGCTCCCTGGCCCGGTGCACCCGCGCCGGGCGTTCGCGAGGGCCACGGCGCCGCCGCCGGGCTCCAGCGCGACCTGGCGGCCGAGGCGGAGATCGAGGCGCTGATGCGGCTGGTGACCCAGGTGCGGAGGTTCCGGTCGGACCAGGGGCTGCGGCCGACGCAGCCGGTGCCCGCGGTCCTGGACGGCATCGAGGCCACGCCGCTGGCCCGCCATGAGGCGGGGATCCGCTCGCTGCTGCGGCTCGCCGCGCCCGGCGAGCGGTTCGCGCCCACGGCCTCGGTGCAGGCCGAGGGGATCACGGTGCAGCTGAACACGGCCGCGGCGATCGATATCGGCGCTGAGCGCCGTCGGCTGGAGAAGGACCTGTCCGCCGCCAGGGCGGACGCGGCCGCGACCGAGCGCAGGCTTGCGACCCCGTCGTTCGTCGAGAAGGCGCCCGAGGCGGTCGTGGCCCGAAGCCGCGACCGCCTGGCGGCCGCCCAGGCGGAAATTGCCAGCCTGGAGGCACGCCTGGCCGCGCTGCCGCAATCCAGCTGAACCGCCGCTGAACCGCAGATGCATATGCGGGATAACCGGCCTGTTACGTTTTCGCGTTCCTTTGGCACCATTCATCCGAAGAGCGCGGATTGGCGGCTACCGTCGGGTAAATGCGAGCTCGCTGTGGATTCAGGATCCGGGGCGGCATCGCCGCCCTGTCTGCTGCGGCCCTGGTAGCAGCGGCAGCGGGCTGCGCGAGCAGCCCGTCGAGCACGGCCGCCAGCGGCGCGCCGGCCACCGGGAGGACCGCTGTCCTGGCCGAGCCGCCCTCGACCGTGCCGGACTACATCTGGCCGTACACGCCCAGCGCGGACTTCAGCGACATCAATACCGATAACCTGCAGTACCTCATGTACCGCCCGCTTTACTGGTTCGGGCGCAGCGGCCAGCCGGTGGTGAACAACTCTCTGAGCCTGGCGAACCCGCCGATGTTCAACGGCGACAAGGTCACGATCAACCTGAAGCACTACGTGTGGTCGGACGGCACCCAGGTGACCGCCTCGGACGTGATGTTCTGGCTGAACATGGAGAAGGCCGAGCCCTCGAACTTCGGCGGCTTCACTGGCTTCCCTGACAACGTGAAGGACATCACCGTGGTCAGCCCCACCGAGCTGACGATGGTGATGGACCAGGCGTACTCGCCGACCTGGTTCCAGTACAACGATCTCTCCCAGGTCACCCCGATGCCCGCCGCCTGGGACCGGACCGCGTCCGGGCCGAGCAGCTGCGCCACGACGGTCGGCGACTGCGCCGCCGTGTTCAGCTACCTGAACAGCCAGTCCAAGGACCTGAGCACGTATGCGACGTCGCCGATCTGGAGCGTCGTGGACGGGCCGTGGAAGCTGAGCTCGTTCAACGCCGACGGGCACGTCACGTTCGTGCCGAACAAGAAGTACTCCGGCCCGGTCAAGCCGAAGCTGTCGGCGTTCGAGGAGGTGCCGTTCACCACCGACTCGGCCGAGTACGACGTGCTGCAGTCGCCGAGTTCCAGCACCAAGATCGATGTCGGCTACCTGCCGTACCAGGACGCGCCGACCAAGCCGGACGGCGCCGCGGTGGGACGCAACCCGCTGTCCGCCAGGGGCTACACGCTGGACCCCTGGGAGATCTGGGGCATCAACTACTACGTGCTGAACTATCAGTCGACGACGGGCAGCGGCCCGGTCTTCCGGCAGCTGTACTTCCGCGAGGCGCTCGCCTACCTGATGAACCAGGCCGCGGTCATCGCCGGGCCGCTGCGCGGCTATGGCACGGCCACCGTCGGGCCGGTCCCGGACACACCGGAGACCTCGTTCCTGTCCCCGAAGGGCAAGCAGGGGACGCAGTTCCCCTACGACCCGGGCAAGGCGAAGGCCCTGCTGGCCAGCCACGGCTGGACCGTGGTGCCGAACAGCGTGACCACCTGCTCGGACCCGGCCAAATGCGGGCCGGGAATCAAGAAGGGCCAGGGGCTGAGCTTCAACTTCCCCTACGCCACCGGGATCTCCTGGATCACCTCGGAGATGACCCAGCTGCAGTCCAACGCGGCCACGCTCGGGATCAAGCTCAACATCGAGCCGCAGCCGTTCAACGAGGTCACCGCCACCGCCGGAGGCAACTGCGTGGTCACCAAGTCCCCGTGCGACTGGGACATGGGGAACTGGGGCGGGGGCTGGTCGTTCGCTCCCAACTTCCTGCCGACCGGCGAGGAGCTCTTCAAGTGCGGTGCCGTCGCGAACTCGGGCGGTTACTGCGACACGGCCAACGACGGGCTGATCAGCAAGACGCTCACCAGCGGCGACCTGAGCTACATGTACCAGTGGCAGGACTACCTGGCGACGCAGCTTCCGGTGGAGTGGGAGCCCAACGCGGACTACCAGCTGACCGAGGTCACCAGCAACCTCAAGGGCGTCGCCCCGCAGAGCCCGACCCTCGATATAACCCCCGAGAACTGGTACTACGTGAAGTAACGGACAACTCACCGCAGTCGATAACCACGTGGTAGCAGGCGGATAACTGATCCGTCACGATTCCCGGGCCAGGGCTGCTCGTGGCACACCGGGTCAGCCCGGGTCCATAGGTTGGCAGGAGAACGCACTCGGCTGTGGCCAGCGCCCTCTGCGGCGCACGGGCGGGAGCAAGTCGTGGTTGTCGGAGCGCGCTTGGGGGACGATGACGTCTGCTCTGGCGGGCTCCCCGTGTCTAGGAGCCGCCATCATGGGGACGTCCCCACATCAGCAAGGCAGATTCAGGTTCAGGGTCCGCAGCAAAATCCTGGCGGTGGGCACGGTAGCCGCCGCGTGCGCTCTTATCGCTGCTGGCTGCTCCAGCAGCGGTTCCACGGGGACCAGCGGGACGACGCCGGTCTCCGGTGGCACCGCGGTATTCGCTGAGCCACCGTCGACGCCGCCGACGTACATCTTCCCGTACATGAGCAGCACGTTCGCCAGCGACGTCAACCTCTTCAACTTCCAGTACCTGATGTACCGGCCGCTGTACTGGTTCGGCAACGGGGCGCAGCCGACGTTCAACTCGTCGCTGAGCCTGGCCGACCAGCCCACGTTCAACGGCACCAAGGTCACGATCAACCTGAAGAATTACAAGTGGTCCAACGGCACCCCGGTGACCGCGCAGGACGTGATGTTCTGGCTGAACATGGAGACGGCCCTGCCCAGCGATTACCTCGCGTACACCAACTTCCCGGCCGACGTGAAGGACATCAAGGTGGTCAGCCCGACCGAGCTGACCATGGTGATGGACAAGGCTTACAGCCCGACCTGGTTCCTGTACAACCAGCTCAGCCAGATCACCCCGATGCCGGCCGCCTGGGACCGGACGGCGTCCGGGCCGAGCAGCTGCGACACCACGGTGAGCGACTGCGCCGCGGTGTACAACTACCTGAACACCCAGGCCAAGAACCTGACCGGCTATGTCGGGTCGCCGCTCTGGTCGATCGTGGACGGGCCGTGGACGCTGAGCGCGTTCAACGCCGACGGGCACGTGACGTTCGTGCCGAACAAGAAGTACTCGGGCCCGGTCAAGCCGAAGCTGGCGGCGTTCCAGGAGGTGCCGTTCACCACCGACTCGGCCGAGTACGACGTGCTGAAGTCGCCGAGCTCCAGCACCAAGATCGACGTGGGCTATCTGCCGCAGCAGGACGCGCCGGCCAAGCCGGCCAACGCCGCGGTGGGCACGAACCCGGTGTCCGGGTACACGCTGGCGCCCTGGCAGACCTGGGGCATCAACTACTTCGTGCTGAACTACCAGTCGACGACGGGTAACGCGCCGATCTTCAAGCAGCTGTACTTCCGGGAGGCGCTGGAGAACTCCGTCAACCAGGAAGCCGTGATCACCGGACCGCTGCGGGGCTACGGCAACGTCACGGTCGGCCCGGTCGGATCGGTCCCGACGACCCAGTGGCTCTCGCCGAAGGGCAAGCAGGGCAACCCGTTCCCGTTCAACGCGAGCAAGGCCAAGTCGCTGCTGACCAGCCATGGCTGGAAGGTGGTGCCGAACGGCGTCAGCACCTGCGTCAAGCCGGGCACGGGCTCGGGCGAGTGCGGCGCGGGGATCAAGAGCGGGCAGGGGCTCAGCTTCACCCTTCCGTACGCGACCGGGATCTCCTGGATCGAGTCGGAGATGACACAGCTGCAGTCGAACGCGGCGGCGCTCGGGATCAAGCTGAACCTGCAGCCCAAGCCGTTCGCACAGGTGATCTCGACGGCCGGCGGTAACTGCAAGGTCGCCAAGCTCCCGTGCAACTGGGACATGGCGAACTGGGGCGGCGGCTGGTCGTTCTCGCCCGACTACGCTCCGACCGGGGAGCAGCTGTTCCAGTCCGGCGTGGTCGCGAACTCGGGTGGCTACAGCAACACCACCAACGACTCGCTGATCGGCAAGACGCTGACCAGCAGCGACCTGCAGAACATGTACAGCTGGCAGGACTACCTGTCGCCGCAGCTGCCGGTGATCTGGCAGCCGAACGCGGACTACCAGCTCACCGAGATCGTCAACAACCTGAAGGGCGTCACGCCGCAGAGCACGACGCTCAGCATCAACCCGGAGAACTGGTACTTCACCAAGTAGGCCCGGACCCGTCAGCGGGCCGGCCTGGCCGATGGCTGGGCCGGCCCGCTGGTCTGGCCGTGAACGCGGCCCCGCGGGGGTCTGTAGGCTTGCCAGAGTGACAGTGACCGAGGTGGATCAGCCGTGACCGACTACGAGGCGCGGCTGCGGGAGATCGAGCGGGAGATCTTCGCCCGCCGGCCCGAGCACTCGATCGAGCCGTCCCTGGACCGGATCACCGCCCTGACCAGCCTGCTCGGTGACCCGCAGCGGGCCTACCCGGTCATCCACCTCACGGGGACCAACGGCAAGACCTCGACCGCCCGGATGACCGAGACGCTGCTGCGCGCGCGCGGCCTGCGGACCGGCCTGTTCACCAGCCCCCACCTGACCTCGATCAGGGAGCGCATCTGCGTGGACGGCGAGCCGCTCAGCGCCGAGCGCTTCGTGGACGCGTACGAAGAGGTGCTGCCGTACGTAGATCTGGTGGACCAGAGCCAGCCGGCCGCGCTGTCATTCTTCGAGGTCCTCACCGGGATGGCGTTCGCCGTGTTCGCCGACGCACCGGTGGACGTGGCGGTCATCGAGGTCGGCGTCGGCGGAACCTGGGACTGCACGAACGTCGCCGACGGCGCGGTGGCGGTGATCACCCCGATATCCATTGACCACGTTCGCTACCTGGGCAACACCGTGACGTCCATCGCCACCGACAAGGCGGGCATCATCAAGCCGGGCGCGGTCGCCGTGCTGGCTCAGCAGCCGGTCGACGCCGCCGAGGTGCTGCTGCGGCGCGTCGCCGAAGTCGGCGCCACCGTGGCCAGGGAAGGCATCGAGTTCGGCGTGACCAGCAGGCAGCTCGCGGTCGGCGGACAGCTGCTCAGCGTCCGCGGCCTGCTCGGCTACTACGAGGACTTGTTCCTGCCCTTGTTCGGCGCGTACCAGGCCGGCAACGCCGCCTGTGCCCTCGCGGCGGTGGAGGCCTTCGCCGGGGCGGCGAGCTCGGGGGACCAGGACGGCTCCACGGATGAACCGGCCGCGCTCGACGATGGCCTGGTGCGCGAGGCGTTCCGGATGATGTCGTCACCGGGCCGGCTTGAGGTGGTGCGGCGCAGCCCGGTAACGATCGTGGACGCCGCGCACAATCCCGCCGGCATGGCCGCCACCGTGGCCGCGCTGACCGAGGCGTTCGCGGCGACCGACCTGATCGGGATCCTCGCCGTCAGCGAGGACAAGGACGTCCCTGCGATCCTCGATGAGCTCGAGCCGGTCGTATCCGAGCTCGTGGTGACGTCCAACTCCTCACCGCGCTCCGCCGATCCGGCCAAGCTCGCCGAGCTGGCCAGCGCTGTGTTCGGCCCGGACCGCGTCAGGGCCGTTCCCCGGCTGGACGACGCGATCGAGGTCGGGGTGGCGCTGGCAGATGAGGCGGACGCGCGGTCAGGCGACGGCGGGACACCGGCCGCGGCGCTCGTGCTCATCACCGGATCGGTGGTCACCGCGGGCGACGCACGCCTGCTGCTCACCCGCGCCAGGCCGGGTGAGCCGGCCCCCGGTCCGGCCAGTACGGGGCCGGCCAGCACCGCCCGGGACGACACCGGCGACGAGGCATGACCGCCATGGCGCGCAGCGGCGAGCACGAGACCGGCCCCGGCGATCAGCCTCCGGTCGAGCAGGGCGCTGGCGCGCGCGGGCGAGGCGATGCGCCGGCGACGAAGCGGCTGCTCTCCACCGTGCTGATCATGGAGACGGTCGTGATCTGGCTCGCGATCCCGGTTGCCCTGGCCGTCGACCACGCGTCGCCGCGCAAGGCCGGCGTGGCGGGCGTGGTGCTGGCGGTCGTGGCCGTCCTGCTCGCCGCGATGGCGCGCCGCCGGCTGCGCTGGACAATCGTTGGCGGAAGCGTGCTGCAGGCCCTGGTAATTGCGGCCGGCGCGATTGTCCCGGTGATGTACTTCCTCGGCGCCATTTTCGCGGCTTTCTGGGTTATCGGCCTGCGCCTGGGCCATCGGCTGGATGTGGCCTCCTAGCAAGGTCATCGCGAGCAATTGCCCGGGCTCACCTGCACCGGCGTGCCACTGGGCGACCCGCCGCAACGGCCTGTAGGCTTTCGGTAACGGGCTCAGCTTGCGCGCGCACCGTAACAGTTTGCTAACAACTAGTAGCTGCCAGTCGCAAGCGGATCCGTTGCCTGAACGGGCTTCCGGGGTCGCGGGCACCATCGGCGCGAACCACACGTTGCACGTTTAGGCAGCCCGGCGCTGGTAGATGAAGGAAGAAGGACCGTGGGCCGAAGTCTCGGCGAGCAGGTCCTGGCGCAGTATTCCAAAAGCATCCGGCATGACCCTCTGGAAGGTTTTCGTTCCACATGAGTAACGCGCTGGCGTTCCTTGGCCGCGATATGGCGGTCGATCTCGGAACTGCGAACACGCTCGTCTACGTACGCGGGCGCGGGATCGTGCTCAATGAGCCATCAGTGGTGGCTCTGAACA
>Ga0335073_10006150_pt1 | contig 16864 bp, 9 predicted proteins | sample Lox_Sample_22_FD_207093 | JGI IMG/M metagenome (GOLD analysis project Ga0335073, IMG submission 207093) | Soil microbial communities from Loxahatchee National Wildlife Refuge, Florida, United States - Lox_Sample_2.2 | ecosystem: Environmental > Terrestrial > Soil > Wetlands | place: USA: Florida... | reverse complement strand
GTGGTGTCAGGGACGCTCGGAATTTGGCCATCGCGCCCTGGGGAACCGCAGCTTGCTCGCTTCGCCGTTTTCCGAATACGTTGTGGAAAATGTGAACCAGTTCATCAAGCATCGCGAAGGTTTTCATCCCTTCGCGTTATCCGTGCCGGCGGAACGCGCCTCCGATTTTTTTGATGCTTCACCGAATTGCCGCTTTATGGCGTCATTAGGCACCCTGCGCCGTCCGGTGGCCGGGTTAGAGCGATTTGCGTTTCATGGCAATGCAGTGCGCGTGCATACCGTCGAGCAACGCGAAAATCCGCTGTTCTGGAAGTTGCTGCATAAATTTGGCGAATCCTCGCCAGCACCCATTTTGGTTAACACGTCCTTCAATTTGTTCGGCGAGCCATTGGTTACCGATCCGCGCGGAGCCGTGCGCAGTTTTTATTGCGCGGGAGTGGACGCCTTGGCGCTAGGTCCGTTCTTGCTGGTGAAGTGACGGGACCGTCTCCTTTCGCAAAAACGGCTCAGGGCAAGCCGGAACTGCTAATCCTCGAAAATGACCTGGGCGATGGCTTGTTCCGCTGTGTGGGTGATGCTGACGGCTATGTTTTTCACGCCGAGAGTGTCAGCAATTTTCTTGGCTTCGCCTTTCAGGGCCAGCGTGGGGCGGCCGCTGCGCTCGCGCACCACTTCCAGATCAACCCAGCGCACGCCGCGACTCCAGCCCGTTCCTAGCGCCTTCATCGCCGCTTCCTTGACCGCGAATCGCCCAGCATAACGCTCGTAACGATTCTTGAACTGCTCGCAATATGCCACCTCATCGAGAGTGAAAACGCGGTGGAGAAAGCGTTCCTTCTGCGATTCGATGACCGCGCCGATGCGCTTCACTTCCGCGATGTCAATGCCCATGCCGACGATCATGCCGCCCCACCAAGCCGCGTGTTGTTGCCGAAGCGCGGCCGTTTCTGAATGCCTGACTCTTGCGATTATACTGTTGAGATTGTGCTTCACCGAAAATCATCACCGGGGAGGAACCGGAAGCGTCAACCCGCGAGGTCCGCGACTGCGCGAAAAGCCCCTCCCGCGCCTTGGCGTCTGCACAAAGCGAGCGGCCTACAGGTCCTGCAATTGATTCCATTCACGAAGTTCCCTTGGCTGGTACACGGATGCAGCACACGCGTGGGCGGCGCGAGCACGCTTGACGGCGAGAAGGTACTCAACCTTAGCTTTACGGAGTGGGACGCAAAGGAAAATGTGTTGGCGAACCGCCGCGCGTTGCAAAAAGCGATTCGCGCACAGGAATTCACGCTGAGCCCGCTACGGCAGATTCATTCGGATGTGATTCAGGTGTTCTCCGCAGCACCCGCGGCGCCGTGCAAAGGTGATGCATCCACCACGAATACGCCCGGACTGCTGCTGAGCGCGCAAACGGCAGACTGTGTACCAATTTTGCTGGTTGATCCGAAGAAGCGCACCGTGGCCGCGATTCATGCGGGTTGGCGCGGCACCCTGGGTCGCATTGCGCAAAAAACGGTTGGCCGCATGCAAATGGAGTTTGCCAGCAGACCCGCGGATTTACTTGCCGCCATTGGCCCATCGATCGGACCATGCTGCTATGAAGTTGCAGCGGACTTTGTAACAAAATTCGCCGCGCAATTTCCTGACGCCGCGGAATTTTTCGACGAAGCGCGCACCGGCGACGAGCCGAATCCCCTACAGTGGCTGAACATGAAACCGCCCGGGCACCAGCCGCCCCCGAAAAACGTCCACCTAGATTTGTGGAAGGCGAATCGCGCGCAATTGCTGGCGGCAGGTTTGCTGGCACAGAACGTTTATTCCAGCAATTTGTGTACCGGTTGCCGCCGAGACTTGTTCTTCAGTTACCGCAAAGAAGGGGCGACGTCGGGCCGCATGATGAGCGTGATTGGCGTGCGTGGTTCGTGATGGTAAGTTGCGCGGCACCGCACACCGCACATAAATTGACCAATCTAAAGTTCGCCCACTGCACAATCCGCCACTACGAGGGAAGAATCGGCAGCGGGGAAGCTTGCACTTCCTGCAGCGCCAATTGGCCGCATGCCGCCATCACGTCGCGCCCGCGTGAGTAGCGCACAAACGCGGGAACGCCCCGATCCGTCAAGAGGCGGCGAAACGCCTCGATGCTGCTTTCCTTGGATTCGTGAAACGGCAACTCACCCGGATTCCACGGAATCAGATTCACTTTCACGCGCTTCAGCGGCGCAAGCAATTTCACCACGCGCCGGGCATCTTCCGGCGCATCGTTCACGCCTCCCAGCATCACGTACTCAAACGTAATGTGCTCCCATTTCCGCAGAGGATACCGGCGGCAAGCGGCAATCAGCTCTTTCAGCGGATATTTCTTGTTGATGGGCATCAACGTGTTGCGCTGCTCATCATTGGAAGCGTTCAAAGAAATGGCCAGTTTCGGACGCACCGCTTCTTTCGCCATGCGATCGATGCCCGGAACTACTCCGCTGGTCGAAAGCGTGACGCGTTTGGGCGCGAGCCCAACGCCCTCCGAATCCAGCAAAATGCGCAACGCCGCGAATACATTTTCGAAATTTAGCAACGGCTCACCCTGGCCCATCAGCACCACGTTGGTCCGTGCCGCCAGCTCACCTTCGCTCGCTTCTCCATTGGTGTGCGAAGTGCTCCCGCCGTCCCCACCCATTTCAATCAGCGGAAGCAACACTTGGGCCACCATTTCACCCGGCGTAAGATTTCGGATCAGCCCTAACTGTGCCGTTAAACAAAACTGGCAATCCACTGCGCAGCCCGCCTGCGTCGAAATGCAAATGGTTTGCCGCCCGTCGCTCGGCATGAAGACCGCTTCGACCGCCGCGCTTTTCATGCGCGCATGCTCCTCGGGCGCAGGCAGGCCGAACAAGTACCGCACCGAACCATCGGCCGAGGCATATTTCTGCTTCACGCTAGGCAAAGTAACTTTGGCCCCGCTGGCCAGCTTGGCTCGCAGGGCGGCGGGCAGATTGCTCATGCTGGTGACGCTTAGGTTCCGTTCCGCGTAAAGGGCATGGTAGAGCTGAGCGCCGCGATAGGGCGGTTCGCCCAGCGACGCGCAGAATTCGCGCAATTCGTCTTTGCTTTTGCCCAGTAACTCCATGAAAGCCAAAGCCTCGTGTGAATATTCTCTCACCTTCCGCCGATGCGCAGTTCCACGAGCAGAATTCGCGGAGCCAGAAATTGGGTGAAAACACGCAATACGTCAGTAAATGCAAGAAAATACGCTACTTATATTTGTCCGATGGGTATGCGAGTCCCTATCGCCACACTGTCTGGTGTGTGCAAGAATAGCGTATGGTCTCTAACGCGCGCGATATTCATCGTCATGCTCTTCCCAACGGCCTCGTGGTCATCACCGAGACCATGCAGAACGTGCGTTCCGTCTCTGTGGGTATCTGGGTTCGTAACGGTTCCCGTCGTGAAGTGCGCGCGGAAAATGGCTTAGCCCACTTCCTGGAGCACATGGTATTCAAGGGCACCGCCCGCCGTACCGCCGAAGACATCGCCCGCGAAATGGATTCGGTCGGTGGGATGCTCGACGCCTTCACGTCCAAAGAACAGATTTGCTTTAACGCCAAAGTGCTTGATGAGCATTTGCCCATCGCTTTCGACGTTCTCGCGGACCTGGTACTGCGCCCTAAACTCGATAATGCCGACGTAAGCAAAGAGCGACAGGTGGTGCTCGAAGAGATCAAGATGGATCTCGACAATCCCGAATACTTGCTGCACGACCTGTTCACCCGCGGTTTCTGGCCCGACCATTCCCTGGGCCGCCCGATTCTTGGCACGCCCGAAACGGTGCGGAAGTTCGATCGCGACGCTTTGCTGAAACGATTCCAGAATTGGTTTGCGCCGGACCACATCGTAGTCACTGCCGCCGGAAACATTACGCACCAGCAAGTAGTGGACCTGGTCGAGAAGGAATTTGGCTACCTGAAGCCGCTGCTGACGAAAGAAGAGGATCCCGTCCCTACCACAGCCGCGCCCATTCACTTGGAAAGCAAGCGCGATTTGGAACAGGTGCATCTCTGCGTGGGCGTGCCTTCCTTGCCCATCGCGCACGAGCGCCGCTTTGGGATTGCCGTGCTGAACAATCTTTTGGGTGGAGGCATGTCTTCGCGGTTGTTCCAAAACATCCGCGAAAAGCAGGGACTGGCTTATGCGGTGTTTAGTGAACTGACTCCTTATTCGGATACCGGAATGCTCAGCGTCTACGCGGGAACAGCCAAAGAAACCATTGATCAGGTTTTGGATTTGACCATCGCCGAATTTCGCGCCATGAAGGAATCGCCTGTTACCGAAGAAGAATTGCGGCGCGCCAAAAATCATCTGAAAGGTTCATTAATGTTGTCATTGGAATCGACCAGTTCGCGCATGTCCAATCTGGCCCGCCAAGAGTTGTACTTCCATCGCTTCTCGTCGCTGGACGAGATTCTGAGTTCGATCGAGGCAGTGACCCGCGAAGAGGTACAGACGCTGGCGCAAGACTTTTTCCAGCCGCAACGCATCGCCACCACCGTATTGGGGCCCCTCAACGGGTTTACTGTGGACCGGGCGCGTCTCGCTTGCTAATTAAGATTTAGGCCGTGGTCTGCCAAAATAAGAACGTCATTTCGAGCGTAGCGAGAAATTCGATTTCGATCCGGCTTCCAATGCATCAGTGAGGGATTCGCCCAAACTTCGCTCTCGTGAGAGGTTAGTGTTGTTGGATGGTGGCAGCAAACCTGCCGCACTCCAAAAATGTTCCAACCCTTTGTTAGAATGCTTCTTCTAAATTTCTGCGCGTGATGAACTGCAAACAATGTTCCAAGGTGATTCCCGATGGCTTCACCGATTGCCCGTGGTGCGGCGCGCCGTTCGGGTCCAGTGCCCCCGGGCCCAAACCTCCCTCCGGTTCTGTGGATACGGGTTCATCGGCGCACCAATTATTAATCGCGCTCTCGTTAGTCTCGTCGGGGTTGCTCTTCTGCGTATTGAATTACTTTGCGATGGTTCGCAGCGAAGGCGAACTGACCGCCGCGAATTTCGGCTATTTTCTGTTGCGTTTCGTCGGCGCCATCGCGGTTGCTGCTGCGGTTGTAGTGTTGTTCTGTAAGATTCGCGACCTCAATCCGCGTCGACCGGTGCTGAGCTTGGTCATTCTCACACTCTCTTCATTAGTGACCTTGGCGACTATGATGTTTTCTTCGCAGCCGCGCCTCAAGGGAATCGATAAGGCCACGGTCCGCCGGTACAGCAATGAAGGGAATCGCCCAAGTCCTGCGAATGTGCCGGCGTTGCCTCCCACGAAGTGGGATTCTGCCACGCGGTCCTTGCTAAAGGATGTGCAGGCTCGAAATGAACAATATGTCGCGGCCATTTCCGGCCTGGACGAAACTGCAAAGCCACTCTACACGCCGGAATCGTTTCGCGATGCCGCCACCATTCAGACCATGCTCGATCAACTCCATACGCGGCTTGCGGTTGCCGATGAATACTCCGACTGGCAGCCGGTGTTTGCCCGGATGAAAGACTACGTCGCCGCCGTGGATGCCAGCGACGCCGAGAAACAAAAATTTCTCGCGGCGTATCACGCCGCTTTGCCGTCAACGCTGGCGGCATGCAAGGCCATTTCCGCCCAGGAGCACGCGTGGCTGCAAGCCACCATGGATCTATACCAGTTCGCGCTCGCAAAACAAGGCGCCTATACCTGGCACGGTGATCAACTCGCCTTCAAGTCTCACGCCGATTCCATAATTTTTCGTCAAAAGTTCATCAAGGCCCGCACCCTGAATACGCAATTCCTGCAAGCATACTGGCAAGTGCGGCAAGCCGAAGAAGCGATGCTGGCGCAAATGGGCCTACAAGCGCCTGCTGTCGACACAGCACCCGAGCAATGAGCTATCGAGCGCCGTTATTTCCAAGGCGACCCGTGAAAAATTCACAGCGTTCGCGGCGAAACCGTTGACGCCTCCTTTTCCCTCTGCCATTATTTTGATGGATTTACGGCATTCGCAACTTCCCGGGGAGAAATTCAGATCGGGTTACGCGTTTCCATCCTCGCGTCCGGCAGTTCGGGCAATCTGACGCTGCTCGAGACCGAACGCACTCGCATCCTTGTTGACGCTGGCCTGGGAAAACGCGAAACGCTTGCCCGGCTTGCCGCGGTCGGCGCGGAATTTGACCACCTCGATGCCGTCCTGATCACCCACGAGCACACCGACCACTGCAACGGATTACCGCAAGTGCTCGGCATGTGGAAGGTACCTCTCTACGTGACTGAGCCGACCCTGGACGCGTTGCAACGCATCCTTCCCGATACCTTCCGCAAGCGACTGCAGCGCGCCGAATCAATCCAAGCCGGTCAGCGCTTCGCGATTGGCGATATTGACGTGCACGCCTTTGCCATTCCGCACGATGCCGCCGATCCTATCGGATTTACCTTTCGTACCAACGGTAGCAAGGTGGCGATCTGCACTGACCTCGGGTACATGCCGGAATTGGTCAAAGTTCACTTGCGCGAGACCGATTGCCTCATTCTGGAGTCCAATCACGATCTGGACATGCTGAAAGTTGGACCGTATCCGTGGGTCGTGAAGCAACGAGTGCTGTCGCGTACGGGCCACTTGTCGAATCACGCGGTCAGCGAGTTTTTATCGGATCCCGATGGTTTTGATTCGCGCGCGCGGTATCTGGTCCTGGCGCACATCTCCCAGGAAAACAATAATCCGGATCTCGCGCGGCTTTCCGCCGAAGAAGCGCTGGGCCGTCGCCCCGCCGAAGCTGCCTTTGCCGGGGAATTACTGATCGCATCGCAGCGCGTGCCGTTAAAGCCGCTCGACCTCTAGCGCAGCTTCGTCTCGACCAGTCTAAAAATTTGCCACTAACAACGCTAGGCAACTTAGGCGCTGTGAATCTTGTTTGCACGTGCTCTCTTTTCCATCATTAATCGAATTTATGGGACCAATTACTATTTTCCGGGGACGAAATCTGGCCCATCCGCTTGACTTTGCCAGCGAAAAGGGCAGAATCTTCTGAAACGTTTTCAATTTGGGGCGCGAGTTGGTCGCGGGTGGAGTTCCTGTCGAGGGAATCGGCGATTCGCTGATTTCATTCCATCTAAGAACAACTAGTTCACGCTGGTGCAAGAGCATTTCGTGTTTGAGGGGGGAGTTATGCGGACTTGTACCTTGAAGTGGTTTTCTATTTTACTTTCCATTTCTTTCGTTTTATTTGTTTCTGGAGCGAGGGCGCAAACCGGCACGACTTCTGTGCGTGGCACCGTTACAGATAAATCCGGGGCGGTGGTTGCCGGCGCAACGGTTACGCTGGACGAGCCTTCCCTGAACGTGCAGCGCACCGCAACTTCTTCGGCAACCGGCGGATATGAATTCCCGGCATTACAACCGGGGACGTACTCGCTTACGGTGACCGCACCGGGATTTCGCAAGTACGAGCAGAAAAACATCGAACTATTGGTCAACGTACCGACGACGCTGAACGTCCTGCTTCAGGTCGGGGCTACCACGGAGACCGTGGAAGTTTCCGCGATCAGCCAGACCATCAACACGACCGATGCTTCCTTGGGTGTCGCGTTTGGTGAAAACCAAGTAAAACAATTGCCGCTGGAAAGCCGCAACGTGGGCGACCTGCTCTCGCTACAAGCCGGCGTCGTCTACACCGGCGACAATCCTTCCATCGACACCAACACGGACACCCGCAGCGGTTCCGTGAACGGCGCGCGCAGCGACCAAAGCAACGTCACGCTCGACGGTATTCCGGTCAACCCTAAGGGAGGCTACGCGTTCCAGTCGGTTCTTCCCGTGACTCTCGATTCCGTGGAAGAATTTCGCGTCACCACCAGTAACGCGGAGGCCGATGAAGGCAGCGCGGGCGGCGCCCAGGTCGCTTTGGTCACGAAGAGCGGCACTAACGCCTTTCATGGGTCCGCCTACGAGTACAACCGCAACTCCTACTTCAGCGCCAACGATTATTTCCTGAAGCAATCGCAGATTCAGAACGGCCAGCCCAATACACCGCAATTTTTGAACCGCAACATTTTTGGCGGTTCGGTGGGTGGGCCGATTAAGAAAGACCGGCTGTTCTTTTTCCTGAATTATGAAGCCTACCGCGACTCCGAACAGCAGAGCGTCGAGCGCATTGTGCCCACTGCGTCGCTGCGCGACGGCGTCGTCGAATATGTGTGCGATGGCTCGGCCACATGCAACGGCAATACTGTGCAGGGCCTCAGCGGCGCCAGTTATACCGTCGGTTCCGGCGTTTACGCGCTGTCTCCATCCCAGCTAAAGGCTATGGATCCCCTCAGCACCTTGGCGGGCTACACCGGACCGTCCGGACCCGATCCAGCGATGATCAAATACTTCAACAGTTATCCCCTGCCGAACGATTTCACCCAGGGCGACGGCTATAACACCGCGGGATATCGCTTTGCGGCCCCCACTCATAACACCAAGAACTGGTACATCGCCAAGATGGATTACAACATTACCCAAGACGGCAAGCAGCGTGTCTCGCTGACGGGAGCCTTGGCTAATGAGGATAATGCCAATGCTCCTTTCCTTCCGGCGCAATATTCGGGAGTTGGTGTCTCCGGCCCGGAAACCAACATCATCAACTTCAATAAGGGTTTGATCGCCAACTATTCCGCGGTCATCACCAACACCCTGATCAACAATCTCCGTTACGGCTACATTCGTGAAAGCGTCGGCACCCTGGGCAATACCGATCTGGCCTGGAACGGCATTCGCGGTATCGACCAGGGCTACAATTACTCCACCCAGTTCCAGCGCCCCATTAACAGCTGGTGGGACGACCTGACCTGGACGAAGGGTCGGCACAGCTTGCAGTTCGGTTTCCAGGTTTCTTTGATCCGCAATCCCACTTCCAGCACTAACACTTCGTTCAGCAGCGGCTTTATGAACGCCCAGTGGCTAGACACTTCGGGGCTCGCGGGACGCACCGCTTCTCCCTTGAACCCGTCCAACAACGGGTTTCCGGCTGTCGATTTCGAAGGGTTCGGAACGAACTATGACAATGCCGTTACCGCTCTCTTCGGCATGGATGTGGAAGTCAACGCGCAATATAACTACAACCGCGACGGAAGCACCATGGCGCAAGGCGCTCCCGTGTCACGCCGCTACGCCGAAGACGGCTATGAAATGTATGCGCAGGACACTTGGAAGGTCACTCCCAACCTGACCGCTACCTTCGGCTTGCGTTACTCCCTGTTCTCTCCTCCATGGGAAACCAATGGCTTGGAAGTTACTCCCACGGAAAGCCTAAACACCTGGTTCAATGGCCGCGGCCAAGGCATGAACAACGGTGTTCCGTCCATTGCTGCACCGCTCGTTCAGTACAACTGGTCAGGGCCGGCCAATGGCGGCACCGAAGGCTACTACGGTTGGGACTATAAGAATCTCGGGCCGCGTGTCGCTCTCGCGTGGGCGCCCGGCTACGATTCGGGCATCCTCGGCAGCATCTTTGGCGGCGCCGGCAAGAGCAGCTTGCGCGCTGGCTTCGGCATCGTCTATGACCGCATCGGCGAAGGCCTGCTGGACACCTTTGATCAGAACGGCGCTTTCGGATTGTCCACATTGATCCCCAACGCCGCTGCTTCTGAATCCGTGCTGTGCACTCCCCGGGTCACCGCGGTTAGTGGTCCGGGCGTGACCGCGATACCGCAGTACGACAACTGCCCGACATCGCAATATCCCAGTGGCTTTCCGATTTTCACGCCCTCGCCAGCGGTCAGCTTCCCGGAGACGTATCCCAGCAACCCGGCTCCCGGAAGCGAAGCCATCGCTTGGGGCTTAGACAACCACATCAAGACGCCTTATTCCTACACGCTGGACTTGTCTTACCAGCGCGAGTTGAAGGGTGGTTTCTCGATTCAAGCCGCGTACGTCGGTCGGCTCTCCCACCGCTTGCTGGCCCAGGAAGACTTGGCCATGCCATTGGATCCCTACGACAAGGCCGCCGGATTAGACTACTTCGCAGCCGCCACCGCCATGGCCAAGCTCTATCGCAGCGGTGTCACCACCAACCAGATTATTCAGAATCCGAGCCTGATTCCGGCGAATGTCCAAAAATACTGGACCGACATCACACAGCCAGCTCAGCCCGGCCAACCTTATTCCATTGGCCAGTTGAGCCCGTACGGTACCTGCGTCAATCCTGGCCAAGCGGGCGGCAGCAATACCACCATGAGCCCAGTGGTGCTCGCGTACGACTTGCTGTGCGCGAACAGCCTGAACGAGTCCCTCTCGATTTATGAGATGGACACCGGCGGCGTTCCCTCGGCGAACGCCGGGTCAGTCGGCGCGCCCACATATTTCTACAGACTGGGCGGCTACACCGGACCGAACGTGTTCTACAGTCCGCAATATTCCTCGCTCTATGCCCTGCGGACCGTCACCAATGCCAACTACAATGCCTTGGAAGTCACCTTGCAGCACAAGATGAGCCATGGCGTTCAATTCGACTTTAACTATACTTACGGCAAATCCATCGATATCGCTTCCGACGCCGAACGCGTAGGCGCTTGGGGCGGGCTCGGAGGAGCGGTCATCAATTCCTGGGACCCCAGCGCTGGCCGCGCCGCTTCCGATTTCGACCTGCGCCATCAGTTCAACACCAACTTCATTTGGGAGATTCCCGTTGGACAAGGTCAGTGGATCGGCCATGACATGAACAGAGTCGCTGACGCCTTTGTCGGGGGTTGGCAATTGTCCGGTCTGTTCCGCATCACCAGCGGCTTCCCGGTTACCGTGGACAACGGTGGACAATATCCAACGAACTACCAACTGGAAGGCCACGCCGACCAAACTCAACCAGTAAGCACCGGCACGTACTACACCGGCCCGAACAACAACGGCAACGGCAACACCGCGCCCAACTTGTTCAGTAACGGCAACAATGCATACTTGGCCTTTGGCTATGCCTATCCTGGAGAAACCGGCGATCGCAACAACCTCCGTGGCCCCGGTTTCTTTGGCCTGGATCTGGGCTTGGCGAAGCGTTGGAAGATGCCCTGGGCCGAAAGCCAGAGTCTCCAGTTCCGCTTTGAAGTCTTCAACGCGACCAACTCCGTCCGCTTTAACGTGCAGTCGACCAACGGCTACGTGGGCGGGAGCTTGGCCAACGGCAACTCCGCTAACTTCGGCAATTACAGCGGCACTCTAACTAACCCGCGTATCGTGCAGTTCGCACTTCGTTACGAATTCTAACCCTTCCTTCAAAGGGAGGAGGCTCCGGTGCATCAATTGCCGGAGCCTTTTCTTTTTTGGAAACGCTGCACCTGTTTTGCGCAAACCGGGAGGAACCTCCGATACATTCGTCGCCCTTCGTTGTTCTTGACAACCACCGCGCACTGCACTAACAATCGCTTCAATCATTGTTGTTTTGGGATGCTGTCCGCTGCTCCGCTACTTGCTCTGAAGGTGTCCTTGCGAGATGCGCCAGGGGGGCGCTCCACCTCTTTCGCTCCCACAGCGGTCAAAGATTCGTGGCCATAGAACCGAATCCCATTTGGGCGTGTACGAAGCCTCATTGCGAAATTCCCTGCTGGGACAGAAGTTCCGCATCCCTTAGCAATTTCACTGTCAGGGGGAAGCCGTGAAACCGTTATCTTCTTTGAAGTGGATTCTGCTCTTCATCGTGATTCTTTTCGCACTCACCGCGCCATTGATTCGTGCCCAGGAAGCGACCGGACGAATCATGGGAAATGTTACCGACCCGAGCAACGCGCCGATTGCCGGTGCCAGCGTCTCGGTCGTGAACCTGGCCACGCAGATCGTGCACACCACCAGCACGGACAACGTTGGATACTACCAGGTGCTGTCCCTGCCCATCGGTCAGTATCAAGTGACCATCGAAGCCGGCGGATTCCGCAAGGAAGTTTTCCGGAGCCAGCAACTGCAGATTAACCAATCGCTGCGCTTGGACGCACACTTAACCATCGGTCAACAAACCGAATCGGTGGAAGTGACCAGCCAGGCCGCCAATGTCGAGACTGTCAGCGAGACCGTTTCCGCCAGCGTCATTGGCGAAACCATTCAGCGCGCTCCGCTGAACGGCCGCGACGTGCTGCAACTAGCTGCTTTGCAACCGGGCGTGACTGAGACCAACGCCGACTCCGGTGCCGCCGGAAACTACAGCATCGCGGGCGGACGCAGCGACTCGGTCACCTACCTGCTCGATGGGGCCATGAACAATGATTTAGTCGACAATGGTGTCGTTTTCAATCCCAACCCCGATACCATCGCGGAATTTCGCGTCCTGGAAAGCAATTACTCCGCGGAGTACGGACGCAACGGTGGCGGGATCATCAGCGTGGTGACGAAGTCCGGCACCAATGAGTGGCACGGCAGTGCTTTTGAATTTCTGCGCAACGACGCCTTCAACGCCAACCTCTTTTTTAATAAGAGCACCCCAGGCAACCAGCTTCCTCGACCGGTGCTGAAAAGAAACCAGTATGGGGCAACGCTCGGCGGTCCTATCAAACACGACAAGTTCTTTTTCTTTGTGGGCTACCAGGGGCAACGACTATCGCAACAGGAAGCCAGCGGCCTGTTTCCCGTATTCACCCCCGAGCAAATTCGGGGGAATTTCTCGCACGCCGTGGCCAACGGACAATCCACCACCGGCCCGTACGGTAGTACGTTCACCTGCAACGCCGCCGGCGGATGCCCCGACCCGAACGTCGTAGCTTTCCTGCAAGACAATCCTTACTTCGTGGGCACTACCGGAAACGCCGCACTTGGGATCATGGATCCTTCGCGCATTAACCCCATCGCGCAAAAGTATCTGGCCACCGGCTTGTTCGCGACCAATCCCACCGGCCAAGCGAATTTCCTGGGCGCGCATACCGACAACAACAATGAAATCACCGGCAAACTGGACTTTTCGTTCACTCAAAAGGACAAGCTCACCGTGACTCTGGGCGGCCTGAAGAACCCTTCGCTCGATCCGTTTGACTACGCCACGGTTCCTGGATTTCCCAACAAAACGCAGGTGAATGATTACTTTTTGAACGGCATTTACTATCACACGTTTACGCCAAACGTGGTCAACGAATTCCAGGCCTTCACCCAGAGAGTCTATGACAACCAGTTCCAGGTGGCAGCGAATCTGCCAACCGCTTCGGCTTTGGGTATCGGCATCACTCCGGACAATCCGACAGGGCCCCCAAACATCTACTTCGATAACGGCTTTCAAGCAGGCTTCAGCGAAAATGGTCCGACCACCTTTGCCGACAATACCTTCGGATTTACCGACGTGGTTACCTGGATTCACGGCCGCAACAATTTCAAATTCGGCGGGGGGCTCTCGGCGTACCAGAGCAACATCGTCTATGACTATTACGTGAACGGAGAATTCGACTTCTACACTTCGGACTACGGAGACTCCGTGGCCACGGGAAACCCTTTTGCGGACTTTCTGCTCGGTGCACCCGACCAATTGTTCCAGGGACCTGGCGCAGTTTCTAACATCCGCACCAAGGCCACGTATGGATTTTTCCAGGACGAATGGCGCGTTCGAAAGAATTTTTCCTTGAATCTCGGAATTCGCTACGAATATAGCGAACCCAAATACGACACGCAGGGACGCACCTTCTCCATCATTCCTGGCCAGCAATCCACCGTTTTCCCAGACGCCCCTGTGGGCATGGTGTTCCCGGGGGACAAAGGCGCACCCAGAGGCACCAACTTTCCGGACAAGAACAATTGGGCTCCGCGCGTCGGTTTCGCCTGGGATCCCAAAGGCGATGGAAAAACCAGCGTCCGCGGTGGCTTCGGAATTTTCTACGATGTGCTTAAGGGCGAGGACAGCCTTCAATTCAACGGCCAACCGCCCTTTTACTCCGAAGCTGCTCCCATCATGCCGACCGTCGCACCGGGACAATCGAGCGATATTACCTATTTCAATGACCCTTATGGTGCTGCCGGCGTTCCCAATCCGTTTCCCTCCAAGCCGCCAGCGCAGAACATTAACTTCCTGAATGCAGGATTCTTGCCGATCAATAGCAGCGGCTTCGTTTACATCGTCGATCCCCACTTGAAGACGCCGTACACGTATCAGTACAACCTGAGCGTCCAACGCGAGCTGGTGCACAACTTGGTTTTTGAGGCCAGTTATGTAGGCAGCAGTTCCCATGGTTTAACGGGATTGCAGGACATCAACCCATTTGTCCTGGGCACCACCAATCGCACGCTCAACCTCACTCCGGGCAACACCACTTGCCTTGATGATGACGGCAACTCCACCTCCGGCGCCGATCCCAACGCCACCTGCAGCTACGCGGGTCTCCCCGAATTCCGAAATGTCACCAGAGCTAGCTACAATAGCCTGCAGGCGAGTTTGACGCAGCAGGTTTCCAACACTCCGGGCCTGGGCCGTACTTACTTCATCTTCGGATACACCTTGGCACACAGCATCGACAACGTTTCGGGATTCCGTCAACGCAGCTCCACCGTTCCTTCCTATAATCCCGAGCTTTTTCGCGCTTCCAGCGACCAGGATGTTCGCAGCCGCATCACTCTTAGCGGCGGTTGGGACATTCCGTTCGATCATTATTGGAGCTCTGGTCCGCAGCGGCTGACCAAGGGGTGGAGTTTGTTCCCCATCTTCACCTGGCATACGGGATTTCCGTTTGACGTATATGCGCGGTTATCAGATCGCTTCGACCCCGGGGCCGAGGGCCCTTCCGGAGCAGGCGATCCTTACAATGCACGCCCCAATGTCGTGGGCACGCTGGGGAACCTGGCGACGTTGAATCCGAAACAAGTTGTGGACTTCGGAAACGGGCCGGGGAATTACTGGTTCAATCCCAACGCGCTGACTGATGCCACGCTGCCGTCCAATTCGGATGTGGTGGCTGATCCATCCTTAGCTACCTACGGTTCGTTGCCACGCAACTATATGCGCGGCCCCGGCTATATCAATTTGGATTTGGCGTTGACGAAAACCACCGCGATCACCGAGCGCCTCAATCTGGAATTCCGCGCCGAATTCTTTAACATTTGCAACCACGCCAATTTCCTGAATCCCGGTGTGACCAACAACAACAACGGTACCTACTTTGGCGGCGGAGCCGGCACCAACATCAATGATCCGCAATTCGGGCAGATCACCTCCACCTATGATCCGCGCATCATCCAGTTTGCGCTGCGGTTGTCGTTCTAATCGAAAAGATGCCGGCGGGATTTTAGCCTGCCGCTAAAACTCAAACAATTAGCGGAAAAGAGCGCGTTGACACTCTCGTGCTTTTCTTCTACCTTGGAAGGACCTTGGTAGAGGTGCGGCGGCCATGAGTAGCCGAGCGAGTATTTCCGATTAGCATCGGGCGCTTGGCCAAAGGGGTCCGGCTGAAAGCCAGATCAGCGAGCGCTGATCGCCGCCGAAACTGCAGCGGGCGCTAACCTGCCTGTGGTTGGGGTTCCGGTCTAAGGCCGGTTCACTGTCATCCGTGGAATCCGTTCCGCGATGGAGCGCTATCGAGAGGCAGCCCAGCTTCGCCGGTCCGGCGGAGACCCTCCTTTCGGTGTGCTTGCCCTTAAATACGTCCAAGCGAGAAACTATGGACTGTTTTGCTCTCACTCGTGCGTTGGTCGATCTGGATTCGACTACCGGTGCGGAAAAGCCGGTTGTGGACTACCTGTTCACCCAGCTCTGTGGCCTCGCTACGCAATATGCCGGGCAACTGGAACGTATGCACGCTGCGCCCAGCCGCGACAATGTGCTGCTGATATTCGGCGATCCGGTCGTCACCTTATCGACGCACATCGACACCGTGCCCCCGTTTTTTCCTTCCAGCGAAAACAGCACTTTCATTCGTGGACGCGGCAGTTGCGATGCCAAGGGAATTATCGCCGCCATGATCACCGCTGCGGAATCGCTGTTGGCGAAAGGCACTCGCAATTTTGCACTGCTCTTTGTTGTCGGCGAAGAGCGCGACAGCGCCGGTGCAAAAGCGGCGGCAGCTTCGCCGCGGGGCTCTCGCTTCTTGATTAATGGTGAGCCCACGCAGAATTGCCTCGCGCTCGGTTCGAAAGGGGCTTTGCGCTATGAAATCATCGCGCGCGGCAAACTGGCGCATTCCGCGTATCCGGAATTGGGCCATTCGGCGATTCATTCTTTGCTCGACGCGCTCCAGAGCATACGTGAAATTCCTCTGCCTTCCGACTCCGTTCTCGGCCAATCCACATTGAACGTCGGCACCATTCACGGCGGACATGCGCCAAATGTCGTCGCGGATCAAGCCAGCGCCGAGATTATGTTTCGTCTGGTAGGCGACAGCGAATCCTTGCGAACTGCGGTAAACCGGGCGTCGCGCAAAATCGGTGTGGAAGCGCGCGAGGTATTTTATTGCCCGGCGGTGCATCTTGGCTCGCTCGAAGGACTGGCCACAACCGTGGTGGCGTTCACTACCGACATCCCCACCTTCGAAGGCACTTGGGGCAAACCATTTCTGCTCGGGCCAGGAAGCATTCACGACGCGCACACTTCGGAAGAGCGCATCGATAAAGGGGAATTGCGCGAAGCGGTAACCATTTATTCGCGAATGGTCCAGCAGCTCCTGATCACTGGAGACACCGCGGCATGAGTATTCCATTAGCGGTTATCGGGTGCGGCAAGATGGGGCGACTGGTGGAGCAGTTGGCTCCGGAATACGATTTCACAGTAACCGCGAAATTTTCCCGCTCAAATATTGCCGCGCTTTCCCGCGAGTCGCTCCACGGCGCAAGCATAGCGGTTGAATTCACGACTCCTGCGTCGGCGCCAGCAAACCTTCTACGCCTTGCGGAATTAGGCGTGAATACCGTTTGCGGAACTACCGGTT
>Ga0335073_10006149_pt1 | contig 16866 bp, 15 predicted proteins | sample Lox_Sample_22_FD_207093 | JGI IMG/M metagenome (GOLD analysis project Ga0335073, IMG submission 207093) | Soil microbial communities from Loxahatchee National Wildlife Refuge, Florida, United States - Lox_Sample_2.2 | ecosystem: Environmental > Terrestrial > Soil > Wetlands | place: USA... | reverse complement strand
CGCCTTGCCGAACAGATCGGCGTCCTGCGGGCGCTGTGGTCGCACGCGACGGTTGACGTCGATGGCGAATTCCACCGGATCGACAACGCTGGTATCAATCCGCTGCCGGCGGTGCCGATTCCCATCTGGCTCGGCGGTGGCGCCTCACGCAGGGTGCGCCAGCGGATCGCCCGTCTCGCCGACGGGTGGATGGTCCCCAAGCTTGGGCGAGCGGAAGCGGCCGAGGTCGTGACCGAGCTGCGACGGATGTGCTCGGAACAAGGACGCGACCCAAGTACGCTCGGCATCGAAGCACGCATCTACCTTGCACAGGTGCCGCGTGCGGAATGGCGGAACGAGGCGGAGCAGTGGGCCGCGCTCGGGGCAAGCCGCCTCAATCTCATCACGGACGGGATGGGGCTAACCACCGTCGAGCACGAACTCGAAGCGCTCGCAGATGCGGTCGCCATGATCCGCTAGGCGGTGTCACTGATGGTGTCCAGCGAGCCGGTTGTGGCGGCTGATGTCGCCGATGAGGTGTCTGACGGCGTGGCGCTCGATGAACTGCCACTCGCCGGAGATCCGCTCGAACACATCATCGTACCGACAAGCGACGATGACCTCGAGCGGCCTATCGGCCACCTTCTGCAGAACGTTGACGTAGCACTTCGACGACGCCCGCCCGGTCTTCGGATCGAACGAGATCGTGATGTTGCTGATCCGGTGCTGCGTGAGCGGCGTCCCATCGTCGTACAGGATGAGGTTTCGCTTGAAGGCCGCTGCCTTCTCTGCGCCCGACTGCGGCCGGTCATCGCCCATGCCATAGAACGTTCCGTGCGCGAAGAGCCGTCCAACCTCTTCGAAGTCGCCGTCGTCGACGGCGTATGTATAACGGTGCAGAAGGTCGGTGATCGCGTCACGATCCTCGGGACCGAACCCCATGTTAGTCATACGTCAAACCCTACCATCCAGAGCGATCAGTGAGGTGAGTGTGAAATGGTCAAGGTGACATGCGGGCAGCAGTGATCTACGAACACGACTCACCTCTTCGGCTCGAGGAGGTCGCGATTGACAAACCGTTGCCGAACGAGGTTCTCGTCCGCGTGGTCGCGGCCGGCCTGTGCCACAGCGAGATCGGCGCGATTCGGGGAGAGATCCCGATCGTCGCTTTCCCGTCGGTACTCGGGCACGAGTCGGCGGGCATCGTCGAGGCGGTCGGGGAGGACGTGACCTACGCGAAGCCGGGGGACCACGTGATCACGGTCCCCATGAGTGGGATCTTCTGCGGTACCTGCGAGTACTGCCTCACCGGACATGTCGCCCTGTGTGCGCGCGAGGGTGTCCGCCGGGATCCCGGCGCGCGGCCGCGTCTGTCCATGAACGGGAAGCCGGTCGACCAGTTCTCCGAGCTTGGCTCGTTCGCCGAGTTCGTCCTCGTGCACGAGAACGCCGTCGTCAAGATCCCGGACGAGATGCCGCTCGACCGGGCGGCGCTCGTCGGATGTGCCGTCAAGACGGGTCTGGGAGCCGTGTTCAACGCCGCGAGGCTCGAGCCGGGGGCTACGGCCGCGGTGATCGGTTGCGGCGGTGTCGGCCTGAACGTCATCCAGGGTGCGCGCATCGCTGGCGCGTTGCGCATCGTCGCCGTCGACCAGGAGCCTGCCCGCCTGGAGCTTGCCCGGACGCTCGGCGCCACTGACGCCGTCGACGCTCGTGAGGGTGACGTCGTCGAACGGGTGCTCGACATCACGAACGGGGGCGTTGATCACTCGTTAGAGGTGGTGGGCCGCGCCGAGACCGTGACCCAGGCGTTTCGCATGCTGCGCAAGGGCGGCATGACGACGGTGGTCGGGGTGGTGTTCGGGCTCGACCTGGTCATTCCAGGCACGCTGCTAATGGCGGGTGAGCGGCGAATCCAGGGCTGCCTTGGCGGCTCCAGCCGGGCGCGGATCGACCTCCCTCGGTACGTCGACTACTACCTGCAGGGACGCCTGATCCTCGACGATCTGATCACGAGCCGGATCGCGCTCGACGAGGTGAACGAGGGACTGGCAGCGCTCGATCGGCGCGAGGGTGCGCGCAGCGTGATCACTTTCGACGGAGTCGGTGGCTAATGGCAGATCGGGACGCCATTGACCAGCTCTTCTCCGAGTACGGCTCCGCGATCGACGAGCAGGATTGGGCGCTGCTCGAGGAGATCTTCGTCGAAGACGCCGTCTGGCGGTGGGAGCGTCCCGGCGATCCGGTCGAGAAGCGCGGGATCGCGGACATCAAGGGCTTCCTGCCCGGATCGCGCGCCAGGGGCCAGCCCCGACATATCTTCACGAACCTCCGTCTCCTGCGCCAGGACGAGGACTCCGCGACGGCGACGATGTACATGACGTTCGCGGTCACCGACGGCGGCGCGTTCCGGGTCGTGATGACTTCGGTTTACACCGTCGAGGTGGTACGCACGCAAGATGGCTGGCGGTTCAGCGAGATGTCGCACGCTGCCGACCGCCACACGGGCTGATGTCGCGCACGGACTCCTCGGTCCAGCGAGTCGGTGCCTGGACGCTGACGCTGCTGAGGCTGGCGACCTTCCGTGTTCGCCGCGGGCGACTCGTCCCGGAGGTCGAAAGCGCCGAGACGGTGTCGTTCCCGTCGAATGTCCTGTTATGTCGGCGTGGCGATGAGACGATCCTCGTCGACGCCGGCGAAGGAGCGATCGGCCGTCCGCCAGGTATCCCGTCATCCCAGGAGGACGAGATCACCCTTGAGGAGGCACTGCACGGTGCAGGGTGTCGGATCGAGGACGTCGGCCTCGTGGTGGTTACACACCTGGATTTCGACCACGCAAACGGAGTCGTCACCGGCAGCCGGGGCGCGCTGACCCCGACCTTCCCAACTGCGTCCGTGGTCTTTCCGAACGGCGCGATCGAATACGCGGAATCCGACAGACGCCAACGGGCGGAGATGGATGCCGGGATCGTGCTGGATGCCCTGCACGCGTCGAGCAGCGAAGTGCGAGTTGTCGGCGACGGGGCCGAAGTCGCTCCGGGCATGCGGTTCCTGTTCGTGCCGGGGCATCGCGAGGTACACGCAGCGATCGAGATCCGTGAAGCGTCCGAACGGTTCTTCTACCTCGCCGACGTCTTCCATCTGCCTGAGGAGATCGAACAACCTGAGCGGCCGCATGGGACCGACGTCGATGCTGATCCGAGTCAGGCGGTCGAAACTCGGGTCAGGATGCTTGCAGCGATCGGATCTCGTGACCTCGTTGCCGGATCTCACCTCGAGGGGTTCGGCCACGTCGAAATGAATGGCGACGTGCGCGTCTGGCGCCCTGTCGTCTAGTCGTCAGGCGGGGTCGAACTCGAGGTCGAGTCGCCGAAAGCCCCAGAAGATCACGCTCTCGACCGCCTCGAGCGGCTGCGCGTCGGCGCGGCGCAGGTTCTCACAGCGAGCGAGTAGCCGCTGAAATCCGGTCGTCGCCATCAGTCGCGCAAACGGCGCCCCGACACAGCTGTGGACACCGTAGCCGAATGACAAGTGCTCGCGCGTGTTTGGTCGATCGAGACTGAACTCAGCCGCGTCGGATCCGAAATGCTCCTCGTCGAGGCTTCCGCTCTGGTAACTCAGGACGAGTAACGACCCGGCTGGAATTGAAACGCCGGCCAGTTCGGTGTCCTCGGCAACAAGCCGGTTCTGCCACTGGAGCGGCGCACGGAGGCGGATGCCTTCCTCGATCGCGTGCGTGAGGGCCTTGGGATCCTCGCGCACCCGCTGCATATCATCGGGAAGCTCCAGCAGAATGTCGAGCAGGCTGCCCATCGCATGCGCCGTCGTCGTCACAGCGCCGAGCAGCATGCTGAGCGTGTCGGCGAATGCATTTCCCAAGCCGTCCTCGACGCCAAACGTGTCGACGTGGGACGAGATGAAATCGTCGAATATCTCGCCACGTGGTTGCTCGTAGCGCTCGCGAACCTGGCGGCGGACGTACTCGATCGCGCTCGTCAGGCGCTTGGAGATTTCCTGCTGGCGCTCGACCGATTGATACCGGGTCCCTTGGCCGTCATAGTCGGCCCATCGGAGAACATCGTCCGCATCCTCGGGCGGGAGGCCGAGATAGGCGAGCGTGGCGCGTGAAGCGAGCTTCTTGGCGTACTCGCTCATGAAGTCGAAACGACCTCGATCGATGAAGGCGTCGATCAAGCCGTCGGCGACGGCGGCGACGACGGGCTCGTGCTCCTTGATGCGTCCCGGCTTGATGTGGTTAAAGGCAAGCTTGCGCTTGACCGTGTGCTTTGGAGGGTCAGAAGTCTGGAAAGTACACAGGCGATCCCTCTTCAGGTCCTCCAGCGTCCCAGCCCGCACATGTCCGTCGTACTCCAGAATCGCTCCTTGGCTTGAGAACAGATGCGGCTGCTTGAGCACCGCGACGATGTCGTTGCGGTGGGTGACGACGAACTCGCGCGGCTCGCGACCCGGTACCTCGTAGACACGGGCAAACCTCCGCATCTCGCCGAGGTGTGGGAACGGGCACTTGGCGATCTCTTCCGATGGGTACTCGATGGTTTGTGTCATTTCCGCCTCACTCTGGCCTCTTTGTTAATCGTCGACGATGCGGATTGCCCCCGACGGACACCCGTCCACCGCGTCCTCGACGTGATCGCGCAACTCGGCGTCGAACTCTCTCCTCCACACAAGCGCGTCGTCCTCAACACCGAGGAACACCTGAGGCGCGATCGACACGCACTGGGCGAAGAGGCTGCAGGTGTCGGGATCTACCTCAACTCTGAGCACGCTCACGCTCTCAGCGTCCTCTCCTCTTCCGCGGAGTCCGCCTGAGTATCGGCGTACGCCTGGCGGAGAAGATATTTCTGAATCTTGCCGGTCGCGGTACGCGGGAGCGCGTCCAACTCTTCCGCCGAGGTGGGGCATTTGAAGTGGGCGAGACCCTCGCGGCAGAAGCGGATTAAGCCCTCCGGGTCGAACGTCGCTCCCTCTCTCAGCACAACCAACGCCTTTGGGGTCTCGCCCCAGCGCTCATCCGGGACGCCGATCACGGCGACGTCAACGACGTCTGGGTGCTCGTGGAGGCGAGCCTCAACCTCGAGTGAGGAAACGTTTTCCCCGCCGGTGACGATCACGTCTTTCTTCCGGTCCGTCACCCGGAGCCGCCCGTCGGGTTCGATGTCCCCGCCATCGCCCGTCATGAACCAGCCATCTTGGAATGCCGCGCGCGAGAGATCGTCATGGCCCCAGTAGCCCGTCATGCCTTTCGCGGTTCGGGCGAGGACCTGGCCATCGCTGTCGACCTGCAAACGGACGCCGACGAGCGGAGGACCGGCACGCGCAAGCTGCGCCGCTCGCTCTCCAGGCGTGAGCTGTGACGACCGTCGGACCCGGTTAGCGGTGAGGACGGGGCCGGTCTCGGTCAGGCCGTAGGCGTGGATCATCTCCCATCCGGTCACGCGTTCGAAGTGGTCGATGACGGCGGCGGGGGTGGGAGCTCCGCCCGACACCATTCGGGTGATGCCGTCACCGGGAACCGGGTCGCCGGCTTCCCGGAGAGCCTCGGCGGCCTGGACGATCGCCGATGCCACGGGGGTGGCGCCGCAGAGAAGTGTGATCCGCTCGTCGCCGACGCGACGGAGGATTTCGGGTCCCCGCACGTCCCGCTGGATGACGTTCGGGACACCCAACGCCGCGGTGGCGAGCGGAAGCCCCCACCCGTTGACATGGAAGATCGGCAGCGTGTGGAGGTAGCGATCATCTTCCGCCAGCCCGAACCCCCATCCGACGACCGCGGCATTCAGCCAGTGACTGCGGTGGGTGAGGATGACGCCCTTCGGTCGTGCCGTCGTGCCCGAGGTGTAGTTGAGGGTCGCCGGCTGATTCTCGTCCAGGCTCGGCCACTCGGTGTCGCCTTCCGCCGGCGCGAACAGCTCGGCGTCGGCGACACCGTCCAGCACGATCCGTCGTGGCGCGCGGACGGCGCCGAACTGCTCATCAAGGAGCGGGTCGACGAGCAACAATGTGGCTTCGGCGTCGTCGACGATGAATTGCGCCTCGGCCGGGGCGAGGCGAAAGTTGATGGGGACCAGCACGCGCCCGCTGACCGTCACCGCATACAGCGCGATCAGGAGTTTGGCGGCGTTGGGCGAGATGATCGCGACCCGTTCGCCCGGTCCGACGCCCATCTTCGTCAACGCCTGAATCATCCCGTCGGCGCGATCCAGGAGTTCGCCGTAGGTGAGGCGGCCGAGGCTCCCTGGGACCCCTGGCTCGTCTACGGCACCGAGCAGGTCAGCGTGGACCAGTCGCGCGCGATAGCAGAAGTCGGCCGTCGTCAGCGGGACGTCCACCGGATCGTATCCATTTCGGATCGCTTCACGTCTATCGACCGGTCAAGCCGGGGCCCGGGGAGGAGCAGCCCGGGCCCCGGCTCGCGGAGCACCGTCGAACGTCCATGGCGTTTCAGCCGTGAGGACGCCGCTGTCTTGCACACCGGTTCAAGCCGCCTCGCTTCTCGAGGCTTCCCCGCGCACGGCAGAACCGGGCGCGGGGGACGGTCCCTCGATCGTCGTTGCTGTTGGCATGAGGATGCGCCTCGTCACGCGGACCCGAAGCTATCCGATGCCGTGGGCATCTGTCAACCGACTGGTCGGTAGGGAGCGCCCTGGGTCGCCCTCACGGCCAGCTCTGGATAGCGCTCTCGGCGTTTCGCGCTCGGACTGGCTGATCCGGAGCATGGGCCCTCGCCCGTACAGACTCCTTAGCTCGGAACACCCCCACGAGCGACGCGCGATGGCCGCCGAAATCCGAGGCCAACGCCGGCTGTTCGGACGGTGATCTAGAGCACAGCGCGACCGGCGTCGCTCCTGCAGAAATCCCCGGACATTCAAGCCGCCACGCCTCGTCGTACGGGGTCGGCACGGCGCGGCCCGCGGCGCGGACTTGCCGCCCCCCGGGAAGGTAAAATCCTCTCTTGAAAGCTGTGATGTGCCGGGTTCGGGGGAGTACTGCCAACTCTTCCGGGTATTGACCTGCGGAGAAGAGGCGACATTGGCGAGGGAAGCGACAACACAGCACGGTCGATTGTCCTACTTGCGGACAGGTTGGTCGGTGCGCCGGTGACGACACGCCCGGGAGGATCTGTCGATGTCCACTGACCGCCGTGACCCGCCAAGGTCTGGGGCCGCCCAAGACGATGACCAGCGCGCAAAGCTCTTGCACGAGGCGGCCCATCTGTTCCGGACCGAAGGCTATGCCGGCGCCTCGATGCGGTCGCTATCCGAGCGGATCGGGATCCAGAAGGCGAGCCTTTACCACTACGTCGAGAGCAAGGAAGATCTCCTCTACGCGCTATGCCGGGATGGTTGGCTGAGCCTGTTCGCGGCTGTGAAGGCCGCGACTGCTGACCATGTTGGCCTCGCGGCGCTGCGGTCGGCCGTCCGAGCACATCTACGTGTGAATATCGAGAACCGCGACGTTTACGTGACCATGCTGACGGAGGCGAAGTACCTGTCCCGCGCGAGGCGCGGTGAAATGGCGCGCCGGCGGACGGAGTATTGGAATTACTTTGTCGAACTGATCACTCAGGCGCAGGATTCTCGGGAGCTTCGAAGCGATATCTCGGCGGATGATCTGATGTACGTTCTCCGAAACACGCTGGGCTGGACGGTGATCGCGTACGCGCCTGACGACCGTCGAGATGTCGAAGGCATCGTCGACCTCATCCTTTGTGTGTTTGAGCAGGGTGCGGCCTATCGCGCCGGAGGCGCTCGGAAGTAAGGGAACTCGTTCGTCAGCTCTCTGCGAGCTGGCGCAGCAGTTCGACCGCGGTCTGGAGGGTGTCTTGGTCTGCGGGCGTGAGCTTGTCGGCGATCGCGCGGGCGAGCCACCCGTCGCGGGCAGCGCGATCGGCCTGGAGCCTTGTCAGTCCCTCGGCGGTGAGCTCGACTAGGGCTCGTCGCCCATCGTCGGGGTCCGGGCGGCGGGTCACGCAGCCATCGGCCTCGAGGTCGGCGACCGTTTGGGCCATGGACTGGGGGCGCACCCCCTCGGCTGAAGCGAGGTCGCTGACGCTTTGCGGTCCGCAGCGGTCGAGACGACCAAGGACGGCTGCCTGTGATAGCGGGAGGCGGTTTGTCTTCCGGAGCCGCCGGTTCAGCTGGCCGAGGACGACACGGAGGTCGCTGGCGACATGGGCTGGATCCGTCTTTGTCGGCATGTGCGGAGAGTATAGAACCACCTGTACAGGCAAACTGCACAGTTTCCCTGTATAGTCTGTGCACGTGAACAACGACCGCTACAAGTGGATCGTATTGTCGAATGCGACGCTGGCGGTGCTGTTCTCGACGCTGGATGCGTCGATCACCCTGATCGCGATGCCGGACATCTTCCGCGGCATCAAGCTTGATCCACTGGTTCCCGCGAACAGCTTCTACCTGCTGTGGATGATCCTCGGCTACATGGTCGTCGTCAGCGTCCTCGTGGTGAGCCTCGGGCGGCTGGGCGACATGTTCGGCCGGGTGCGGATCTACACGCTGGGCTTCGTGATCTACACGGTCGCGTCGCTGATGCTCACGATTGATTGGATGACCGGCCGGCCCGGGGCGATCTACCTGATCGTGTTCCGGATCGTCCAGGGGATCGGCGGTGCGTGCCTGCTCGCCAACGCGGCGGCAATCATCACCGACGCCTTCCCCGCCAACCAGCGTGGGCTGGCCCTTGGGGCGAACAACATCATGGGTGTCGCCGGCACGTTCGTCGGATTGGTGCTCGGAGGCCTGCTGGCCCCGATCAGCTGGCGCCTGGTGTTCCTGATCTCGGTCCCGATCGGGATCTTTGGGACCTGGTGGGCCTACCGGAAGCTCGAGGAGCGCTCGGAGCCCCGACGCCGGCCGGTCGATTGGCTCGGGAACCTGACGTTCGCGCTCGGCCTCATCTGCCTGATGGTCGCGGTCACGTATGGGATCCGGCCCTATGGCGGCCACAGTACGAGCTGGACCAGTCCTAAGGTGCTGGGGCTGTTCGGCGTCTCGATCCTGCTGCTGGTGGCGTTCGTGATCACCGAGTACCGCGTGCCCGATCCGATGTTCCGGCTGCCGCTGTTCCGTATCCGCGCGTTCACGTTCGGGACGCTCTCGACGTTCCTCTCCTCGGTCGCGCGCGGCGGGCTGATGTTCATCCTGATCATCTGGCTGCAGGGGATCTGGCTGCCCCAGCACGGCTACGACTTCACCAAGACACCCCTGTATGCCGGCCTGTACATCCTGCCGCTCACGATCGGATTGCTATGCGCCGGTCCCCTGTCCGGGCATCTGTCTGACCGGTACGGTCCGCGGTGGTTCGCGACGGGGGGGATGCTCGCGTGCGCGCTCAGCTTCGGCTTGTTGTTACTGCTGCCGACGAACTTCAACTACCCGGTGTTCGCCGCGATCCTCGCGCTGATCGGGATCTCGATGGGCATGTTCGCGTCTCCCAACCGCGCAGCGGTGATGAACAGCCTGCCCCCCTCGGACCGAGGCGTGGGCGGCGCGATGAACCAAACGTTCCAGAACTCCGCCCAGGTCCTCTCGATCGGGATCTTCTTCACGTTGATGATCATCGGGCTCGCCAGCACCCTGCCATCCGCGATGTCCAGCGGGCTCGAGGCTCACGGAGTGTCGGTGACAACCGCAAATCAAGTCGCGCATCTCCCGCCGGTGTCGATCCTGTTCGCGGCATTCCTCGGCTACAACCCGATCCAGCACCTCGTCGGGGCACACGCACTGGCGACGCTCACGCCGGCTAACCGCTCGCTGCTGATCGGACACTCGTTCTTCCCCAACCTCATCTCGGCTCCGTTCCGCACCGGCCTCCACGAGGCATTCGCGTTCGCGATCGTCGCATGCCTGGTTGCCGCCGCCGCCTCGCTGATGCGTGGCCGTCGCTACGTAGACGCCGAGGAGTCATCGCCGTACACCCCGCACGGTGTGCTCCAGGTGCTCCAGCATCCCGGAGCGCGACGTGAGGAGCAGTCCGCGGCCTGATGTCCTGTGGGCGGTGGCGGATGCGGCGTTAGCCGCATTCGCCCTGATTTCTACGGTCGTCTACGCGCCGCAGGTGAAGTGCCCGACGATCAGCTGGACCGGGCCATTCACCGACTGCCCACCGCTCGGCTTCGTGTCGCAAACGCCCCAATCTGCTTTCAGAACGATCCCGAACGCGCCGCCGCCGACCGTCTGGTAGCCGATCCCGTCGCCGTCGAGCTCGGTCTCGACCTGGTCCAACGTCTGGCCGACAAGATCCGTGGGGACCGTGTTTCCGCCGGCGCTCCCGTTGTCAGCGGTGGACGGCACCGCCGGGGCAGCTGTCGACGTGGTAGGTGGCGGCGTTGTCTTGGTCACCGTCTGAGCGGGCGCTGCCTGCGTCACGGTCTTGACGACCTCAGTCACCGTTTGCGCCGGGGTCACTGACGCCGCGGGGGTCTGCGTCGCGGTCGTAGAGGTGCCGCCACATGCAGCGAGGCCTACTGCGACGGCAGCCGCAGATCCAATTATCGCGATTCTCATAGATGCTCTCCTAAGCAGGGGTTAGTGCACGTGCACATGCCGGAGGCGATAACTGGACCTCGGTCAAACCGCGGGCGGTTTCAGCCGTGACGCGCGTCGAGAGAGCCGTTCCAAAGTCCCATCGGACGAAGCTCTCGGGTAACAGAGACGAGCTTCCCTGCCCAATCCGCCCCTTCATCGGCGGAGGCTCCCGGCGGCTTTATCTAGCTGGTCATTGCGCTGACCTGCTCGATCAGTTGCACGCGTAGACAGAGATCCCTACCATGAGCGTGCTGGTAGGTAGGCAACAGACCGAAAGGGGGCGGTCATCTATCTCCTGGGTCGACGTGCGGAGCTGCACGAGGCCGACAGCGCGCTGCGAGCCGTCCGCGATGGCTCGGGCGCAACACTTGTGATCCTTGGCGCCGCTGGAATGGGGAAGACCACGCTGCTAGCGGAGCTTCGCCATAAGGCCGAGGACGAGGGTTTCAGGGTCCGCCAGGCTCGCGGAGAGCTCCTGGAACGAGGCTTTCCATGGGGCGTGGTTCGACGGCTGTTCGAGCGTGCCGGAGGCAGAGGCACCGGAGCTGCCGAACTGGCTCGCATCCCGCTGGGCGGGTCCGAGGCTGAGACCGGTTCGTTGTTTGCCTCACTCCATGGCCTTTACTGGCTGGCCGTCGAGCTGGCGCAGGAGAGGCCGCTTGCGCTGTTTGTGGACGATGCGCATTGGGTGGACATGCTCTCGATGCGGTGGCTCGCCTACCTGGCGGCGCGTATTAGTGAGGACCCGATGCTGCTCGTGATTGCGGCGCGTCCCGCACCTCGCGAGGACGACGAGGGGGCGTGGCCGTCATTGATGGCGAACGGCCGTGTCCGCGAGCTCGCTCCGTTGGAAGATGCGGCGACCGCGAACCTCATCGAGGACGTCCTGGGCGAAGCTCCCGATCCTGCGTTCGCAGCCCTATGTCGTCGTCTGACCGCCGGCAATCCGTTGCTACTGGTTGAACTGGCGCGCGGCATCGAGAAGGCTGGCATTCCTCTCGACGCGTCCGGGGTGCAGATGTTGCAGGAGACGCCTCGGACGGTCCTGACACCCACTGTCGCACTCCGATTGCGCCGGCTAGGCCACGAGTCTCTCGAAGTCGCGCGCGCCATCGCCGTCTTGGGCTCACACGCAACTCCGCTAAGGATCGCCACGCTTTCGGAGCTTGATGCGGCGGCTACGTCCACCGGACTCGAGCGCTTGGCGGGCGACAGACTGATCCGTGTCGAGCCGAGTATCGAGTTCTTGCATCCGCTCGTGCGGACGGCCGCATACGAGGACTTGAAGCCCCCGGCACGGGGGGCCTGGCACGCTCGGGCGGCACGACTACTGAGCTCCGAGCCGACAGACCCGGACGTCGTCGCAGGACACCTTCTGCTGGCGGATGCCAGCGGAGATCAATCGTTCGTCGCACTACTGCGTTCGGCGGCAAGGCGCGCTCAGGCACGGGCTGCTCCCGCGACAGCCGCCAACTATCTGAGCCGAGCGCTCGCGGAACCGCCCCGAGAGTCGGATCGCGCGGCTGTCCTGCTCGAGCGCGCCTACGCAGAGCTGGCCAACCGACCCGCGCACGCAGTCGAGGACTTTCAGAAGGTGCTGTCTCGGCGCATCGGCTCGCCTGTGCAGGTCGACGCGCGGATCGGGCTCGCGCACGCCCTCATAAGGGGAGCGGGCTTCGCGGACGCCGTCGACGTACTCGAGGAAGGTCTGCAAACGCTGAATGGCACCGAGGCGGCGCTCAAGGACGCCCTTCTCGCCGCTCTCTTGAATACGGCTCGGTGGGACATCGCGGTGCGGCCACGATGTAGGTCATACGTCGAGGCGCTGCAGCGGCGGCACGCAGCAGGAAAGCCGTTGACCCCGGAGTTGCATGCGAATCTAGCCCTAGAGCTCCTCGCTGCCGGCAGGCATCGCGACGACGCGTTGCAGCATGCCAATGCTGCGCTAGTCAACGCCAACGTGGCGTCCGCACATGACGCGATGTGGGTGTCACTAGTAGTTACGCCCCTAGCTTGCTCGGGCGAAGTAGCGCGCTCGCTCGAGGTGTGCTCGGCGGTCATAACGAGCGCGCGCTCGGAGGGGCAGCGGTCAGTGCTTTCCGTCGCGCTCGCCGCAAGTGCATTTGTGCGGTTGTGGGCTGGGGATGCGCGAGGGGCAATCGTCGACGGCGAAGACGCGCTTGCCAACGCTGATGACCCGATGTCTACATGCTTTGCACTGACCTTCCTCGCGGAGGCCCACATATATCGTGGTGATTTCAAAGCGGCTTGGTCGCTGCTTGACGCTCACGGGGTGGCGTCAACCCCGGTCCCCGCGTTCTGGCCCTTCCCGTGGCTGCGGGTCACGCGAGGGTGGTTGCGATTCCAGCTCGGAGACCCACACGCCGCGCTCGACGACTTACAGACAGCCGGCAAGCTGATCCTGCGATACGGGTTCCGTCCCCCGGTCGTTACGCCCTGGCGCATCCGAGCAGCAATGGTTTGGGCCGCGCTCGGAAATCGCGAGCGCGGTGCGCGCTTGGCGGAGCTGGAGGTCCGAAACGCACGAGTGTGGGGCGAGCCTCGGATCCTCGCGACCACGCTCACCTCCGCCGCCCTCCTTGCGGATGGCGATCGACAGTTGGAGATGCTTCAAGAAGCGATCGAGATCACCGACGAAGCCGAACGCGTCGTTCCGCGCATCGACGCGCTTTGCGCCATGGGCGCCGCTCTCCGACGGAGTGGCCACCGACGCCGAGCCCGCGACTATCTCATTCAAGCCCAGCATCTGGCCCACGAGTCAGGAGCGTTGGGCGCCTTGAATACCGCTCGCGAAGAGCTGCTCGCCGCCGGAGGACGCCCAAGGCGTCTCGCCGTGCGGGGGATCGACGCGCTCACGCCGAGCGAGACGCGGGTCGCCCGCCTCGCGGCCGAAGGACGATCCAATCCCGAAATCGCCCAGCTTCTGTTCATCACCCGGCGCACAGTCGAAACTCACCTCACGAGCGCGTACAGCAAACTCGGGATAACTGGCCGCGACGCGCTTCGGGAGGCGTTGACCTAACTACCAATCGACTCGAAGCTCGAGCGCTCCGTCATAGAGGCCCGTACCGGTGACCGAGACCGAGTACATGCCGTTGACCGGCTTGCCGTTCAGCTGCGAACTCGCGTGACCGGGGAGCAAGGCAGACGTGCTCGCGCCGTCGTGCGTCACGAATCCCTCGGTAAGCGAAGTCATCGATCCCGCCACCTGCAACGTCACCGAGGTTATCGCCGCGCTCTGCGGCGCGGTGACGATGTCGGTCGTCCACAGGCCACCAGGTTGTTGCACGAGCGACGCGATCGCGTAGTTGAGCGCCAATCCCTGCGGCGAGGCGAACTGGGCGAGGCTTGGGCTGGTACCGGGATACATGTGCTCCCCGGTCTCGTGAGCGCCTGAGGGGTCGAGTGTCCACAGCGTGCCGGTGTTCGCCTGAAATGCCACGGCATACAGCAACTTGTTGGGATAGGTGCGAATCGATGGGCTCGTCTTGGACAGCATGCCCAGATGACGATCCTGGGCGTTCGGGGCGAGATAGGGATCCATCGTCCAGAGATTCCCGGTGTTGGCTTGGAACGCGACCGCGTAGAGCTTCTCGTTCGTGTAGGTGGAGATGCTCGGGCTCGTTCCCGCCATCATCCCGAGGTGGCGGTCCTGTGGGTTCGGGGCGAGATAGGGATCCATCGTCCAGAGATTCCCGGTGTTGGCCTGGAACGCGACGGCGTAGAGCTGGGCAGCTGAGTACCCCGAGATGCTCGGGCTTGTTCCGGCCATCATCCCCAGTCCGCGGTCCAGCAACCCCAGCGCAAAATCAAAGGTGTGCAAGCTCCCGTTCGGTCCCTGAAAAGCCACGGCATAGTCGCCGTTCCTGAGTGTCGTGATGCTCGGGCTCGTATTCGGCATTGCGGTGCCGTGCGTGAGCAGCCCATTCTGCGGGTCCCAGGTGCACATTCCGCCGCCGATGCTCGCGACGAACGCATACGCATACTGCTCACCGCCGGCCGCTGGCTGCCACTGAGCAACCGCCACGCTCGTTCCCGACGCGACATGCTGCATCGGAAAATCTCGCGCTCCAATCATTGGGCTATAGAGGCAGGCGTCCCCATCAGCCCCCTGGAAGGCCGCCGCGTACGCCGAAATGTACGGTGCCGCGCTGTGTGGCGAGGCCGCCAGACCGGCTTCGGGTTCGGGCGTTGATTTTGTCTGAGGCATCTGCGCCATGTCTTCTTCCCCCTGGGTAAGCAGCGTCGGTCAGGGTCTGCATTGTCGGTCGGCTCCACCGAGTTCGCATCGTGGAGGCCCCACGAACTTTGTGCGTCTAAACCTCGTGGAGCCTCCACGATGCGCGCCGCGCCGAACCGTCCGACAATCGCGTGCCACAGTCCGACACCGAAGGAGGCCCGATGAGCGCACAAGGCGAAGTCGCCAACTTTCGGCCGAGCCGTGACGGCTGGCCGTTCCCGAACGCCCTGAGCGGGGATTACTCAGTCATCACACTCCCGGTGATCGGCACGATCGCGAGCCAGAACGCGGGGACCGGCGTTTGCGGAGGGTTCACCTTCACAGTGCGAGACCTGTTCGAGCACCGGGCGATGCTTGCGCCCGACCAGAACGCCGCGCTCCCAGCCCCAGGTACGCCGACCTTCAGCTTTATCACGTCTCGTTTTCTAGACAGTCTCGGGCCGACGGCATATGCAAACGCCGTCAAGGCGATCAGCTGGACGCAGACCTCAGATCACGACGTGGTGCTCGGCTGGGGGCTCGGCCATCAGATGGTCAGCACAGAATGGCCGGCGGTGAAGGCGACAATTGACTCAGGCCATCTATGCCCGTTGTACGTGATCCGGGCACCACAGGTCGGCGCGCTTGACATTCCGGGCATCGTCGACGCACTCGGTCATTCTCACCAGGTACTCGCTTACTCCTATAACCTGGATAACGCCGGCAATCTGTCGATTGGTATCTACGATCCCAACGATCCTGGTGACGACGGTTCGAGCATCACCTTGAATGTGTCGAACCCGACTGGGGGCGTCGGCCTTGCCGCGCCAGGAATCATCGAGCACATTTCCGAGCCGCAGTATGCGGTCCGCGGATTCTTCGCTGCTCAGTATGCGTACAAGGACCCGACGAGCTTTGGGGCCGACGTCGTGACAGTTAACAACGCGGCTTTCGTGTCGCAGGACGTGCCGGCCGACCTGAAGGCCGGCGCCGCCGTGAGCGTGACCATGCGGAACACCGGCGCTCGGTCGTGGTCGCCGGTCTTCGGACACCGTCTCGGGAGCCAGTCGCCACAGGACAACACGCTTTGGGGCTCGAATCGCGAGCAGCTCGCCACCGACGTCGCGCCCGGAGATGAAGCGACGTTCAACTTCACGGTCACCACGACGCCCGCAACGCACGCCACATTCCAGTGGAGGATGGTTCAGGAAAGCGTCGAGTGGTTCGGCGACTATACGGTCCCCGTTGCCGTCACGACCCCCAACGGCGCCATCTGCACAAAGCTCAACGGCGAGATCACCGGCCTGCAAAACCAAGTCGCGCAACTGCAGAAGGAACTCGTCCACGCACCGTCTAACGAAAAGTCGTCGATCATCCAGCAGATCGCCCAGGCCAACATCCAGATCGGATTGCTGAAGAAGCAGAAGCAGCAGAACGGCTGCCCGTGAAGGCGAACCAATGACCTGGCCAACGATTGCGGCGGTCGCGTCGGCGCTGATCGCGCTCGCCGCATTGGTGTTCTCGGTGATCTCGTTCCAAAACCAGCAGGCTCGGGCAGCAGCGCAGCAGAGAGCGAGCATCAAACCGCTTCTTTGGATCCATCCGCAGCGGTATCGCGACCGAAAAGCGCTTCTACTGCGCAACTATGGCCTAGGCCCGGCGATCATTCGTCGCGCTGGGTTTATGAGAGAGGGCCATGCCGCGACCAACAGGATCGTGGAGTTGTTTGATCTACGGACGCCCGGTGGCCCGTCCCGGTCAATCGTGTGGGAGACGTTCGACACGGTCGAACGCGGACGGGCGATACCGGCGCAGGGCGAGATCGTCTTGATCAGGCAGTCTTTGGAACACCTTGTGGGGCAAGGGATCGAGGAATCCGAGGGACTGCGCTTGCTCGAGGCATGGCAGCAGCAGCGCACAGGAATCCGCGTGACCATCGAGTACGAAGACATTCTCGGGAACACACTCGAGCCGCTCGACTTCACGCTCACGTAGATTGTTTGGCCGGGCATCCCGGGCGCCATCCCAGTCGACATGCCAAGTGCATCATGGCGTCACACCCCCGCGGTATATCGTGGTGGG
>Ga0335073_10006148_pt1 | contig 16867 bp, 10 predicted proteins | sample Lox_Sample_22_FD_207093 | JGI IMG/M metagenome (GOLD analysis project Ga0335073, IMG submission 207093) | Soil microbial communities from Loxahatchee National Wildlife Refuge, Florida, United States - Lox_Sample_2.2 | ecosystem: Environmental > Terrestrial > Soil > Wetlands | place: USA... | reverse complement strand
AAATTGGGATACGCTTTCACGGCGGTTTCGATCATGGCTTTGAAAGCGTCGGTTTCGATGTTGCTCAAATTGTGGTCCGCACCCTTGACCTTGAACCCCAGGCTGGCGGTGAAATCCTCTTCATTGCCGATCATTACGTCCACGTACCTGGCGATTTCCTTGTTTACTTCTTGCGCTTTTTTCAGTCCGCCGATGGATTTCCAGAGGGACGGGCGATAGTTCAGGTCGTAGCTGACCACGACACCGTGCTTTTTGGCGGCTTTGACCGCTTCGATGGCCAGGGCCGCGGTGGACTCCGATAGCGCGGCGAAGATGCCGCCGGTATGGAGCCAGCGCGCGCCGATTTTTCCGAAAATATGGTCCCAGTCAAAGTCGCCGGGTTTAAGTTGCGAGGCCGCGGAATTGCCGCGGTCGGGCACACCCACCGCGCCGCGAATACCGAAACCGCGTTCGGTGAAATTCAGCCCATTGCGGACAGTGCGGCCAATGCCGTCGTCCGCCCGCCACAGGATGAAATCGGTGTCCACGCCGCCCTGCATGATGAAATCCTCGATCAAATGGCCAACCTCATTGTCCACGAAGGCCGTGCAGACGGCCGTTTTATATCCGAAACACTTTCGCAGGCCGCGCGACGTGTTGTATTCGCCGCCGCCCTCCCAGACTTTGAACTCGCGCGCAGTGCGAATCCGTCCCTCGCCCGGATCGAAGCGGAGCATGATTTCGCCCAGGGAAATTTGGTCATATTTGCAGGAAGCTTTGTCGCGAAGTTGAATTGGCATAAGGCGCGGAAGTTTTATACAAGGAAGGCGGAAAATTCAAATCATTATATGTGCAGAGCACACCTCGCTTTTTGCACCTGCGTGGGTTTTTGGGATTTTTGATTTGCGATTTGAAATTTGGCCTCAAATGAAACATCCAAATTCCAACGGCCAAGCTCCAGAGAAGCGCCAGGCCACGAACATCCAATTTTGCGTGCTTGATGCTTTGACATTCTCTGGAGCTTGAAGATTGGAATTTGGTCCTTCGAAGACCGCCGCATCTGGATGTTTGACACGGCACTGTCGGCTGCTATGATTTGCCTGCTAATCGCGGGTGTAGCTTAATGGTAAAGTTCCAGCCTTCCAAGCTGGCCACGTGGGTTCGATTCCCATCACCCGCTCCACCTTTTCTTTTATCCGGTATCGTTATGATGCTTCGATGCGCTTCGTCGGATTTGGATCAAACCGCCAACTCCTAAATTTGCGATTTTAGATTTGCAATTTGCGATTGGGGGAGGCTGTCGGAACCGGCGTATGCGATTGAGGCAGGCGCGCTAATGGTGAGATTTTTGGTTTCAGATTTTCTATTGGGGTCCTTAGAGTTACGGGCATGAATGAAGATGAACTCAAGGACAGGACTAAAAGATTCGGGCTCCGTGTCCTCAAGTTGGTTGCTGCGTTGCCGAAAACACTCGAAGGACGGGCAATTGGGGGTCAATTGGTTCGTTCCGGTCTGTCGGTTGGCGCCAATTACCGGGCTGCTTGCCGCGGTCGTTCGAAGGCAGAATTTGTTGCCAAGCTTGGAACCGTTGAAGAGGAGGCTGATGAGAGCGCGTATTGGATGGAAGTTATAATTGCGGCGGTGTTACTGAAGGCGAAACAGGTCGAATCCTTATTGCGGGAGGCCTACGAACTTGTCGCTATTATGGCGAGTTCGCGCAAATCCGCTCAGCGAGCCAGATAGCATTTGCCCCGACCACAAATCAAAAATCGTAAATTTCCCAATTGCAAATCGCAAATCAAAAATCGCAAATATCCTAAATGCACACTCACTGCGTCATCGGTTCAGGCCCGGCGGGCGTTGCCTGCGCCAGTGCGCTGCTCGGGCGCGGGGCGAAGGTGCTCATGCTCGATGCCGGCATCAAACTGGAACCGGAGCGCTCTCTTATTGTCGCTGATCTTTCCAAAAAAAGATCGTCCGAATGGCAACCATCGCAAGTCGCGATTGTCCATGGCGACAGTGATGCTGACCTCAAGGGGCTTCCGGTTAAAAAGCTTTTTGGTTCTGATTTTCCCTATCGCGAAAGTGTGGAAAAAATTCCCTGGCGCGGCCCGGACGTCGCCCTGTGTCCGTCTCTGGGGCTTGGAGGGCTGAGCAACGTTTGGGGCGCAGCCATGCTGCCGTTGCGGGATGACGATATATCGGATTGGCCGATTAAGAACTCTGATCTGGCGGAGCATTACCGTGCGGTTGCCGAAATTACCGGGTTTGCCGGCAAACATGACGGATTGGAGGACGTTTTGCCGCTGTACGCGAACAATCCGGTTTCGCTCAAACCGAGCGGGCAGGCGGAGCGATTCTTAGCGAGCCTGGAGCGGCATAAATATGCGTTGCGCGGACGCGGCTGGTATTTCGGCCAGTCGCGGCTGGCGGTGCGCGCCGCGGATTCGCCGAAGGGCAGGGGATGCGTCTATTGCGGCTACTGCATGACCGGCTGCGTGTATGGCTGCATCTTCAACGCGGCGGACACTGTTCGCGAATTGCAACGGCAGGAGAATTTTCGCTATGAAAATGATGTCATTGTCACGCGTGCGCGCGAAGAGTCAGACAAGGTTTTTATTGAAGGTTTTCATCGGCAGACGGGTGGGCCGCTTTCGTTCCAGGCAGAGCGGGTTTATTTGGCGGCAGGGGTCATTCCGACCGCGCAGATTCTGTTGCGTTCACAGGACGCGTTTGACCACCCGCTGACATTGCGGGACAGCCAATATTTTTTATTTCCGATCATTCGCGCGCGCGGCGTCCGAAACGTCCAGAGTGAGGCGCTCTTTACGTTGAGCCAGGCGTTCCTGGAATTGCTTCATCCACAGATCAGCCGGCGTTCCGTTCATCTGCAAGTATACACCTACAGTGACACCATTGCCTCGGCGGTGCGGCGTTCATTGGGCCCACTGAAACTGGTTGCGCGGCCTATTCTCGAAAGGCTGCTGATCGTCCAGGGCTACCTGCATTCGGACGAATCGGCGGCGATTCAAATGACGCTTAAACGCGACGGCGCAAAGGATTTCCTGCAATTGGAACCGCTGCTTAATTCAAAAACCGCAGGCACTGTCAGGACGGTTTTGCGCGAGCTTCAGGGACAATTTCGGGCCCTGGGCGGTGTTGTGGTCCCACCGATGTTACAGATTGCCAGGCCCGGACGCGGTTTTCATTGCGGCAGCTCACTGCCGATGCGCTCGCAGCCGGGCCATTTTGAAACCGATTGCCTGGGCCGCCCGTGCGGTTGGTCGCGCCTGCACGTCGTCGATGCCAGCGTACTGCCGACCGTTCCGGCAACAACGATCACTTTTTCTGTGATGGCGAATGCGCATCGGATTGCTTCGCAAACTGCGTAGGGTCGTTGACACGTTAAAATGTTGAAACGTTGAAACGGTAGCGGCGCCACTGGATGGCAGGAGCGTTAGACCATTGAATGGCGCGAACCGGCGGCGCGTGCCTGGCGGACCGGGAGGTCCGCCCTACCGAGAGAAGCTTGAATTGTCGTAAAAGCTCAATAAAAAAACGCAAAACCTCAATGACAGGTTGTGCGTCTATGCTAGCATCACGCGTATCCAGAGCGCTGTTCGTTAGTGGCGGCGCCTGTTCGCAAAGCAGATGATGTAGTGAAAGTGAATTTAATGGTGGTGGCCGCGGGCCTAAATGGCGGGCAATCATTTCCGATTTACATTTCGTTGGTTCTACGTTTTGATTAATTACCGTATGATACAAAAACTCCTCGGTGGCAGCGCCGCTTGCCAATCCAATTCGTTTTCAATTGCAGGGTTACGGTTTATCGCGGTATCACTTCTTGTTTGCGCGTTGGGGGCGCGCGATGCGTTCGCCGATGATGTGACGCTGCAAGACCATTCGTTGCTTGTCTCGTTTGATTCAGATTCCGGCGCGTTGACGCGAATGGAAGACAAGGCCACGCACTGGGTCATCGAGCGCCGTCCGGAGCTGGGCGTCTCATTCCGCCTGTTCGCTCCGTTGCCCGAACGCCGGTGGAATCCGGTGTACGGCCAAAAGCAGCGCGCCGAAGTGACCAAAGTCGCCGATAACGAAGTCCAAATCAAATGGAGCAACCTGCAAAGTGAAAACGGCGGGGTATTGCCGATGACATTTAGCGCTGACGTGACGCTGAATCACGGTGTTCTGACTTTTAATTCAATGTTGCAAAACGATTCGTCCCTGACGGTCGAAACGATTGATTATCCCTATTTCGGCGACTTCAATGCGCCGTCGCGGCAGTCATCGCTCAATGTTTTAACGATGAAAGGTGGCAGGCTGAGAAACACTCAGCAGGAAGAAGTTTATCCGCATTTTGTGAATCGCAAGGGTTATTGGGGCGTGTTTTATCCGACGAAAACGATGCTGGCAGCGACGGCAACGGATGACGCATGGGAAAGCCCAATTTGTTTGCTTCAGGCGCCGGACGAGGGGCTATATGTGCAGATGGAAGAGCCGAAGCCGTTGTACCGGGTGGAATATACATTCGAGCAGCACCCGGGTGTCATTTCATCCATCACTCAATTGGTTCCTCAGGAAGATGAAGTGCCCGGTAAAGACGCGCTTTGGGGCACCGACGAGAACGCGGAGAATTCCAAGACCCCCGTTTTTCTAGTGTTTCGCACGTGTCATTTTGTTTTTGCGCCGCCAACTTCGACGACGCATCTGACGCCGGTCGTTCTGCGGTGTTACAGCGGAGACACGCAGGCAGGCAAAGATATTTATAAACAGTGGCAGGCGCAGTCAAATTAGCAACAAATGGCGCAGAGCCCACATCTCACCATGAACTGTCCGAACGCCATGTCAGGGGACACGGCCTGGATTTAAATTTATGCAAAGTTCAAAATTCATCTTCTCCTTCGTTCTCGTCGTGATCATCGCCGCCGCCGGCGTTCATGCACGCGCGGACGAAGGGACCCTGGAGAAAATCATGACGGGAATCTCCGGGGACGCGAATGAAGTCACATTGAAGAACAAGTACTGGACCGTCGGCTTCGATAAGGATTCCGGCGCGCTGGTGCGGCTGGAGAGCCGTTCAACCCGCTGGAACATCGAATCGCGTCCCAAACTGGGAATTTCCTTCCGCCTCAACGCGCCCACGGACCATCATGATAATTTCATGTACGGGCGCGACCAGAAAGGGGCCGAAGTTACCAAACTCTCCGCGAATCAGGTCCGCCTTCAATGGAAAGACCTCGTAAGCCAGGACGCCGGCAGTTTGCCCATCACGCTCACGGCCACTGTTACGTTGAAAGGCGACGCAGTGACATTTGAGAGCACGATCGAAAACGATTCGTCGCAAATGGTGTCCACGCTGGATTATCCGTATTTTGGAAATTTCAATCCGCCGAGCGAAGGCGCTCCTATGAAGACGGAGCACATGTGGTACGCCAACCTGGCGGATGGCGACATTCCGGGCAGGCCTGTCCAATCCAAGCAAAGCCTCTTTTGCCTGGTGCAATCCACAAATGTGGGCCTTTACGTGGAAATGCACGATCCGACTCAGCCGTATTTGCTTAATTTTACTTTCAACCGCCGCGGTTTTCCAAAATCCCGTGAAAACCCGGCGCGTCTGGAGTTTTACACGACGCATTGGGCGTATGTGCACCCAAACACTACTGCGGTTTTGGCGCCGATCGTCCTGCGCGCCTACAATGGCGATTGGCATGCCGGGGTCGACTGTTACAAGGAATGGCGGGCCACCTGGTTCAAGGAGCCGCATCTGGCGCCCTGGATTAAAGACGTGAACGCGTGGCAGCAGATCCAGATTGATTCGCCCGAACAGGATTTCCGCGTCGCCTATACTAACCTCATCCATTACGGCCAGGAATGCGCCGATAACGGCGTGGCGGCTATTCAACTCGTGGGCTGGAACCATTGGGGGCAGGATGGCGGCGACCCGGCGGAAGACACGGAGCCGGGCCTGGGCACCTGGCAGCAATTCCACGACGCCATCGCGCAAATCCAGGCCAAGGGCGTGAAAATTGTTTTGTTTGGCGGCAAGCCAAATTGGGCCGATATAACCCAGCCGTGGTATACCAATGAACTCTATAAGTACGAGTGCACGGATGAAAACGGCAACCGTTACGGGCAGGGCGGTTACAGCTATTACACGCCCACTCAACTGGCCGGCCTCAATACCCATCGTCGCGCGGTTATGGACTTTTGCGATCCGCAATACCGGGACATCGCCATCCATGAATTTCAAAAAGTCCTCGACCTGGGCGCCGAAGGGTGGCTTTGGGACGAGATGTGCCATCACGCCGACGTGTACTATTCCTGGGCGCCCGACCACGGTTACACGCCGCCCGGTTACATCTATCAAGGCGACATCCCTTTGTGTCAGCAGTACGTCGCGGCGGCTGATAAAGTGAATCCGGATTTCGTTCTGGCGGGTGAAGGACCGGAAGACTGGTTGATGCAATATTTTCCCTGCTCCTATTTCCGGATTGGCAACGATTCCAAACCCGTTTGCCGTTATATCGATCCGAATATCCGTTTGATGTGCGCGGTTACGGGCTGGGACGACCGCGAAATGCTCAACCTGATTCTGATGGACGGTTATATCATCAGTTACGAACCATTTCAGTTTAAGGGTTACTTGGAGGATTTTCCGCTTACGCTGGCCTATGGCAAAAAAATTGACGATCTGCGACGCCGATACAAACAATACATCTGGGACGGTGACTTCCGCGATACCCAGGGCGCGACCGTAACGGCCGACGGCACGGTGCGCCACACTGTTTTCGTGACATCCAGCGGCAAACGCGCGGTTGTGGTCGTTAACCAGGAGTTGGACAAGCCGATCAAAGCCATAGTGACGATACCGGACCCGGGCCAGTTGATCGTCGCTACGCCTGAGCATCCCGGCCCCCTGCCGACTGATGGCACGCTCGAAATTCCCGCGCGTTCAGCGGCGGTGGTGATGGAAGAATAGCAGGCGTTGAAATGTTGAAGCGTTGAAACGGCAGGAACGTCCTGTCGTGCGTTCTGACTGGCCGGCTGGTCGGCCTTTCGAATTCATGTGGAGGTTAAACCGTTGAAACGCTCTTTACTCAAAGCGTCTTTGTGATCGGGAATCTGAAAATAGTTTCGGCGGGGCGGCGAAGACACACGTTAAAAACATCGCCACGCCCGCCGAGCGCCCAGTTCTCATTGGGGCACAGTCACTCTACTACTGAAAGCGTGGTCCGCAAGCTCGTTTTTGAAATTTTTAAGTGCCGATCCGCAGGCGGCAAATTCCAAAAGCAAATACCCGGAACATCCAAATTCCAAGGACCAGGCGCCAGAGAAGCTCCAAAACTCAACGTCCGATTCTACGCACTCGCTCAATCCCGGAAATTGACGAATTGTACCGCTACGGGAAATTCCTTTCCTCTTACCGCCGCGATAACCGCCTGCAATTCGTCGCGGCTCTTGCCGGTGACGCGCACTTCGTCGCCCTGAATTTGTGTCGTGACTTTGAACTTCCCGTCGCGAATGAATCCTGTGATTTGCTTGGCCACGGCGCTTTCGATGCCTTGCTTGATTTTAATGACCTGCCGCGCATGGCCCAGCGGTGAAATGTCCGGCTCGAGCTGTTCCACGCTTTTGAGGCTGATGTTGCGTTTGGCGAGCCTGCCGATGACCATCTCATTCAGGGCGCGCACCTTGAACGCGTCCGTGGCGCTCAGTTTGATTTCATTTTTCTCGAGCGCAATTTCCGCGTTGCTGCCCTTGAAATCGAAACGGTTGGCCAATTCTTTTTTGGCCTGATTAACAGCGTTCTCGATTTCCATCGAGTTCACCTGCGAGACAATATCGAATGATGGCATTTTTGCCTGAAATGATTTTATATTTTTGGTGATGGCGCAATGGAAGAATTCGCAAATCAAAAATCCAAAATACGGAATTGACACGATATTTCACATTATACTAAATGTTTAGACATTTCTCGACTATGAATAAATTCATTTGCCTGTTTTGGGTAACTGCGCTGGCTTGCGTGGCGCGCGCGGATTCCAATGTGGTTTTTCAAATTGGAGCGCCCGACGGCGATTATCATGAGTTTGCCATTGCCGGAAATTTCGGCCAGTACGCGCAACAATTTCCGAATGACGTGAACTATACGATTGGCCAAAGCGATCCGGCGCGCGATTGGCCGTATATTTTACCCGGACCCGTGGATAGCTGGGCAGGCAGCCGAACGCATCCGTTCACAATCCATTTCCAGATTTCCCGGCCGGAATCCGGTTATTACCAGTTGGACGTCGATTTTGTGAACACGCATGACGGCGCGCCGCCGGACCTGGTCATCGATGTCAATGGCGGATCGGTCCACCAGCAGTTGCCCAGGGGCGCCGGCGGAGATGCGTCTCTAACCAATCCCAAAGCAGGCAAACCTTATTCGGTTCATCAACTCATTCCGGCAACGGTCTTTCACTCTGGCGACAACACCATCACGCTGAGCAGCGATGGCGGCAGTTGGGCGCTGTTTGATGACATTCGCCTTGAGAGCGGGGTTTCCGCTCCGGCTGAGACGCTGACGATGCAGGCCGAGCCCTTGCCGTTTTTCAAACAATCGGCGAATGGCCTGGGCCGCGCAGTCCGGCTCACCATTAACAGCCTGGAATGGGATAGGATGCCCGCGGAATTGGATTGGAGCTCAAAAGGAGGGTCCGGTTTGCAGCAAATTAACGTGGCTTTCGGTAACAACGAGCCGATGCTGATCGTGCCTGACACAGATGAGGTTGATGTGATCCTCAAGATGGCAGGGCGCCAAATCAATTTGCCGGTCGCCCTGCCGCCGGCAAAAAAATGGCTTCTATATATTGTTCCAACATCGCACACGGACATTGGTTATACTGACTTCCAGTCACGCATCAGAGTCCGGCATGCCAACAATGGGGTCGCCGCCCTGCAGCTCCTCAATGAGTACCCGAATTTCAAATGGTATTCCGAAACGTTCTGGCAATTGAACGTGTGCCTGCAATTGCACCCGGAACTGACCGACGAAATTTTTGAGCGGTTGCGCGAGAACCGATGGGGACTGTCGGCTGACTATGCCAACATGCTGACGGGACTGTGCTCTTCCGAAGCGCTTGACCGGCTCACGCTCGACTCGCGCAAGGTCGCCAACCGCGGCGGTTTCGTGCTGGACTCCGACATCCTGGATGACGTGCCGTCTGCCGTGGGAAGCCTCCCGATGGTGCTGGCTCATTCAGGCATCAAATATTTTATCGAGGGCGCCAATAACGACCGCGCGCCGTATGCAGGCCAGGTCCCCAACCCATTTTATTGGGAAGGCCCGGATGGCTCTCGCGTGCTCGCCGAAATTACGACAAGGCCCGGCTACGGCGGAGCGGGTAATTTGTTGATGTCCGTGTCACGGGCGATGGTACAATTGCCGCAATGGCTCGAGCGGTTCGAGACAAGTGATTATCCCTACGATGCCGCTCTCATCAACGGCTCCTACAGCGATAATCATCCGGTCCTCGATTGGCTGCCCAAAGTCGTCAACGAATGGAACTCGCAATGGGCCTATCCTAAAATGATTCTTGCGGAGCCGAACGATTTTTACGGTTATATTTTAAAGAATTTTTCAAATAAAATTCCCGTGCTCAAAACGGACTTCGGCGATTGGTGGGCGGACGGCGCAGGGTCCGCCGCGTATGAAACCGCGCTGTCCCGGCGCGCCGAGGAACGGGCGGTCACTGGCGAAATCCTTCACTCACTGGCCAGTATCCTGACGGGCGCGGCGTATCCGCGGACCAATTTCGACGGGCTTTGGGAAAATATTCTTCTCTACAACGAACATACATGGGGCGCGGCGGGCAGCATTGGCGAGCCGTACTCCGCGGAAACGGTGGGACAATGGAAGGTCAAGGCCGCTTACGCGGTGGATGCCGACACTCAATCGCGGACGCTGCTGGACTCCGGCATGAGCGAACTGGCGGACGTGGTTCCGGCCTCAGATCTGATCGTATTCAATCCACTGACATGGCAACGCAATGCGGTGGTAAAAACCGAAATGCCGGTCGCGGTGCAGGACATGGAGACCGAAAGGGTTTATCCCTGCCAATCTTTGCCCGAAGGCGGAAGCTGCTTCGTTGCCGATAATCTCCCGCCAATCGGTTACCGCACGTACAAACAAGCCACTCTCACAGATACACCGGCTGATGCCGTGCAAATTTCCGGCAACACAATGGAAAATGAATTTTATCGAGTTTCGCTAAATCCTGCGACCGGAGGCATTTCGTCCATCTACGACAAGCAGCTTGGCCGCGAACTCGTGGACTCAGATTCAGAATATAATCTTGGTGAGTTGATTTATGTCGAAGGAGGCGAGGGCACGTACGCGATCCATTCCGATTTGAAAAACCTGCCGCCGCCCCAATTCAGCTATCATCCGCAAAGCGGGGTTAAAATTGAATCTATCAACGGCCCGGTCTTCGGTGAATTGGACAGCCACGCAACGGCTGAGGATTTTCCGGGTATTACGATGCGCGTCCGGCTTTATCGCGGCATCAAACAATTGGATTTGATTTTTGAATTGGACAAAAAAGAGACGCTCAGCAAGGAAGGCGTTTATCTGGCGTTTCCGTTTGCGCTCCGCGCGCAAAACGGCGGCCTTTGGCTCGATTATCCTGATGAAATCACCGAACCGCTCAAAGACCAGCACGCCTCCGCCTGCCGAGATTGGTATTCGGTTCAGCGTTGGATGGCCATCTCGGATGGCGATGACACGGTGGAATTATCGTCGTTGGACGCGCCTCTGTTCACAATCGGCGGAATGACGGCGTGCACCTGGCCACGGGAATTGTCCCTCCCGCGCGGGCACGTCTTTGGATATATCATGAACAATTACTGGCACACCAACTACAAAGCCCAACAGGGCGGCCATTTCGTTTTACGCTACTCGATTACTTCTGACTCCGGTGGCTTTTCGAAGAGTGACGCGGTGATGCGCGGCTGGAACATGTATTGCCCGGCCGTGGCGGCCCGCGGTGCGGGCGACCATAAGCCTGTGTTTTCTTCTCCGGCGGCTTCGTTCGCGCAAGTCGAACCGGCGGGACTGCCGCTGACCACGATCAAGGGTGCTGAAGACGGGAACGGTTTTATTTTCCGATACTGCGATTATGCAGGCGAGGGCGGCACGCTCAGGCTCACGCTGCCCCGCGCCGCAAGCGAGGCCACACAATGCAACCTCGTGGAAACGGACGAAGGCAAAGCGAGAAAATATGGCCGCCGGGTTTCGGTTCCGCTCACCCCATACGCGCCCGCATCGGTGCGGGTGACATTCCCGAATTAATGTGAGATTTTAAGAAATAACGAATGTTCAAAGACGCCAAATGCCGATACAAAGCTCGATTGGCGATGTGTGTGATCGCCGCCTGGATTGAGGCGTGTACGCTTATCGGTTGCTCTTACTCGGGTCCGGCGATGGACAACGTTAGTATCGAGACAGAAATAGAACAGGCTGCAGGTGAGTATTATTGTGTTTATGGTGAGTGGCCAAATTCGATGGCGCAGCTTCGCACGCCGCGGCCGGGAGGAGATCAGGCGTTTACAAATTCCCTTTCGGATGCGGTTGCTCGAATCGAGCCGGAAGCGTCGAGTTGCAAAATAACTTTCGTCACAAAGCCGGATGGCAGCCTCTCAATTGAAGTTTTGGGTCCAACTCCTGGTGACAAAATCCGTGGCGGGGTCGGAATCCCCACAAAGTTTTCAAACGCCGGCAAATAGAGATTAGAGATTTTACGAATCCGGCGCGCAATCGGCGTCCTCGGACACCACGGTTGGCTCAATCGGCCCCGGTACCGACCGTCTCCACTTCAACGCGGCTTCTTTAAGACGTTCGGTAATTCGCGGGTATTTGTCAGCGACATTCGTCGTTTCGTTCTGATCCTTGTCCAGATTATAGAGTTGCACGTCCGAGCCATCCGCATTTACGAGCAGCTTCCATTTGCCATCGCGAACGGCCACGTTGGGACTTCGTTGAAATGGCGTTTCCTTTGGATAACCAAACGCCGGCGTCTCGTTGCGGCCATACTCCCAGAAAATCGGTTTTTCGCGTTTGACATAATGGCCAAAAAACGCCCGGCTCATGTCTTCGCCGTCCAATTTCTGGTTTTTTGGCAATTCAGCGCCGCCGAGGCGGCAAAACATCGGCAGCATATCGACGCCGCAAATGACGGTTTTATCGTCCACGCGTCCCGCCGGCACGTGGCCGGGCCAACGGACGATCAATGGCTCGCGCGTGCCACCCTCATACAGGCTGTCCTTGGCGCCGCGCAAGCCGTCCGTGCGGGCGTTGTTAAATGTGGGCAATGGCCCGTTATCGCTGGCGAAAATCACGATGGTATTGGAATCCAGCCCCAGGCGTTTCAGACCGGCAAACAGACGGCCCACCTGCACGTCATATTCGGCAAGCACCTGCTGAAAATTGGTCACGCTCTCGTAATAACGTCGCCGTCGCAGCGCCATATCAGCTTTGGTAGGGACCCAGGGTGTGTGGACGTCATCCGGCCACAGGTCCACAAAGCAGGGCTTGTCGCGATGCTGCTCCAAAAAATCCAGGGTCTTGCCCACGAAATATTCGGTGCGTTCGTAACGTTTAACTTTATCGAACGGCGACCAAATCCAATTTGTAGCGGTGATGTTCGGGTCGGGTTGGGGACTTTCCCACGTGCCGTTGTGCTTGTCGAATCCGTAGGCGCTGAACGGCGGCGCATTCGTCACATCGCGGCCGCCGCCCATGTGCCACTTGCCAAAATGACCCGTGGCGTATCCCGCAGCCTTAAGTTGCCGCGCGTAGGAAGGAGCGGCCGGATCGAGAAAATCCGCCTGCTCGCTCTGCCGATTTCCTTTGCGCGTCTGCAGATAATTCGTAATGCGCCAGCGCGCCGGAAACATGCCCGTCAGAAGCCCCACGCGCGACGGCGAACAAACCGGCGAGGCCACGTAGAATTGCGTGAAACGCGTCCCTTCCCTGGCCATCTCATCGATATTCGGGGTCGGCACGAATTTCCCGCCGTAACAGCCGGTGTCGCCATAACCCATGTCGTCGGTGAGAAGAAAAATGATGTTCGGCTGGGACGCTCCGAATGCGGCATTCATGCGGCACGCGATGAAGGCCAAAATTAAAAGAAAAGCCGAACTGCGCGCCTTCTTAAAGAAGCGTCGGATTTTTTGAATGTATTTTGTATCGTAATCGGGGACCTGACCTGAAAGCGCGGATTTTTTCATTGGCAACTTTTGCGTGAGCGATATCTGTTTCAGATTCAATGACGTATCGCTGTTCCCTTTTGTTACACGTTTTTCTAAAATCCACAAGCTTATGCGTTTGATGTCTGTCATTGCCGCTGTTTGCTTTATTGTCCTTTCACTCCAGGCGGAGACGCCCGGCGGTGAAGCGACGGTCGCGAAAATCGATCCAGCCAACGTTCTGGTGGATGATTTTCAAGGATGGGGCATTTCTCTCTGTTGGTGGGCAAAGGTTGTGGGCGGATACACCAATCGTGATGAATACGCCGATCTGATTTTCAAGGACCTCGGGTTAAACATCGTGCGTTACAATATCGGCGGCGGCGAAAACCCGAACGGCCCCGATACAATGCAGTTCAGGGCGAAGATCCCGGGATTCGAGCCCAAACGCGGCGTTTGGGATTGGAACGCCGACCCGAACCAGCGCTGGATGCTGCAGGCTGCGTTGAAACGCGGCGTGAATCGCGTGGAAGCTTTTGCCAATTCTCCGCCCTATTGGATGACCGTCAGCGGGAGCGTCACGGGAGCCGTGGGCGGGACGAACAATCTTAAAGTTGCCTGCGAAGACAATTTCGCCATTTATTTGGCTGAAGTCGTCAGGCATCTCAGCCGCATGGATGGGGTGACGTTTTCTTCCATCACTCCCGTGAATGAACCATCCAGTGCCTGGTGGGTTTATGGAGGCCATCAGGAGGGATGTCATATGGATGCCGTGCAGCAGGATCGCGTCATTAATCTCCTGCGAGCCGAACTGGACCGGCGTGGTCTGCGCCTTATCATCGACGCGCCGGAAGAGAACGATGAGCAATCGGGCATCAATTCGCTGCAAACCTATACGACGAATTGCCTGGAGCATATTGGCCAAATCTCTACGCATTCTTACGGGGCCAACAACCCGGAAGTGCTTGCATCCCTGGCCGCGTCGCTCCACAAGCCGATGCGCCAAACTGAGTATGGCGACGGCGATGAGGCCGGCTTGAAATTGGCACGCCGCATTCGTGATGATCTCGCGCAGTTGCGGCCGGTGTCATGGTGTTATTGGCAGGGGGCTGACTATGCCGGTTGGGGTTTGCTCTATAACCGGTTGGCGGAAAATGGAAGAATGCGATATCGAATCACGGAAAAATTTTGTGTGTTTGAACAGTTCACCCGTTTCCTCCGCCCCGGCTGCCAAATCATTGACTGCGGTGATACCAACTCAATCGTTGGTTACAATCCCGCTTCAAAAACTTTGGCGGTTGTGACCGTCAACGATGGCACGAACGATTTCAATGAAACCTATGATCTCAGTAATTTTTCCGCGGCTGGAAACCAGGCCCAATGCTACCGCACCTCAGACGGCGAAAGCTTTCAGCAACTGCAGCCGGTTTCTGCTCAAAACCGGCGCTTCAGCCTGGTCTTTCCGGCGGGATCGGTGACGACGTGTGTTTTGCAAGCCGTTAGGTAGGGACGACGCGATTATAGCATAGTTTTTCATTCGGGCCTGGATTAGATGGGCTGGAGCTTTTTTCCTGTGCGCCCATAAACTCAAGAGCTATCTGGAGGATATTCTCTGGTGCTTGAACGTTAGAATTTGGATGTTTCGAAACGATTCTTTTTTGTTAGAATTTCTATATGGCCACTGAACCGTCAACCGACTCCATCGACCCGAGCGCGATGCCGCGCATGTTCCACGCCATGGCCAAGCCGGTCAGTTCCACGTGCAATCTCGATTGCACGTATTGCTATTACCTGAGCAAGGAAACGCTCTCGGGCGGGCCGGCGACCGGGCGCATGTCCGATGAAATGCTTGAGCTCTTCGTTCGCCAATACATCGCGGGTGTCACCGGCCCGGAAGTGGTTTTTTCCTGGCAGGGCGGCGAACCGACGCTGCTGGGTTTGGAATTTTTTCGGAAAGTTGTGGCGTTCGAGAAAAAGCACGCGCGGCCCGGGCAAAAAATCCAAAATGATCTTCAGACAAACGGAACGTTGCTGAATGACGAATGGTGTGAGTTTTTGAAGGAACATCGTTTCCTCGTGGGCTTGAGCATCGACGGCCCGCGCGAAATCCACGATTACTATCGCGTTACCAAAGGCGGAAAGCCGACGTTCGACAAAGTCTTTGCCGCGGCCAAACTTCTCCAACGCCACGGCGTGCCATTTAATACGCTCACCTGCGTGCATCGGTTCAACGGCAGAAAACCAGTGGATGTGTATCGATTTTTGCGCCAGGAACTTGGGTCCACGTACATTCAATTTATTCCAATTGTCGAATTTAAGGATTTCAAAACCGTGGCGCCGCAGCGTTGGGATCCGGCCGCCTTGCCCAAAGACGGAGAGCCCGCAGCGCGGCCGGGAAACGCAAATTCCATCGTGACCGATTGGTCGGTGGACCCGGACGATTGGGGTTATTTTTTGTGCCGTGTATTTGATCGCTGGCTCGACCGCGATTTAGGCAAGGTGATGGTCAATCATTTTGAAACGCTCGTGGCCCAGCACATGGGCATGCCCTCGCAAATGTGCATCTATAGCCAAAACTGCGGCCGGGCCGTGGCCGTGGAAAACGACGGCGGCGTTTATTCCTGCGACCATTACGTTTATCCCGAGTATCAGATCGGTAATTTAAAAAATGGCCATCTCGGCGATATGGTTTATTCCGGTCGCCAAGACCAATTCGGCGCGGCCAAAAGCGAAACATTACCGCGTTATTGCCGCGAATGCGCCTATTTGACCGATTGCTGGGGCGAATGTCCGAAAAATCGAATTATCCGCACTCCTGATGGCAAGGCCGGATTGAATTATCTCTGCCGAGGATTTAAAAAATTCTTTGCCCACGCGATTCCGGAGGTTGAACGGATCGTGAAGGAATTAAATGAACATCCGGTGAAGGCAAAAGCGAGGATGTGATTCAAATCTCGAGGACGACGACGAGGAGGAACGTTATGGATAAAAATCCCACTGCGCGATTTGCGGCTCGGGTTCGCCGGCTTCCACCATCCGCGCGAGCAGGCGTTCGCGGAGGCCTTTGGTGATCTCTCGCATGGACTTGCCACCGCCGTAATGAAGGAGTCGGGGAGGGTCGGCGCGGCCGGCGAGGTTGACGACCTGGGCCGGGTCAGTTGTGTTATTGTAAAGCTGATAGTCGCGGTAATTCATGCTGCCGCCGACCTTGCCCGGATTGGCATCCGGAGCGAGGGCGACATAGGTCCATTCCGGCGTGCGAATGGCCCGGGCAATTTCAGATTCGCTCGTTTGAATAAAAACTTCATTCCGCCAGGTAGCGCCGGCATTGGGATCATTGACGAGCGGCAGAAAGCTTCGCCCTTGCATAGCCGACGGGACCGGCAGGCCGACCATATCGAGTATGGCCGGCGCGATGTCCACCAGGCTCACCATTCCCGAAATTTTTCGGCCGCCGTTGAAGCCCGGTCCCTGGATGACAAGCGGAATGTGAGTGGAACTGTCGTGCGGACTGCGTTTGTATTCCGCGTTACGTGTGCGAAAATGACAGCCGTGGTCGCTTAAAAAAATCACGATCGTATTGTCTTCCAGATTTTGCTCGCGCAGAGTCTGAAATATTTTGCCCATCGATTCATCGATGCTTTTGCAATCGCCGTAATAA
>Ga0335073_10006147_pt1 | contig 16867 bp, 15 predicted proteins | sample Lox_Sample_22_FD_207093 | JGI IMG/M metagenome (GOLD analysis project Ga0335073, IMG submission 207093) | Soil microbial communities from Loxahatchee National Wildlife Refuge, Florida, United States - Lox_Sample_2.2 | ecosystem: Environmental > Terrestrial > Soil > Wetlands | place: USA... | reverse complement strand
CCATACAAGTTGTAACACTTGTAATAGCCTCGTTACTCGATAGAGCAAAGCCATCATACCCACAGTCCCACAGAGCCCACAGAGCCCACATGCCCTCGAAACCCACAGTACCGTGTTATTACAGGCACATCATCAATTCACACCGCTCGAAATCCTCCCGAGAGGGAGACTTCCGTAACCAGACCCACTGTCGGAACATCGCCCAGACGTCACCACTTAGTCAAAGGTTTGCCTGCACACAAATGTCAGCACTCTTGCACTAGCAAGCACGAAGAATCACGAGACTTACTTTCTGCCCTTGAAATCGCCGAAGCCACCACGGTTGGTTGAGTCGGAGCGACCACCACGGAACCCACCGCGCCCGCCACGCCCACCTCCTCTGCCGCCGAAGTCTCCACGGCCACGTCCGCGGAAGCCTCCATCGCGGCCACCACGTCCACCGAATCCACCGTCACGCCCGCCGAACCCGCCGCCGAACCCGCCGCCGAACCCACCGCCGCGCGGCGACGAATTGGTATTCTCGGCGCGCGGGGTCGCGAAGTCGAGGCGCAGGGGCCGGCCGGCGATGGCGGTGCCGCGCAGGCCGTCGAGCGCGGCGCTCGACTCCTCCACGGAGGCGAAGCTGACGTAGCCGAAGCCCTTGATAGCGCCGGTGTCGCGGTCGGTGGGGATGGACACGCGGGTGATGTCGCCGAACTGCTCGAAGGCCTCGCGCACGTCGTCGGCGGTCGCCTCGAACGACAGGTTGCCGACGAAGATGGTGTCGGACGGCGCGCTCGGCTTGTCGCCGAAGCGGTCGGCCCGGCTGTCGCTCTTCTGCCGCCGGTCGCCAGTGTCGGGCCTTGGCGTCGAGTAGTCCACGTTCATCGAGCGGCCTTCGAGCATGGCGCCGTTCTTGGAGTTGTACGCGGCGATTGCGGAGCTCACTTCGACGAATTCGACGTAGCCGTAGCCCTTGGAGCGGCCGCTGTTGCGGTCGGTGATGAGCCGCACTTGCGAAATCTCGCCGAATCCATCGAACTCTCGAGTAAGCGTATCCTCATCGATACCCCAGCTGAGATTGCCAACGAAAAGGTTCTTCGATTCGCGGCCAGTTGCTTCGAAGTCGCTCTTGGCTTTCTTGGTAAAGGTAGTTTCTTCGGCTTCGGCCTTACGCTTCTTGGAGGGAGGCTCAGGCTTGGCCTCTTCCTCTTCCTCTTCCTCTTTTTCGTCATCTTCAGAATCTTCAGAGTCCTCTTCATCATCTTCGGAATCATCGTCGTCATCCTCATCATCTTCATCGTCCTGAGCGTCGGCCTTGGTGGTGGTGGTGGCCTTGATCTGCGGAACAGCAGCTTTGACTTCTTCTTCAACGTCCTCATCATCTTCGCTTAAATCATCCTCATCAATGGCACCCTTGGCACCCAAAGTGGCTGGAGCAACCTCATCACCGTCAGATTCGCTGTCGTCGCCGGAGATCTCAGAGTCATCTTCACTATCATCCTCGCTGTCATCCTCGGAGTGGTTCAAAGCGGAGTCGGGCTTGGTTGTGCCATTAGCCTTCGACGGCTTGGCAAGCTTATCATCCTTGCCATCATCCTCATCGACGCTATCATCTCCCGAGTCGCTGTCAGAAACGTCCGACTCACTCTCCTCACTATCATCATCGTCTTCACTGGCTTCGCTCTGATCCTCTGGTTCTGGCTGCTTGATAGCTTGCTTGACCTTCTCTTTGAGCTTTGGATCTTCGTGTTTTGCAGCGACTTTCTTGGCGAGATTCTTAGATACAGCCTTGGATGCCTGTGCAGGCTTCGTCACACGTCCATCCTTAACAGCGGAGGGGTTCTTGGCTGACAACGCCGTCGCCTTCTTGTCGGGTCTGACTTTGGACATGGTTCAGGTGAAGCTATTCGTTGGGATACTGCTCAAACAATTAGTATGCCGACGTCTCAGAAGTGAAAAATATTCCAATTGTTTCTGTGTGTGCGCAGAGAGGATTGCCGAGACCGACTTTGGCAAAGGTCTCCTCTTGTTCGACGTTGAGCCGAGTGAGAGAAAGCGCGGATAAGCGCAACAGCTTTAGAGCTGCCTCAACCACTCTTGTATGTTCGTCAACCCACAGTTCCTCGAGCAACTCGAGGCGATGATAGCCCACAAGCCCACAAAGAGTGCTGCGTCTTCACGGCGGGTGCTTTGCAACACTGGCCGAGAAATGGATGCGACAAGCCCACAAAACCGACAAGCCCACAAATATTTGTAGTGTGATACGGCAAGCCCACAGTATTGGCACGCACTCAAAGGAAAACCGACGACGAACCACTGAGTGTGATATTCAATTTGGATCAAGACCCTCTGTAAGCAAGTGCCACTGGAAGATCTGCTCCGGCGAGTAGCAGATGTAAATATGCCTCTCAGCCCACGAAAATAGAATAGAAGAGGAAGTTGGATGTGAAGGACGAAAGAAGTCTGAGAAAAAAAATGGTTGGTTAGAGCAGTTGGCAGAGAAAAAATATACGTCTCACCGCCCCCCGCCTCGTGCTTTGCGAATTAGCGAATCGTACCGTGGCTTAATTCCTTGCAATCAGTTCTGCCGCTCTATGCCGCCCTCAGTCCGCGCGCTACTCTAACGTTTTTTCTATGGAGACGCGTCTGTACAATAAGTGAGTTATTCCCAAGGCATTTATACTCTATACACAATGTCTACCAGTCACAAACCACGAAAGAGAAAGAAGCAGGATGACATATTTGGCGTTGGCCATTCGCAAGCTACGGTTACTGCTGCCGATGGCTCAAAGCACCCGGCTTTCCCTCTAGCGGCTTTTTTTTGGCCCGCGAGAGGTGGAGTATCGCAATGGATTGTTCTGCCTGTGATATTGCTCGTTGTGAGTCTTTTCAGATGGAGTACTGCTCTGTGGCCATACTCAGGTACTTGCTTCTGCGTCGTTGATTTTCACCAATTCTGATGTATTTCAAGGTTTCCAAGCTCCGCCAATGCACGGGGATTTCGAAGCTCAACGACACTGGTTGGAGATAACCACACATCTTCCCGCCTCCCAGTGGTACTTCTACGACCTTGAGTGGTGGGGACTTGACTATCCGCCGTTAACAGCTTACCACAGCTGGCTCCTAGGTTACATGTAAGTATTGAAGTTGCTGCGTGGCTTCTACGTGTATTATATTCTAATATCTAGAAGAGGCAACTTCCTAGATCCGAAATGGTTCGAATTAGACAAATCTCGTGGACTAGACGACCCAGATCTGAAACTCTTCATGCGAGCGACTGTACTCGTATCAGAGTATCTAATCTACATCTCGGCCGCAGTCATCATCGTCCGACGTCTCGCCAGAACCCAAGGTATCAACATCTGCGACTGCTCCATTGCGTTGACAGCCTTGCTAATGCAACCATCAACGATCCTGATTGACCATGGCCACTTCCAGTATAACACCGTCATGCTCGGCTTCGTTCTCGCCTCAATGTCACGTCTCATCGGAGGTAGTCGCCTCTGGTCTTGCTTCTTCTTCGTCTCCGCCATTGGCTTCAAGCAAATGGCACTCTTCTACGCACCAGCAATCTTCGCATATCTCCTCGGTAGTTGTGTGACACCACGCATTGACATTGGTCGGTTTCTCAGCATCGCACTAGCAACCATCGTTTCCTTCGCAATGCTTTTCGCGCCTTTCTTACTGTCCACTGCGTATGATCAATATCGAGGTGTCTCCGTGTCCGACTATCCTCAACCACCCCAACTCCAAGCATTACTGAGCATACTTCCATTTCGCATCGAGAAAGACTCCATCATCTATCCAACTCTCCTGCAACTAACTCAATCTATTCACCGCGTCTTCCCTTTTTCACGTGGCCTGTTCGAAGACAAAGTCGCCAATCTCTGGTGCTCACTACACCAATTCCACAAGCTCACGCGGTACAGCTCCACAACAGTGCAACGGCTCGCGCTCCTCGCCACGCTCGCAACCTCGCTGCCAGCCTGCGCGATCCTGTTCCTACGGCCGCGCAAAGACCTCGTGCCGCTGGGCTTCGCAACGTGCGCGTGGTCGTTCTTCCTGTGCAGCTACCAGGTGCACGAGAAGAACGTGCTACTACCGCTACTAGCGACGACGCTACTGCTGGCGGAGCACGGCGGCCTGCGCGCGCACACTCGCCGCTGGGTCGGCTTCGCAAACGTCCTCGCCGCCTGGTCGCTGTTTCCGCTGCTCCGGCGCGACGGCCTCGCTGTCCCCTACTTCGTCCTCGCCGCTCTGTGGGCCTGGCTCTTGGCGCTGCCGCCGTTCTCGCTTGCCGCGTATCCGCTCCGCGAGGCGACCGCGCTTGATGTGGTGGAGACTGTGCTGCATCTGGCGGCGTACGCGGCGATGGTGGGCTGGCACTTCGTTGAGGCGTTTGTGCCGCCGCCGTTCGACAAGCCGGATTTGTGGGTCGTTGCCAACGTGCTTATTGGCGCCGGAGGGTTTGGGCTTTGCTATCTTTGGTGCTTGGGCCAGCTGACGTTGAGGAGCGGCATTTGGGACAAGGAGGCGAAGGCGAAGACGCAGTGAACAAGACAAAAATGCATGTGGTGGTGATGCTATGCATGCGGGATACCCTTTGAAACTTTGATACCGTTTTGATAGGAGGAGGAGGTCTTGTATTTGTACATGGTGATTTAGAGCTACATGCAGCCAGAGCATGGCCTTGACGGTATTTGCTCATCCACCGCTTCTGCAATGTCTCCAAGCGCCGAAGAATGCTTATACGCCAGTTTTAAATGTATATTGATGCCATTATCAGCGCGTGTCTATATCTTGAAGCCATATCCGAGCATGCAACTCTTGTATTTCGAAACGAGGTCCTGACACTGCTCTTGTGGGTTCGGGCCGGTCGAGAAAAGCATACATTCATCACGGGCCGCTTTTTCGTCCTTGCAGACGCAACAGGGCTGTATCATGTCAGTCAGTTAGCCGATGATTGGCAAGTCTCATGGTGGAATATGAGCATACCTTGACCTTTGCCGCCGAGTCTGTGGACGACTTGAGCTCGCCAGCCAGGTTGTTTGTGTTCATGGAAGCTGCGGAGGTCAGTAAAAGCTGTCTCCCAATGATATCCATTAATTTGTATGCCTACGGGTTTGTAATTGTTCCATTTCTGCTGTTTTCGATGCCAATTGAGTAGCTACAAGTTTAACAGCTGATTTATGAACATCGAAATCGATTGATGACTAAGCATTTGCATGCCTGATCACCGCAATTGATACCTCGGCATTCTGCGCGACTTGGAACTGAAGAAGCTTGCTAGAGCTGCTTCGGAGTTCATCTTGGACTCCTTAGCTAATTATCCGTTATAAATCTCTTCGGTGTTGATTTAATATAATTCAGCCTTGTTCATTTTTTGCTAATCCGTTGACTCCCCATACTTTACTCATCCCAAAAGATTCTGCAACATGTTCGGTTGAATATCCAAGAGACTTTCATCCCATACGACCTGCGTAAGAATATCTATCAAATCATGGTAACTGCCAATATTCTCCCTAACCGAGATCTCATTGAATCGTTCGATGAACCAGTCTCTTTGATCTGGAATGTACTGTGATGATACCGGCACAGACAATACCCAAATCAGTAAAGTTGAGGGACTTTCTCGCATAAAGCTCGAAGTTGACAGGAGTTCTTGAAGCTTATCAGCATACAGAGGATCTCCTGTGAGCGTGTCTACGCCAAATTTTGCTCGAAGGTTGTTGACATAGAGAATTGCGGCCAATCTGAAAGCCTCCAGCTTTACAGTTTCATCGCTGTCAATCTCTGCACGAGTAGCCAAGAGGTCTCCCATGATGGGAAAGATATAAAGCCCACGAAACATGGTGTCGTTCCATAAGTTGCGTTGACTTATCTCAACACGCATAACATCTTGGACTTGCTTAATTTCTGAGCAGAGTCGGGAGATCTTCTGAGCCACGAAATCTTCACCGAAAGCTTGTGAAGGAGTATCTTGACGACTAAATCTTGACCTAGGAAGTAGATGTTCCGGTGGAGGAAATCTAGGTGTCGCATCTACCATATATGCACCATTAACGTCGGCCCTGGTAAGTTGTTAGGTCCAATAAGACCGTTAATGTCTGAGAATATTACCAATAGAGCACCATTCTGAGTACATAATTTGAGTCCAGAGTATGGACGCCCCCTCTTCCGTCTATCATGAGTTTCAATCCGTCCATGTGAACTCTGAATGATTCTGCATCATGTAAAAGATTCTGGCTGGATAAGCAATTGAAAAGTTCGGTATGAGGTATCGCTACTTACTGCACAGCAGACGAATACAATAACTGCGCCTATGGCGTCGTCTGTAACGTATTGAATTGGATTGTTAACCATGCTTTGTAGCTGGTGCATTGCAACAAGCGAATATCCAAGGTGCTCAGCAGGTTGATGATTTCCAACCAAATGAGACATATGCCACGACGACATGGCGAGAAGCTGGCAAAAGGCAACTGTTTCCCGAATTCGATTCAGGAAACCCACGTTCCTAAGGGTCTTAAACATGATGCAGGTCTCGTCGTACACTAATTTACAGATTAGTATATTCTTCGGGAGTCAGATATGTTCATCGCTCACTATGATCATAGAGCTCACGCTCTCGAAGGTTCATGGAGATTGGACATTGAAAAAATGGGTCGAAGCGACTAATGCCGAGTGGGGTTATCAAACTCGAAGGGCCTGATTCCTGATCTGTTCCGTTCTGTCCAGCAGCTGAAGCCGTCCCCTGTTGCTCAGCAGCTCTCTGGAGTAGAGGTGTGATATCAAGTTCAATTTCATTCCTTCGCCGTCGAGGAGCTTCCCCTCTTCCATGAAAGTCTCGCATAGCCTGCCTTCTGACGAGCTGTCGGTTCTGAGGACTTCTTGCCATTTCGGGATTACTGAATGTAATAAACTCCAATGTCCTGGTCGGCTGTCGTGGCCGATCAGATGGCGGAGAATCAGAGAGTGTTCTCTTATCCATCTTCGGAACTTCCCAGAAGTGAGCTGTTATACCTACGTTGTGATTAGCAACGAAGCCAGGGCGCTTTTTCAACAAAGTCCGGGGAGTAAAGAACCAAGTGGGCTGAGGAAAACACGGGTTTACCAGCCCCCAATCTGAACCAAACAGTCATTCTCTTTCTTATGAAGATGGACGGAATTGCGTAGAATTCGATGTGGAAATACTTTCAGGCACAGGACGTTGGAGCCGACAGATACGCGGCCTTTGAGTGGACTAGCTTGCTTATGTATTCCTTCTTCAGCAGCCAACATCTGAAGCGGAAAAATGGCAATCTTCATCAAGCTATTATTCAATATGTTGATTGCAAATTCCCATATCATCAATATGAATTTATTTAGGTGATTCTGCCTAGGTGAATGGACTAAAGTTATATGAGGCGCTCTACCCGTTCAAGTTAACGCATGCCCCCGGGTCTGCAGCAACGATATCACCCTTAATACTCCGTACAGCCTCAAATATCGTTAAAATTAGACAGCAGTTATTTCCATATTATTCATGTTCCAGATTTCAAGTTATCTGGCCCGCAGGCTGTGTGAACGAATCCACAATGTAAACTTTTAGCACCGTGATCCCGGACATGCCTTGCAAATACTCTAGCTTGGCGCATGGTGGATTCTTGCGCTTACGGTGGTCAGCGTAGGATCGCAAACGCGTACGCTCTATCGGAAGAAGACGGCGGACGGTTAGTTGGCTGGCGCTTGCACGATTTCGATACTACTGTACTCTCGTTTTGCCGGTGGTGCCGGCTCTTCGCTACCATTGCTCATTGTGGATTGAAGAATGCTTCTCTCGGAAATAAAGTGCTGGAGAGAGGGGTAAGAGGATAGGCGGGGAATTTGTTGGTGATTGAATCTGGTGCCGGAGTGAATGGTAGGAGAGTTATAAAGAATAGGACTGAGATCTTTTCTTGGGATATGAGACATTTATGGGTACCAACCGAGGTCAAGACGACAGAACGGCTCGAGCACAGACAAAATACAGTTAGACGCCAGAAGTGAGTCCATATCAATGAGTATTAACACGCCCGAGTGAATTTCCACCGCCAAAAAGCTAGCTACCTCCCAAAGTCCAGGTGACTGGCCAGAGGAATGCTGCAGCTAGAGCTCTGGAAGCCCATCCACAACAGCAGACTCAGTTGCAGCTAGCAGAGCCTGGGGATCGACTGGAGATTCTTATACCACGCCAAGGAGATGGAACACCATCGAGGAGATCTCAAAGCATGCCCGAGAGATAAGCTGGGATAGGCCGGTTGACGAATACTCGGACACAGAGATCCGAGAAATGAAACGCGCTGCAGAGTACCTCCAAGCTCTCATGCTTGAAGACGATGCGTTCCGTATTTTTGCATTGATCCTGAAGCGATATCGATCAACATCCTAAGAGCTGTACGAAGTCGTATGCTCTACAACCATTGCGTGCGCCAGGTCTGCCTGGGATGACACGCACCGCGACATTGCCATCAGTCTGATCTCTCCAAAGCTTGACGAAGCACAAGACAACATCTCGGATGCCGAGCGGTTCTTGTATCGAATGGTCCTTGACAGAATATACGCGCGAGGTGGAGAGTATGCAGCAGCTACGGAACGAAAGCAGTGTGCTTGTGGGTATGGTGAAACAAAGGCAATTCTCGCGCAAATTCCGAGCGAAAGCCGATCGCTCGACCTCTTAATTTTCGACGCCCTCATGCGCTGTTTCTACACGGACAACAAGTACAAGTGGGATGTTCAGCAGGAGGACGATCCGTCGCCGCAGCAGGTCAAGCTTAGTGAATTGATGCTATGCCGCATCCCTGGCCGTTTGAGATACGGGACGACCATATGAAGAATCCTTGTTTACGATCATGCCTTAAATGGTGCAATTGCGAGATAGAAAACACGTCAGCGATCCGCAGAGTTTGGAGAGACATGCCATCAAAACACCGATTCGCCACAGAGTCTCAAACCATCTCCCTCTTCAGCTATTTTTGGGAGCTTTGGCAGGATCAAGAATCAGATAAAGCAGAAAGTAGCCTGCCGACTTGGATGGCGGACACGGAATCGCGATTTGGCATCTCGGCGTCCGAGCTCTTGATGACTCTCTGCTGGGTGATCATGTTCGCCGAGGGCGCGAAGAAATCAAAGAGTCGGAGGCAGTTGACTTCGAGGCTTCAGTCGGGATCCAGGAGGCTGATGCAAATGTCGGATCCAGAACTCACAGCGGTGTTTCTGGCAGTTTTCCGAAGGCGGATTGGCTTGAGACAATGGCCCATGGAGCAGCACGCATTCCAGAAGATCGCACGCACTCACATAATGTTGTCGCTTCACAGGATGCTGCGGATCGTCCTTCCAGATCAGAAATCTGGTATTAACACGCCTATAGGAGGATCAAGCGATATGAGGGCACCGTTCGGCATCGTCGCAGCCACCGTCTTGCCTACACTCGCATCATCACTGAGGTCGTCAGAGCTCTCCTCGCTCCGCGCAATGCGCGACCGCATCAGGCGAGACGTCCATAGCACGGTTCATGCTATTACGGCTTTACCGTCGGCTGTGTTTAGACATGGCTCTCTAACCAACAGGTCACTGCTATCAATGAGTGAGCTGTGTCAATCGTTCAGAAGCTCCCTCAGTCTGTCCAGCGTCAGACGGCCCAGTGCATCAAGGGGATGATTATAGTCGGAAGTAATGTTGGAGACCGATCAGAGCATATGGAGATGGACGTGTGCTCGAAGCAATCGAGGTACCGGAACTTAATGGACTGATTTGTAGGCATAAGTGTTTCAAATAGATCAATCCAAAGCACACATAGACGGCATCACACGATGAGAATGTCAACAAGTGCCACCAAACTCGGAAGGGAAGACCGCGATACTAAGATTACAGCTGTTGTTGAATATGAACCGCCACGCACTATGACTGAGTACTGAGTTCCGTATTTTGATCTAGTGGTAAACAATTGCTGTCCAATAAATGGCAACGCAACTACATCCGTTCTGCAGCTGCGAAGTCGACTTTGTTGCCGGTTCAACCCGCAGCAATGAAGCTTGCTTCGCGATTCCAAGCACTGGTTCGCTATTACATCGATAATTACTTATCCCTAAGTCTCCCTTTAAGAGCCCTCCGTCAAATCATCGGGATGTTTCCACTGAAGGACAGCTTTCACGGTATTACCACGCTGCAAATCAACGAGAGCCTCCTGATATTTTTCCACCTGATTAGAGGCGTTAATTAGTTCTATACGTCTTTATTCTCTTAATTGTCAAGCAAAAACTTACCGGGTAATGCTTTATAAGCTTGTCTATCGGGAATCTACCTTCTCTGTACCACTGTATCATTTATAGGATGTATGTAGTAGGAATAACATCGCCCTCACAGCTTCCTTGAAGAATCTTACCGTGCTGCCATACTGGTTAGCGTAGAGACTCAAGCACATGGACAACACGGATATTGACCCGATACATGCTCACGAGATTCACCGAGAGCGCGGCTTCTCTATCAGCAGCTCCAATGAAAAAGACTTTACCTCGGCGGCAGGTAAAATCCATTGCATTCTCCACCAGCTTCAGCACACTGGTAGTATCAACAGTTATCGTCGATCCATCGTTGTCCGTGAATGCCCCGATTTCATCGACGAGTTTGAGATCTGGTTTGCTAGTATCAATGACATGACTAGCTCCGAATGATGTCGCGAGTGCCAGTCTCGATTGAATTCGATCCACTCCGATGATAGGATGACAACCTCGAAGTTTCACTCCCTAATTTTCTTAGCACAGCCGTGGATTTCGTCTTACTGGAAGGGCCATACCATAATTCCGGTCTAACCGACCGCGCCCAACCCCATAATAACCACACTGTCCGAAGGGCCAGCACCACTTAGGTTGGTAATGGTTCCAACTCCAGTTTGAAATCCACAGCCAAGCGGCGCAAATATCTGGAGTTCTTCTGCGCTTTGCACGATACCCTGAAGATTGACAACTGATGTCTCCTCAACAAGAGCATAGTTTCCAAAGCTCGAATGGCCGAAATACTTTCCGAAAATAGTGCAGTCCCCATGTTGAATGCAGCCTGGCACTCCACCAGTGTTCAGTTTCGTAAATGATGTGCAATAAGCCGGATGTCCGGTTCTGCAGAGCTTGCAAACTGTGCATGACGTGAAAGAGAGTGCGCCCGGGTCTCCCACTTTGGCAACCGTTACCTTGGGTCCCGTTTTTGTCACGTATCCCGCGCCTAAACGCGGTCAGTACTTATGTTCAACGACGAAAATCCAGCTCATCTTCGTGGCCGAGGACGATTGGGAAGCTCGCTTTTTCTGGGTGAAACAAGGAGTGTACAATATCCGATTGACAAATACCGGTGGCAACAATCCGTATCTCGAGCTCGTGATCTTTCGGCTCACGAAGCGTCACATTACTTAATTTCCATATAGACCCATTCTCAGGAGGATAGGTGATGATGGCTTTCGCGGCGCGAACCATTGAAATTTACTTTGGGAGACGATGCGGAGAAGATCGGCCATTTATAATTCGTGATGTTTAGAAAAACACTAAAGTCAGAAGCAGTGGTAATGTACTGATGATGACTTCCAGGAATTGCCGTAGGACTCCAAAGGCTCGGATAAGGGCCTTATTATATTTACTTCGGGCTGGCACTATCAAAAAAAATACTGGGATACGCCGTGACCTTCCTCCCACACTATCGTACCTAGGTACCTAAGGTTACACATTTCCCACACAGCAGGCGACCCAATTACGGTAGTCGTACCCACTAAGGAAACCGACTAGCTAGGAGCTACTGTTTGACTCATCACTCCATCTCTTCGTCACTCCCACACAACTCAACTCCGCCTCTACGACCAGTGAAATTTCACCTTCCTGTGGAACTTCATGAAATCTTTCGTCTCAGTTAAATCTCAACTCTTTAAATGAAACTTTTACTAACCATCCTCATTTTTCTACGGCCGTACCCCAACAAATCGCCAACGCATGCTAAGCATTTCCCCTCACCAACCAATTCACAGTGATTAATCTTTGGATCCTTTCCGTTCCTCCCGCGGCCGGAGCGACATGATTCCCCAAACTTCTACTGCTCACAAAGTCGTCACCACCTATCGAAATCCACGACCAGACGAGAGGTAACCCTCACCAAAATCCGGGAATTCGGAAAGCGGACTAGAAAAGCTCTCGAAGGCAGCCCGCGAGGCGGAAGCCGATGGCCAGCCTGGCGTCGACGTACAGGAATCAAGAGCGATGTCGGATGCTGAAGAGTTGTTTGTGCATGTATTGGAGACGAGAAAAAAGGTACCAGGCGAGGAGCACCCTTACAAGCTAATAACAAATATAGTACGAACAATCAATCTTGTGCCCACGTAGGAATATCAGCACCAGGAGAACGAATCCGTGGCATCGGTATAATACATGTAGTATGTTTCAACTTAAGGTAGGTGTCTTAGTCTAAATTTGATAAACCACAAGACCAAGCTGAAGGATCAAGCCGAAATGCAATATAAGATGATAGAGCATTTCCTATTACTCTACCTTAACAGCGCCTAGCTCTCGCTTACATCCCTATCTTTCGCGACATATCTCTCATCCGCATCTCTCTCATCCACGTCTCCCTCATCTGCGCCTCTTTCATCTACACATCTCCTCTACGTCCTCTACAGGGACGCTTTCTGTAGCGGCTCTGTGGGTGGCAAGCCTCTATACGGCGACACCTCCTTTACCACAGCCACTTCCTCCACAGCAGCTCTCCCTCTACGGCGTCCTATCTACGGCGTTTGTCTTCGGGCGTGTACACTCCAAGCCTTACACTAAGCTCCAGTATATGATCAGAGATCAGAAAGCATAATGCGAAGCCAGCCACTGCGTATCCTTGCCTTGATCGCTGGAGCGTTTATACACCAAAGCGCAGCTGCAAGCTTTTATTGTGATTTGATCAATAACGAGTACACGTGCGATGTTGTAATAAGCAACAATAACGAATTTTCATTCGATCATACAAAGAACCTCCCGCAATGTACGAGGGATAAAAGATATTGCGCTTATGAATTGGTGGCCTATTCGGATAGGTGGCTCATTTCGATTACAAACAACGGAGCGCAATGTGTTGCCACTTGTGCGCCTATTCTACAATACTGCGATGAATCTGGATGCAAACCCTACTGTTCGGTAGATGCGTGCTAAGAAGGGTACTCGCAAAAAGGCCGCCGGCGTTATGGCAGGAGTCTGTGGCTTGGTTGAGATATCATGTATGTATTCATTACGCTCTAACAATAACGTTACGAACTGAACTTGGCCTTGATTAAGTTCAGCATGAGTCCTCGCAACGTAACACAGACGCAAAAACAGACACTATTGCAGAGTCAGCCACAATGCTCTCTTAAACGTGAGTCTCAAAGAAGTACCGATCGTGTAAAGAAAGCTTGAATATAGTAATAAGTGGTGCCCACAACAACAACGAAACAACCTGCCCAACCCCCAATTCATTATTCTGAGAACTCGGCCCCGTTATCTGTCGCATAACTCGTCTCTTCCGTTCCAATTGTACGGTGTAGTAACACACCGCGATCCACAGGCTAGCTGATATCACACCAAGTACTCTGGGATCCCGGGAGTGTAGTGCCGCGAAGATGAATGCGAACAGCCAGTAGAGTATGAAAAGAGCTACTATAAATCCAATGATCGTTACATCAAGGTAGCTCCCGTCCCAGTCCGCAAAAGGGTTCTTGTCTTGCAGATCCGCAAGACCTGGTGCCAACGCACCATACCCATTCAGGCCTGTGAGAGCTGTTTGATGGTGAGCCAGTTTACCTTTGACTTCCGAAGACCATCCATGAATGCTATACAGAAGCTAAAGTCCAAAACTAAGTACAAGGTGATAACCGCGGCTCGAAGGCCTTGCTTCTCACACTTCTTATCGAACAAAGAGATGCAGCTTGTGGCCACGATGCTGACAAACTGCATAGTTAGCAGAGACTGCAGGAACGTGATTTCGAACAAGGGCGCAGATTGTTTGAGCCGGACGATTGCGACGATGGCAACAAGGATTGAGAACGTACGGAGTAGCATGCGCGTCGAGGCAGGAATCGTGGAGAGTGGAGATGCAGCCGTGGATTTGGGGCCGAATCCATTTGTCTTTGTAGCATCAGAATAGGCAGAAGAGGGGTCCGAAGACAAAGAGGAGTGTGGACTGAAAGATGTAGGAAATGTTCGCCTGAGGGAGTTGAGTCAGTCCCCAGCATCGAAATATTGCAGGGTACTTAGATTTGAGATTATACACAGAAACACGGAGATACCTGCTCCTATGCCTGACAGATCGGAATTACCGTTCTCCCATGCCAGAGTGCAGATATTCGGGCAAGCTTAAACAAGGAGCGTAATGTTCAATGCTCCAGCGTCAGCCTTAACTAGGACATCGTTGACGGACGTATATGGACAGGTCGATGTGACGTTCGCACCAGTTGAAGCCATATCAGTTATTAGAAGTCTGTGTAAACATTCATTTTAGCTGCCTCCACAAGTGGTGGGAGTGCGGCTGAAAAGGACTTCCATGCCGTACGCTTTGCTTTTTCCGGAAGAAAGCGAAGGATATTAATTGGTGTGGTGATCTGTAGTTATCAGGCACAGAAGCGCCGAATACAATAAAAGTTGAGAGCATGGTCTTTACTTCATAAACCCGGCCAGCTGAACGCATTCGTTGGGGTATCTGTCAGCTATGAATTATCCGGGTGAACATCTTGAAATGGTTGGCATTGCAGGGACATTTCCGTAAGGGGCAGTTCGGCTAGTCTGGTTTGCCCGACCACGCTTGAGTACTTACACGCGCGCAATGAGAGGGCCACACGGGTAATTTTACTAATTTTCAACCGCCGAGTCAGAAGAAACTCAGGTCGGACCGAGTTGAAGAGGCGTGAGCCTGCAGAAGTCTTTGGCTGCTGCAAAAACACTTCCACTCAAACGGTGTCGCCAAAGTCTGCGAGGCCTGCTGGTTCGATTGTCACAAACCGGGGTCAAACTTGGCATCATCCGAGACAAATTGAGAATACGGACATCGTGCAAAGATCGAAAGCGAACTGCCCAGCGCGAAGCCAGCGCTTTGATCCCTGGTCGTGTTGTTGGTTCGATGGATTTTTGGCTTCCCGCTTTTGCCGTATTCAGTCGAATCACCCTGCGCCATCGAGACGGCTGGTCCACTTGTCACGTCTTTCCTTGACCAAAACGACGCGGGAAACGACATTCTAAGCCATGGCACTCCGCCCATTGTGGCTCGTGCTATCTCTAGATTCCCAGTTCAGCTCAACTCGCGTACTCGCGAAGGATAGGGAGGCTATCGTATTAATGCGCCTAGGGCGCCCATACCGGCCCATATACCGCCTGGTTCCCAATTGAAAGACGTTACTACTACTCGACTTTTCTCGTTTCCAGCCAGCGACGTCACGACAGTCCTTCGTTTTATGTGAGACTATGTCCGAGTCTTGACTTGCATCACTCTTTTGCTCTCCTTTCCGCCTGGGCATTCCCACCTCGTATTTACGCAGCACATGCAATGAAATCGCGACAGAGGTCATGGACTCTCTTATCCGCTCATTCTATCCGCTCAACGCCTTCACGGCGGAAGCCATGGTGGAAACGCGCATTGTCAGGTTGCATTACCAGCAGTAATCCCGAAGAAGATGACGATGACTGGCCCGAGAGCTCAACCCTTGTCAGCATTGGCAAGAAGCCACGGAAGGCAGCATATACTCCCAAATACGCGCAGAGTTCATTCGCTACATCGACGACACCAATCAAATACAGAGATCCAGAGAGAGCAGAGGGAATGAGTGGCTTATACCGCTCCACCTCAACAACAGAGCACGTTGAACGCAGCGGGCTGAGAAAGAGAGGGAAGGGCAAGCCCGAACCGAAGTCACTTCCTAGACCTTCCTCTGAGAGGCTACTAGGAAGGAAACTGAAGACAAAACGGCTCATAGGCGAGAAAGAGACGGATAGTCGCGCCAGTGCTTTGGTCGTCTAACCAAAGTATAGGGAGGCCGGAGTCGAGAAGGCATTTGATCAGCGGCATTGAAAAGCAGTGCTATCACCTACAAAATACCACCATCACATCCACTGTCGGTCTTATTTTCTTTCTCCATAGTCGCTTGCTTAGCACAGGAACACGATCCTCTGGGGCAAATAAGGCAGATGAAGCGGAATCGACTATTCATGACATATCAACTGGCGGCCAGTAAGCAAAAGCCTGTACATGTCCGCATTGCGAATGAAAGAATAGTAAATAATGTCATCATCTCAACAATCAATCAAGAACAGAAATCAGAACCTCATTAACATCTCCCATAGTTGGATTGTGCGAATTTGCCTTTTTGCGGCGTGCATCTTCATTATGGCTCTGCTCTGCAAATCTATCACGTTAATGACAATAGTTATGAATTGAGAATGCTCAACCTGTGCACAGAGGTGAATGTAAGTTAAAAATTGAATTTCTCAGCCTTATACTCTACGCACGTCATGAAACCCGTGCGCGGAGGTGATCTGCAAACCGAAATGAAGTTGATCAGTACGCCACGATCTTATACAAGCTCTCAGCCTTACATGATCTCGTAGGAGTCATCACCATTTTAGAGACAGAGAAGCTACAAGATGCGTTCGATCAACTACGCGATCATTTCTGACTCACCTACTAGGAACGAGAGAAGTAGTTGACATTCTCAAGATGCTCTTAGTACATTGTTAGTAACCTAAACTTGAGGAACATGAAGACCAAGTGGTTTGGGGCAATCTCGATCAAAGATCTCAGACTAGTAACGGCTTATATGTCTTTCAGTTCTCGCTGAGGAACATTTCCTTTGTGCACCTTCGGCATTGGTCTGTCCCACGCCCAT
>Ga0335073_10006146_pt1 | contig 16870 bp, 15 predicted proteins | sample Lox_Sample_22_FD_207093 | JGI IMG/M metagenome (GOLD analysis project Ga0335073, IMG submission 207093) | Soil microbial communities from Loxahatchee National Wildlife Refuge, Florida, United States - Lox_Sample_2.2 | ecosystem: Environmental > Terrestrial > Soil > Wetlands | place: USA... | reverse complement strand
CACGTAACTAGGTCCGATGCAGGTGAGTTTAATTAGATTAATCTCAATTAGTCTAGTCCCCATTGTTTTCCGCTCCGCCGTAGCCATCTGATTCGCGGATCTAAAACAGAAAGTTACCTGTGATAGTACCGCTCTTACACGCTTACCATAAACTAAGTTGAAAGAGACCCCCACTCCTCGGCGGACAAGGGAAAGAGCCGAGAGGGAAGTAGGAATTAACAATGTCGCCACTTCACATGGATTGTTCTGTGGAAACATATAAGGACCAGGGCAAAGATTCATGAGCCCAACCATCCAAGACACACCAGTAATGTGTAAACAGAAACATTGCGAGTCTCCAACCACCAAAATGCACAACGCTGCAATCGAGTGGATTAATTGTTGGTACTGCCGTGCTGTCACTTGGCGAGGGAATCAGTGTTGGAAATGTGATGAGTGGAATGATTAATAACTACGAATTGTACACCAGTACGTTCCTTTCTATCTCATACTAACGGGTAGGGGATATCAAGAGGGAGATTAGAACTGCTTCTCAGCTTGGGTCGGATTCAGAGTGAAGAATTGTATTCGGGGATGAGGAGTTGGGATATCTGTACAACATCATGGGCACGTATAGAGATACTGGAAGATACTGGAACTCTCCACTAATATTCTACGATTCCAATTCGATTGTCCTGAATGACCTGTGACGCAGCAACCAAATCCCAACCTTCTCTGAACCAGCTCAATGATAACATACTGCTGCCCAAAAATAGCCTCTTTCAAATGAACAATTCTGCATTGTTGAAACCTTGTTCGATGCACGTCAGATGGTGAAAGAAAATGAGGGGTCCGAGGTCCGAAATTAAAACTTTACTGGCCGTCGATCTAGCTGCTAGCTCGGTGGCGGCAGTAGTAGTGCAAACTTTTTCGGCGCCGACTCGAATCGGAAAATAAATCCGAATTTAGAGTTATGATCAAAGGCGGACTAAGAACAATCAGTGCAACATCTCAAACCCCACAACAATGGCCTTCAAAAGAGAGAAATTTTGATTTGAATGATGTCAACGGGAGTGCACGCGGCTGATGGTGCACCGAGCGTCCGAGCACCACAGCGCACGTGGGTAGGCTTGTCCGAAGACAGCAGTCTCAGACAGGGCACGGACTCGGTTCACTTGAATTATGTCCAAGTTGAATGTGATTTGAATGTATAGGTGGCATCTGAGAGGCTATTGTGAGAGTCAGATGCCTATGTGCATTGGAAAGCACTAGATATTGAACGTGAAACACTGCAATATCCGTTCCGGGAAGTATTCTATTTGGAATTGGAAAATGCAGCTTCTCTTAAGGTTTATGAAATCAGTGACGCACAACAATTTCAAGCCAACTTGTATAGATGTATAGTCGTGACGAGTGTCTTGCGTAATGCTTGCCATCAACTTTGCTGTTGCTCGTAACCTTAGCGTATTTTTCCCTTTGATTTTCCCCGGGCCCTGAATCGGTGGATTAATAGACCCGTGGCGTTGGTAGTTGCTATGACATCTAGCACAGCCCACCAATAAAATGCACCTCACATTTCATTTTGTACGCGTGGGTTTCTTTCAGGGGCTAAAATAAAGATGTTTCGGAGTCAATTCTGACGCCTCATCCACTCTTTAAACCTTAACTATCTTATACCCTACAAAGAAACTGGCTCTTTCACAAAGGGACAACGAGTCCTACACTCTATGCTTTGACTTTTAATCTCTCCACAGGTATACTCGGCGGCTTGACTCTTGAAAGAGACGGCTCGGTTGGTTTTGCAGTCACGTTTTGTCTATTTATCGCTCTTTCTGGATTGTTATCGCAATTTTAGGATCAAACAGCATCGTTGCTTTTGAGTCTCCTTTGCTTAATTTCCAAGGTTTCGTGTTGCTGTACGACATATATATCAGGTGTTGTCTCGCTAGTTGGATCGTGATTGCGTTTTGCTAGGTGTTGTTTTTTATTGATATCTGATAAAAGCTTTTGGTGGTTTCTGTTGGAACAGTATTGGAAAATGGCTAAACTCGGTTTTGTTATCGACTCACCGTTATTCGACCTTTCTTCACCTTCTGCACAGCAGCGGACTACTTCCGTCCCACTATCAGGCAAAGTAGTTCTGACAGTGGACAAACCAACACAAATCAAGGCTATTTCGTTGAAATACGAATGTATCAACTCTCACATCGATTTAGAGGTATTCATCCCTTACAAAAGATGATCTGACATGATAAGGGAGAAGTCTATGTGTACTACAATCTTCATCGAGCAACTAAAGTCATTCCTCCTGGAATGGCGACAATGCCTATCGGAGTCCATGAATTCCCATTCACTTTCCAGATTCCAAGACACTTACCTCCCTCCCTGAAAACTCCCATGGGGGAAGTTTCTCATCGTCTCCGCGCATCTATAAAACGACCTTCTCAAGTCTCTACCATGTTTCATCGTATTGCAGGAGCAGGAGGAACCGTTAAAATCCCACTTACAGTATTCAATTCCTCGAATACAGGTGAAGAATTCATTCATCGTCCTATTTCACCTACGCGCATGGATGACGACTTACCTGCTTATGAAGAACCTACTCGTCGAGAATGGTCTGGACAACGTCGAAACGGAAAAATAGATTGGCTTCTTCAAGCCCCTTCCGTCATTTCAATAGGCGAAAAGATCGATATTGTCGCTAAACTTAAGATCGTCACAGGATATGGGAGTGTGACGTCTAGTACTGTGGATTTAGTACAGATTGAGAAGTACAAGGCTGAGCCGGATAAGAATGCTTGGTCGTTTCCTATTGAGAGGACTTCACCTGTGAGTGGAGGGGGGAGTGATGAGGATGGCGATGGTGAAGATGTTTCTGACGATGGATTTCCAGAGACGAGGACTACGGGATTGAATCTTCGTCAGGCAATTGCACTTACACCGTTTGGCGGGACTTTGAATACTCATTGTCGTGAGAAGGTATTTATCCCCCATCTCACATTTTACAGATGGAATACTGATACGGTTTAGCGATCTCATCCAATTAAACCTGTTACGAAGACTTTTCCACCCCCACCAGATCCTTCCCCTTCAACAAAATGGTATACTTTCCACTTGGCATTGTCTATCCCTCTCCCTCCCACAGCTTCGAGTCTGTTCCCCACCCACACATCACCATTAATCAACATCTCTCATCGTCTCCGATGTCGATTCGCCTTCTCTCCAGCAGGAACCAAAGAACTCGGAATGATTATCCCCATCACTGTCCTCCCAGCTCGTCCTAATGCATCTATATTTATCAACCCGTTTGCAGAGGCAGGAACACCATTAGGTGATGATGGATTCTGGATGACCTTGGTTGAAGAAGAGGGAGAAAGTGGAGTTATTCCACAAAGAAGTAGGATGAATTCTGGGGGAGGTCAAGGAGGAAGTAGACAAGGTAGTGTGGTCACAGAGTTGGGTCTTCCACCTACATACGATGAGGATTGGCCGCTTTTGGCTCAGGAGAGAAGAGGTAGTATTCCTATGGGGATTCTTGCATGAGGATCTTGTATATATTTTGGATCATTCGGAGGTTTGTTTGGTGAAGTAAAGCATATCCATTACTTAGCTATAATGTAATTGTATTGTTATTGAAAGAATGTTCTGAGATGTTTGTCGAGATTTCGATATTCCCATCTTCAAATGCAATTCAATTTCACAGGCCACATCTCAAGCCAACCTATCGGCTTAATAAGGCGCTCTTACCGTTAAACCGATTCAATTTCCATGATATTTCCTCCGTTTCAGGAAGAATTGTGTTCGCAGATCGTTAATTTGACATCTTCAATCAAGGTTCCTTAATTCTTTCCGGGCCCCAGACACTGCTGATCGGACACGACGGCACTGGGCAACTTGTTCCGAAGAGGTCCGTTCGCAGAGTGAAATTGCCCTCTTTATACGACGCCGGCGGTCCTAATGCCGAGGTCGGAAATGCCGGCGCACAGACCTCGAGTCTCATTTCCTCCTCGTTTCGAATGCTTTGATCGTCATTTTAATGTCATTTAACGGAGAGCAACATTCTTATTACATACAATGGAGATGGAGAATGCCGTCAACAGTTCGTTTCAGAGTGATCCATCCATCCCACCCATCATCGATGTGCGTTCTGTCTGCAAGAAGTCAAATTCTTCACATTCTTTGTGCACCGTTAGAGCGTTCCTGAAAAATTCTTGGTGGAGGTGCAGCACGCGAAGATGGCTTGGGTGAGACGCAAACGGCTAGAATTGCTCATGTCAGCTCAGTCACAATGGACGCGCTACATCTGCTCCTGCATTTCTAAAATTAACTTTTTCTTGTTTGACCCGCCCCCCTGAATGTGATGGCCTTACACATCCCGCCAAGATTAATTGGCTGAGTGAGATTAATGATGTTATTTCGGAATCAGCCACACATTTGGGTGTGTGCGTTTCAGCCCACTGAAAAATGGCAAGCAAAAGCTAGCGTAATAAAGCACAGCCTCCTCGTATGCCAATATCGGACACATTAAATTTGTGTGTGAACATGTGGGATTGGTGTCCCGGCATGCGGATAAAATATTGGCGCACAGGCGGGCAACTTAAAATAATTTCAAGCGTAGGACTCAGATTTGGTCCCTTATTTAATTTGCCCCCCCCTGAGTTTTTCATTCAAATTCAATTCACATCGCTCTCTTTCTTTCCATTTCGCTTCCCTTTCCCCCGTCACTCTTTTCAGGGACCGTACAACCACCCTTCGCTCTGCTTCCCAGCCTCCTCTCTCGGCAGACCTGTGCTACAACCACCACTTTTGCTACAAAGTATTAAAAGACACTCCCTCCCTGCGCGTCCCTCACTTCGACATCGACAACCTCGATCAATTAGTCGCTATCCTTTCAGTCTTTGAGCGTGCGCGTTAGCCGATCGTTGCATTTCCTGTCAACAACAATGTTATACCTACTGTCAACTCTCTTAGCATTAATCGTTGCCTATGTGGCAGCCCAAACTTCCACCAGCTGTAATCCTACAAACACTACTTGTCCTGCAGACCCCGGTTACGATGTCGCTACCACAACATACAATTTCCAACAACAGGCTCCTGGAACAGATTGGATTGTATTGGGCTCTGGAGACCAAATTTCCCAAGACAGCAATGGATTGCATTTCAGTATTGACGCTGACGGACAAGCTCCCACTCTCTGCTCTGAAAGTACTTGCCCCTTCCCGTCTACAACATTTTACCCCTTGTGCTTTTGTGGACGGCTACTGATATTTTTAGAGTACATTTTCTTCGGAACCGTGACAGCGACACTGGAGGCTGCCCCTGGTGCTGGAATCGTTTCTGCATTCATTCTTCAATCAGACGATCTCGACGAAATTGATTGGGAATGGCTCGGAGGTGCCACTACTGATGTCCAAACAAATTACTTCTCCAAGGGAAACACCACTACATATGACCGTGGAGGAACTTCAGCTGTCACCAGTCCTCAAACCGAGTCCCACAGTACGCCCCCCTACAATTTCTTTTTAATCCACTACTAACTTCTTTAGCCTATTCAATCTCATGGAGCACCACCGAAATCGACTGGATCATCGATGGAACTGTCGTACGAACCTTGACAGCAGCCTCAGCAGGCGACCAATATCCCCAAACTCCCGCTCAAGTGCGCATCGGAACATGGTGTGGAGGCTGCGCTAGTGAACCAGCAGGCACAATCCAATGGGCAGGTGGACCCACAACCTTCAGCGGAGCTCCCTACGTAATGACAATCACCTCGCTCACCATCGAAAACGCCAACCCTGGAGGAAGTTATACATACGGCGACATGACTGGAGACTGGCAAAGTATCAAGATTGGCGGTGCTGTTGCAACTAATAACACAAACACTGTTGATCCCCCTTCAAATTCAACAAGTCAATCTAGTACCTCTTCTACCTCCTCCACCAAAACATCTTCTATCTCAACGACAGCGACAGCCGGAAATTCCACTACGGCGGCGGCTAAGGGTACACAGGGTGCAACATCCAGTCAAAATACCCAATCTGTCTCCCTTACAACTGAAAATATTGGACCCACTAAGACTACACTCAGTCTCTCGGGAGCTTCCACTACTTCCGTCGGCGGAGCACTATCCTTCGTGATTGCTGCACTCTATCTATTACTCGCTCTCTAAACCTCACGTTCTTCACCCAAAAACCTTGTTTTCTTGATACCCCACTGCATGTTATTATTTCGTGGACGGCAGGAGTTTTTAGTTTTGAGAAGAATAAACTTACTGGGATGTTGTCAAGAGTCAATTGTGGTAGTAAAACTTTATAAACTCTTTCTTTTTCTTACGAGGAAGCCCATTGTTTTAGTTAGTAAACCGGTTTAGTTTGGACATCAGGAGTAGTAATTTTGGACAATTGACTCTTTAAAAAAAATCATGTTTTTGAATATTTTACATTTCAATTGCCTTTCGCTCATGCTCTATCTTCTTGCGTTTTCAAGCGAGTCGTTTCTTCATCCCACAGAGTTGGTTATTCATCATCGTCATCCTTATTATTGACATACTTATGACGGATATCTTTCCATTGTTTCTATCAATTAGCTCTCATCATCCTGATAAAGCATCATACCCCTTTATTGTAATTGTCGTAGATTATCTCTGTGGCTCGCATAAATGACCTAAAAGTAAGAATATGGCAGGTAATGGACGGGGGAGATACATTTCAAAGGCGAATGCTCCGGCGAAAATGGTTGCAATGAAGACGGAATTCCGTCGAAAAAAGGTGTTGTATATTCCGTTCACTAGCTATTTTGATGGATTAGTATGGCAGCAACGGAAAAGTGAAGGGGCGAGTACCGTGCTCATTGTGAATTGGGAAGAAATGACGGCTCCTGTTGATGGACAAGTGGATGTAGTCAAGTCGATGATAGTCAAAGGACTTGATCTTCTCGGAAGTTGGAGCTTCGTCACCTAACCCACCACACTAAGATGAGATTCCGACTGAGAGATAAAGAGATGAAGTTGCAGCCCGCGAAGACTCTATTCATGCAAAGTATTTTAAGCTACTTATAATAGATTCTTCGCTACACAATACTCTCCAATCAACAAACTACTCCCCGCCGCACCCAAGACAGTATTATGTACCAGAACCGTCATCTTAATATCAAACACGCCAGTATCATCCTTCCTTATACGGCCCACCGAAACTGCATATCCACCTTCTCGCATTCTATCTAGCCGTGGTTGAGGACGATCTGGCTGTTGAAGTACTATAATTGCGTGTTTGGGAGCCGATGGACATCCCAGAGATTGTACTTCAGATACATAGGAAGCCAGTGTTGAAGAGACTTCTTCGACAGAAGGGGGTGGTTGTTGGGAGAATGAGATGGAAAGTGAAATAAGATGGCCGTCTAGAACAGGCACACGATTACAGTGTACCGAAACCTGAGATTAGACACAGGCAGTTATAGTTTTGTATACCGGGATTGTCGGCGAATCGAAGCCTGTTTCCCCTGTGGCGTCCACTTCGCCTAGGATTTTGGAGGTTTCCCATTCCATTTTCTCTTCTTCACCACTGATATATGGCACCACGTTATCCAAAATGTCAAGACTTGCGACCCCAGGATATCCTATTGATTAGCCTTCCTTCCATCCGAGTGTGTGATTCGATACCCGCTCCAGAGATGGCTTGCATTGTGACCGCACTAACTTTTGAAAATTTCCCGAACTTATCCTGTAGAGCTTTTAACGGTACTACTAGCCCCGTAGTACTACAATTCGCATTTGTTACCATGAATCCCTTGTTATTTAACCCGTATAGCTGTCTTTGTGATTCCAATAGAGGGATGATATGTGATGTATTTACCACCGGAACGACAAGAGGAATATGATGCGTTCTTCGATAATTCTTCGCATTCGAAAAAATAGGTATATTAGCTTTCAAAAAAGCCATTTCTAAGCAAATAAGCACTTTCGAAGAACCGGACGAGAAAATTACCGATGTCACCCGCAACATCCGAATCGAGGCCTGAGAACACAACATCGCATTCGAGAAATGGACCTGTAGGTTCACATATTTGGACTGTGAGATTGGACACTACAGATGGAATGTCATCTGCTAATTTCCAGTTGACGGCTTCGATGTATGGTTTTCCAGCTGATCGAGGACTAGCTCCGAGAGCGTGAATCGTGAATTGCGGATGAGTGTCGCCGATGAGAGAGATGAATCTTTGACCCACTGGTTCAATTAGTTGTCGAATTTAGATGTTTAACCTGTCCCTGTGGCTCCTAGGATACCGCACTTCTTCTTTGATGAAGAAGAGAAGATTTGAGGAGACATGGATTGTTGTGTTGAGGGTGTAGAGTGGTGGCCAGTGACTCGACAAAAATTTCGCGAAACTGGAAAGCTAGCCAGTGCCGTAAATAAAGGGGCGAAAATCCGCCCGAAAATGTAAATGTAAATGCCAGTGACCGACTCCAAATCGAACTTTTGAAATCGCTCGTCATCTCTGAAACGTCTTTCATCTTCGATCATATCATGAGAGAAACGGCATAATGGACATTCAGACTCAAATTTCAAACGCTGTAGGGCGTCGTCCAGCTGTGCCCATACCGCGATTATGGCCAAAAGACGAAGAGCCTTATGAATGGGATGGATTTGATCCTTTCAGTCGAGATATCCCTGGAAACACAATCACTGATCGACTTCGCCATCTGTTCCTGAACAAGGTAATTCGCAAATCCGATGGAAGTTTCAGAGATCCAAGAGGCCTCAATTTCGAGCAACGTGCTCTTGCCTCTCTGTATGCTGCGATGGTCGGGTTCGACAAGGAGAAAGTCTCGCTATTGTACCCTGACGGCAAAATACCTTTCAGAGCTGCAGATATGCGGCTGACATTCGCTCAACACGTTGACAGGGAAAAGAAACCGAGAAATCGTTGTTGTGGTCATGTGTTTGAGAAAGGAGAGACTTATTATCGTTGCAAGTAAGCATTCTGAACTGTAACATTCTAATGGCAGACAATGTTGCACGGATCCTACTGTGGTCATTTGTTCAGCCTGTTTCAATACGCAGGATCACAGTACACATTCTATCAGTGTTCTGATAGGAAATGGTTCAGGGGGGTGTTGTGACTGTGGAGACCCCGAAGCATTTAATCCAATTGCACCTCGATGTGCCATCCATGTCCCTGTTCCCGAAGAACAATCAACTCCTGTTCCAGACGACGTCAAGAGTTCGATTGCAGAAACTATAGCTACGGCAATCGACTTCGTCATAGATGTCTTCAGTACCATGCCTCTCACACATTCCGAAGCCACTGAACGGGAATGCTATGAGACAGCCAACTGGGCAGAATTAAATTATGAAGGTCACCAACTGAAAGATGACCCTAAAAGGGGTCTTGGCGATTGGATTCTCACACTTTATAATGATGAGAAACATAGTTACGCCGATGTGACCGGGAAATTGGAGGACATGGATCCGCGTCGCTATAATGATGACTCTGCTTATGCTGTTGCACAGCAAATAAACTCAGAAGGTAGAGAAGCAATTATGAAGGGTCCGAAGCTTCAGAATGTCATTGTTGAGGGTCTTCGTATCATGAGAATTGGCTTGTTTTGTAGCGTTAGAACAGAGAGAGACTATCTGAAAGAGCATCTTGCGGGGATTATATTACGGTGGCTCAAGGATTGCATATCAGTTGGAGTCGCAGTTGGAGGGGATGAGATGATCTTAAGGGAGATTATGTGTCAAGTCCTTTCTAAGCCATGGAATATGGGTATTAGCCATCCTGATCCTCGAGTCGAGTTGGACGGGTCGCCTGATATTTCGAACTCCAGTTGGCGTGTAGAGTCTCCTCAGTCAGACAAAATAGAAGAGCGATGGAAGGAGAAAGAGTATATCCGGTTGGATTGGATATTGTTTTTTGATGCGAGGTTATGGAAGACACTGCGCAAGGATGTCAAATCGATTATATTAGGATGTTTGCTTGGTGGAAATGCTGGGATTGCCGGTTCGTCACTTGACAGATGGGGTCCACGCAACTGGAAGAGGATCACAGGTAGCATTCCATCTTTTGCAATACTAATACAGGTATCCGATTTGCAAGAGATTTCGCACAGTTATGTCACCTATGGCTGAAATTCGACAGAGAACCACACTTGTCAATCACAAAGCTGGGTGTTCAGATATTCACCACTCCCTCAATATCTCTGGAGCTTGTCGAAAATTATCATTTCCTCACTCATCTCCTCGCCATCGAGTTTACATATTTCACCCGTGAAGGTCAAATCGGCCGACCCTGGAACGTTGACCCCGCCGCACGATTCGTCGGTGCACAGGATATCCCTGAAGAGAATGCATGGAAACCTGATGTAAAAATAATAGAGGTACAAGAAGACTTGCACCATCTTCTTGGAAACGAGAGTGTTCGGAGAATGATCCCAAAACATCGGAATTGGCTCATGCAATTCATCATGTTCTTCAAATTGTTCCAGGAGCTACATGCGCAGAAGCGCGAAACTGCTGATCATCGAGAATACGAAAACCAATCCTACGAAACTGCTCAAGTCATTGCACAGCCAATCACTCGTCTTATGGCCTATCTTGCTGACGGCTACGCAACGGCCACAAAAGAAGAACTACAGTGGGCATTTGGCTACACGTTGGGAGAAACGTACACAGCAAACACGCACAGATTCGAACCAGCCTCGCCCGTGTTACTTCATGAGGCTTTGGGCACACAGATGGTGAAATTCAAGGTGGCGGAGGAACCTGTGAGTTTCTGGCATCCGCTAAATTGGATGCTCTCCTTGCTTGTCGGCGCCATTGTTAAGTTTGATGGCGACAGCCTTACCGACTGGAGTGTGTGGTTCCCAAGCGTCCCAGTACGTGACATTTGTGTTATCACTATGGTCGACTATCCACTACGAGCGAATGTTTTCGCTTCCCAGATTCGGGCAAAGCTATGGGCGAGGAACGGTGCAGGCATGTTTCGGCAGTGGTATTTCTACAAGTATAACTCAGCATATTCACGCTCCTGCAGTGATTTCACCTTCATACAATGGGCATTTGCGCTTGAACCCCCTACGGCGATGTTAGCCGCCATGCTTGATCGTTACGATCTCACAGAGCAGCTCACAAAACCTTCCACGTATCGTTCCGCTATCTATCCTGGAGCTGGCAATGTTCTTTCGCATCATATCTATATGGATGAGAGTCTCACACTAATGATCGACGAATTTTTTCAGTTGTTTCTTCAGCTTATGAATGAACGCAGTGCAGCATTAGGCGAGCCGGCAGAAGATCTTGTGAAAAGAGAAATTGCGCATCGTTTGATATTCCAGAAACTACCGTATTCCGATATCTCACGCAATGTACGACAACACGCCGAAGTCGATGTCGATCCCTTTTTCGATCAGAGTCTTTCCGAAATGGCGAATTTCATTCCACCAACCGAAACTCAACCCGGTCTCTTCCAACTTAAACCTGAATATGTCTCTCTAGTTGACCCGCATTATCGCTTATATACTCGCAATCAGTCTCTCGAATGTGAACGATTGCTACTCGAAATGATGGCTTCAAAAGGTGTTCGAGAGGCAGATCGAATTATTGAACCGCAAGAGCGTGTGCTACGACGATTAAACGGCCCATTTGCAGGTCTGACCAAAGTCCTGGGGTCTAATCTCTTCTCAACCGTTGTTCATTGTGGTTTGCTATTTGCCATGCTGGAGAATTCGGAAACCATTATCGACCAAGCTCTCTATCTCTGCTTCATTGCCGTCATGGACCCAGATACTCAACAAAGTTTCGTCACCAATGCTCAGAAGACACCCGAAGGGTCTCAGTTATCAATCATGGACGTCCTCTCAACGCTTCTCGCTCATACCACTTTTTCGGCATTACATTCGAAGACCCGACGTTTGTTGGCAAAGATTAAATCTGTCGACCCAACGTGTTTAGAAAGATTCCCAGAGGCCCAGCAGGCGTTATCTACAATAGACGACTCTGCTGCTGCCGCTGAAGCTGAAAAGAAGAAATCCCTAGCAAAAAAGAGAGGGTTGAATGCGCTGAAGAAAATGCAGGAGGAACAAGCAAAATTCAAGGCAGCCCATCAGTCATTATTTAAGGATACCGATGGCGGTGAAAGCGAGGATTTCGAAGAGATTGACAAAATGGAAATTTATGACGAAAGCTTCTCTCTTCAAAAGTTCCACTATCCAACTGGTGCCTGTATTGTATGCCAAGAAGTCATCAAACCTGATCAAGCATTTGGCGCTTGTGCCATGATTCACAGGCATCTCCTCAATCGGAATCTCCCTCTACACGAACCTGAATCCTACTTTATCCATGAAGTCGGCATGACTCCTGACAGTCTCGATATCTCTCAAGAACGACCGCGGGGACAAGCAAATCTCTTCAAGGATCGCAAAGTTCTAGATAGTGAGAATCAGGTTCGGTCTATCCAAGAAAAAGCTCTCGGCATAGGATTCCCTTACATGTCAACTCGATTTTCTCTCGCCGTCACAACATGTGGTCATCTACTTCACCATCGTTGTTGGAAATCGTATATGAATTCGAGGGAAAGCCGAATCAATCAGCACGGCGCTCCTCCCGACCATACTGCCTCTGGCGAGTTCCTGTGTCCACTATGTAAGAGTCTTTCAAATGTCGTCATTCCAATTGTCTGGCGTGAAGGAATATTGAGACCTGTAATTATTCCAGCTTGGAGCAACTTGTCCCTAGATCGTTCTCATCAATGGCTTGACCAGCTTGTGGAATCAATACGGGAATGCGGTAACGAGAGGTCGTGGTGGAATCTGGCTTCTAGACTTGATACTGGTTCCAGAATGAACGCGTTCGACAGTTCACCGTCTGCCTTTCGCCGTTCTCTTCCGCATTCACTTGGAAGTTACATCACAATGTACAACAAAATTAATGACATACTTGAAGAACATTCCGATGTAAAGCTTCGGGACCTGATGATGGATGGATTTTCTATTCTCCTTGCTGGAACGATCTCGGCCATGGAAGTTGGGTTACGAGGGTCTGGAAATGGTGTGGGATCTGAGTTGAGACCCCCGATCATTGGCGGTCTTTCGGAACAAAATATTATGCTTTTAAGGATATTGTCTGAGTCCTGTCGAACCTCATTTCGTCATCTGCCCCCACATTCTGGCGAGAGGTGGGAAGCTGCCTTTCACATATTTCGGGAAAGAGTTTATCGGATTATCCCGGAGCAAAACATCGAAACCTTGCCCTCCTTGCTAATGGAAGGTGATCTCTTCCAGCATTTCGTCGTTTCTTGCGGAGTTACGGCTCTCGCTTTTGATCTTCAGGTTGGTCAACTACTCTTTATCCACTATGTTGCCGAAGTCGTCAAGATTTGTCTCAGTCTCACGAGATCTGTCAACTTTCTCGAGTGTGTGGCGAATGAGACAGATGCACCACGACTGGACGTTCCCCCCTTGGTACTATTTTTGTGGAACGAAACCAGCATGCACGCCCCACCTGACCGTCTGATGGCCCTAGTCCTTAACTTTATGGACCGACTTATTCTTCCTTTTCTTCGAAGAGCAACCATTTTCGTACATGTTTTCGAGGGCATTATCTTTGTGGACAACGACGAGGATCTGTCTCAACCTGAAGCCATTCGACTCTGTCGTGTGCTTGGTCTACCAACACCGATTGAAATACTCAGCATGGGAGAAAACTCTAACCTATTCGCCTTAGTCAAATCTTGGGTAGCGCCGTTACGGAGCGAAAAACCTGACCATCGCCTCGAAGTTCAGCATCCGGCAATTTTTGAAGTCATCGGCCTTCCTCATCGTCTCGATGCACTCATCGAAATGGTCAGCAAATATGTTTGTCCGGGATGTGGAACAGTACCGGACGATCCTGCAATGTGTCTACTGTGCGGACAGATTTTATGCGTTCAGTCTGTATGTTGTACTCCTGAAAACAGTAGTAGAGGAGAAGTGAATATTCACCTTGCAACGTACTTACTCAGAAGACCATAGCTTACAATAGATGTTCAAAAACCGTCGGGGTTTATTTCTGGTTCAAGAGGAACGGCCTTCTTTTCCTTCGCAAACCTCTGCGCCAACAAATTCCTGCTCAGGGCCAAATAACCGACTCACCTTACTTGAATGTCCACGGCGAATGTGAACGGGACTTGAGGTTTCACTTAGCTGAAATCTATTCTGACTGTAGGGTTGGACAACCACAATTCCTAAGCCAAGAAAGATACGATAAACTTGTCCGGACGCCTCTCCTCAAGCACACTATTGAGACGGATATTGCGAGGAAGATCGAGTCGTCTTTCGACCTTGGGGTAGATCCACGTCGGTTTAGGAGATTCTGATTCCAGGGATGGGATACTTTGTGATTAGTACTATAGAGGACAACGAGACGGCACTTGCATTAAGATATCATAGAGAGGAATTTGCATTAAGAGGTTGGCGGTCTATCAGCAGTTCTAATAATTCCACTCATGTAATTTAAGGTTGCCCGAGATCGCAATTTGCCGATCGATCACCATTCTCTTGAATCTTTAATTTCCTGATGTTGACACTGGCTCGAAATCATTTTGCTTTTAAATGCATACGCACAGGTTCTGTGTCTCCGACCCTGTTTCTTGCCTCTAGACGTTTGTCGCCTCCTGGCACTTGTCGATATGCGACTTCTTCCCAAGATTCTGCCCAAGAGGAGGAAGAGTTCGAATATCCGAGCGATAAAGCAGGGGCATGGGACGCGATTAAAACAACGACCGCGACATTAATGTGTCTTGGTATTGCCGGCTACGGTTATCATAAATACTATAAAGGACTGGTTCTGAGAAAGATTGAAAATGCTTTCAAGCCAGGTGATCCTGCGCTGGACTTAACACCTAGCGTTATTAGAAAGGGCCATACTCAAAGCGGAAGCGATCAGTCACACTGGGTTACAAGGCATTTTCTTTATGCTGAAAAGTCTAATAGATAGGGAGGAGCAGGATTTCATAGACAGGATCATTGGTGGACAAGAAACGGGGCATTATTACTTGATAATAGGGGAGAAGGTAAGCGGCACCGATATTCTCGACTGAGACAAAGGGGACGGGGAAGAGAACTATGCTCCTAGAGTTTTCCTTTTCTATGTAACATTCTTATCATAGTTCTATGGGGAAAATCAATGGAGAGGGTGTCTCAATGATGGGTATGAAGAAAATTCAAGACAGCACTGACAAAAGATGCCCACAGAGATGCGGAAATATTTCGAGTAAAGATACCTGCTCGCTAACATCTAACATTGCTTATAAGATACGGTTGGGAAAAGCCATCGACTATGAGTATTCCCTGCTTGAATACCCATGCTAACTTGAAGGTATTCTGAAGACTTTGTGGGAGGTTTGTTCTCCATTCGTGGTCCAAGAGATGGTATGATCAACATAATCTCGACCTAAAGGATTAGCGACGCCACTCCTCGACATTGAACGGGGTTTACTCAAGCTGGAGAAAGTAGCAATACGACATCGCGCACAAAGAGCCAAAAAGAGACTCCCAGCGAGACCATTAGTCATGATCATAAATTCGCTCCATCTGCTGCAGGATAATGAAGATGGCGCATCCCTTTTAGAACTACTGCAACAAAAAGCCGAAACTTGGGCAGAAGCGGGCATCGTCACGATGGTCTTCTGCAGTGACGACTACTGGGTTTACGAGAGACTAAAGCAACACGCTACGCAAATGGAGCTAGTGCCCATATCGGATATTCCGCGTGGTCAAGCAGTGACTGCGCTATCGCAGCACCGTCTGACCCGCTATGGACTTGAAGAGAGTCCAGAAATCTTAAGTCGAGTAAAATCCGAGTATATTCCTCTAATCCTAGATCTATGACATGGTAGGGGGTCGATTAGGCTTTCTATCGCGGGTTGCGAACAAGGAAAACATGTTAGCAGCCGCCCAAGAAATTCTTAGAGAAGAAAAGCAATGGCTGTTAAACCAATGTGGTCTAATTCCGGACTTTGATGACGATGTAATGGACGAACAGAAATGGAGTGCGGGTGCTTTCCTTTTAATTCAAGCCCTTGTGAAGCAGGAACAAGAGGATTTAGAACTAGAGAAACAGCACGATATCTCACTTGTAGATCATAATATTCCATCGTTGTCTCAACATTTGTGCCGAAGGATTATGACAAGAGCGGATTTGCTAGAGCGGCTAGATCAGTGCAATATTATTGCTATTGATACTGAGTCGGATGTGCGGGCGTCGAGTGTGCCGATGATGCGGGCATTTCGAGAAATTTGCGCAGAACAAGTTTTTGATGAGATGTTAAAGAATGTACTGGACAGGATATCTGAGGTTGAAAGTCTGGGTCGCACTCGTGAGATCGTATTTAAAGATATGAAGGGGAGGGGTGGCAGTGTGAAAGCCACGATTGTTGTTGACTAAGAAGCAATCGTGAGTTGGATAAACGTAGTAGAGTTTTAGCTACCGTTATAATACAGGAACTAAACTAGGCTTGATCTCAAAATCTGATGATGTGCGGATCGGGTGCGGTCCGGCGTATTTACAACTGGCATTCAAAATTTTGTTTGTTCGCCAGTTTTTCTGCTGAGCTCTCGAAATTCGTCTACCCGGCTGTGTCTCCCATAATGGTCTTTCGAGACGATAACATCGTCGTCATAGAGCTTGGGTCGTTGACGACTCGTGCAGTTGTGGGCCTGGCAGAGTCAATGACACCTCCTCAAGTTCGTGTTCCCACTAAAGTTGGCGTCAAACGGAAACGCAATGGAACAGAACAGGAACATTCACAGCCGCAGTATCTATTCGACGAAGAATTAGAGGCAGCTCTCAAACAGAGAGACGGAGATCTTGAAGTGATACGGCCGGTGGTTGGAGGCGCTATAGTTGACTGGGAGGCC
>Ga0335073_10006143_pt1 | contig 16875 bp, 10 predicted proteins | sample Lox_Sample_22_FD_207093 | JGI IMG/M metagenome (GOLD analysis project Ga0335073, IMG submission 207093) | Soil microbial communities from Loxahatchee National Wildlife Refuge, Florida, United States - Lox_Sample_2.2 | ecosystem: Environmental > Terrestrial > Soil > Wetlands | place: USA... | reverse complement strand
GCTGGCGTTCGGGGACTGCAATGCTCGGGTGCTCCACATGCGACGGCTTGGTACGATATCCTCGCGGACTTGCTCGGTGCTTGGCCTGGAGAGGCGGTCGTCGGGCTGTTCCTCGGAGCTTCTTTATGTCTATTCTTCATCTGCTTTGATTCGCTTGACCGAAGTTGCAGAGCTGTCTCCGATGTCGAACTAACTTGTGAGTAGGTACTCGGGATCAGAAGCTGATGTCGCGTAAGGATCCGCGGAAGTTCAAGAGAAAGCCTGGAGCTGGTAGCGCTAAGAGCAAGGACAAGGCTGAAAGTGGTAAGAAGAAGAGCGGAACGTGAGCGTGAAATGGTGAGGTAGGATCTTCGGCAGGTTCAGAATGAATTCCATTTGCTGTGGGCCGAATAGCATATCTTCATCCTGTGTTATCGAGTGATCAGCCCGGCTGCCCGAATCCTTTGAAGACCGAGACACAAGATCGTCATTCCATTTGTTGTCATGGATTGACGGGATCACGTGTGGCCTAGTCGGATTGCTTTGCTCCTCTACGATCAAATTGTTACTTGGCTTCAAGCTTCATCCACTTAATGCCCTTATTTTTGAGCGTGCATCCTGGTACGCAGAACCTACAACGGCGCTTCCAACAGCTCTTCAATTCATTCTCCAGGAAGAGAGGGAAATGCCCATGCGCTTTACCACCGCCATGATATCGCAATGGACATCATTGCCAATCGAAGCTGCCATCCATTACTCACTATCGTTGCTGTAAGATCACATACCTTATTCTATTGTACTAGTATCGACATGTTAGCATTTGGATCGATTGCCAATCTCACTGCTTGATTCTTGGCTCGTTATGAAAAAAGCCCATAGATGCGAATGAGATTAGCCGATATCCAATTGACAGTTTAATTGACCTGTTGAAGCGGCAATGAAGAGTCCAACATTACGGAGTGATCACGGCTGTCCTTGGGCGCTTTCACGGGAGCGAACTTTGGCCGTCATAATCAAGCAGTCCAACCTACGATGGACGTGGATCGAACGCAACGAATTTAGTCGAAGACGTCAACGAGGCTCCACATGTGCTATTTGCAGGATATGAGAAGCTGTAGGTTATGTGACGCATGGAATAGCATGTCATCATGGATAATCGAGGCTTGGGAGAGTTGTTCACTGTCATTGAAGATTGATCTTGGATGGCGTCAGCAACGCATAGAAGTTTTAATTGTGGAAGAAGAAAATATACCAGCGAGTCAATGTACCTAGGAATAAGAAAGTTATAAGTACACCCTATTCGCACGATTAGTTCTCTTGAATTGGGACCAGAGGCAACGTAACGCTCTGCCTCGAAAAGGAAGTCTACATCTTGCATGGCTAGTAAGAAGTCACAAAGAATTTCGCTTCTTGATCGGCTCCGTAAGTAATATGAAGTCTCCTACGAAACCCTTCAGAATCGACAATTTGGACTTGGCAGTGGAAGATGTGCTTGTGGGCGCCATCGAAAGCCACCGTTCTCCAAGCTATAGAAAAGAGTATATCAGCGGGCATTGGAGACCATAATTAACAAGACTTGTGCTAATTTCCTCCCCCATTGAGGCTTGGAGGCGTCCTTCGGCATCTCATGGCAGTCAGTACCTGCGTGACCTAAGGCTCCGCAGTTCGAGCACTTGAGTTCTTGCAGGGCTTCACTTTGGCCTTCTCACAGTCTTTAGCGCGACGTCCTGGATTGACGCAGTTGTGACATGTAAGACCTTGACGCAGTTCCTTGAGCTTCTCCGGGTCCGAGATTTAGGCAAGGGAAAGGGCGGTTTCGGCTGCAATCGCAATCGCATTGTGCACCACTATTTAGTGCAACATCCCCTATGTAAATCTCCTCGATGATTATTTATCAACGTTTCAAGTAGAGACACGTTGAAGGATTAACATGAAAACTGTCGGAAGAAGATATAGGATTCGGTACTTGCTGATGGCAAGGATGATATCGAGGATCTACCTAGGCTGAAAATGACAGATGCCAGATATACATCTAGATCATCGAATGTGACAGCTCCGGAAAATGCAAGATAGCCTTTTGAAACCGTTCTTCGACAGGTCGCGTGCTCCATCGTAGTAGGTCATGGCCAAAGTCGTTTGCGTGCAGCACTCGCCCTCGATCTCACAGCAACTTTCCACCCGTCCAATCCCATCTCCAGCTCCTGGAGTACACGCGCAATTGATATCGCACGGATTTCGCTCAAAAGTCGTTCTCATCGTTTCCAGTAACGATGACATTGTTAACCTGTTCGTACGACCCACCATCAGCAACCGGATCTACGTAGCACAAGCAGGGGGTCGATCGGGCGCACCAACGCAGCCACGCACGGGCAGATCTCCCTTCCCCACAACCCCGAACAGCACGCGGCCCGCCCGCTCTCTAGACCCTCTTCGCTACCCACGCAATAAGGAGGACGACCCTTTGTCGCTGTCTCATCTCAACAGCAGCCAACGCGCAAAGCACAAATCGCAGCCGTGTCGCAAAGCGGCCGTCGGTCGCGGCAGGCCGCGGCCGGCTGGAACGCGGCAGAGCAAACGGCGGGCGCGACCGCGCGCTGTGGCACCCGCCGCTTTCGCGGTCGCAGCGACGCAAACGGAGCGGTTTATTTTTGCGCGAGGCAGGGCAGCACTCCCATTAGCGGAGAAAGGGGGTCCCGGAGCGGAGGGAAACAGCGGCTGGGGGCTGATTGGAATGCGGACGTGATGGGAATGCGAGTCACATCTGCTGCTCAGCATCGCGACGACGCGGCCGACACGACGGAAACACGTCGCGCGATAGCGGCGGTGGGGTGGTACGTAGCGAGGGATTGGGGATCGGAGCACTCACCTTCAGGACCATCCGGCACAGCTGGGTGGCCAGCAGCAGCTGCTGGCGCTTCGAGATGAGGGGATCTATCACAAAGTGCTCGCGCATGTCTGGGCGCTTGTTAGCAGGAGCACCTAATAGTGGAAATTCGTGTCTGTGATGCAGCGCCGAGAACGGGCCAATCAAAAGAAACGTCACCCGCTTTTAGGCAGCGAGGGCTCTGTGTGGCCAGCACGCGGTGGTGGAGATATTGGCTCCCAGCCTGCGAATTATTCCCCCGATGGCCCAACGATATCGCCTGGCCACGATATGGGCATTGGGGACCCGGATTGCCGGGGCGTGGGGGTTGCCAACTGCCTCTTTAGCCACGGGCTGGTGATGCGGTGTGTGGTTGGCGGCACGCAACTCCGAAACGCCCGTAGGCACCACCGCTCGCTCACTCGCTCGCTGCCGGGCAATAAGAAAATCCATTTGACCATATGGGCCCGAAAGCCTCGCTGCGCAACGCTGCTGCACGCCGCGTCCTGCTGTCCGCATGATCGGCGCCGCAGAAAAGCAGCGGGTGGCCAAAATGGAATCACGAAATGAGGAAGGAGATGGGTCATCTGAACTCACCGTTACTTCCAGTCTGCATGCAGTCCACGCCCAGCCGCGAACTCTTCTCCTTGACCTGCCGCGACTTTATGGCGGCGAGAGTCTCGATCGGGGACAGCCCGGAGTTTTCGGCGAGCGCCATGGGAATGGCATCGAGTGCTTCAGCGAAGGCGCGCATCGCGTATTGCTCCAATCCTGGACTCTGCGCATGTCGTTAGCAAATCTTTGATATCGACGCTTCCTTCGCAGTGACACTCACCTTCACCGCTGCGTCTTCCACTGCCAAGGAGCAAGCAATTTCAGCTGCTCCACCGCCATATACGACACGATTGTCTCGTACGAGGTTTCGCACCACGCAGAGTGCATCATGAAGCGATCTCTTTGCTTCGTCGATGATCTGTGACATGATTAGCACAGGGTCTGTTTCCGTGGGGGTCCGTGGTATCGGGATTTACTACTCAGCCTTGCATTTCCAACGGTCGGGAAAGTTTCACAAGGCTGAAGATCCAATACGTACCATCTTGTTGCTTCCACGGACAAAGACAGTTACGGCTCTAGTGTTTGCGCATTCTTCAATGACTAGCATCTTGTCTCTTGTCGTGCCGAATGTCATTTCTCGTACTACGCCAGCTCGTCCTAGTTTCTCTGATGTGAGATCTTCGAATCGTGGCACTATCCTACCGTTTGTGGCGATGGCGATGAGTTCAATCTCTGGACCTCCAACCCATCGTACGGCCGGTAGCTTGTTGGTGAGTAGGAGGTGATTGGCTTCATCGTCGAAACCCCATTGACATATCACGACATTGGCACCGGTGTCTTTGATCTGCTGAATCATCTCCTCGAACTTGTTGGCTTCGTACTTCTGCAATCTCTTGAACTCCTCCACGGAAGTGATGTCGAGCTTATGCTTTGTCTTCGGCTTCGGAGGCTCGAATGCACAAGTGAGAATGGCGAGTTTGGCGTCTCGAACTTCGGATGGCATTTGAGGATGTGAGAAATCTTTGTCGACGACGACGCCTTTGACAAGCAATGAATCCTCAAGCGCACCACCAACTTTGCCATCAACCTTGATAAGCTCAAAGTCAACGTCTTTCCGTTCCAGGTCAGCAACGGATAGTACTGCGTCGACAGCGATCTGAGCAAACTGGTCGTGTGCTTTGGAAACGATCTTACTCCCTAGTGATGTCTTTGCTACTCGAATGAGGTTCTTTGTGTCGCTGCGCGAGAATGGGATTGTATCTGAGATTTTGTCAAGTTCCGCCACCGCGACTTCGCAAGCTTCGTCGTAGCCATCTGCTATTCGGATGGGATGTATGCCCTTGTCAATCAGATCGGCTGCTTGTTCTAGTAGTGCACCAGCGAGGACAACGACGCCTGTTGTACCATCTCCAATCTCTTCATCTTGCGACTTTGATAGTTCCACCAGCAATTTTGCCACGTTGTTTGAGATTTCCATCTCGCTGAGGATTGTGGCTCCATCGTTCGTGACTGTGATGTCTCCATCGGGAGATATTAAGATCTTATCCAGGCCGCGTGGGCCCAGAGAGGTTTTGACGATATCCGCAACCGTTCGAGCGGCAAGAATGTGTGATTTGACTGCGTCATTACCGTAAAGTCTTGTCTTTTTCGCTTGGTCTCGGACGACGATAAAAGGTCTGCCTTGTTCATCCTGCATCACCCGCGCATTCGACATATCGAGCTCTACAGCTGAAGTTAGCGCTTTTATCCTTCATTTTCGCTTCACAGCCACTTCGCTTCTCCAACAGTGCTTGAATCACTTACGCATCGCCATCTTCACAGCCCTTTAGCTTCTGCTCTACTTCAAACAGGTGTTACGAAATGCCTCGAAACAACAGAGGAACAGCAATCAAGAAGGCCGGTCTCCGACGGATAGTGCAGACGCGTAGAGGTAAATAATCTTGTTTCTTAAGTCGATGCGATGGTGGTATGTTCTCTGAATTTTTTGGTGGAAGTTCAAAAATGAAATCGCCAAGCCATATTAGAAATTGATGCAGGCACACGCGCGCCCGCCGCGCCTCGCGACCTGAGCTTTCAGCCTCTAATATCGTAATTGTTTTGCGCATCATTCATAGCTCCCCTCCAACCAAACCCCGAAACTTCAGGTGGAATATCTAACCACTTGTTTCGCAAGAGCTGAACAAAATCTTAGAGCCGACCATCTTTCACACCCCAACTTCAACCATGTCTTGTAAGTTCCGCTGCTTTCCATCGTGTGTGGCACTAACTAAATCAAGATCGCACAGCTGCCAATTCAGAAGACACCTCCGAAGACGAGATTCCGTGCAGGAAGCCGGAACCGAAGTCAGAAGACGACGAGATTGAAGAAGACAATCACGAACAAGACGAAGATCTTCAAGATGATGGCTTCGAAGTTGAGACCATTCTTGGACACCGAGTTAAAGGAAAGAGTGTGCGTACTTCAACAGCCAGTATGCTGCTGTCTGCTAATGCAAAAAAGAAACTCGAGTTCAAAATTAAGTGGGACGGCTATGAAAACGAGGAAGACATCACATGGGAACCGGAGGAGAACCTGTCAGTAACTCTCCACTTACCAAATCGTGCCGTCTCTAATTATTCTAAGCGCTACCGCACCGGAGGTAGTGAACAAATACTTTCAGAAACACGGTGGTCGAGCCGCCCTCCTTGCATTAAGCAACTTAGACTTGAAGGCTGGCAAAAAGCGCAAAATGGAACAGTCATCGCCATCATACTCTCAAAAGAATGGAAGAAAGAGGGTAGATTCCGAAGAGCATCAAGTACATTACGATCGCAAGGCTGCTAGATTTCCTCCTGGATCTTGGGAGAACAGTGTCGCGAATATCGACTATATTGAAGAGGTAACCGATTCAAAGACTGGAGAATCAAAAAGATCGGCATATATCCACTGGAACGACGGAAAAGAACCCCAACATACTCGTCATCCTTTGCATGTTCTCAATCAGAAGTGTCCTCAAAAAGTATGCCAGGTCTTTTCCATGCACGAAAACACCTCTGATAAGTCCCTAACAGATGCTTGCCTATTATGAGGCACACTTGGTGTTCAAACAAGCGAAATCGTCACCTAGTCCGAGTTGTGACGAAGATATAAAGAATTCCGACGGTGATCCATGAATTGCGCGATATGCACCACTTAGCTGACGGCTACAACCTCTCCTGGTTAACCGAGCATACCTGAGTCTGGCAACTGTACCAGTTGGTTGTTTACAAGCTTTACCAAAAGGATGTCCTTGTCTTGCTCCATTTAAACGCCCGGTGGGTAGACTGCGGCTTCGGGCCCGTCATAGAGTGGATGACACAAAAAGAGGATCAAGTTGTTACATCCGTTTAGTACGGAAAGAGCTTACCGCTGGACCTCGGCATGGTCAGATGGTTTGATCTAAGTTGAAATGTTAGTCGCTGAAGCTGCATTTGCGACTGGCATGTCGATTACTATCGCATAGAGCTATATGTTTAGTCAATATTGGCTCAACTCGATGAAGAGTTACGCAGAATTCTAACAGAGACTAGGTAGCTAAGCCAACAGAGATAGAGATTCTGATATCATGATATCTCATCACCTGGGCTTCTTCACATTTTCCCGCTTACAGACAAAATACTTCCAATACCCTTCCCATAAAACGGCTAACCTCTCATACTCAACTCCCTGCAAACATTACTACACTCCAAGTCCACCAAAACGCGCAGCAAATCTTTAAAAAGTTCGCGATCACTCTCGCGCAACTCTTGACGCGAGCCCCCCAGCCTCTCATCATACGCCACAGCGTCCACCACGATCCGCTTGAGCAGCTGCCTTTCAGCCGGCACAGTATTCGCGTACACGAAATTGGCGACGCGGATGGTTACGAGTGGTGGTGTTGGGTCTGTGAGGGTGGGGAGGAGGGTGAGGTCATGATCGTTGTCTCGGAAGGATCATCTAGAGTGTAGACGCTGTATGGCGAGAGGTTGATTTCGGAGGATTTCCCGCTGCTGGAAGGATGTAGCCATAGAGCTGTTGATCGGGCATTGTAGAGAGGTACACGTCGGTATTACATACATTGCGTTATTGTTTTGCAGAGATCTAAGTGAAGATTCGACGCAGAGTGAGGTTGCTCCTTTATTAGCATCATATGACGGCTCAATTCCTAGTTCCGGAACTCTTTGGCAGCATCACGTCGCTCATTAATGCCACCTCATAGAGATTCGGTCATTTACGTGGCCAGGAAGGGCTATAAACATGACAGCCGTGATCCCACGAGGCTGAAGAGGGGATAGGGAGGATTTAAGCGGAGTGGTGAGGTGGCGGTTATTATAACGCCGATCTAAAACCGAAAAGGCTGAAATTCGATGCCCTACGTCACATCAATTTCATGAGAGTTTCGATCGATCCCGCATTAACGACAGCCATTGCCTCCACATAAGGACTCCTTTCCCATCTTCTAAATCTCAAGGGCATTCATCATCGCATTTTCAATCCCAGTTTCCAACCCAGCCTCTGAAATCATCCCAATTCCCATCACGCAGATCTCCACCACCATCCCACCCGCACCACCCAACAGATCCCACCCTCGCAAAAACGCCTATAAGCATGCCACTCCCAACACGCTTCCACCTGCGCACCTCCCTCCTCCACCCAATGTCCACCTCCAAATACCACCTCCGCCGCACGGTCCCACCCGGCACACGCATCGCGGCCGCGCGCGCCTACAAGGCGTCGGCCCCGCGCGCCGCACCCCAAAGCACGGAGTACAGCCAGAGCGGGGGCGGCGACGCGGGCGCCGCGTCCACGCGCACGGCCTTCGACCCGGCGAGCACGGCGCCGGAGACGCAGGAGCGGCGCGCGGGCGCCGAGAGCGGGAAGGTGAGTTTTGCCGGATCGCTAAGAATGCGGAGTGTGTGTTGATGCGTGCAGGATGCGAATCCGCTGGCGGTGAGCCCGGCCAACAAGGATGCCAACCGTGCGAGGCATCCCGAGGAGGGCGCGCCGGAAGCGAGTGCTGCGGAGAGTGAGAAGGCCCAGAGTGGGCGGCAGAGGACGAGTGGTGGTGGGAGTGCTCCGAAGGCGGGAACCGGGAAGTACGGTGGGAGCTAGGAGGCTAAGATTGAGATGTCACACGCGGGCTGGTGTGTCGCATGGTAAAAGTGTTTCTGCGGCGTTGGAGGCGACATTGCATTAATTCGCATAAAGTATGGGTGGGTTAAAAGCTGACGTTCAAGTCGAGCTGTCCGTTGGTGGCTTTGCACAATTCTTGTTGCATAGTCGGTGCTTCGAGGCTATAATTGATTCATCCTCATAATTACACTTGTAGTGTCGATACTTGGTTGAAACAGATGGAAAGTACCTCATACTACTACATATTAGCTGTAGATATTGTCCGTTGAAGTCGAGAGGTCAAGCAGTTGAACCACCAACCTCTTTTCATGCTATAAACCGTGAGCGACAATGGAACTCCTAGCCGAGTCTTCTCCACTTTGCCTCTCTATTGCAGCAAATATCACCTATCGTTAGCAGCTGCTGGATCGAGCATACCTCTCACAATGTCACAACGCTTGCTTCCAATATTCCAGCCTCACTGGCCAGTTCATCCATCACAGTCTTAGAAACGGGTCTATCCACACCGAGAATCATGAGAGCCTCATTTTCACCATTGACCGTTCCCGTACCTTCCAAGCCCTTCTCCAGCGGCGCCACAGACATGAAATTGACGTTGACGCCGGCAAGGCCAAGCTTCGTGCCGACGACGCCGATCTTGCCGGGCTTGTCGAAGTTCCTGCAGATGAGCAGGGTGCCCTCGGGCACGAAGTTGGCGCGGAAGCGATCGAGGCGCGAGATATACGGCGCGTTGTGCGAGACGTAGCCCTGGATGATCTGGTCGGCCACGACGGGCGGTGCGGTGGTGCCGAGCGCGGGTGGCTGCGAAGATGAGCGGCCTGTACGAGCGCGTAGCGTCAGGAATGACGCGAAGCCTTCTTCGTCGCTCTGGCTGCGCGAGCGTGATTCGTTGATCAGGATGCCGCGCTCTTTCGCGATAAGCTCCGCGTTTACGATGTTGACGTTCAGGATGTCTTCCGTGATCGGTGCCAGGAGACCCTTCACCAGCGCAGCGAACAGTGGTTTTGTGGTGCTTAGCGTCGCTAGTGCTCCCTCGTACGTCAGGTCGAAGGTCGTACGGAAGTCATGTGCACGGTGCCGCGACCGACTGCTATAGTGCTGAGTGTAGAGACTGCCCATCTTCTCGACCAGAGTCACAAACGGTTGCAGTGTGCGGTATTCGTCAGGCAGTATAAGTGGAGCGTTGACTGCAGATCTCGGGAGTTGTCCTGAAAGAATGTTGAGAACTTGCTCGCAGACATCAATGGAGACGTTTTCTTGAGCTTCCACGGTGGAGGCACCTAGATGTGGTGTTGCGACTACCTTGGGATGCGCAATGAGCTTGGCTGCGCTGGAATCGGGTGCAGCAGGCTCAGATGTAAAAACGTCAACACCTACTCCAGCAATTGTACCTTCGTTTAGAGCTTCCAGAAGCGCTTCTTCGTCGTAGACTCCACCTCGCGCGACGTTGAGAACGCGAGCCGTCTTTTTCATCTTCGCCAATTCCGCTTTGCTGATCATGCCTTTTGTTGCTGCAATTAGTGGAGTGTGAATTGTGAAGAAATCTGCCAAAGGAAGCATCTCTGCGAGCGTATCGATGAGTGTCACAGATGCAGCAGAAGCCAGCTGCTGGTTCGCATACGGGTCATAAGCCACGACATTCATGTCGAAGCCATTTGCAATTCGAGCGACCGTAAGACCAACTGAGAAGATACGTTAGTAAACTGTCATCTCATTGTCTTCGGTTGAATGCAGTACCTTTGCCAACACCAACGATTGCCAGAGTCTTTCCTTTGAGCTCAACACCGACGAGTTTGCTTCGTTCCCACTTGCCAGCTTTGATACTCTGAACTGCCTCGCCAATGTTACGTGCTGTTGCCATCATCACTGTCTGCGTATTAATGATGTGAGTCATAAAATAAACCTGTTGGTCTGGTCTCACAAGCAATGGTATGTTCGGCTGCGGCATTGATATTTCCAGACGGAGAGTTAACTACGATAATTCCCAGCCGAGTTGCTTCTTTGACGTCGACATTGTCTACACCAACACCAGCTCTTGCAACCACTTTCAATTTCTTTGCGGCTTGAAGTAACTGTGCATTGACTTTGGTTTCAGAGCGGACGATAAGAGCCTCGTACTCTGGGATGATTTCGAGAAGTTGCTCAGGAGATAGATCTTTTCGTTCGTGCACATCAAGAGTTTTTTGGAGAAGAGCTAGTCCGTCTGGCGATACTTTCTCTGGAATTAAAATCTTGGGCCTTGTCAGGTCATTGCTTTCCATGGCATGTGGCATTTCGACGTCAATTCCTCACAGACGAAGTGAAATGAGTTTATTAACAAAGTGATATGCCAAGGGAAAAGGAAAAGATGACGATCTGGGAGTTGGAAAGCAAGACTGTAAGAAAGTCTGAGAAATTTGTTCTCTAAGCGTGTGATTCGGCGAGATCGGACCGCTTACGAGCTGTTGTGCCATAAACAAGCTTGCAAAACGCGGACCATCACCTTTATCGCCCCGCATTCGTTGCTCAAAACCCCCACTTTCAAATCCACTGTGCAGACAAGCATGCAAAAGAGGCATGAAATGCGCGAAAAGTAAAATCAAATTCGCCAATCAACCAGAGCTTAGAGAATTGTCAATCTCTGAGGATACCTTATCCTGTTGCTGATATTTGTGCGCCCGTAGTTACAGTCGGTTCCTAGATGACATCTCATAAACGAAGGCCTCTGAGTTTTGGTCTGGCACGAACAATTACCATCCTGCACGCTTCTTCAGCACTTCATTTTGAACAATTTCAATCCAGTAGCCATCGGGATCTGTAGTCTTTAGTATGGACGCCACCATTGGTTGGAGTTTGAAGACATGAGCTTACCTAAAACGAATGCAATATTCTTCATCCGACCATCGGTCAGTCTCTTCTTCCAATTAACAGCTTTTTCCTCGAATCGTTGGCATGCAGCATCAAGATCGTCCACCGCGACGCAAATGTGACCGAAGCCTTGAGGCTCTTTGTTACCATCGTGGTAGACTTGGCCTTCTTGCTTCTCTGTTCCGTAATTCCACGTGAGTTCCAGTAAGCCTTCGCGATCAGCTGTTGAACTGACTCCGTTCGCGGCCTGCTCCGGAGCAGGAGGACCATATCCCAAGAAGTAGAGGTTGAACTTAGCCGCTTCATTCACCATAGTTCTCTTGAGCTTCATGCCCATAACTTCTTCGTAAAACTTTATGCTCTTCTCCGCATCCTTTACTCTGATCATAGTGTGGTTCATCCTGTAAGTTCCGGTATCGGTGGTGGTCTCCTTCTCTGCTTCCTCGAGTGTCTTCAAGCCCACAATCTCCACCCAATATCCGTCGGGATCGAGCGCAAATGCAATGTGTCTCATTCGACCGTCAGTCAACTTCTTCTGAAATCCGTATCCAGCATCTTCAATTCTCTTGCAAGCCGCTTGGATATTGTCGACCGAGATGCAGACATGTCCGAATCCCCTGTATGGCTCCTTATTGCCGTTCTCGATCTTGTAGTTTGGGTCCGACTCAGTGCCGTAGTTGTGGGTAAGTTCGATAATGCCCTCACGGTCGGTCCAGTGGTTCCCCGCCGATGCAGCTCCAGGTCCATCATAGGCAAGGAAGTATAGGTCGAACTTTGCGTCGGGATTTTCCAGCTTCTGGATCTGCTTCATGCCAAGGAATTCATAGAATTCGATCGATCGCTTTGGCTCCTTGACCCTCAGCATGGAGTGGTTAAACTTGTACTTCGAAGGATCGGTCGACATAGTTGCGCACGCAATGCGGATTTTTTGCGAAAGGTACGGTGGTTTTGAGGAAGCTACGATGTTGGTGTGAAGCTCTCGACGTCAAATGCCGGAAGGCGCAGAGCATTTATAGCCGAAGGTTCGTATATTCGTCGAGCCGGCGCCAATACAGGAAAGGCAGGCAGGGACTATGAAGTTTGATTGTTCAGACGTCACTCTTGCGAACTTCTCCTCTAAACTCCACCTACAGATATGCAATATTTCATAATGAATTGCGATTCGATTGGGCTCAAGATCAGCGGGAGGAAGCCCGACGATCAGTGTGGCTGAAGCTCTCCGTCTCTGCGGTGATTGTGTGGCTGGGCAAGAAATTAGGTGGAAACGGATCTGAGACGAGAAACACCAACTCGAACAATTACCACGTAATCATCTCCGCACACTACATAGCACGGATTCAATTCAATGTCTATATCTCCGTGGTAAGTCATTCGAATTTTTTCTGCGAATTTCGCCTCAACAATTAAAAGAAAGCTTTGCGTCTTGGCGATGATCCTATTCCATATCCTTCAAATCTCCCTCTGAGTGGTGAATTCCATTTCATCACATTCTATCTTAGTCATTTCACGGTCTAGAGTATAACTTAGGCATTGGATTTATAATGCAAATGTTCGAGATTTCCGACATGCTCGGAGCACTAAATCTACTCTCACACTCAGACTATCCGTCCTTCCGATAGCCTGCTTATAGGCAGACATCTCAGTCTCCGTCTTTCGCCAAATTACTATTCATCTCAAGAGCTTCGTATTTGTATCACGTAAAATATCTAACATGTATCTCAGAGACCATGCTAAACGCCAAAGCCTTGAGTCAACTCCTCAATGAAAACGTCCACCCAGTTCTCTACCCAAAGTGGTTCATCATCACACCCAACGGAACACTAATCGCCTACTCCACGCCAGCCTCGACCGCCGAACTCCGCCAACAAGCCGCACTCGTCTCCTCGACCTGGAAAGACCAAGAAACCCGCGTCCGCTCAGCGCCGTTGCAGGACGCCACCACGCCGCAGTCCTCATCACAGCAGCTGCAAGCGCTCACGATTGAAACCCCGACGGCGACCATCATCGCCAAGCCTATCCAACCTCGCCTCCTGCTCGTCCTTGTCGCGCCGCTGCCGGAAGGGACGGCCCATGGCCGTACCGATGCGTCCGAGTTTACCGTGCATGCTGAGCGCGTGGACGACGACCGCTACCCACAGGAGACCGGGAAGCTGAGCTTGTTAGAGAAGCAGAGGGCCAAGGTTGACAATGGCGTGGTGATGATTAAGGAGGAACTGACTCGAAGAGGGTTTGATATGCCGGAGGGTGTGGATTGAGGGAAGTTTGCGAGGTGGTGGAATGATTTGATTTCGATTTAGCAGGCAAGCTGGGTGTATACGGATACGTTTGATATCAAGGACTGCGATTCGGCATGAACGCATCATTGCGTGTTATCTCTCCGCAAATGCATCTGCCACTCACATCATACCCAAGTAAGGCATTCTAATTCGCTCAATCTAGCGTCAAATCCAATGAACTTGAACTGAAAGTTCTGGTATGTAATTCTAATAAACCTCCAACACGTACCGACCTTCCTCTTTCAGCGTCTCAATAGCTCTCCTGCTATCGATCTTCTTCTTCTCCTTACCCTTGCTCATCTCCTCCCTCTCCACAACCTCCTGCAGCACCTGCGTGACATCCGGCACGGGCCACGTCGGCCCACAGAGATAGAACGCGCCCTCCTGCCGCAGATACTTGTCGCGCAGCTCGTCCATGCTCTGGCGCATGCGATCCTGGATGTAAATCTTGAAGCTCTGGTCGCGGGAGAACGCCGCGCCCAGGTGCGTCATAACGCCGGCATCAAGGTACGCCTCCCACTCCTCGCCGTAGAGGTACTCCTCGCGCTGGTGGCGCGACCCAAGGTACAGCATGACGGGGCCGATGGGCAGGCCGAGGGCGTCGCGCTGGTAGGCGCGCTCCTGGACGAACGCGCGGAACGGCGCCAAGCCCGTCCCCAGGCCCGCCATGATGACGGGCGCGGTCGTCTTCGGCGGCAGCTTCATGACGGAGGGCTTGACGGAGACGGTCACGGGCGCGCCCAGTGGGAGTCCGTTGAGGAACCGCGTCGCCTGGCCGAAGCGGTCGCGCCCGCGCGGGTCCACCCAGCCCACCGTCACGATCAACAGCGACACACTGGTCGGCTGCGCGTGCTGGCTCGACGCGATGGAGTACTCGCGTCGCTTCATCGGGCTGACGATGCGGGCGAGGTCCGGGAACGGCGGGTGCGCCGACGGGAACTCTTGCAGGACGTCGGCGAACGTGATGGTGTCGACTTCGGCGCGGCGCTTGAACTCCATTGCTCCTTCGGGCCCCGCCAGCGCTAGAAGGCTCTTCTTGTGGCTTTCCACTGTGGCGAACTCTGAAAGCGCCTCGTAGAAGCGCTTTGGCGGTCGACCGAAGAGGTCGATGTTCTGCATCAGCGACTGGAACACGGTCCGGCTCTCGAAGACCTCCGGGTTTTCGCGTGATGGCACGGAAACGACGTCTGATGGGTTGAGCTTGTACCATTTGATGAATTCTTCAACTTCAGTGGCATCGTTCTCGGCATGAATTCCAAGCGCTTCACCAATGGAGTAAGTTAGACCGGAATCGCCAAGGTCGAATTCAATGTGGAAGATATTGCGGTCGTAGTTCAACGGTGTGAGGCGACGGTGCTCTTTGACGCGAACAACACAAGTTTTGATTCCTAGATCTGGACGAAGAGCAGTTGTAGCGCCATATGCTTCTTTGAAAGCCAAACTCTTGGCTACCTCAGTCCAATTAGAGAGTTCACTCAATGGCTCTGGATCAATACGCTCAATACGAGAGAAACTGTTCAAGCTAATCTCCGAAGGAAGTGAGACCTTTTCGACTTCGACTTCAACAGCGGCCCAAGATTCCGGAACATCGAATTGGCGTAGAACTTTGTCAAGGTTGCGGGCAAGAGCACGAACTCCGGCTTCGTCGCCATTAACCGCTGTAATCTTGTCTAATCCGGTATAAGGCAAATCCCAGCCGGTGAGATGCAGGAATGCGACTTGCACGAGTAGAGACTCCTGAGTTGAATCTTTTGAAACGATCTCGGACGCGGATGGATCAAGGATGAACAGCTTGATGGCCCTAGATGCAATTCCTTGTCTCAATTTCCCCTGTATCTTCTTCTCCAGATCTTCATTTTTAGCTCCAGGGAGCTTCAGCAAAAGTGATCCACCAGCTTTCAACGATGTTAAGATGTCGAACTCGTTCAAGATTTTCTCATCACCAACAACTACCAAGTCGGCAGGAGGAGAGACCGCAGGAGGAATAGATGATGAATCTACCTCCCAAATGTCGGTACGGACAGTTCCTCCTTGAACAAGAGCATCACGGCTGGTAGCGGTACTGACATGGTTGTCGATTTCTGAAGACAGAATTTGACCAAGTGCAAACGCAGCCTCCACAGAAGAACTATCTTCAGTGTCCCAGAACCGATATGATCGGGCGTCAACATTTTCTGTGGGCTCTTGGAAGGGTATTTCCTTGTCCGTAAGCTTCTCAAACTGTGTAAGTACTTTGCTACTTGTCCATGCTTCGTGCTTCGTATATTTAAGATCTCGGACGGCAACTCGGCGGCCCCATAAGAACGTCAGAGCAGCAAATACATCTTGGTACAGAGCACTGTGCTGATCCTTATCTTGTGCGGCAAGTTGGCTGTCGACCTGGCCCAATACACCAACTCTCTTGACGCTCCGCGGTAACGCCTTGAGGAACTCGTCTTCCACGAATGGTCTGTAAACGCGAACGTTGACGACTCCAATCTTCTCGCCGTTCTTCGAGAGCTCCTGGGCAACTTTCTTTGAGAGAGATGCTTCGACGGTGCCAAAGACAACAAGCACACTTTGCGGAGATGAATGACCTGAATACTCGAACAGCTCATAGTCTGTGCCAAGCTCCGTGTTGAATGCCTGGAGAAGTCTGATGAGGCGACCATCATTGGTTGTGTACTTGGTCAAACTTTCGCGAAAGAGAGCCCGAGTGACGTTATTGTAGACACGATGCAGAGTTTCCGGCTCGAGGACATTATTGAATCTTGCGGTTTGACGACTGACAGTGACACCATCATAGGTATGAATTGAAGGTACAATCTTCGCGAGTAAAGTGGCAAAGAGTGACATGTGTTGAGTCTCCTCGGCTGACGCACTGGCGACGAGACCAAGGCCAAGTTCGTCCGCAATTGTGAGCGAGGAGAGATAGTCAGTAACGAGACCTGAACCGATATAATCGACAGCAGCGACATGCGCCACGAATGGATTTGACAGTGCATGAAGCAGTGAAAGCTGGTCAAGCGATTGACGCATATACGCAAGACTGGCGGAGGATGCCACGACTGTTTGGGGAATGTTGCGTTTTTCGAGGTCGAAGTCAGGTGAAAACATGTAACCCAATGCAATTGCTCCCGCACCTGCTCTCGTCTCCAGATTCTGTACTCCTGGGATGAAACCGAAAGCATTATTCTCTTTTTCTTCACTCCAATGTTGTAGTGCAAGATCCAAGTCAAAAGTTT
>Ga0335073_10006141_pt1 | contig 16876 bp, 14 predicted proteins | sample Lox_Sample_22_FD_207093 | JGI IMG/M metagenome (GOLD analysis project Ga0335073, IMG submission 207093) | Soil microbial communities from Loxahatchee National Wildlife Refuge, Florida, United States - Lox_Sample_2.2 | ecosystem: Environmental > Terrestrial > Soil > Wetlands | place: USA... | reverse complement strand
GTTCTCGAAGTGAAAATCCAGGCCGATAGCGTCGATACCGGCAGCGGCCTCAAGAACGGTAAGCTGAAAAGCAAAGATTTCTTCGATGTCGACGAGAATCCCGATATCACTTTTGTTTCGAAAAAATCGTTAAAACCTCCCCGAACACCTATGAACTCGATGGCGACTTTACCATTCGCGGGGTCTCCAATCCGGAAAAGCTGACGCTCACGGTCTCCAACAAAGGGGGTGGCAGCGGAGACATTCGGGGCACCATGGTGTTCAATCGTAAGGACTACGGCATGAACAAGGGAATTCCATTCATAAAGATTGCCGATCACGTGGATGTCAGCTTTCACTTCCACGTGAAGCATGTGAGCGGGCCGCCATTGGCGATCACTCATTGATTTGGTTGCAGCGTCCAGTTAGCGGTTATCTGGCAACACCGGGAGGGTAACCGTGGCTATCGTGGATGCATCGTCGCGCAGCTTGATGTACAACCGCGTTCCATAAGGACGCGGAACATCCACCGAATCACTGACGTATGCCTCGGGAACTGTAACAGCGCCCTTGAATTGGGAGTCGGCAGAGACCGAATCTAGCAGGAACAGATTTGATCCGTAGAGTGTGCATGGCTTTTCCGTGGTGTCCGGACACCGAATCTCCTTCAACGTGGGAACCCGTACAATCGTGGCGAGCGGTTGCCAATCGCCTTTGCCGCCGTCTACGTCTACACCACGGAACTGCAGCGGGCCAAACGCAGCCGGACCAAATGCTTTTAGAGGATCGAGCAGCGCGAGTACGCTGTTGGCGTCCTGCTGAATCAGTGAGCCATCCGCCAGGCTGAGTGTCGAACTGAACGAGCCGTCCACCGCCGCAATCTCCACCTTTTCCGTACGCGGAAAGCCGCTTGGGGCATCGGTCTTCAGGAAAAAGGAGAGGCGGCTGTCTTGCGGGAGCGCGTCGGGCTTCGGGAAGTGCACCGGCGAAGGTGTAGCGCTCGGTTGCAGACTCTTGCTGAGCAGCGTCAGTTTCGGGCGTGGCGGTTCAATCGTCGCGGGTACATCGACCTTGCGGCCATCCTTCAACGTGACGTGCGCGGGAACCGAGCTATCAGGCAGCAGCGTCGAAATGGCCGAACTGTTTTCCGCTGTAAGGTCGAGCGAGCTGTCTTTCGCATTTTCTTTGGAACCGCGGGCTTCCTGCGATTTCCTCGGCACAAATTGCACCGCGTTCAATTCCAGGCTAGCCACTTCTTCCAGATGCGTACCGGTCAGCGTACCGTGGCTGTCTCCGGCGAACATCGTGAAATGCTCGAGGTGTGCCGCGTCGGAATAAGCTTGCAACGGCACGACATCGGGTTTCGCTTGCCCATACTGCGCTACCGCGAGCTCGTACTTGCCGGCCGGCGCGTCTTTCAGCGGAAGCGCGATTTCCAGTTGATCCGCTGCGGCAGACTTCCACGTGGGCTTCAGATCCTGACCCTTCGCATCCAGCAGAGAAACCTTTTCGACGCAAGCGGCGTAATCGCCGTGAAGATGGAGCGTGGCTGGATGCCCGGCGAGAATCGTGCTGGCATCCGAACTGGGAACAGTCCACTTTTCGGAATGGGCGTTGAGTAATTCGAAGTGCGGACCCTCGAAGCTCGAATAACCCCAATCACCGCGCAGCGTCGCGGTAAGCGTCGCATCCATGGTTGCCGTTTGCAGAGATTTCGTATTGACCACGAAGCCCCCGCGGACCGCATCGGGAGTAGCTGGCAGATCCGCCGGGTGCCCAGACTTGCCTTCAATGCGCACAACAAAGTTGTGGCCCATGGCCGTCGAAAACATCAGCGGCGCACCCTCTACCGGCAGAACGAACGGAGATTGTTGTAAGCACAGAATGGCTTTCGGGTCGACCGGATGCAGAACGGGAATCAACGACGCTCCGATCGAAGGCAGCCCCACGACAATCACCGATTTGGGATTCTTGAAGGATGGCGCCGCATTCAGTTTCAGACTCAGTGCATCCTTATCTTTGTCGGGCATGGAGAGCGCCGGAATGTATTGATAAGTGGCGGTGTGCAGCGTGCTCATCAAACGCACCACGTCCACCACCGCGCCCACGTATGGGCTGAAATAGCCGCCCCGCATCAGCGGGCTCGAACTGACGTTATTGATTAGGTCAGAAGACGCGCCGGAGGTAAGGGAAGCGACCAGCGATTGGTTCTGCGAATCGTCGAGTACCAGTGCATCTGTGCCTTGCAGCAGGCACGACGATTGCTGTTCGACCGGCTTACTGAAGCAGTCTTCATTCACCTTGATGCGCAATGTTTGCGCCAGTAACGTGGAATTCTTTTTCAGCGCGCTTGGATCAGTGTTGGAAGTTTTCGTGATTTCGTCCAGATATTTTTCCAGCCGAGTGCGCTCGAGGCTGGCTTGCTCTAAATCCTGCGCAGCGCGGACAAATGTACCGGGATGGCCGCGAACCGTAGAACGGAGCGTGGCGAAATCACCGCCCGTCTCTGGAGCCAGAAACAACAAAACCTGCTGCGCACCATCCGGCACGGTCACGGTCGTTCCTTGCTGGCGTACTGGCTTGGCCCAGGTTTCCACTCGCGTGAACCAACTATCGGGAGGCGGGTTCGTAGGTCCTTGCAGAAAGCTGACGATCATTAGGTAATGCACGGACTGGTCGCCCGGAAGATCCGCGCGAAACCATAGATGGTCGCCTGGAAGCAGGTCGGTCACGTTCGAAATCGGCAGGGTTTTGCCGCTGCGTGTCACGGTGATATCGATTCGCGGACCAGCCAGATCAAACTGGTGGCCGTCGGCAAAGAGCGTGGGAGCCCATAGGCAAAACAGAGCGAGAGTGAAGAGCAAGGGAAGTGCCCTGGCAAAAAAGCTCGCCGGAATACGCCGGTGTGTCGTGAAGTCCCAACTCTTCAAATTCATCTCCATTTCCGTCTTTAAAATTCCAGAAGACTAGGGTCTCGGCTCGCAACCCCCGGGAGGCCTCGAGTGTAGAAATTCGAAATAACCCCTGTGCGCCAGAGACTCGTACCACATGGAAATACAACTCGATTATGGACTTTAGATTTAGATGCAAAGGCTGGGGCAACTGTCGCTTGATTAGTTTAGCGCGACCAGAAAGACAGGGGAAGTGAAGAATCGCCACAGCAACCCAAAAGATTACAGGATTTTTTTGCCCAGTCCAGACAGCGCTAATTCGACAGCCAACAAAGCCGTGCGGTTGTGCTCATCGATCACCGGATTGATTTCCACAATTTCCATCGACACCATCGCTTCACTGTCCGCGATCATTTCCATGGCCAAATGTGCTTCGCGGTAAGTGGCGCCGCCGCGCACCGGCGTACCCACGCCGGGAGCGTCGCTGGGATCGACGAAATCCATATCCAGGCTCACGGCAATTCCGTCGGTGTCGTCCATGGCATATTTCAGCGCGTCGGACATCACTTCGCGCATGCCGCGTTCATCGATTTCGCGCATGGTGAACGCTTTCACACCCAGCTTTTTGATGAACTTTCGTTCGTGCGCATCCAGATCACGCACGCCCACCAGAACCACGTTCTGTGGCTCGATTTTCGGCTTGAAGCCGAACAGGTCATGAAGTTCTTCCGTGCCGTAACCCATAATCGCGGAAAGCGGCATGCCGTGGACATTTCCGGACGGCGAGGTTTCCGGAGTGTTCATGTCGCTGTGTGCGTCCAGCCAGATGCAGCCCACGCTTTTCTTTTCCTTGCGAAAATGTGCGGCAACCCCGCTAATGGAACCAGCGGCGATGGAATGATCCCCACCTAGTACGAGGGGCACGCAGCCTTCGTCCAACGATTTTTGCACCGCCATCCCAAGATCCTTGCAGGCATCGGAAATTTCCTCGATGTATTTGGCGCGCTTCTCGCCGTAGGACATTTCTTCCGGCTGCTTCACCGAGATGTTCCCGATGTCTTCCACGTGATGGCCAAGTTGCTTGATGCGTGCCTGCAGTCCGGCGACGCGCAGGGCCGAGGGGCCCATGTCAACGCCGCGGCGGCTGGCGCCAAGGTCCATGGGTACGCCGATGATACGAATTTTCTGAGCCATGTTGGTTTGTCCGCAGTTTGCAGTTGGCAGCCGGAAGCCGAGCGGAGACTCCAGACTACCGGCTACGAACCACGGATTGCGTAACGTCCTTTGTTCAGTGCACTGCTGAAGGAAATCGCCGGAATGGTGACGAAAACTACCCGCCTTAAGGATACACGCGATAAATCATGCGGGGAAAGGGGATGACCTCGCGGATGTGCTCGGTACCGCAGATCCACGCCACCGTGCGTTCCAGGCCCAATCCAAACCCAGCATGGGGTACGCTGCCATAGCGGCGCAGGTCGAGATACCATTGAAACGATTCTTCCGGTAAGTTGTTTTCTTTCAGCCGCTTAACCAGTAGGTCGTAATCGTGGATGCGCTGGCTTCCCCCAATGATTTCCCCGTGGCCTTCGGGCGCAAGCATGTCGAACGACAAAGCTAAATCCGGCCGTTGCGCATCGGGCTGCATATAAAAAGCCTTAATGGCCGCGGGATAATGATGCACCATTACCGGGCGATCAAAGCTGTTCGAAATAATTGTTTCCTCGTCGCCGCCGAAGTCATCGCCGAACTTGGCAGGGTTGCCGCCCTTCTGCAGCACGCCGATGGCTTCTTCGTAAGTAATTCGCGGGAAGGGCGGCTTGATGTTTTCGAGTTTCTTCACGTCGCGTTTCAGAGTTTCCAGTTCGCGCGGCCGGTTTTTCAGCACGCCTTGCACAATGGCGCTCACCAGCCCTTCGCCCAGCGTCATCATGTCGTCGAGTTCCGCGTAGGCTGCTTCCGGCTCCAGCATCCAAAATTCCGTCAAGTGGCGGCGTGTTTTCGACTTTTCCGCGCGAAATGTCGGCCCAAAGGTGTAAACCTTGCCGAGTGCCATGGCCGTCGCTTCGATATAGAGCTGGCCGCTTTGCGTGAGGTAGGCTTTCTGGTCGTCGATGTAATTCACTTCGAACAGCGTAGACGTGCCCTCGCACGCGGCAGGGGTGAACATGGGCGCGTCCGTCAGCGTGTACCCTTGAGAATCCATGAAATCGCGAGCCGAGCGGATGGCCTCTGCACGAATTCTCAAGATGGCTGCCTGACGCGGCGTGCGGATCCAGAGGTGGCGCTGGTCCAGTAAAAAGTCGACGCCGTGTTCTTTCAACTGAATGGGGAAGGGTGTCTCCTCGGAAACCCTCTGGACGATTTGAATTTTGCGGACACCGATCTCGTAGCCACCGGGAGCGCGCTGTTCGGCGCGAATCTTGCCAGACACGATGACGCTCGACTCTTGCGTCAAGCCTTTTAGAGCTTCGAACGCCTCCGGATTTTCCTTCAGCGAGCAAACACCCTGGATGATGCCGGTGCCATCGCGAAAAATCGGAAATAGCAATTTGCCGGATTCCCGAAGATTGTAAAGCCAGCCACGAAGCGTGACTTCCTGGCCATCATATTTACCTGCATTTTCAATTGTGATTGTGGTCATAGTGGGCTTCTACAGTCGACAGTCAACCCACCAGTCTAGCAAAGAACAGAATCCCGCAGGAAATGCGCAGAGCTTAAAGGGGTATCTTTATGCGTTATCGAACTCGTGTTCCAGACGATCCAGCGACTGCGAAGCGGTGGCAAGCTGATCGGTCACGCTGGGAGCGTCATGGCCCGATTTTTCTTTCAGTTCGAGGGTAAGAGGTAGCGCGGCGCCGGCGGGGGTGCTCTTGAGCAGAGCCAAAGCGGCAGGCCATGCAATCGTGCCGTCGTAAGGAGGAAGATGCTCGTCCTTATCACCGTGGTTATCGTGAACGTGCGCGCTCGCGATTAAATCCTTTAGGGGCTCGAAGCTTTTGGCTACGCGTTCGTCTTCGGGGCCCTCGGCCATATGCGCGTGGCCAATGTCGAAGTTGAAACGCAAGCCGGTCAGCCGGGTTTCGTCCACAAACGAGCGCAAGTATGAGGGAGCGCCCATCTCGCTGGTGGTGTTTTCCACGCAGATGGTCACGCCGATATGCTTGGCGTGCAAAACCAAATGTTCGAGCGAACTAAATGCGGCGTCACGCTTGCGCGGGTCTGCGTTTTCGCGCGAGCCGCCCATGTGCAGAATCAGCCGGGAAAACGGCAGGTCTTCCGCGACGTCGATGACGCGCTTCAGCTCATCCATGGCTTCGATGCGGCGAACTCGTTCCACTTCCGTCACGGACAAAGGGCTGCCGCCTTCGCGGTTCACGTTCAGATCGCGGCTGGTTGGCGCATGAACCGAGCCGAGTTGCAGCCTGTTGTCTGCGAGCGCCTGGGCAATGGCTTGCACTTCGGGCTTCGACGCGTAATCGAAATGGCTCCGTGAGGCGAAGATTTCCACGGCTTGGAAACCGGCACCGTGAATCTGAGCGAGCACCTCGCGGTTGAGTTTCTTCGAGACGAAGAGGTACGTGGAAAGGATTCTTTGCATAAGTTACCAGTCTAACTGGCGCAACTGGAGATTGGGAAAAAGTCCAAACTGACGGAGAGGATCAGTTACCCCATCACGCACTGCGCTGCACTTAGTAACCGATCGCGGAGCCGTTGTCTCGCGGATCAGCGGCGCCGCACCGCTCGTTGTTCTTCGGGTCAATGCCGATGGCGTTGACCAGGCCGATGTGGCCGCGGCGCTTTACTTCATAACCACGCTCTTTCATCTGATCTTCCATCGTTGCCGAAAACAGCTTCTCCATCCACAACGAGTCGGGCATCCACTGATGGTGAAAACGGGGCGCGTTGATCGCGGATTGCGCGTCCATACCAAGTCGCATCCAATTGATGATGGAAAGCAGCGTCACCGAAATAATCGTGGGCCCGCCCGGCGACCCGGTGACAAAACTGAGTTGCCCGTCGCGCAGCACGATACTCGGCGTCATGGAACTCAGCGGGCGCTTCCCCGGAGCGATGGTGTTCTCTTCCGATTGAATCAAGCCGAATAGCGCGTTCGGCACACCTGGCTGCGTCGTGAAATCGTCCATCTCATCGTTCAAAACGAAGCCCGCCGATGAAGTAACGTGCGAACCGTACCCGTCATTGAGCGTATAAGTGCTGGCGACCGCGTTGCCCGCGGCGTCGACCACCGAGAAGTGTGTCGTGTGCGGCCCTTCACCTAGACTGATGATCGTGTTTGCCGGAACGCTGGCGATGACACCGGAATCGCAAACGTGCGGCTTTCCCGCATGCACTTCGCTGCTCGGCGTAGCCCGCACGGGATTTATCGTGGCGACCAAATCTTTCGCGTAGCACGCGCTGGTCAATCCGGCCACCGGTACGTTCGCAAAATCCGGGTCGGCAAGGTACGCAGCGCGATCGGCGAACATGCGCCGCATCACTTCTGCCACCATGTGCACGCTTTGCGGATCGTCCCAACCCTTCAGCGGCACATCCTGCAGCATGTTGAGTGCTTCAATCACCGCGACACCACCCGAACTCGGCGGCGGCGAAGTAAGCACCTGCCAGTGTTCTCCGTTGATCGTGTAGTTAGCCTGCAACACGTCGCGAATTTTGGGATGATAATGCGCCAGGTCTTCCAGCGTGATCAGCCCACCCAGGCCGGCCATGTCGCTCGCCAGCATTTGCGCGGTTTGCCCTTTATAAAATTCGTCGGGACCTTTTTTCGCGATGCGCTTCAGTGTGGCAGCCAGTTCCGGCTGACGCAGGGTGTCCCCGACTTTGTACATTTTTCCATCGTTCAAAAAAATGTGGCTGCTCATTGAAAAGCGTTGCAGTTCGGCACGCTCTTCCTGAAATTCGCGGGCGAGTTTTTCCGTAACTGGAATTCCTTGCTCGGCGTAGCGAATCGCGGGCGCCATCACATCCGCAAGCTTCATCGTTCCATGTGTCTTCAGAGCGAGCGCGAGTCCCGCGACCGTCCCCGGAACGGCGATGGAGCGATAACCGACAGTGGAAGCCTCTTTATTGAGCGTGCCATCCGGATTGATGTACATGTCGCGGGTGGCTTTGCCCGGCGCCATTTCGCGATAGTCGAAGAAATTGGTCTTGCCGTTCGCAAGGCGCACCAGCATGAAGCCGCCCCCGCCAATGTTGCCCGCTGCGGGTTCCACGACTGCGAGCGCGAAGGCCGTTGCTACCGCGGCGTCCACGGCATTGCCACCCCTTTTCAGGATCTCCACGCCAGCGGCGGAGCCCAGCGGTTCATCGCTGGCAACCATACCGTGCGCGGCCCGAACCGGCTCTTTCGGCCACTCCTTGGGAATGTTCGGCAAATCCCGATAATCATTGGAAGTTTGCCCGGCTGCCGCTTGCACAAACGCAGCCGCTACGCAGAAGACAGCGATCAACAAGAAATCTCTTCGCATGGTATCGAAAAACAGTAAGTGATACCTGCATCTCCGTCAAGCCGCACGAAAACAAGCCAAACGGAGGAATGTCCAATCATCGTGGTGATGGTGTAAGCTCTTCGCAAAGCCGATAAGGAGTTCCCGCCGAATATGAAGCGCATACGCGTGGTGTTTGTGACGTGGCTGGTTCTTTTGCTTCTGACCACGTTGTCCCTCCGGGCGCAACCGTCGCCGCAAGCGGCACCCGCAGATTTGGATGTGTACGTCGCGCGCGCAATGCAAACCTTCGACGTGCCGGGCATGGCCGTGGCCATCGTGAAGGATGGCAAAGTCGTGCTGCTCAAAGGCTACGGTGTGCGCAAGTTGGGCGAAAATACGCCCGTCGACGAAAACACGCTGTTCGGGATTGGCTCGAATACCAAAGCATTCACGGCGGCGGCCCTGGCGACCCTCGTCGATGAAGGCAAAATCTCATGGGACGACCCGGTTTACGAGCATCTCAAGGGTTTTGAGATGTACGACCCGTATGTCTCGAAGGAGATGCGCATCCGCGATTTGTTGTGTCACCGCAGTGGCTTGGGATTGGGTGAGGGCGATTTGATGTTCTGGCCGCACACCACATTTACGCGCGATGACGTTGTCTATCGGCTGCGCTATCTGCAGCCCAAAACCAGTTTCCGCACCACCTACGCCTACAGCAACGTGATGTTCGTGACCGCTGGGCAGGTCGTCGCAGAAGTCAGCGGCAAAAGCTGGGACGAATATCTCCGGGAAAAGATTTTTCTACCCCTGGGGATGAACAACACCAATACCAGTTCAACCGCGTACAAACCGGGCGACAACTGGGCGACTCCGCATTCCAAGGTCGACGGTAAGTTGCAGCCCATCGCACTCGAGAACCTGGATAATGCCGGCCCCGCCGGATCGATTAACTCGTCGGTGGCCGACATGTCCAAGTGGGTGCGGATGCAATTGAATCGTGGAAAAATTCCGGGAACCGACACACGCATTTTCAGCGAGAAGGTCTCCCATGACATGTGGGCCCAGCAGATGATTGTGCCTGTGGGGCAAGCGCCGCCCGAATTGAAAAACCTCCAGGCCCATTTCGCCGGCTATGGCATGGGCTGGGGCCTGCGGGATTACAAAGGCAGAAAATTGGTCAACCATTCCGGCGGCGTCGCCGGGTACGTCACGCGGGTCATGCTGGTACCCGAGGAAAATCTTGGCGTCGTCATTCTTACCAACGCCGAAGAGGACAGCGCGTTCCAATCCGTGCTGTTTCACATTCTGGATTGTTACCTGGGAGGCCCCACAGCGGACTACATCGCTGGATTCAAGGCCGGCGACGACAAGGAACGCAAAGAAGCGGACGAAACCATGGCCAAAGCCGCGCAAGAGCGGGCGTCGCAATCAAAGCCGTCCTTGCCACTAGAGAAATATGCCGGCGATTATTCCGACCCGTGGTACGGCAAGGTCACCATTCGGCCCGAAAATGGCAGATTAGTCCTGAATTTCGAGCGCACCATTCACGGCCTGGCGGATTTGCAGCACTGGCAGTACGACACCTTTAAGGCCCACTGGCGAGACCGCGGCGTGGAAGACGCATTTGTAACCTTTGCGCTAAAGCCGGATGGCTCGGTGGACCATTTCACAATGGTCGCGGTCTCCCCACTCGCCGATTTCAGCTTCGATTATCAGGATTTGTATCTAACGCCGGTAGAAAAGAAATAAAACCTTAGCGACACATCCCACCACCTGTGCTGCGCTACCCAGAAGCAGTTGTCATTCCGAGGGCGGTTTTTGCCCGAGGAACCTGCTTTTTCTTCGCCATCTTGCCAGAGAGCGCATTCCCCGCTTCGTTCGCAATGGCACGGAACGGTTTTACTCCGCCAGAAATTCCACGTCTGCCGGACCAGGCAGCACGCCTGCGGCGGTGCCGCGCTCGATGAGTTCGCGCACGGCCTTTTTTCCCTTTTCCCCGTAGCCCAGCGTCCATTTATTCACGTACATGCCCACAAACTTATCCGCCAGTTCGCTGTCCATCTCGCGCGCAAACTGCATCGCGTAATTCAAAGCTTCTTCGCGGTGCTCGAGCCCGTACGCCACGCTGTCGCGGATCGTTTTCGCGATTTGCCGCCCAAGTTCCGGCCCCAGTGCGCGCCGCACCGCATTGCCGCCAAGCGGCAGCGGTAGTCCGGTCAGTTCATGCCACCAAATTCCCAGGTCGATCACGCGGTGCAATCCCATTTGCGGAAAAAACAGCTGCCCCTCGTGAATCAGCAGTCCGGCTTCAACCACTTCGTTGCGCACCGCTTCGATAATTTTGTCGAACGGCATCACCACCGCTTCGAAATCCGGCTGATAGAGCTTCAGCGTTAGATAAGCCGACGTTTTCAGGCCAGGTACGCCGATGCGCTTGCCCTTCAGGTCCTGCGGCTTCATGGAATGCGTGGTCACCACGATGGGCCCGTAATTTTCCCCAAAGCTGGCGCCGCAATCGAGCAAAACGTACTTGTCACGCAAGCTCGGATAAGCGGCGAAGCTCACCGCGGTCACATCGTAAGTTTCCTGCAGCGCAGCTTCGTTCAACGACTGAATGTCAGAAAGGATGTGGGTGTACTTATATCCCGGCGTGGCGAGCTTATGCGTGGCCAGCGCATAGAACATGAAGGCGTCGTCGGAGTCTGGCGAATGCGCAAGCTTAATCTCGCGCAGTTCCCGGTCGGGTTGGGAAGCCACTTGTCTTGCACCCATGGATACGTTTCAGTCCTTTGCCCGAACCGGTTCAAAAATAGAAACGATAATTGCCCTCGTGCGACCTGCGACAACAAGGAAAGGTCGAGCGTCGGAGGACGGCCGGGTTCACTCTCGCAGCCCAAAGACTAGCATAGTGCCGTGTACCCGACAAACCCGCGTAAGCGCAGCCCCAAAAGCTCCTGTAGCACAGACTTCAGTCTGTGACCCAATTGGCCGCTTGCGGGTTGAGCCGTCAGGCAATTTTTTTACGGTTTGGCTTCCGCCCCAGGCATAACTCCCTGAAGCGGCTTCGCCAAATCCTTCTCCAGTTCCGGATGCGGAAACGGCTTGCGCGGAAGCATCTGATCGCGCATCGCCGCGTTGTAAACGAAGATGGCTTCCACCAATGCGGCCTGCGCCAAATCTTCGGGCTGCAACCGTTCGTACGTATCCATATTCGAGTGATGCGTCCGCGAACCGTAATCCAGCGGGTCCTGAATAAACTGAAAACCCGGGATGCCGATGGCGTCGAAGGCTTCGTGATCGGTGCCGCCGGTATCGCGCAGGGTGATCGTCTCCACGCCCAAATCCTTCAACGAGGCGATCCACTGCGCGAAAATCGGTCCTTCAGCGGCGTTACCCTGCAGGTAGATCCCGCGAATTTTGCCGCTGCCGTTGTCCAGATTGAAATAGGCGGAAATCTTCTGGTAGTCGGGTTTCAGTTGGATCGGTCCAGCCGGATCGCGGTCGAACTCGGTGATGGCCAGTTGATCCGGCGCCGTAGAGCGCGGGATGAATCCGAAATGCTGTTTTACGTAATTGTAGGAGCCGAACTCGCCCTGTTCTTCGCCGGTCCATAGGCCAACGCGAATCGTACGCCGCGGCTTGACGTGCAGCGCATTCAGAATGCGCATTACTTCCATGGCCACAACGGTACCAGCGCCGTTATCGGTCGCCCCTGTGGCGGAGGCCCAGGAATCCAAATGGCCGCCGACCATCACCAGTTCATCTTTCAGCTTCGGATCTGTACCGGGAATTTCCGCCACCGTATCGAATCCGTGTTCATGATCGCCCGTGAACTGCGTTTCGATATTCAGCTCCAGTGTTACGGGCACGTTGGCCTTCAGCAACCGGTAAACACGGCCATAATTCTCGATCGCGGTGACTGCCACGGGCAGAGGGTTTGCGCGGTCTTTTTGGTAAATCATCCAGCCAAAGCCCGCACCGGTATCGTCGAAAATCGTGCCGCCTGAACCGCCGCCGTTTCGTCCATCGCGGCTGGGAGTAATCACCGCAAGTGCCTGTTCCGCCGCCAGAAACTTCCCGACCTTTTCGCGGAATTCCAGTTTCTTCAAATATTCCTGGAAAAAATTTCCGGTTTCGTTCAGGTGGACGGGATAGTCGCTAATCCGTTTAAGATCGGCGTCATCATCTCGCACGAACAAAGGCTTATCGACCGGCTTCACTTCGCGCATGTCTCCGTACAGGACCACTTTGCCGGCCAGCTTTCCCTTATATTTCTCGAAATCCTTCTCGTCTTTAATATCCACCCAGACCGCCGAGCCACTCACCACTCCTTTTGTGGCCGGCGACCACGGGGCGGCCTGCGCGATCAATACCGCTGTGTCTGGCGCGGTCATGCGCACCCAGGTGTTGAGTTGCTTCCAGCCCATGCCGAACTCGCCCCAGTCCTCCAGGTGCGCGTTAGCGCAGCCCATCGCCGTGAACTGCTCCTTCGTCCATTCGTTCGCTTTCTTCAAATTGTCCGAACCCGTGAGCCTCGGCCCGATGCCATCCATCAGCCCCGAAGCGTATTCCATCACGTGGGAATGCAGCGTGGCCTCTTCCCGGATGCGCCCGTACATGCTCAAGTCCAGATTCTCTTGCGGTGGTTGGGGCTGTTCATACGACGGTTGTGTCGTTACAGGCTCCGCCTTTTTATCGTTGGCGGACGCCAATAAGGTCAACGCAAATGCCACCGCAACGATTGCGGTGGAAACAGCAAAGTGTTTATTTTTCATCAAGGATTCCTCGGTTGAAAGAACGTCGCGAGCATAACAAAAACTGCTGCGATTCAACAATTACCGTACTGTAGATCGGCCGTTTTGGGTTTTGCTTGTGTCGTGGCCAGTCTTTAGACTGCCTTACGCTTTGGCTTGTGTCGTGGCCGAACTAGATCGGCCTAACCAGTTGACACTAGATTGAGCATCAAGGCAGCACTTTGTAGCGGCCGCTTTTTGCCCTGAGCGAAGGGTCGAGGCGGGCCGTTCCTTCGCCGAGACTCTTCAACTCCTCCAGGCCCGTATAGGTTCGCGCTAATGCCCGCTCACGCCGCAGACACCAGATGCGCGATAGCATCGTCGAAGCTCACTTTGCCGTCGAGATACGGCTGCCAATACAACTCCAGCAGCAGGTGGTATTGATCCCAGCCCCGTTGCGAAAGGATGTTCACCAGCGCATTGGGAACCGCATTGGGTTTCGGCGGCGCGCTGGTCGTGGCATCGCCGGCACTCGCAGGGTTCTGCGCTTCCTTGAACACCGGCAGCAGCACTTCACTCGTGGTGTAAATGATCAGCGCATGCCAAAGGTCTCGTGGAATCGGTTTTTCGCGCTGCTTGCATTCCCGGCTGATGGCCGCTTCCACCGGGGCCGCGATGCCGTGCGAGGATTCGTGAAACAGCACCTCTAAAGCTTCGGCGCCCTGATTACGTGGGTCGGTGCTGGCGATGGTGACGCGCAGCGGGTCCAGCGTAGTGTACGCGCCGGCCGAATTCGCAAACGCGCAAACATCCACGCGGATTTTTTCCTTTGGCCATTGCGTTTGGTAAATATCCGCGAGCCGCTCCGATAGCCCGACGCCTTGTTCGCGCACCAGAGGCGCCGCGCGAATCACCCAACGGCGGTTGGCGCGATCGTGATCGCGCCACCAATGCGCGCGGTAAATCGGTGCCACGGAATCCAGGATTGGTCCCTCTTTTCCGGGCAGGCCCGCATCGCAACTGGGATGTTTGTGCCCGGTCACCTCGTCGCAATCTTCGAAGTCTTCCAGCTGGTTCTTCAGCAGAATCAGATCGATGTTGATCAGCAGGTCTTTTTCCGCGTAGTTGGCCATGTAATACGAAATGGCGTCATTCCAAATTTTCTGCTCGGCCGGCGACAGGGTTACCGTCGGGGCCTGCTTCAATGCAGGGACGGAAGTCTTGGCGGGGTTGACATCCTTCGCGGCGAGCCGGGCGCGCGCCTCGTGGTAAAGAAAATGGTGGAGATTGACCCAAAATCCGCTATGAAATTCAAAAACCGGTAGCGGCCCATAAATGGAATCGACCTGCTGCGCGCGAGTAGCCGGCGCGGTCATGGCCAGCAGCACAGCAAGGCAGGGAAGCAGCAGCCATCGAGGAGAAGCAAAGCGCATAGAGTCTTGCACCGATGGTAACGTAAGTCGCGCAAGTCTCAAATTCCGCTCTGCGTTGAGTTGGTTTATTGCTCAAGCTTGGGATCGGACATCGTGCTCAGAGCGCCTTGGTGGTCGCCTCCGTGCAAAGCCCCGGTACTGTCGCGGAAAAAAGAAACCGTCCCCGTGCGTCCATACTCCGCCGGAACCGCGGCCAATTCGAACACCGCGGGAGCGCCCACGTCATTGGCTCCCACAATGACGTAGCGGAACGAGTAGCCGTCTTTCCGCCCGGAGGCGAGCGCCCCGTCCACCAGTCCCGCGTGGTCATTTTTCGCCGGGGCATTCCCCTCAGGTGGTCCAAGATCGGCGAGACTTTGCGGAAGGCGCGTGTAGGTCGTTCGATATTTGTCGATCGCCACCGCCAGTTCCCGCAGCGAGGCCACCGCGGATTTTTCGTTGTTCTGCATCTGCTCGCGATCCCACTCCTCGGCGAGCGTCGGCAAATCAAGCAAGAGCACGCCCAGCGACAAAAGCTTCCATTGACCCCTTTCGCGAACCAGGCCCATCACCACACGACGGGCGTTCTTGTCGCTGGCATCCGTAGCATCTTTGACGGAAAGAGGGATGTACGCGAGGTTATCGCGAATGTCCGGCTTGCCAATTTGCAGCTGCGTGGTCACCGCCGAAGTAACGCAAAACACGCTGACGGTGCCGGTCGTATCGGTTTCCGCGCGAGGCTTCCCGGCCTGTTCGACCAGCACAAATCGCTCCAGCAGTTTATCTTGCGCGGACCCGGCCATGGCATTAAACGCCGCCACGTTCCGCGAGGTCAGAAATGCGCTGAAGCGCTTCCCGTCTTGCGAGCACGATGCCATCAAAACCTCACGCAGCACTGAAGCCGGATCGCCCGGAGCTGCATCTTGCGCCGCCGTTTGCGCCCCAGGGTTGGGGAACATCAACACAAACAGCGCCAGCGCGCCAAGCCAATTCCGAACATTCGACATGACTTTTTAGTCCTTCGCTACCGCCAGAATGCTGGCAAGATTTTGCGTGAATACGGAACGCGGCAAGACCTGCGTAGCGCCGGCCTCTTTCGCTTGCGCCGCCAAGTCCACTTGCACATGCGATAGAAACGACACGATGGGCAACTCCTTTTCGGTTGCACGCAGCTGCGCAATGGTTGCCACCGGATTGCTCTTTGCGTTTAGGTCCACAATGACCAGCTTGGTCGGCGGTTCCAGCATTGTCGCCAGCACCTCTCCATTCGCCGCCACCTTGAACTCCACGCCGAGCTGCTTCGCCGTTTCCGCCACTTTCATCTGGAAAAACAGATCGTCCATCAGCGCCACAACTCTCGCCATGCTTCCCCCAAAAGTTTGCAACCCCGCTAATTTTATTGCGTCTAACGCAACATGCCTTACAATGAGCCTGCCTTCGGGAGGTCCCTGATGCAACCTCTTTCTCCAGCTACCCTCCAGGCGCCTACTTCGATGCTGGAAAAGACTCCAGCGCTCCTCGAAATTTTATTGCGCGACTTGCCGGAGGATACGTTGCAGTGGAAGCCGGCGCCCGATCGCTGGTCCATCAACGAAGTACTGGGCCACCTGGTAGCGATCGAACGCCTCTATGAGCAGCGCGCCCGGCGCATCGTTCTGGAAGATTCCCCCGCGCTCCCAAAATATCAGCCAACCCCGGGCGACGAACCTCCGAAGAAATCCACCCGCCAATATATCGACGAATTTGTTCCTTTGCGCCGTGCTTTCGTCATCTATCTGCATTCCGTGCCTGGCTCCGCGGCCGCTCGCACCGGACTACACTATGAAATGGGCTTGATCTCGCTGTCGCAGATGCTTCATGAGTTGGCCAATCACGACCTGGGCCATCTCCGCCAGATTGCCGAACTCTATCGCGCTTACAGCTTTTATCCTCACGGCGGGCCATTTCAAAGATATTCCAATCTCAAACCATGAGCGACCATTTTGAAGACATCCGCTTGGCTTCGGCGCACCCTCTCGAAGTGACCATCTATTCGCGCCCCGGCTGCCATTTGTGCGAAGAGGCGAAAGCTGTGATACAGCCCCTCCTCGAGGAATTCGGCGCTACCGTTCGCGAAGTGAATATCGATAAGGACACGGAACTCGCCGAGCGCTACAGCTGGGATATCCCCGTGATTTTCCTGGGCGCCCATAAGGCCGCTAAACATCGCGTCGACGCCCGCCAATTTCGCCGCCAACTCGAAGAAGCCCGCGCCAAAACCAATTCCACCGCGCAAAGGTAAGCCACCGCCGCCGGTCCATAGCACAGGCTTTACAGTTTGCGGAAAAAAGGTGTGGGGGTGTGCCGGTTGGAATGATCGGTGCGTCTAAGGGACATGCGAGGACACGACGAGCAGCAGGAAGGGATGTTCA
>Ga0335073_10006140_pt1 | contig 16877 bp, 9 predicted proteins | sample Lox_Sample_22_FD_207093 | JGI IMG/M metagenome (GOLD analysis project Ga0335073, IMG submission 207093) | Soil microbial communities from Loxahatchee National Wildlife Refuge, Florida, United States - Lox_Sample_2.2 | ecosystem: Environmental > Terrestrial > Soil > Wetlands | place: USA: Florida... | reverse complement strand
CATCCCCGACGAAGAGCTACGCCTGCTCGCCGACCGCGGCATCACCGGGCTCTGGCTCATCGGCCTGTGGGAGCGCAGCGTCGCCTCGCGCACCATCAAGCGCCTCCGCGGACACGGCGACGCCGTTGCCTCCGCCTATTCGCTCAAGGACTATCACATCGCCGAAGACCTCGGAGGCGACTCCGGTTACACCAACCTTCGCGACCGCGCTGCGCGCTTCGGCCTCCGCCTCGCCAGCGACATGGTGCCCAACCATATGGGCATCGACTCGCCCTGGGTTATCGACCATCCCGATTGGTTCATCTCGCGGTGGGACAGCCCATACCCCGTCTACAGCTTCACCGGGCCCGACCTCTCGCCCGACAGCCGCGTAGAAATCAAGATCGAAGACCACTACTACGACCAGACCGACGCCGCCGTCGCCTTCCGCCTGCGCAGCCATCGCGACGGAACCACGCGCTACATCTATCACGGCAACGATGGCACCAGCTTTGCCTGGAACGATACCGCCCAGCTCGACTACTCCAAGGCCTATGTGCGCGAGCAGGTGATTCAGACCATTCTGCAGGTGGCACGCCTATTCCCCATCATCCGCTTCGACGCCGCCATGGTGCTCGCCCGGCGGCACATCCAGCGTCTCTGGTTCCCGCTGCCCGGAGCGGGCGGCTCCATCCCGTCGCGCGCCGAGAGCGCCATATCACAGGAGGAATTCGACCGCCTCATCCCGCATGAGTTCTGGCGTGAGGTTGTCGACCGCGTGGCCGCCGAAGTCCCCGGAACCCTGCTGCTCGCCGAAGCCTTCTGGCTGCTCGAAGGCTACTTCGTCCGCACCCTCGGCATGCATCGCGTCTACAACAGCGCCTTCATGGTCATGCTGAGAGACGAGGAGAATGCCAAGTTCCGCTCCTATCTCAAAAAGACCCTGGAGTTCGATCCCGACATCCTCAAGCGCTACGTGAACTTTATGAGCAATCCTGACGAGCGCACAGCCATCGACCAGTTCGGCGATGGAGACAAATACTTTGGCGTCTGCACCATGCTCGCCACGCTGCCCGGCTTGCCCATGTTTGGCCACGGCCAGATCGAAGGCTTCACCGAGCGCTACGGTATGGAGTTCAAGCGCGCCCGGATGGAAGAACATCCTAACGAAGGCCTCGTCGGCGGCCACATGTATCACATCGCGCCGCTGCTTAAGAACCGCGCCATCTTTGCTGAAAGCGCCAACTTCGTCCTGTACGATTTCTGGACTGATCACGGTACCGTTGACGAAAACGTCTTCGCCTACTCCAACAACTTTCACAACCAGCGCTCTCTCATCCTCTTCAACAACCGCTACGGCAGCACCCGCGGGACAATCCACGTTTCGGTGGGCTACATGGATAAGGGCAGCGGTTCTTTGCGCCAGAGGGCTCTCACCGACGGCCTCAACATCCCCTATGATGACTCTCTGATTCTCGCCTTTCGCGATGTGAACCGCGGCCTTGAGTATCTGCGCCGCGCCACCGATGTTCATCAACGCGGGCTCAACTTCGATTTGCGCGGATATCAGTACCTTGTGCTGTTGAACTGGCGCGAATTGCGCTCGACTGCCGAGCAGCCATGGGACCGCCTCTGCGATTCCCTGCACGGGCAGGGCGTTCACAGCGTTGATGAGGCGCTGACCAAGCTGCGCCTGCGGCCGCTGCATGATGCTCTTCATGAAGCCATCAACTCCGGACAGATCCACCTGTTCGCCGCAATCTCGAGCGAGCCGGCTCGGAGAGACACCGAGGAAAAGAAGGCGCCAGCCATGGCCCCCGCCAACAACAATCCGGAAGAAAAATCCGAAATCGCAGACGCCTGCGTCCCCCTCGGCACAATCGATCTGCGCCTCCGTCCCTTCATCGAGAAATGCGAGCTCTTCTGTGAACGGGCTCTGGAAATGCTGCCCGACGAAGACACGGAGTTCATGCAACACGTCGCCGCTTCACAAAATGGATCGCGTCCTGCCTCTACGCCTGGCTCCGGATACACGCAATCAGCCCGCGGCAATCCGAAAGCCGCGTACTGGAAGACATGCGAGGCGCTGACCATCGCCGCACTTCGTCTGCCGTGTCTGGAGCGCACCTTCTCCACCGCCTGGCCCCACGCAGTTCGTTACATTCTCCCCAGCGAAGAGCCAGGAGCGCGCCTCGAGCAGACCTGGCCACCGGTGCTGGCCTGGGTCGCCCTGCGCAGCCTGCCCGCTGACGGTATCAGGATCCAGGTATTCGACAAACTCCATCTGCGCGCATCTCTCGCCGACATCTTCTCCTCAATGGGACTTGAGGACGATCAGACGTGGCACATGGCCGCGCGCATTCGCATCCTGCTATGGCAGGCCGACAATCCCACAGCAACGATTGAAACAAAGGAATTCTGGTCCGACCCCGATGTCCGCTGGCTCGCAGGCGTGAATGAGTCAAACGGCAAGACCTGGTTCAACAAAGAGCTCTTCGAAGAGCTGCTCAGCTGGGTTCAGCTGCCCGCGCTCATGGAGATCGCGCAACGAACCACGGGCGAGTCGCGGGCGATTGCCGATCTCGAAGAAGCCATCTCGCGCGCGTGCCACGCGGCAACACAATCCGGCTACAACCTCGACACTTATCTGAAGGTGCTCAGCGGCGATCCTGTGGAGGAAGCTGCTGCGCTCAGAAGAAAGTCAGACATTCCTGTTCGAAGGCGCTAATGGCTCAACGGATCGACGCATCGGATACGATCTACGAAGAATGACGTCTCGCCGCTGGTTCAGCAGCCCACTCAGCCTTTTGGTTCTCGTCACCGGCCTCGTCGCCTTCGTCGTTCAGTCGGGCGAGCTCGGCACCGCCGACACCATGCACCGGCTCCAGTCGACACACGCGTTGTGGACTTCCGAACCGCCCGTCTTCCCCAATGAATATCCGGAGTTCGGGATCCACGGCCGCGACGGCAAACTGCAAAGCTGGTACGGCATCGGGCAGTCTCTGCTCATGCTGCCCGCCGACATCGTCGGCACATACATCGCGCGCCTGCCCATCTTCGGCGACTACAACGGTAACGACCCCAGCGTCCGCGACATCATCGTCAGCTACAGCACCAACATCCTCATCGCCGTTCTCACTGCGCTCGTCTGCTTCCGTTTCCTGCGCCAGCTGGGCTTCGATGAAAGACAGTCCATCCTCGGCGTCCTCGCCCTCGAGTTCTGCACAACCCATCTGCACTACACGCAGAACATGATGGAGAACAACTACATCTTTCTGCTCACACTGACGGGATTCTCCTTCCAGTATGAGTGGTTGCGTGCAGGCAGCCGCCGCGCTCTGCTCATCGGTTCAGGCGCTCTGGGGCTCAACCTCCTCACTCGCCTCACAACCGGCATGGATCTCCTCGCCGCCGGCCTCTTCATCCTGCTCGTGCTCTTGCTTGAGGGCTCGCGTGGCCGCGCGCTCTGGACTCGCTGTCGTGTCTACATGGCAACGGCGATCCCCGTGTATCTCTTCTTCGGACTGCTCGACCGCCTGTACCAGTTCTATCGCTTCGGTTCGTTCTTCAACACCTACATCACCGTCGTCGCCCAGGAGGCCCACCAGCGCGATCCTTCTCTGTCAGCCAAATATCCCTTTGAAACCCCGCTGCACGTCGGCTTGTTCGGTACCCTCTTTGCTCCCGAAAAATCTATCTTCCTCTTCGACCCGCTGATCGTGCTCCTCATTCTGTTGGCTGTGATCGGGTGGAGGCGTTTCAGCCCCGCAGTCCGTGCCTACATCATTGCCACGCTTCTGTTGCTGCTGGCTTATCTCTGCTTCTATGCGCGCTACACCGTCTGGTCCGGCGACTTCGCCTGGGGTGACCGCTACGTCTCGACCACCGTCGAGCTGGTCGCGATGCTGGCCGTCCCTCTGTTGCTGCGCCATCGCGCTACGCTGGCAAAGCCTGTCTGGATCATCGGCATCGCGCTCATCGCAGTCAGCGCTGTTATCCAGGCCGCCTCACTCGCCTTCTGGTTGCCGCTCGAAATCTACCAGATGGAAACCTTCGGCCATCCCACGTTCGTCATTGCCCTGCGCTTCAAGAACATCGTCGCCTTTGCCCTGGGAAAGATGGATGCATGGGGACTCAATACGCTCGCGATGACGCAGGATCCGTGGGACTACGTCCACATCACCACGTGGAATTTCCTGCCCTTCCTGCTTAAGCGATCGGGATTCGCACCGGCTTGGGTCGTCCACTGCGCCTTCGCCATCTGGTTCGCTGCGCTGGCCGCTCTGGCCTGCGCACTGTGGCGTCTGGCGAAAATCTTACGACGTCCGGCTGATGCGGGTTGACTCAACAATGGATGCACCCACAGTCGGCGCCTCGAGTTCACCCGACGAGAGCCGCTGGCCTGCATCATCTTCGAGAAACGCCGGCCGGGCCAGCCCCATCCGCTTCAGCCGGTACATCAACGCCGTATCAAGAACCCCCAGCCCGTACCGCACACTGCGGCTGAAGTTTATCGATGAGGCCTCCTCGAAATATTTTGTCGGACACGAAATCTCACCCACACGAAACCCGAAGTAGATCGCCTGCACCAGCATCTGGTTGTCGAAGACAAAATCATCGGAACATGCGCGCAACGGCAGCCGTTCCAGCACCTGCCTGCTCCACGCCCGATAACCCGTGTGGTACTCGGAGACATGCTGCGCGACGAGCAGGTTTTCTATGAGCGTCAGCACGCGGTTCGAGACATACTTATAGACCGGCATCCCGCCCTGGAGCGCGCCCCTGCCCAGAATGCGTGACCCGAGAACAAAATCGTATTGATCGAAAGCAATCATCGACGCCATCGCGATGATCAGCTTCGGCGTGTACTGATAATCCGGATGCAGCATCACCACAATGTCCGCCCCGCGATCGAGCGCCGTCCTATAGCACGTCTTCTGGTTTCCGCCGTAACCGCGGTTCTCTGGATGGCGAATCGTCGTTAGGCCCAGCTCCCGCGCCAGCTCAACCGTGTTATCACGGCTCGCATCATCGGTCAGAATCACGTCATCGACAATCTCGTGGGGAATTTCCTCAATCGTGCGGCGCAGCGTCTTCGCCGCGTTGTAGGCCGGCAACACGACCGCAATTTTGCGGTGATTCAGCATGGCGCCCCCAGTTTAAGGGCCACGAACCGCTTTCCGATACACAGGCGCTCAATCGGGCGCTTTATCATGGAGATACCCCCACACATCAACGAGTACACTGCCATCTATGAAATTGACCCTCCGCGTCCTGGCGCTTATTTGTCTTGCCGTCCCCGCGTTTCAAATTCCTGCACCCGGTGCATTCGCTCTCGAACGCCAGCCCGCCGCCGATTACCACGCCCGCCGTGTGCGCCTTGCTGAAAAGCTTAATGGCGGAGTCGCGGTCCTCTTTGCCGCCGAAGAGTCGCAGCTCGACTTCATGCCCTACCGGCAGGACCCCGACTTCTACTACCTCACTGGGTGGAATGAGCCTGGAGCGGCGTTGCTTGTTGAATCTGCAACACCCGCCGAAGACTCGCGCCCCGCGCGCCCCTACCGCGAGATCCTCTTTCTCCCGTCGCGCAATATGCGCATGGAGCGCTACACCGGCGAGAAGCTTGGTGCGGACACCCCGGGCGCAGCCGCGAAGGCCGGAGTCGACGAGGTGAAGTCCATGGATGAGCTTCCCGCGCTTCTCAACGATCTGGCAGGCCACACCCCTCCACCTCTGCCTCCTCTTTGGAGCGAGCCGGACGCCCCGCAAGCCAAGTCCCTGGCGGCATGGACAGCCACTACCCTCGGCCGTGACCAGCCGCTCAACTTCGCCAACGTTCGCGACCTCACCGACCAGCTACGCGCCATCAAGGATCCCGGCGAAATCGCCCTGCTCCACAAAGCCGCCGATGCATCCGTCAAAGCCCAGTTCGCGATGATGAGGGCCGTGCATCCCGGCGTAACCGAAGGCAAGGTCGCCGGCATCATCATCGAAAAGCTGATGGAGAACGGCTGCGAGCGGCCGTCCTATGCTCCCATCGTCGGATCGGGCAAGAACTCCACCGTACTGCATTACTCCAGCAACAGCGAAACCATGCAGAGCGGCGATGTCGTCGTGGTCGATGCCGCCGGTGAATACTCGATGTACGCCTCTGATATCACCCGCACCGTTCCGGTCGACGGCCACTTCACCGCGCGGGAGCGCGAGATCTACGACATTGTCAAAGGGGCGCAGAAGGCGGCAATGGATGCGTTCGCGGCCGGAACATCGCGCATCAACGACCCGCGCCACAAGTATCCTGACTCGCTCGATACGATCGCCTGGAATTACATGAACGCCCACGGGAAGGACCTGCATGGCGAGGCGCTCGGCAAGTATTTCATCCACGGCATCGGCCACTCTGTCGGGATCGACGTGCACGATCCGTGGGACTACTCCAAGCCCATCCAGCCCGGCATGGTCTTCACTATCGAGCCCGGCATCTACATTCCCGAAGAAAAAATCGGCGTGCGCATCGAGGATGTCTTCTACGCCAACCCTGACGGCAAGCTCGAATGCCTCACCTGCGCACTACCCAAGGACGTTGATGAAGTCGAGAAGATCATGAAGGAAGCGAAGTAGGGTCATTTCTGCGCAGGTCCGGTACAAAAAAGGGGCAGCATGAATGCTTTCCATGCGGCCCGCAGTGGAGCGCGTAGCGCCAGAGACTAGAAACGAATGCCGAATGTCACCGGAACCAGGCTTGAGGTGCCCGAGCCATACGGGTTCTCGCTGCTTGCCACCGGCGAATCCACCCAGAGATAACCGGCTTCGGCGAAGAATTTCTCCTTGCTGTCTTCACCCAATGGCTTCCAGTAGAAGCCGGCGCGGATGTTCAGACCACCCTGGTTGCTCGAAGAATGAGCAATCGTCGCCGGGTAATAGCCTTCATAGCAGTAGTAATAGCAAGTGAGGGACAGCACGGGAACCGTAAAATTCGTCACCTTGCGATAGAAGCCCCCACCGCCGGTTATGTAGGCACCTGTCCTGCTTGTGACAGGCAAATAAAAGATAGGATCCAGAGTAAAGGACCAGGTGTTCACGTTGCCGCCAAACGGCACATTCGAGCCGCTCGCAATAGCCAATTGCGTCAGCGTGGATCCCGGAATCTTATCCCGGTTCCACTGATATTCCACCAGCACGCCGAGATGTTTCGTGAAGTTCCATCCAGCGCCGGCCTTCAGGTTGTATCCCCACGTCTCCCAGCCGTGCGCAGTGTTGCCCACCGGAGCAGTGAAGCCTCCACCAGCCACAAGCGCCAAATGGCTCCAGCGGCTGGTCGATTCGGGATAACGTGCGCCTTGCTGTCCGTACTGCGGCGACGGACGCGGCGATCCTGGCAGCGCCTCACCCAGAGAGTCATCGGTCCGGAGATAGGACTTCCACTCCAGAGAGCTTGAATAGTTGACTGGGCTTGCAGCATCATGACCGGCGTCCGAATTATCACTGGCGGTTTGCGCGATCGCCGCACATGGAATGGCGGCCAGTGTTACCAGGGATGCGGCAAGAGCGACACGGCGCAAAAGCGACCGCGAAAACAGGCAGCGTTCCATCATCGGGGGACTCCCTCAAATAACAAAAGAATTGGGGGCGCTACGTGGATCGCCTCCCTTTCTTGCTTCCAACACTATTCTGACGTTTTAGACTCGGCGGAAGTTGTTTTTGTCTACAGACAGCAAAAGGGCCGGAACAGATGTCCCGGCCCTTTATCAGTGATCAATCTGCATTAGTGAATGTCGAACTGCTCGGGATGAAGCGCCGCGTCGCTCTTCACGATAATCGTCTTGCCGATCATTTCCTCAAGTTCATTCAGCCAGCGCGCATTGTTCGCCTTCAGCGTCTTCACTACCTCGGGATTCACGCGCAACATCACATCGCCGCCTTCAAGATGGCGCTGCATCTTGCGCATCTCGACAAAGATTTCGTTCGCCACGGTCGTCGTACTCTTCACCATCCCCGTTCCCGTGCAAATCGGGCATGGAGTGCTCAGTGTCCGCTCCAGCGACTGCTTTACGCGTTTGCGCGTGATCGCCACCAGGCCAAAATCATTAAACTGCAGCACCTTCGACGGAGCACGATCCGCCTTCAGAGCCTCTTCCAGGGCAGCCATCACCTTGTGGCGATTCTTGCGCTCATCCATGTCGATAAAGTCGATTACGATGATGCCGCCAAGGTCGCGCAGCCGGATCTGGCGCACAATCTCCGGGATGGCATCGAGATTCGTCTTCAGTATCGTGTCTTCCAGGCGCGCCGTCTTGCCCACATACTTTCCGGTGTTGATATCGATCGCCACCAGCGCTTCCGTCTGGTTGATCACAATCGATCCGCCTGACTTGAGCCACACCTTCGACTTCAGCGCCTTCGTGATCTCGTCCTGGATGCCGAACTGCTCGAAGAGCGGCGTCTCCTTCGTGTACAGCTTCACCCGCCGCACCAGTGACGGCTGGAAGCGGTTCAGGAAGCGCACTGTCCTCTCATACTCCATCTCGTTATCCACCCAGATGGCCGAGAAGTTGTCGCTGACCTGGTCGCGCAGCACACGCTCAACAAGATTCAGGTCGTGATAGATCAGCGCCGGAGCCTTGCTAGCTTCCTCGCGCTGCTTGATGTCGTTCCACAGGCTGATCAGGAAGCGCAGATCGGCGCGCAGTTCGTCTTCGCTCGCTCCATCCGCGGCCGTGCGAACGATGAATCCGCCGCCTGCCTCACCACGCTCGCTGATAAGAATCCGCTTCAGCCGCTGGCGCTCTTCATCAGAGGAAATCTTGCGCGACACGCCCACGTGATTCACCGTCGGCATGAAGACCAGGAAACGGCCCGGCAGCGCTATGTGGCTCGTAATGCGGGCGCCCTTCTTGGCAATGGGTTCCTTGGCAATCTGAACCAGGATTTCCTGCCCCTGCTTCAGCAGATCGCTGATGATCGGCAGGTCCATCGTCTGCGCCGAATGCCTGCGCGCTCCCGGATGGCCTCCACGCCGGTCTCCACGGCGATCTCCGCGACGTCCGCCCCGCCGTTCTCCACGATCTCCATCGCGACGCGGCCTGACCGGCTGACTAACTGCGGGCTCGCTCTCCTGCTCGACGGCCTGGTTCGCATTGAAGCCTTCTTCTTCCTCGTCTTCGTCCTCTTCGTCTTCTTCGCCAGCTTCAAGATCCTCTTCTTCAGCCTCGTCGAGACCGGGCCCACTCGCCACCCGCTGATCGATATGCGAATCGCGCACCATCTCTCCCAATTCCCCGGCGTGATCCAGTGTCTCTTCTTCCAGATCCTCGCTGTCATGCTCATCGGCATGGCGATGAATCGGTTCGAAGTCGTACTCCTCTTCGTCGATCACCTCTTCTTCGAGTACGCCCGAGCCAGGAGCAAATCCGTAGAGCCGGTCGGCAAGCTCAACCGTTCGCGTCGCAGGCTCCTCATCCCCGAACTCCACCGTTTCCTCGGCCGAGTGCTCTTCGATGGGAGCGTGCTCGCGGATCTCTTCCGCGATCACCGCAAGATCCACGTCGGCAACCGCAGGCTCTTCTTCTTCGGTTACGCTCGATACGCGAAACTCGCTCGGCGCCGATGGATCCACGCGGTGCGAAGCTGAAGCGCTCTCCGGCTCAAACTCCTGAACCTCCTCTTCCTCGACTTCCTCATGAATTGCTTCCTCCGCAACTCGAGCCGGGACAACAGGCTCGTGCGCAGTGACCTCAACCCTCTCCGGCTCTGCGTAAACAGGCGAAGGCAGCTCAGGCATCGCAATCACATCTGGTCGGGTGGCTTTGATACCGGGGAATTCCTGAACAGGTTCCACAAGCGAGGTCGGAGTTTCCTCGGGTAGCTCAGCTACCAATTGCACTTCGGCAATTCCAGCCGGGCTTGCCTCGTGCAGGTGGTCTTCCGTAGCTACGCTCTCCGGCTCAGCTACCTCAACCGCAGGCTCGACTGCCTGTGTCTCAGCTTTGCCGCGATACCTCGAAAGCGATTCACCCGGCATCAACAACCCGCCGTCCCAGTCAATGGGCGTCTCGATCAGCGTCGAAGGCTTCGGCGCCACATAGTTCGTTTTTATGGGAGCAGTCTGGGCCGCACTCTCCGGCTTGTTCTCCGCAGGCGTCGCGCCATACTTCGACAGTGATTCGCCCGGGAGCAGAATCCGCTGGCTCGGCGTCGAAGCCGGTGCACGAAACTCCCGCGGCGTCTCCGGCTCGGCGTCGAACGGCTCGCTTTCGATCTGGATAGTTCTCGGCGCAACCGCCGATTCCTTCACGTCTGCGGGGCGTGCATCTTCATGCTGCCCGCGCGGACGAAATCCCCGCCTGCGCCCACGGCGTCCACGCCAGCGCCGAGTCCCGCTCGGCGAATCTGCGTCATCCGACGACTCTCTGCCATCCGGCTCCGCAGTTATTTCAACCTGTGATGAAGTTTCCGGCTGGCGACTCCGCCCATTGCCGGACTGGCTATTGTCTCGTCCGCCGTCCCGGCGTGGCCTCTGCCCGTTCCCCGCGGCACTCTCAAAATCCGCGCCGTCTTCCTGTTCCTCAAGAAAATCGGTCACGTACAAAAATGCGTCGCGCTCCAGGCCAACGTCGACGAACGCCGACTGCATGCCGGGAAGCACGCGTGTCACTTTGCCTTTGTAAATGGAACCCGCTAGTGTGTATTCGTTTTCGCGCTCGTAGTAAATCTCTGTGAGCTCGTCGTTTTCAAGAATCGCAAGCCGCGTCTCATGCGGCGTTGTCGAAATGCATATTTCCTTTGCCATGCTGCCTCTCTCGCCGCGCGAATTTCGCCGCGCGGCAATGGTCGAGACAGATCAGAACGCAGAACCGGAGAGGCTCAGGAATGACGAAGACGTAGCCGTGTCGAAGAAGATTCTTTGCGTGAGAAGTAAGCTGCACTCTCGCCGGGAGCCCGGCGGACGCTCACTGAAAAAACCAACTGTCTTACGGGATGCTTCTGAGCGCAAAGAGTTTGTGACCGCTGCTGCCGATCTTCCCGGCGGGGCCGTTTCCCGTCTCTGCGCCTTCATGCCTGAATCCTGCCCGGCCGCGTGATCTGCCCGGCCGGTTATTGTTTAAACTTCTCGCTCGCCTCAGCGAACGTCCTTACAAACTTCTAATCCTCGCCGGGGATTCAGTTGACGAAGCGGCTCATGCGGACATTCATCACCATGCCCAAAGCCAGAAACGTAAACAGCACCGAGGAGCCCCCGTAACTCATAAGCGGGAGGGGTATCCCGGTGACCGGCATCAGCCCTATGACCATTCCGACGTTGACCGCGATCTGAAAGATCAACACGGCCACCACGCCCATCACCAGGAAAGTCCCTGAGAGGTCTGCGGCTGTCTGTGCGTTCTGAATCAAACGCATCAATATTAAAAAGTATATCAGCAGCACAATCACAGCGCCGATGAACCCGTGTTCCTCGGCAAAAGCCGCAAAGATGAAGTCGGTGTATGGGATCGGGAGAAAATCCCCCTGCGTCTGCGTGCCCTTGGTTGCGCCGCGCCCAAAGACACCGCCATCTCCCACGGCAATCTTCGACTGGTTGATCTGATAGCCGCTGCCCTTGGGATCCGCATCCGGGTTCATGAAGCTGGTAAGGCGCGCCTTCTGGTAGGGCTTCAGGATCTTCCCGCTGGTGAACGCCACCGTTCCCAGCAGCAACACCGCCAGGACGAGAATCGCCCCCTTCTTCCAGTCGATCCCGCCCAGAAACAGCCCTGCCAGCAGGATCGGCGAGTAGGTGAGCGCCGTCCCCAGGTCCGGCTGCTTCAATACCAGCAGCATCGGCACCCCTACCAGGGCCATCGCCTTGAAAATATCCGGCCACGTCAGCTGTTTGCCAACCAGGCCCAGAAAGTAGCGCGTGACCGCGACAATCAGGACCAGCTTTACCCACTCCGAGGGCTGAAAGTGGATGCCACCCGGCAGCTTGATCCACCGCCGCGCGCCCAGCACCTTCGTCCCTACCACCAGAACGGCCACAAGCGAGACGACACAGAAGCCGTAAATCCAGTGGATGGCATCAATCAGCCGGTGGTAATCAATGAGCGAGAGGACGAACATCGCGATCAGGCCGCCCACCAGCCAGAGAATCTGCTGCTTGTAAAAGCCGACAAATTTGGTGTGCAGCGTCGCCGAATAAATCTCGAAGATGCTGATGATCGACAGGATCATCACGAACCCGAGCAGGGTCCAATCAAAGTCCCGAAAGGAAAGAAAGCGGCGCATCGTTACCGAACCACCGCGGCCAGCGCATCCGCCTGCTTGGCGGGCGGCGGCATATCGATAAAGAAGTGCCCGGCGCGCATCGCATCAAGTTCGGGATTCCTCGGCGACCCCTTCGCCACCACCGGCTTCCCGCCCATCGCATCTGGGTCCGACGGATCGGACCACACCGCGCCCACTTCCACCGGCTGGGAGGTCTCAGTCGCCAGATTGTGGTTCAGCCGACGCTGCTTGTTGACGAAGGCCTCAATCACTCGCGCGGCCACGTGCGCCGATCCCGATCCCCAGCCGCCATGCTCCCACAGCACCGCAACGACGATATCCGGATTTCGACGCGGCGCCATCCCCACAAACCATGCATTTGGCCGCTCGGCGATCACGTTCGAGACCTTATTGGTTCCCGCGCTGTGACTCACCACCTGTGCGGTCCCCGTCTTGCCCGCAAAATCGATGTTTTCGAGATGCGACGCAAACGCCGTGCCGCCGGCCCGTGGATCGGTCGCACCCGCCATCCCGTCCGTAATCGTCTCCCAGTTCGCCGGATCGATTGGAATCGTCACATCCCCCGACCCTGGGTAGGTATCCATCATCGCGCGCCGGTAATCTGCCGGAATCTCATCGGGGAAAACAACGTGCGGCCGTTTGAAGACTCCACCCGAAGCAATGCCGCTTAACGCGCGCGCTAACTGAATCGGCGTCACCGCCAACGCGCCCTGCCCGATGCCCACCGAAACCGTCTCGCCCGCATACCACTTCTCGTGGAAGGTCTTCATCTTCCACTCTTCCGATGGCACCACGCCTGAGACTTCATCCGGCAGGTCTACGCCAGTCCTTTGCCCGAGGCCAACTTCGTGCGCGTACTTCGCAATTGCGGTGATCCCCAGCTTTACCGCCAGGGTGTAGAAGTAGGTATCGCATGACCTCGATATCGCCTGCTGCACGTTCAGCGGACCGTGCCTCTTGTCGCACGCAAAATAGTGGCCGTAGAATGTCGCGCCGCCCCCGCAATTCACTATCAGGTTCTGCGCTACACCCTGCTGTAACCCAGCCAGCGACATAATCACCTTGAATGTCGAACCGGGCGCAAGCTGCGCCTGGATGGTCTTGTTCAGCAGCGGATGGTTCGGGTCGGTGATCAGCCGGTTCCATTCGTCGCGACCGATGCGCACCGCAAATGAGTTCGGATCGAACGTGGGCCGGCTCAACATCGCCAGAATCTCGCCGGTGTGCGGATCCAACGCGATCACCGCCCCGTTCCTGTCGCCAAAGGCGTTCTCAGCCGCTCGCTGGAGGTCGAGATCAATGGTCAGCTTGAGACTCTGCCCGGGCTTCGAAGGCTCGGTGCCCAGCTTGCCCACTTCGCGTCCGTGGCTATCCACGAGCACGTCGTGCGACCCGTCCTGTCCGCGCAGAATCGCATCGTAGGATTCTTCCACGCCCGACTTCCCCACCACATCGCCCGGCTCATACATCGCATAGCGAGGATCATTCAGCATTTCCTCGCTCACCTCGCCCACATACCCGATCAGGTGCGCCGCAAACCCATCCTTGGGATACAGCCGGCGCTGCTCGTCTACCGTCTCAAGTTCGGGCATCTCGTCACGATGCGCCTCGATAAATTCCTGCTCGTCCGGAGTAATGTCCTGCTTGAGCGGCAGCGGTGTGTACTTCGGAGCGGCGCGGTACTTCTTCAGAATCGCGTGGATCTGATCCACCGTCATATGCAATCCGCGCGCGATCAGCGGCAAATCTGCCTCGTAGTCATGACCCTGTTCGCGAACCAGAAAACACGACACCGAAGGGTAGCTGTCCACCAGCAGCCGCCCGTCGCGATCGAAGAGCTGTCCCCGGGGCGCAAGGATCGGCACCTTGCGGACGCGGTTCGCCTCCGCCAGGGCGCGATAGTTCTGCGCGCCGACCACCTGCAGCCGCCACAGGCCGAAGATCAGCACTACCATCACAGCCACGATGAGGTACTGAAAGATGGTCAGCTTGATCGCCGGTAGTTTCTCTTCCCTGGGTCCGATATCCATCGTTTGCCGATTCTTGCGCCGATCATGACGCTCTCCGCGTTATCCGGAACTCCTCTAAAAACTCTCTCGCGACTTCGCCCTGTCCAGCAGAGCGAAAATCACCACACCCACCAGCGCATTCACTCCTGCACGCAGCGGCTCCCGTATCCAGTTCCACACCATCGGCTCGGCCAGCATGTGGCGCACGAGCACCCAATCGATGGCGTTATGCAGCAGGACAAACAGGAACGTCAGCAACAGCCGCATGCCGTGGTTTTCCGTGTCGATGCGCACGCCCAGCGAACCGGCCACATAGCCAATCACCGCCTTCGCAATCCCGAACACCCCGAGCGGCTGCCGCGTCAGGGCATCTTGCGCGATTCCCACCACTGCGCCGCCAATGGTTGAAATCGCCGGGCTGCGGCGCGTCATCGCAAAATAAATCACCACCAGCAGCGGCAAATCGAGCGTGGCAAACAGTGGAAAGTGCAGCGAAACAAACGACTGCAGCCCAAGCGCCAGGAAGGGGATCAGTACGTAAATCGCCAGCGGAAACGACCGCTCGTCCGCCTCTCGGCGCGTGGATGCCATCAGCGCCATCGTTATCGCCCCCCGTTCGGAGCCGCCGTCTCGGCTGGCTGCACTGGCGGCTTTGGCTTGGGCGCCGGCCTGCTCCCCGAGGGCGGCCTGCTTCCGTCATCAGGAACAATCTCCGGCCCGTTCTTTTTTGCCGGGGCTGCGGTCTTTCCCTCGCTCACCGGGTTCTCGACCATCCGCGGCCGCGTGCTCGGGCTGGTAATCGGTCCGTCCACGATCACCTTCGTCTTGGGAGCACTCGGAACCGCATCCGTTCCGGGAGTGGACGACGAGGCAGTATTTGCCCTGGAAGTCACCGGTCGATTCGATCCCGTAGCCTCGCTGGCACCCGGGCTTCCCTGAGCCGTACTTCCAGTCGCCGGCCTTACCGGCTTTGGAGCGGAGGCCGAGGCACCGGAGGCAATCGAACCCGCCGAACTTCCGCCGCCTCCAGTTACAGGCCGCGTTCCCGTGGTAGATGGTGTCACCCTCGGCGCATTCGTTGCGGTAGACGATGTCGTCGATCCTGGCAACGGCTTCCTTACCGTGGCGCCTGCGCTATCGCCGCTGATGGTTGTCCCACGAGTCGCCGCACCCGTCTCGGTCGCTGACGCCGCAGCCGTCACCGGCCTCTTTGCCGGTTGCGCAACGATATCCTCGGTCCCCTGCACTACCGGAGCCCGCCGTTGGCCCGGAGTCATTTCCGCGGCCTGGGGCGTCGCATCCGGACTGTACTGGTCCGGACGCAGTGGCTTGGGAGGCGTCAGCAGCCGCACATCGTCCACCGTCGCTCCGCTCGCAGTCTCACCCACCTTGGGATCGGGATTCGTGTCTGCCGGTGCCTTGGCATCGAGTCGTCCCGGAAGCCGCTCCGACAGCACATCCGACGCCCGCTTCTTCTCTTCCTCGCCCTCGGCTTCACTTTCGGCCAGGTCTTTTTCCGCCTGCTTCGATAGCGTGTCACCGACGTTGGTGATCACCAGCACTTCTTCGAGGCTCGACAGGTTCGCCGCCGGCTGCACCGACACGTCCACCAGCGGATCGCGATCAGGATCGGGCGTTACTCCCTCTACCGTTCCCACCGGCATGCCGCGGGGGAAGATCTGGTCGCCGCCGCTGGTCACAATCCGCTGACCCGCCTTGATGCGCTCATCGGGCGATACATTGATCACCTGCAACTGCCCGAAAGGAACGCCCTTGAGAATCCCACGCGTGCGCGTGGCCTCCAGAATCACGCCCACTCCGCTGGTGGGATCGGACACCAACAGCACCTGACTCTTGTGGTCAAATACGTCCTTCAGCTTGCCAACGATGCCATCCGCCGTCACTACCGGCATATCCGGCGCCAGCCCGTCCTTCGTGCCTTTGTCGATGTACAGCGTGCGCGACTGGTCCGTGCCCGAGGCTCCAATCACCTGCGCGGGCACCGTTTTGTAAATGTAATGCCGTTGGAAATCGAGAAGCTGCAGCAGTCTCTGCCCCTGCTTCGCATCCTCGGCCAGGCTGGCCTGCTCCAGTTGCAGCCGCTCAATCTTGGCTTTCAGTTGAGCATCTTCCTGGCGCACATGGACCAGATCCAGGTAGCCGGACCAGACTCCGCGAATCCCACGCCCGATGTTGTGTACCCAACGCTCCGGCGGCGTCACCACGCTCACCACCACATAGCGGATCAGGCTGACACCTTCCTGGTCGGGACTTCCGGGGGATGGCCGCTTCACCTGCACCGCGAGGGCAAGCAGTTGGGCAACCAGCACCACGATCAGTACCAGGGCGTTCTTATAACGGCTGAAGAATGATTCCATGGGGCCTGATGTGGATGCTTACGCACCCCTCTTGCCGGTTCTCGCGTCGAGGCGCGACACAGTCTTAACCCGCGATGCGGGCAGAAGTTACCCACATTATAAGCCGCGATTGCCGGCCTTGGACTGGATCACAGCTCGCGTGAGTGCTCCCTTTGATACCTGTCGCGATACTCAATCGATCTTGATCTTTCTGAGCAGCCGGAAGTCGCTCAACATCTTGCCGGTACCCAGCACCACGCTGGCCAGCGGA
>Ga0335073_10006139_pt1 | contig 16878 bp, 14 predicted proteins | sample Lox_Sample_22_FD_207093 | JGI IMG/M metagenome (GOLD analysis project Ga0335073, IMG submission 207093) | Soil microbial communities from Loxahatchee National Wildlife Refuge, Florida, United States - Lox_Sample_2.2 | ecosystem: Environmental > Terrestrial > Soil > Wetlands | place: USA... | reverse complement strand
CCGCCATTAGTATCGGGTAATCCATCGCCGAGTGCCGTATTGAGGAGCAGCCGTGACCTTGCTTGAGCGCATTAACGGCCCGGAGGATGTCAAGGACCTCACCCAGGAGCAACTCGGCCTCCTGGCCAGCGAGATCCGCGACTTCCTGGTGGAGACGGTGACCAGGACAAGCGGCCACCTGGGCCCGAACCTCGGGGTGGTGGAACTGACCATCGCCCTGCACCGGGTGTTCGACTCGCCCAAGGACAAGCTGGTCTTCGACACCGGGCACCAGTCCTACGTGCACAAGCTGCTCACCGGCCGGTACGGCCAGTTCCATACGCTGCGCCAGGCCGGCGGGCTGTCCGGCTACCCGAGCAGGAGCGAGTCCGAGCACGACCTGGTGGAGAACAGCCACGCCTCGACCTCCCTGTCCTACGCCGACGGCATGGCCAAGGCGTACCGGCTGCGCGGCGAGTATGACCGCACGGTGGTGGCCGTGATCGGTGACGGCGCGCTGACCGGCGGCATGGCCTGGGAGGCGCTGAACAATATCGCCGTCGCCCGTGACTCGCGGCTCGTCATCGTCGTCAACGACAACGGGCGCTCCTACCAGCCGACGATCGGCGGCCTCGCCACGCACCTGAGCGCGATCCGGGTCAGCCAGCGCTACGAGCACGTCCTCGACCTCATCAAGACCACGGTCACCAGCACCCCGATCGTCGGCAGTCCCCTGTTCGGCGCGCTGCACGGCGCCAAGAAGGGCCTGAAGGACTTCCTCCAGCCCCAGGTGCTGTTCGAGGACCTGGGCATCAAGTACATCGGCCCGATCGACGGTCACGACGAGCAGATGACCGAGCACGCGCTCCGTCAGGCCAGCGAGTACGGCGGTCCTGTCCTCGTCCACGTCATCACGCGCAAGGGGTTCGGCTACGAGCTGGCTGAGCAGAATGAAGAGGACTGCCTGCACCAGGTGCCGGGTACCCCGGCTAAGCCAGCGGTGCCTGCCGGCGTGACCGTGACGCCGGCCAAACCTGCCGCGCCCAAGCGTTCCTGGACCGACGTCTTCGCCGAAGAGATGGTCGCGATCGGCGCCCGCCGGCCCGATGTGGTCGCCATCACCGCCGCGATGCTGCACCCGGTGGGCCTGGCCCCGTTCAAAGCGGCTTACCCCGACCGCGTCTACGACGCGGGCATCGCCGAGCAGCACGCGATGACGATGGCGGCGGGCCTGGCGATGGCCGGGCTGCACCCGGTCGTCTCGGTGTACGCGACGTTCCTCAACCGGGCGTTCGACCAGCTCCTGATGGACGTCGCGCTGCACAGGCTGCCGGTCACGGTGACCCTCGACCGGGCCGGCGTCACCGGACCGGACGGCGCGTCGCACAACGGCATGTGGGACGGCTCAATCCTCCAGGTGATCCCCGGCCTGCGGGTGGCCGCACCGCGAGACGGCAGCCGCGTGGCTGAGCTGCTCAACGAGGCCGTTGACGTCAGCGACGGCCCTACGGTGGTCCGCTACCCGAAGGGCACCGTGGGCGCGGAGGTGGAGGCGATCGGCAGGCTCGGCCAGATGGACCTGCTCGCCACGCCCGCCGCGGGCACCGGCCAGGACGTGCTGCTGCTCGGGGCCGGCCCGATGGCCGTCACCTGCGTCGAGGTCGCCAAGCGCCTCGGGGACCACGGCATCGGTGTGACCGTGGTTGACCCGCGCTGGCTCAAGCCGGTCGACGAGGCGGTCGTCGCCGAGGCGCTGCGGCACCGCCTGGTCGCGGTGGTCGAGGACAACGGGCGGGCCGGCGGGTTCGGTGACGCGGTGGCGCGTCTGCTGCGCGACCACGACGTCGACATCCCGGTCAAGACGTTCGGCCTGGCGCAGGAGTTCCTCGCCCACGGCACCCGCGACGAGATCCTCGAGGCGGCGGGCCTCAGCCCGCAGCACCTCGCGCGCCAGCTCACCGAGGCCGTCGCCCGCCGCACCCCGGGGGCCGGGCCGGCCCAGGCCGCGGGCGCGACGGAGAGAGAGTCGTCGACGCAAGAGCGGCGGCGCGAGTAGTTTTACCAGTATGTTGCGCGTTGCTGTAGTCGGGTCGGGACCCGCAGGCCTCTATACCGCCGAGGCACTTGTCAAGCAGGCCGGGCTGCTGCCGACGCCGGTCACGGTCCATGTTGACGTCTTCGACCGGCTTCCCACGCCGTACGGTCTTGTCCGCTACGGCGTGGCGCCGGACCACAAGTCGATCAAGTCGGTCGCTAACTACCTGCGCCGCGTCCTAGAGTCGCCCGGCGTCACGTTCGTCGGCGGCGTGCACTTCGGCACGGACGTGACCCGCCAAGACCTCCTCGACAACTACGACGCGGTGGTGTACGCCACCGGCGCGATGCGTGACCGCCGCCTCGCCATCCCGGGCGAGGACCTGCCGGGCAGCCACGCGGCGACCGACTTCGTCAACTGGTACTGCGGCCACCCCGACGTCGACGCCGGCGCGTTCGCACTCGACGCCGAATCCGTCGCCGTCATCGGGGTCGGCAACGTCGCTGTCGACGTCGCCCGCATCCTGGCCCGCGACCCGGCCGACCTTGAACAGACCGACATCCCCGAGCCGGTGATGGACGCGCTGCGCGCGTCGAAGGTCCGCGAGGTGCACGTCATCGGCCGCCGCGGCCCCGCGCAAGCCAAGTTCACCACCAAGGAACTGCGCGAGCTCGGCGAACTGTCCGGCGTACACGTCAGTGCGGATCCTGGCGAGCTTGACCTCACCGGCGGGTTCGACCGCTCCGGAGAGTCCGCAGCGCTCGCCGCGTCCGACCGCCGCGTCCGTGGCAACCTGGTCGCCATGACGGGCTGGGCCGGCATCCCGGCCGACGCGGCACGCAGGCTGCGGCTCCGCTTCTGGCTGCGTCCGGTGGAGATTCATGAGTCGTCATCGGGAACGGTCGGTGCCCTTCGCGTCGAACGGACCCGCCTGTCCGAGAGCGGGGTCTTCGAAGGGACGGGCGAGTTCGAGACCATCGACGCGCAGATGGTGCTGCGCAGTGTGGGCTACCAGTCCGTCCCGCTGCCCGACGTCCCGTTCGACGCGCGGTCGTGCACGGTCCCGAACACCGGCGGCCGCGTTCTGTCCGAGACCGGCGAGCAACTCCCCGGCGAGTACGTCGCCGGCTGGCTCAAGCGCGGCCCGACCGGCGTGATCGGCACCAACAAGGCCGACGCGGCGGAGACGGTCCAGGCGCTGCTCGCGGACCTGGCCGGCGGACCTGACGTGGGGGAGGGGACGCTGCCGCGGCCCGGCCTGCTGCGCCTCCCGGCGAAGGATGACCCGGCCGGATCCGGTGAGGGCGGCGAGATGGAGGCCCCCGCCGGTCATCCGCTAGCCCCCGTGCTCGCCGCCCGGGGTGTGACGCCGGTCTCCTACGCCGACTGGCTCCGCATCTCCGCCGCGGAAGAGGCGCTGGCGGCGGCGCTGGGCCGGGGTGACCGGGTCAAGCTCCCCGACAGCGACACGATCTGGTCCGCCGCCCGCCGGGACTGACGAAGACCAAATCTTACAAAGTCCTGATGTACTTACGAACTTGCGATCAAGAGTCACCGTCCGTAAGAATGTCATTACCCCTCGACATGATGGTGTTAAGGCACGGAGTCACGCTGAACGGCTCCGCGCTTCGGCGGCCGCCTGCTGGCCGCGGTGCACGCACGGCGAAGGGGTATGACAAATGCATGGTGGCGCTTCCGGCGCGCAGCACCTGCTGCTAGCCGAGACCCTGGGGCTCGCGATGGCGCGGCGAGCCTCCGACATCCTCGAACGTCACCGGGCGGCGCTGACAAGCGGCGGGCCCGCCACGGGAACCGTTGCGGTGGAGTATGACGATGACCAGTTCGCTGTGGACAACGCCATCTTCACCGCCGTGCTCGACGCCGCCAATGAGTGCCTTGGCCGGTTCGACACCAGGCCCGCCGACGACCGCTGGTGCGACGCCCTCCTCCAGATCATCCACCTGGCCCAGTTGGCGTCCCTGCCTCCGCGCCCTGAGGAGCCCTGACCGCGGCGGTCGCCCTGAGGCGGTGACGGGCAGGCAGTCCCGCACTAAATCACGATTATTTTCCCTGGAGAAGTAGCAAATACTCACCGGGGTCAGGTACCAGGCGCTGTCAGACGCGCCCCCTAGGCAAACCGGGATGCGCGGGTGAAGATGGGGTTACGTACCCGCTGATCGTAGCAAGGGGGGCGCGATGCGGGCAGGCGCGCGTCTGGGTTGGCGAGTCGCGACTGCCGTGGCGTTCGGTGCTACCGCGGCGCTCGCGGTCACCCTCAGCCGCGGCGCGCCGTCGAGCGCCGCGCTGACGTCGGCGAAGGCGAATGGCGCTCCGCACGCGACCGTAGTCCCCAGCCAGCCGGCCGCTTTCCCCCGGTGCACCGCATCCGGGCTGCGCATCTCCGTGGGTCCCGGCGCACGGGTGACCACGGTGGTCACCCGGTACGCGCTCGGCTTCACGAATGTCTCTGACGCACCGTGCACACTCGGCGGCTACCCGCAGGTGTCGGCCTACCAGGGCGACGATAAACAGGTCGGCGACGCCGCGGCCCGCGACGCGTCAGGTCCCGTTGGCCGCATCCTGCTCAACCCCGGTCAGACCGCGTATGCCTCCCTGGATGCTTCGCTGTCCCGCGGCCGGTGCCGTCCGGTCCACGCGTCCGGTCTGCGCGTCGTCTTCCCCGGCCAGTCGGCCGCCCGCTACGTCAGGCGTCCGCTGACGGCCTGCGCCACGCAGGTCCCCCAGAGTCAGGACTACCTGTCCGTCCGCGCGATCCAGTCCGGCGCGGGCAGCGGCGCCGGTTCCGGGGCGGCGTCTAAGCCCGCGGCGCCGGCGTGATCTACTCCCTGCGCCACGGCCAGCCGGCTTGACCCGCCGGGGTCACCAGGCACGGCGCGTTCCGGCGGACGGTCACATTGCCGGGCCAAGAGGCGCGTCGATAGCGCGGGGGCCCGGTTTTGCCATGGGGGCGAACGAGTGAAAATGTTAACCATGAGCGTCAGCGAGACCGGGATCATCCCAGGCGACTCACCAGCCCCAGACAGCGGCCGGCAGCCGGACGGTGACGGCGACGTCCGGCAACTGCAGCAGGCATCCGGGCACCCGGCCGGAGGAGAGATCGAACCCCTCTCCTCGGCCGGCGGCCACCCGCGCGCCGAACTGCCCGCCGACCGCTACCTGGACCGGGAGCAGAGCTGGATCCAGTTCAACCAGCGGGTCCTCGAACTCGCCGAGGACGACCAGACGCCCCTGCTTGAGCGGGTGCGGTTCCTGGCTATCTTCGCCTCCAACCTGGACGAGTTCTTCATGGTCCGAGTCGCCGGGCTGATGCGGCGGATGGCCGCGGGCTTCCCCGTCATCATCCCGTCCGGCTACACGCCAGGCGAGCTGCTCTACAACACCCTCACCGAGTCGGGCGTGCTCGCGAGCAGGCACGCCGCCGTCTTCACCGACCTCGTCCAGCCCGCGCTCGCCCGGCACGACATCGAGATCCTCCGCTGGAAGGAGCTGACAGGAAGCGAGCGCGCCGAGCTCGCCGAGCTGTTCAGGAACCAGATCTACCCGGTACTCACGCCGCTCGTCGTTGACCCGGCGCACCCGTTCCCGTTCATCTCCGGGCTGTCGCTCAACCTCGCGGTCACCCTCACCGACCCCGCCACCGGTGCGACAATGTTCGCCCGGGTCAAGGTGCCGCCGTCGCTGCCGAGGTTCCTCAACGTCAACCACTACCGCTACGTCCCGATCGAGGACGTGATCGCCGCGCACCTGAATCAGCTGTTCGGCGGCATGGACATCATCGAGCACTACGTGTTCCGGGTCACCCGGGTCCGCGAGCTCGAGGTGGACGAGGACGTCACGGAGAACCTGCTCCAGGCCATGGAGCGGGAACTGGTCAAGCGCCGCTTCGAGCCCGCGGTCAGGCTCGAGGTCGAGCAGGACATGTCCGACGACGTGCTGTTCCGGCTCGCGCGCGAGCTCTCCGTCGATGCGAACGCGATCTACCGGGTGCCCGGACCGCTGGACCTGACCGGCCTCAACGCCATCGCGGACCTGTCGATCCCGGAGCTGCGGTACCCGCAGTTCGTGCCGAATACCAAGGCGGTGCCGACGGACAACTCCATCTTCGCCACCCTCGACGAACGCGACCTGCTCGTCCATCACCCCTACGACTCGTTCACCACGACCGTGCAGCGCATGGTGGAGGAGGCGGCGGCCGATCCGCGGGTCCTCGCGATCAAACAGACGCTCTACCGGACCAGCGGGCAGAGCCCGATCGTGGACGCCCTCATCGACGCGGCCGAGGCGGGCAAGCAGGTCGTGGTGGTGGTGGAGATCAAGGCACGGTTCGACGAGCGGGCGAACATCACCTGGGCGCGGAAGCTTGAAGAGGCGGGCTGTCACGTCGTCTACGGCTTCGTCGGCATGAAGACGCACGCCAAGCTCATGCTCGTCGTCCGCCAGCAGCCGGACGGTACGCTGCGCAGGTACTGCCACATCGGCACGGGCAACTACCACTCCACGACCGCGCGCCTCTATGAGGACTTCGGCCTGCTCACCGCCGACGTCAAGGTGGGCGAGGACGTCACCGACCTGTTCAACCACCTCACCGGCTATAGCAGGAAGAGCGGCTACCGCCGCCTGCTCGTGGCACCCGAGTCACTGCGGGCCGGCATCGTGGGCCGCATCGGCAGGCAGGCGGCGAGGGCGCGGGCAGGCAAGTCGGCCAAGATCGCCTTCAAGTGCAACGCGCTCGTCGACGAGGTAGTCATCGACGCGCTTTACCGTGCGTCCATGGCGGGGGTGCCCATCGACATCTGGGTCCGCGGCATGTGCGCGCTTCGGCCCGATGTGCCTGGTCTGTCGGACAACATCCGGGTGCGCAGCATCCTGGGACGCTTCCTTGAGCACTCGCGGATCTATGCCTTCGGCACCGGCGAACCCGACCCCGACCCCCAGCCGGGCGAGGATCCCGACGCCGGCAACGAGGTCTGGCTCGGCAGCGCGGACATGATGCACAGGAACCTCGACAGGCGGGTAGAGACGCTGGTCAGAGTGACTGATCAGGCGCACTCCACCAGGCTGCGCGAGCTCATCGGCTTGGGCATGGACGACGGCACATCCTCCTGGTGGCTCGACGGCGGCGGAGAATGGACCAGGCACGCACGCGATGGCTCCGGCGCGCCGCTGCTCGACGTGCAGGAGACCCTGATCATCGCCAAGACCCGAGGACGCATCGCTGATGCCCAGTGACAAGCCGGAGTCCAGGCTGATCAAGGCGGCGGGCGCGGTCGCGTGGCGGCCGGGCCCCGACCGCGAGCCTGAGATCCTGCTCGTGCACCGCCAGAAGTACGACGACTGGTCGCTCCCGAAGGGCAAGGCCGAGCCCGGCGAGCCCCTCGCCGTCGCCGCCGCCCGCGAGGTGCTCGAGGAGGGCGGCGCGCGCCTCGCCCTCGGCCGCCGCCTCGTCTCGGTCCGGTACAACGTGGGCGGGCGTCCTAAGCGCGTGCACTACTGGGCGGCCCGCGTGCTGTCGGTCGACCCGCAGGCGATCCCGAACGCCGAGGTCGACCAGATCGCCTGGCTTCCCGTTGCGCGCGCGGTGGAGAAGGTCAGCTACGTCCACGACCATGCGGTGCTCGCCGACTTCGCCGCACGGCCCGTCCGGACCGTCCCGCTGATACTGCTGCGGCATGCGAAGGCGCTGCCGAAGACGGGCTGGAAGCGCGCTGACGATGCCCGTCCGCTCGACGATTCGGGTCGTTCGGCCGCCAAGGCCCTGGCCGACCTGCTCGCCTGCTTCGCGCCCGCGCCGCGGCTGATCAGCTCGCCCGCCGCTCGCTGCACGGAAACCCTCCGCCCGCTCGCTGAGCTCACCGGCGAGCGGGTGCGGGGAGTCCGGTCGCTTTACATGCACACCCCGTCACCAGGAACGGATGTGGCTGACCCCGACACCGGCATTCCCGCCCTCATCGCGCAGGCCATCGCCTCGGGCGAGCCGACCGTGGTCTGCGCGCACCGCGAGAACCTCGCGGCCCTGCGGGAAGCGGTGCTGGCCGCTCTGGCGGGCCACTCCGCCCCCGACGGAAGTTCCGCCGGGGGCGGTTGCGGCAGCGTCGTCGGTGGACTGCCAAGAGACTGGGACGAGATGCTGCCCACGGCTGGCTTCTGGGTGCTGAACGTCACACCCGCGGCCGCGGAACCGGAGCAGGCCGACTGCGACTGTGCCGCCCCGCCGGCCGGCGCCTGTGCCGCCCCGCCGGCCGGCGACTGTGCCGCCCCGCCGGCCGGCGTGCTGGTATCCGCCGACCGCTACGACCTCGCGGAGGCCTTAGTCGCCGCGGTCGTCTCGGCGCTGTCGCACCGCGTCGGCCGGATCGTGCTCCCCGGCTCGCCGCGTGTGGTTCCCCGTCGAAGCCCCGGGCTCCGCGTCGTCGCCTGACGCCTGGCCGGCCGGCCTGGTACCGTTCGGCCCGCTCGCCCCCGTCGTCTTGGTCGCATCGGCCAGCCTGCGGTCCTCGGCCGGGCGCGCGCCGTTCGGCCCGTTCGCCCCGGTCGGGCCGGTTGCCTCGGTCGGCATGTGATCGCCGGTCGGCTGCAGGTGGTCAGCGCTGGCAGCGTCGGGTTCCGGGTCCGCGCCGGACGCCTGAAGAGCCGCGTTTGCACGGGTCGTGCCGGGTTCCTGGTCGGCCGCTGACGACTCCAGGGCCGTGCTGGCGTCGCTCGTGTCGGGTTCCCGGTCGGTACCCGACGGCTCCAGGGGCGTGCCGGGGCCGGCCGTCTCGGCCGGCCCGGCGGCCGGCACAGGCGCCGCGGCGGCCCTCTTCCTGCCGCGCCGCCGCAGTACCCGGTACGTGACCCAGGCGGCGATCAGCACCACCGCCACGACCGCCGCGTACAGCGAGTACATCGTGATGTAGTGGTAGATCGCGGTGATGTGCTGGCCGGCGAAGTAGCCGGCGCACACCCAGGTCCCGACCCAGAGCGCGGCACCAAGGGCGTTGAAGGCCACGAACTTGAGCCAGTGCATCCCGATGATGCCGGCGATGATCCCGTTGGCCTGCCGCAGCCCCTCGACGAACCGGGCGATCGTGATGATCTTGCCGCCGTGCCGGTTGAAGAAGGCCTCGGCCTTATCGAGCCTTTCGCTGGTCAGAAATATGTACTTGCCCCAGCGTTCAGCCAGCGGGCGCCCGCCGAACCGTCCGATGGCGTATCCGATGTTGTCGCCGGCGATGGCGGCGGCAAACCCGACGACGGCGAGAGCGACCACGTTGATCCGCCCCGAGCCGGCGAAGATCGCGCCCGCGATGAGCACCGTCTCGCCGGGCACCGGGATACCGAAGTCCTCAAGCAGGACAAGCAGCGCCACCGCCCACAGACCGTAGTGCTCGAGCGGGGACGACAGGGCGTTCAGGAACCCAGGCAGCACCGGCTGCGGTCCGCTGCTCAGGGCGGCGGCGACGGTGGTCAGCACGTGTTCCCTCCCCCCGGTTGCCTGCGTCCGTCCCGCGGACGATCATCTGCCGCCGCTGCGATGAACGGCAGGTTGCGCTTCAGCGTAGCCTCCCGCCAGCAGGCACGCCTCGGGCCGGACGGGCCAGGAGCCCGCTGAGTCAGCACATGTCTGGGACCGCTTCGTCACGGTTTTGCCTGGTCATTGCCGTGGTTGCGGCAGCTGAGCCGGGCTGGTTCAGCAAACTCCTAGATCAGGGTCGGCTTCCCCGGTTTCCCTGCACCGCACACGTAAAGTCTCCGGGCATCGCACACGTAAATAACAGCAACGGGCGTATGGCGGTGCTCATGCTCCGGCGGCCGAGGCAGCCGAGGCGAATGCCGCCGCGAGCGGGACGGCCGTGAGCTCGGCCTGCCAGGAGCGGGCGCCGGACGCGGTCAGGGCCGCCGTGATCGCCTCCGGGGTCGCCGGGACCGGCGGCTCCCAGGCCAGGCGGCGCAGCGCGTCCGGCGGGAGCAGGTTCTCGACCGGCAGCCGGTGCGCGGTGGCGAGCGCCCCGACCGCCTCGCGCCCGGCCGCGAGCCGGGCCGCCGCGACCGGGTCGCGTTCCGCCCAGCGGTGCGCCGGCGGCGGGCCTGGCGGCACCGCGGCGCCGCCGACTTCTGGCAGCTCCGCGTCGCTGAGCTGGCGGGCGCAGACCACCGCGGCCGCCCAGCGCTCGGCGTACTTGCGGGCGTACCGCGTGTGGAACCCGCTGATCCGGTCCAGCTGCGGCCGGCCGGTCGGCGGCGGCTTGGCGGCCTCGGCGCGCGCGGCATCGACGATCGCCTGGTCGCTCAGCACCCGGCGCGGGGACAGGTCGGCGTCGCGGGCGATCTCGTCCCGCGTCTGCCACAGCTCGCGGACGACCGCGAGCGCCCGCCGGGTGCGCACCTTGTGGATCCCCGACGTGCGCCGCCACGGGTCGGCCCGCGGCGGCGGCGGGGGAGCGGCCGCGGTGGCGGCGAACTCCTGGCGGGCCCATTCGGCCTTGCCCTGCTCACGGAGCTGCTCGGCGAGGGCATCGCGCAGCTCGATCAGCACCTCGACGTCGAGCGCCGCGTACTTGAGCATCTCGGCGGGCAGCGGCCGCACCGACCAGTCCGCGGCCGAGTGCTCCTTGGCCAGCCGGAAGCCGAGCACTTCCTCAAGCATCGTGCCGAGCGCCACCCGCGGGTAACCAAGCAGCCGCCCGGCCAGCTCTGTGTCGAACAGCTCCCTCGGCTGGTAGCCGATCTCGGCGAGGCAGGGCAGGTCCTGGGACGCGGCATGCAGCACCGCTTCGACATCGGCGAGGACCGCCGCGAGGCCGGACAGATCGGGGCAGGCGACCGGGTCGATGAGCACTGTCCCCGCCCCCGCCCTGCGGAGCTGGACGAGGTATGCCTTCTGCCCGTAGCGGTACCCAGAGGCACGCTCCGCGTCGACTGCGACGGGGCCGCTGCCCGCGGCGAGCCGGCTGATCGCCTCTGCCAGGTCCTCCGCCGTGGCGATCACCGGCGGCAGCCCCTCGGCGGGCTCAACCAGGTCGATGACGTCCCGGCCGGTCTCGTCGCCGCCTGAGTCGAGCGTAACCCCGTCCTGAGTCTCCTCTTCGCGGTCCTGAGTCTCCTCTTCGCGGTCCGCGCCGTTGGCCGTCACCGGCGCCGCCGGGCGCCGGTTCCCCGCAGTCCCCGCCGGCCGAGCGCCAGGGTACCCGGCGGCTGGGCGGGCAGGCCTGCCGCGGCGGCAAGCACGTCGCACCACGCGAGGACGGCGCCGCAGATCTCGTCACCGATCTCGTCGTCGCCCGGGCTCCACGACGCGCGCAGCTCGAAGGCGGTTGACGGCGGCTCGGCCTCCTTGGCGCCGTACCCTTCGGTGATCACCCGGGTCACCGTGCCGCTCGGCGCGCCGTAGCCGGGCGCGTGCAGGTCAAGCGCGTCGGTGAGCCAGGACCAGCCGACCTCGCCGAGCAGCGGATCGGCCGCCATCTCCTCTTCCACGTCGGCGGACACCTGGACCACCACGCGGAACGTCCCCGTCCAGCCCTCTTGGCCCGCCGGGTCATGCAGCAGCACCAGCCGCGCGGTGCCCGCCTCCACGCCGTCCCGGTATGCCGTGGCGGCGAGCGCGATCGCGCTCGGCGCGAGCCGCTTGGGCGCGGGCCAGTCCTCGAACACGAGGTCCTCGCGTGCCTCGGCCACCGCGTCGCGGCCCGCGGTGAGCGCGGCCACCGCGTCGGCGAAGGCGGCCCCGCCATCCGCCGCGGGCTCCTCGCCAGCAGGGACCGCGTCCACATCAACGCCTGCCCGCGCCGGCACGGGCGTGTCCGCCAGTCTCATGGCCCGAGGGTACGTCGCAGTTGGCAGTACCCCGAGCAAGGGCGGACTGCCGGCGGCCGGGCGGCGTCGTTAGGCGGCACGGGCGGACTGCCTGGCCGGGGCGGGGGTTCCTTCGCCGGCGCCCGCCGCGGAACTGCCCATGGTCATACTGCTCATGATTACCCCGGTGCCGCACGCCGGACACGCCCATTCTGGGCACTCGCCGTTGCAATCGGGACACTGGTCGCCCGCGGGCTCGCCGAGGTGGATCTGTTCGAAGGGCTCGTCGCCACCACATCCGGGACAGTTCCCGAGCGGCTGCGTCATCGCGGTGCCCCCTACGGTTGCGTGCCTACAGTGAACCTCTTCATCCCGCCGCTGTCTCGCGCGCATGACCTGTCCAGCACCATCAGGATGAAAAGGTTCGGGTTACCGCGTGGTACATGGCGGGACTCATCCCGATCTTGGCATGTTCGAGCATGATTCCGGCGGAACTCGAGCGGCGTGTCGCCGCGCCGGAAATACCCTCGGAAGGGTACGGTGACCGGCGGCCGGGATACGAGCGCCGGATACACTCGCTGGGTGAGCCAGCCCAAGCCGACCAGTCCTCAGCCGAGCGAGCCGACACGTTCGCCCTTCCTCCGCGCCTGCCGCGGAGAACCGGTGCCGTACACCCCGGTCTGGTTCATGCGCCAGGCCGGCCGGTCGCTGCCCGAGTACAAACGGGTCCGCGAAGGCATCCCCATGCTTGACTCCTGCACCCGGCCCGATCTGATCACCGAGATCACCCTGCAGCCGTTGCGCCGGTACGACGTCGACGCGGCGATCCTGTACAGCGACATCGTGGTGCCGCTGCGCGCGATCGGCGTCGACGTGGACATCAAGCCGGGCGTCGGCCCGGTGATGGCGCGGCCGGTCCGCACCCTCGCCGACGTCGAGCTCCTGCGCGGCCTGGAACCCGGCGACGTGCCGTACCTCAGCGAGGCGGTGAAGTCCCTGGTCGGAGAACTCGGCGGCAAGCCGCTCATCGGATTCGCCGGCGGTCCGTTCACGCTCGCCTCCTACCTGATCGAGGGCGGCCCGTCGAAGAACCATGACCAGACCAGGGCCCTGATGTACGGCAATCCCGAACTGTGGCACGCGCTGATGGGCCGGCTCGCGGACATCGCGATCGCGTTCCTCTCGGTCCAGGTGGAAGCGGGCGCGTCCGCTGTCCAGTTGTTCGACTCCTGGGTCGGCGTGATCAGCCCCGAGGACTACCGGCGCGCGATCCTGCCCCATACCGGGCGGATCTTCTCCGCCCTTGCCGCCTTCGACGTGCCGAGGATTCACTTCGGCGTCGGGACCGGCGAACTGCTCGGCCTGCTCGGCGAGGCGGGCGCCGACGTGGTCGGCGTTGACTGGCGGATCCCGCTCAACGAGGCCGCCCGCCGGGTCGGCGCGGGCTCCGGCGGGACGTCCAAGGCTGTTCAGGGCAACCTCGACCCCGCGGTGCTGCTGGCCGGCTGGGACGTGGTCCAGGCGCGCGCCCGCGCGGTCCTCGAGCGCGCGAGCACGCTCGGCGGCCACGTGTTCAACCTGGGCCACGGCGTCCCCCCCGAGACCGATCCGGACATCCTGGCCCGCCTGACCGATCTCGTCCACGAGGTCACCGCGGCCGCCGCCTGAAGCTCACTTATCACTGTGGTTACTGTGGCCACGGCAACACGTTCCGGACTGTTCACCGGGGGTTCGCGGACGCGGTTGACCGGCCTCGCGCGAGAAATGGGACAATAGGGACGTGGCATGGATCGATCTAGACGGCACCGTCAACACACGTGACCTGGGAGGGCTGCCCACAAGCGATGGCGGCAGCACCGTCTCCCGTCGGCTGCTCCGCTCGGAGAACCTGCAGGAACTGTCGGCCAGGGACGTCACCAGGCTGGTCGATGAGATCGGGGTGACGACGGTGGTGGACCTGCGCTCGACGAACGAGGTGACGCTTGAGGGACCGGCGCCGCTCGACGGGCTGCCCGGGGTGCGGCACGCGCACCACCCCGTGCTGCGGGAGTTCCTCGACGTGTCGGACACGGTCAAGGCGGCCCTGCTGACCGAGTCGATCGAGGAGGACCGCGCGCGGTACCCGGATGACCCCATGTGCGGGCACTACCTGGGTTACCTGGAGAACCGCCCGGAGGAGGTCACCGGCGCGCTCAGGTCGATCGTCACCGCGCCGGGCGCGGCGATCGTGCACTGCGCCGCGGGCAAGGACAGGACCGGCGTAATCTGCGCGCTCGCGCTCACCGTCGCCGACGTCGAACCCGAGGCCATCGTGGCCGACTACGTGGCGAGCGACGAACGGATCGAGGCGATCATCGAGCGGCTGGCCCGCTCCAAGATGTACGCGGGCGGCGTGACCAAGGTGCCCGTCCGGGCGCACGCACCCCGGGCGGAGACGATGAAGGCGTTCCTCGAGCAGCTCGGCACCCGTTACGGCGGGGCCCGCACCTGGCTGGCCGGGCACGGCTTCGGCGCGGACGAGGTCGGCAGCCTGTACGCCAAGCTCAGGCAGGCGTGACCGGAGTTGGTGCGCGCCTGCCTGCTCGACGTCTACGACACGATCCTCCAGTCCCGCTTCGTGGCCCGGATGAAGGCCGTCATCGAGCCGCTTGGCATCGGAATCGATGACTGGCTCGCCGAGTGGGAGAAGACCCGGGAGGACCGCGACCGCGGCAAGCTGACCGTCGCGCAGACGTTCGCGCGCACCCTGCCCGCGTTCGGCATCGAGCCAGAGCCAGGCCTGGTCGCCGACCTGGCGCGGCGCGATGCGGAATGCTCCCGCTACTACCTGCGGGTGTATGACGACACGGTGCCGTTTCTCACCTGGCTCAGGTCGCGCGGCACGCTCATCGCCCTGGTGTCCAACTGCTCAGACAACACCCGGCCGCTGCTTGGCGACCTGGGGCTCATCGCGCTGGCTGACGCGGTGGTGCTGTCGTGCGAGGTCGGATCGATGAAGCCGTACCCGGAGATCTACGCCACCGCGCTCGACGAGCTCGGCGTGGCGGCGGTCGACGCGCTGTTCATCGACGATCAGCCGGCGTTCTGCGTCGGCGCGCGGGCCGTCGGCGTGCGCCCGGTCCAGATCGCCCGCGACACGCCGGACGGCCACGACTCCCGGTGGGACTTCCCCGTCGTGCGCTCCCTCGTGGAGGCCAAGCCCCTGATCGACAGCTGACCAGGCTGTGGCAGGCTTGGGGCATGTCCTCAGGCGCAGCCCCTCATGTCGTGGTCATCGGAGCCGGGATCGCTGGTCTCGCGGCGGCCTTCTACCTGAAGGACGAGCCGGTGCGGGTGACCGTGCTCGAGGGGTCGCCGCGCCTCGGCGGGAAGCTGTCGGCCTCCGACGTCGCCGGGGTCGCGATGGACGAGGGCGCCGAGGCACTGCTCGCCAGGCGGCCTGAAGGTATCGAGCTGATCAGGGCGGCGGGCCTCGGCGACGACCTGGTCCCCGCGGGTGTCACCGCGTCGGCCATCTACACCAGGGGCGCGATGCGGTCGCTGCCGCGCAGGCAGTTCATGGGCGTCCCCGCCGACCTGGACGAACTCGCCGCCACCGGGGTGATCTCGGCGGAGGGCGTCGCGCGGGCCCGGGAGGAGACGGCGCCGCCGGCACCCACGGGCCCGGCCGGGGCCGGCGACGTCTCAGTCACCGAGTACATCGGCTCCCGGCTCGGTGTGGAGATCGTTGACCGGCTCGTCGACCCGCTGCTCGGCGGCGTGTACGCGGGCAGGTCCGAGGACCTCTCATTCAACGCGACGCTGGCCCCGCTCGCCGCCGCGGCGCGCGGCCACGCCGTGCTGACCGAGGCCGCCGCCTCGCTGCTCCCGCCGCCCCCGCAAGCCGCGTCGGATAACAGCAAGAAGCCGCCGGCGGGCGGGGGGAACGCGCCGCCTCCGGTCTTCGTCACCCTCACCACCGGCCTCGGCGTGCTCCCCGAGGCCCTCGCCAAGGCGTCCGGCGCGGACGTGCGAACGAGCGCGATGGTCCGGGAACTCAAGCGGACCGGCAAGGGCTGGCGGCTCGTCATCGGCTCCGCCGCCGACCCCGAGTACCTCGACGCCGACGCGGTGATCATCGCCACACCCGCGGCCCCGGCGGCGCGGCTGCTCAAGGACACCGCGAGCGAGGCGGCCGCCCTGCTCGCGGAGATCCCCTACGCGTCCATGGCCATCGTCACGCTGGCTTTCCGCGCGGAAGCCCTCTTCCTGGGGCAGAGCCCGGCGCAGCGGCGCAGCGGCTACCTTGTCCCCGCGGTGGACGGCCGGGCCGTCAAGGCCGTCACGTTCTCCACGGTCAAGTGGCCGCACCTGGCCGCTCAGGCCCCCGTGCACGTGGTGCGCTGCTCTCTGGGCCGCAGCGGCGACGTCGCGGTCCTGCAGCGTGACGACGAAGACCTGGCCGCCCTGGCCGAGGCGGAACTGGCCGCGGCCACCGGGATCGCGGCGAGCAGCGTCGCCCAGCGGGTCACCCGCTGGGGCGGCGGCCTGCCCCAGTACAACGTCGGCCACCTGGACCGCGTCGCGGGCATCCGCGCGGCGGTCGCCCGGCAGCCCGGGCTCGCCGTAGCCGGCGCCGCCTACGACGGTGTCGGCATCCCCGCCTGCGCAGCGACCGCCAGGACCGCCGCTGCCCAGGTCCTCACCTTCCTGGCCACCCGTCAGCCTGGCCCGACCGCCTGCTTCCCGTCGAAGAACGACAGCACCTGACCAGTCCCCGCTGACTGATAGCACCCGTACCCGTACCCGTACCCGTGCGCGGCGACCGCGAGGGACCGCCGCCCCAGGTCTTCACTTGACTGCAGCCGCGGGCAACCCGGCCAACTCAGCGCCGCTCGGCTCAGCTCCGCGCCCCCGCCAGCGCGTGGGCGGGAAAAGGAAGAGCCCGGCATGATAACAGCAAGAAGGATGGAGAAAGCAATCCGCTGTAAGATAACAGCCAGAAGCGCTTCGCGCTTCTGGCGGGTCGTGCGGCGTGACCGGCGGGCGGCGGGACATGTCCTTGTTCGGGATCACTAGGATCGGGATCA
>Ga0335073_10006137_pt1 | contig 16879 bp, 13 predicted proteins | sample Lox_Sample_22_FD_207093 | JGI IMG/M metagenome (GOLD analysis project Ga0335073, IMG submission 207093) | Soil microbial communities from Loxahatchee National Wildlife Refuge, Florida, United States - Lox_Sample_2.2 | ecosystem: Environmental > Terrestrial > Soil > Wetlands | place: USA... | reverse complement strand
TCGTGCGATCGATGACATAGAAGTAGCCGTTACGGTCGGCCTGCGCAATAAGCTTCTTCCCGTTAGCATCAATCAGGATTGGAACCTGCGTAGCGTCCCAGTCGTGCTCATCGTGCTTGGTGAACTGGAAGTACCAATTCAGCTTGCCAGTGTCAGCATTCAAGGCAAGCAGGGAATTCGAGTAAAGATTGTCGCCCTCCCGTCCAGCCCCTCGATTCGACGGTGCAGGATTTCCTGTCGGCCAGAAAATCTGATTCGTCGCCAGATCGTACGTTCCCGTATTCCACGCCGGAGCTCCACCGACCTTCCACGAATCTCCTTCCCACGTCTCGTGCCCGGGCTCACCCGGGCCGGGCACTGTATAGAAGCGCCATTTCCGCTGGCCGGTTTCGGCGTTGTAGGCATCGATGAATCCGCGAATTCCGTATTCGCCGCCCGAAACCCCGATGATGATGAGATTTCTCACCGCCAGCGGAGCCACTGTGAAGCTGTACCCTGCGCGGTAGTCGGCGGCTTCCACGTCCCAGCGAACAGCCCCGGTTTTCGCATCGAGCGCAACGACGTGCGCATCAAGCGTGCCAAAGAAAACCTTGTCACCGAGAATCGCCATACCCCGATTCACGCGTCCGCAACACGGACGAATGTCCGACGGAACCTGCCGCTGATACATCCAAATCGGCCGCCCCGAGCGCGCATCGAGAGCAAACGCTCGATTGTCCGGCGCGGTCGCGTAAAGTATTCCATCCACCACAAGAGGAGTGTTCTCGAATTTCCCGGTGGCTCCGGTCTGGTAAACCCACTTCGCGACGATCGTCTTAGCGTTCGAAGTTTTGATCTGATCAAGCGAAGAATGCCGCTTCCCTGAATAATCGCCCGAGTACATCAACCAGTTTTGTGGCTCCTTGCCAGAGTTAACAAGCCTCTCGGAAGTGACCTGTGCGCTCGTGTACGTGACGATCGCAAGAAAGATAGCGAGTAGCGCGATCGCCCGGCCCAACTCATGTCTGACCATCCCGTGGAAGAGCGGCCCTTTAAGGGCCGCGTAAAAGTTTCGAGACTTGATGGCCTTTAGGCCCAGTGCCGAGCCGGGCCTCAAACTTAGACTCTTTGCGCACCGTCCGCGCACAAGATCTCGCGCAGGAAAATTCGACGTTCTCCGCGCCCTCTGCGGCCCTTCTCTACGATCTGGGCGTCGAAAATCGTTTGACCTTCCTTTCATTTCGCCCCCAATCCAGCCAGGAAGGCCACAATGTCATCTACTTCTCTGTCGCTCAAAACATCCGCGTCGTATTTCGGCATCATCGATCCGCGGGATTTCTGGAACGACTTCAGCTTGTCTTTCTCGAGCAGATGAATGTGCTCTCCCGAGTCCATGATCTGAACCGTAAAGCTGTCTTCGTTCATCGCTACGCCTTTGATTTCTTTGCCGTCCGCAGTTACGGCAGTGACAGTCTCGTATTCCTGCGGGAATTCTTTCGTGGCCTCGGTTAGCCCCCATGCCAGCCGGCGGCTGGGATTGCGAATCGAGTCGATCAGCGCCGCGCGAGTGCGCGATCCACCAACTCCCGTGAGATCCGGCCCAAGCCGTCCGCCTTTGCCATTCACCATGTGGCACATCGAGCAGTTTCCATCTCCGAAGAAGAGTTCCTTGCCGTGCGCGGCATCGCCCGAAGAGCCTGCTGAGGCTTTTACCTCCTGACTGCGGATGTAGGTAATGATCTGCCAAATCTCGGTGTCGGTCATGCCAACACCTTGGCCGTTCGTTCCATTCGCAGGCATCGCAGTCCCGGGGATTCCATTACTGATGACCTGGAACATCTCCGCGTCATTGTGAGTGTGCTTTTTTTGAGCGCGGGTCAGATCAGGGCCGCGTCCACCGCCGCGGGCGCCGAGTCCATGACAGAGCGCGCAATTTATCCGGAACTCGTATTCCCCAGCCTTGGCTGCGTTGGAATTGTGCGCTAGAGGGTTTTGATCTTGCCCGAAACAAAAAAGCGCGAGAGAGACGAAGCATCCCAGAAACAGTGCTCTGAACATGAACTCCCCTTGCGGAATGTGCCGCATTCTACGACAAGGTAGGAAATTCGCAGCATTGGAAATCTTGCCAAACAGCATTTGTGTGAGGACAGCCGCCGTCTTCGGCTTTTCGTCGAGCGATGTGATGAGTTCTTGGGTTCGCTTCTCCCGTGCGGACATGTCCGGGGGATATCTGACGTCTGCACTTTTGGGTCTCTACACTGAAATCCTGCCGGAAAAAAGCCGATATACGTAAGCAGCAAACTTTTTTCCTTTAGGCAGCTAAGCCCTTGATCTTTCAGAGCTTCCACCGGAATGCGTCAGGCTGCGGAAGACCAAGATGGGCGAGCACGCGATAAGCGAACTCGCGTGCCATTTCATCTAATGAAGCAGGACGATAGTAGAAAGCGGGGATCAAGGGGAAGATGGTCGCTCCGGCGTCGGCTGCTCGGTACATGTTTCGAATGTGGATTTTGTTGAGTGGAGTCTCGCGGACGCAGAGCACCAAGGGGCGTTTTTCTTTCAGCGAAACGTCAGCAGCGCGCTCGATGAGTTGCGCTGCGACCCCATTGGCGATGCGGGCCAGAGTGCCCACGCTGCATGGGATGACGACCATGGCGTCTGTGGGGTAAGAACCGCTGGCCACGTTGGCGCCGATATCGGCGTTGGCCTGCACCTGAATTTTGCTCTTTGAAGCTTTTGCAGATTTGCCGAGAAGTTGAGAAACGAGATCGCTCCTGCCCTTGATCTCAAGTTCCTCGGCCATCACGCGTAAGGCACTATCGGATGCGATGAAATTAACGGTCTGAATGCGCTTTTCGCGCTCAACGGCAAGCAGGAAGTGCCGCAGAAAGATAGCACCGCTGGCGCCAGTGGTCGCGATCGTCAGATTCTCCGGCGGCTGGTTGGGCAAGTTGATCTCCGGCAGGTTCTTTGCAACGAACTCCGGAGCATAGGGATTTGATGAACCAGAAGTCAAGGGTTCGCTAGGAGCTAGAAGCTAGTAGCTAGAAGCTGAACATGGCATCTACCGCCAATCTCCGGTTTCGACGCAGCGCGGCGCAGTTGCACGCGCTGGAGGAAGTGGAGCGGGAGATCCGGTCGCAGGATTCTCACGGCCGTCGCAAGTACCTTCGCGAATTCAGCCACGCATTTCGCACCTACGAGTCGGTGCTAAGTGGCGAGGAATTGCAGGCCGCGATTCGTCCTGCGGACATCGTTTTGATCGGGGATTATCACGCTCTTCCGGCATCGCAGCGTTGTGCTGCGTCGTTGCTGGAGCAACGGGCGCTGGTTGGAGATCGTCCCGTTGTCCTCGGAGTGGAAACTATCTTTGCGCGCGATCAGCACATTCTCGACGAGTGGTGGCGGCGCGAGATCGACGAAGCGGAACTGCGGCAACGAATCCGTTTCGACCTCGATTGGGGATACGATTGGATTCCGTTCTACGAACTGCTCGTCAGCGCGCGCGACAGCGCCGAAGCGCTTTATGGGTTGGACTGCATGCCTCGCGAAGATCTCCGCAAGATTGGTGCTCGCGACTCACATGCAGCGGTGAAAATCTCCGAGATTCGGCAACGGCATCCGAATGCGGTTGTATTCGTCCTGTTCGGCGAGTCGCACATGGCTCCGAGCCATTTGCCGCGTGCGGTGCGCAAGCACAATGCGGACACGAAAGTCGTGACTGTCCTGCAGAACGTGGATGCGCTGTACTGGCGCGCTGCGGGAGAGCAGGTGGACAAAGTGGAAGCGGTGCGCGTGAAGGATGATGTTGTCTGCGTGTTCAACGCGACGCCGCTGGAGAAGTACGAGAGCTATCGGCTCTTCCTGGATCAGTGGAGCCGCTGCGATGATTGTCCGGATTACGCGCCGACGATCTACAACCTGATCGACAGCCTGGCGAGTTTCCTCGAGATCAATCGCTACTCACCGCACAACAGCACGCAGCCGAAGTTTCTCGTCGATCTCTTACCCGAGGTTTACGGCGGCTCGACGAGCCAGACGTTTGGGCGTCTGGTGTTGCGTAAGGGGCTGGACGCGCCGGAACTGCAGAGTCTGATGAAGCGAGTGGAAGACTGCGGGAGCGCGTATCTTCCGCAGGTGAACGCGTTCTACGTTCGCGAGTTCCAGATGGTGCATGCGGCCGAAGATGCGACGCGGTTTCTGCATCAGGCGTGTCAGGGATTGCCGCAGCGCGTGAACGGTCATCCTTCGGCAGCATCAGCTCCGGTCTCGCCGGAACGCGCCGCGGACCGTTTCTACGCGCGTGTCGTCGAACATGCGGTCGCGTATTTCGGTTCGCGAGTGTTGTATCCATCGCGGCCTTCTCCAGCTGCTGACGACATTGCATTGACTCGCGCCACGTGCGAGAAAGCGGCGCAGTCCGCATTGCGATCGGACGAGTCTAAGTTCGAAGCTGCAGCGCTTGAACTTGGCGAGCGCATTGGACAGCAGATTTATCAGGCTTACTTGAGCGGCAAAGTCGCTCCGAAGGGATTGCGCAGGTTGTTCCTTGCGCATCTGCACGAACCTGGAATGGCTCGGAAGGTTTGCGGCGCGGTGATCTCGAAGTTGCGTTCGCTCTCGCGAACGAGCGCTAAAGCTGCACACGCCTGAACTGGGGCTAAAGCCCACATCATATGTAAGCCTTGACGCGGCGCTAAAGCGCCGCTCTTCCACGACGCTGCATGCCTGGAGATCATTGGATGGAGTGCGCAAGACTCTTACGCGCTTCTTCCACAAGTCTCCGCCACAACGGTCTCTCACGCGGTGATTTCAAATCCAGCTGCGCGATAACTCACTTTGGGTTCTGATGCTAATCTAGAACTCGCTGCCTAACCTTCGAACTGAGTGCTGCCTTTGAACGCCGACGAGATCCGCAAATTATTCGAACAAGTCCGAAAAGGCTCGATCACGCCTGACGACGCTGTCATGCGGCTTCGTCATCTTCCATTTGAAGACCTTGGTTTCGCCAAGGTCGATCATCATCGCGCGCTGCGCAACGGAATGCCTGAAGTTATTCTCGGAGAAGGGAAGACTCCTTCGCAGACTGCAGGAATTTTCGAGCGGCTGGCGAAGCACGGTGGAAACATTCTCGCTACGCGGGCGAACGAGAAGCAGTTCGCGGCGGTGAAGAAGAAAGTGCGCGGCGTGGAATATCGCGAACTGGCGCGCACGATCGTCCTGCACAAAGATCCAACGAAGTACGGGAAGGGAATTGTTGCCGTTGTCTCCGCGGGAACCAGCGATATTCCTGTTGCGGAGGAAGCTGTCGTAACTGCTGAGATGATGGGAAATGAAGTTGAGCACTTCTACGATGTCGGCGTTGCGGGAATTCATCGGCTGCTGGCGAATCGCGAGGCGCTGTCGCGCGCGCGGGTGGTGATCGTCTGCGCGGGAATGGAAGGCGCTTTACCGAGCGTAGTTGGAGGTCTGGTTGGCGTTCCTGTGATCGCCGTTCCGACGAGCATTGGTTACGGAGCTTCATTCAAGGGAATGGCTGCTTTGCTCGGAATGCTGAACTCGTGCGCCTCGAACGTGAGCGTGGTGAACATCGATAACGGCTTCGGAGCGGGATATGTCGCGTCTTTAATCAACCGGCTTTAGGGATTTAGTAATTTTGTAATTTGGTAATTGGGTAATTTGAATTCAGGCGCCTTCGGCGAAATTTTTGTTCAGAATCGCTTCTGGTTAGCTCACTTTTGAGCGTTCCCGTTTTGGGAGTCGGTGGTTCTTCGGGGGTATCCCCCCTCCCCCTCGGTCTAGTGGAATCTTCAAGTTAGCGGGAAATTGCAAAATAATCTAAGTGGCTCAGCGAGTTAGGGGCAAAATCTTCAGCCTAAAGGACTTAGGTCTTGTCGACCGATATTGCCCTGCACCGCTTTCGCCTTGGCAATCATCTGCTTTTTCGGTTTTGATTGCAGTGACTGGGATCACAGCCTCTCAGATTCCTCTGACGAATAAGCCGAGGCCGGGCGGTCTCAGGTTGATCTTCGGAGTTGCGAACGAGGATGCCACCTGTTCTTTGTACCGTCCAATCGACCTCGGCGGCATTGTGTCTACCCGATGCTTGCTATCGTTAGTCGGAGGTCTAGGCTCATTTAATACAGCGCTAACTAGTCGTAGATGAGGCCTACACCCTATATCAAGTCACCCTGAACGAATGCTACGTTTGGCACGCTTCTGGGCCCGCCGTACCACTTCTTAGATTTGGAGCCACTTCAATGCCTTCGCCCCGAGCTGCAGTAGCGGCAGTATTTGTTGTGTGTCTTTTGCTCGCTAGTCAAATTTCACAAGCCCAAAGCGCCACCACCTTAGACGCCGAAACCGGGAATGATACCCCCGCTTGTTCAGGACTGAGCGACCCGCTAGGAAACCATACCTATTGCACGGGGAACTTGATTGGATTCTCCACAGCTTCCACTAACACCCACACTCAGACGCAGCTCGTTGACGCAATTGCCGGCCACATGTCCACTCTGCCCCTCAGTACTTGGCTGCCTGCCGGGCCATCCACCAAATTTATCGCACCCTATCAACCATGGTTTTGCACGGCGGGAGGGGGCAGCGGACCTTACAACGGAAGCCCCCTGCAATTTTGTAACATTCCGAGTTCGGGCGGTCACGAAGTTGTCGGCTACGACGAGAGCACGGCGCAAGTTGTTGCGGCGCAACACAACCAGATGGTCAGCCTCGGCTACTGGGCTGTCTCACCCGACTGGTATGGGATCAACCAAGCCCATACGTTCCTCAATCTGACGGTACAGGCCGAGGCCGCCGATCTAAGCGCCCGATCGGGGTACCCACTGAAGCTCCTCATCATGATCGATCAAGGGGCGATCCTATCAGGCACGCAGACCCTCAACGGGTGCCCTCAGGATTACAACAACGAGACGGGATGCATCACTCAGAACCTGGAAGCCGACATCGACTACATAGACCAAAACTGGGCAGAGAATCCTTACTACGCGCAAGACTCCACATCAGGCGCAAACCTAGTTTCCGTTTTCATTGATGAATGCGCCTGGCCGAGCATACACGCCGACTGCCCCGGACAACAAACCAACGGCTCGACAGACTGGGATTCGATCTGGCAATCAGTCACCCAGCACACTTCAATTTATAAAACTCCAATGGTGTTCGTGAAGGAATACGGAAGCTTCGACACAAATGCCGACCCAAACCCGTTCGATACCAGTTATTTCTCGGGTGCCTACGCCTGGCCGCAAATTGCAGGCCCCAACGCAAGTGGACAGTATTATGTGGATAGCAACAACGGGGGCTGGACTTTTCCCGCCATTCCGAGCGTCGCAGGCGACTGCAGCGGCCAAAACGTACCCGGTTGCATGCAGTTCTATTGGAATCAAACCGCTTCGCCCACCGGCAATGGTACCTATCAGTATCTCGTTTCCTTCTACAATGACGCTCAGGGAAGTCACTCGTCCAAAATTGTATTCGGGGAGATTTTAAAAGGGTTTGACAACTCGAACGCCTACACGTGGCACTCGCCTGAGAAAATAATCGCGCAGCAGTGCGGTCAAGTACTAGTCTACTCTGCGAATGCTACGAACACGGCTTGGGGTCTGGGAAACCCTCCGCGCTACGTTCAAACACCGACATGGAATGACTACGAGGAAGGCACCGAGGTCGAGACGGGTGTGGATAATTGCTGGCGCGTTCAGAATGCAAGCTACGATAGGGGAAATGACAGATTGACGTGGCAACTTACCGCTGTGTCCGGGCAGGCGAGCTATGCCGACCTCTCAACGGTTAATGGGTACACGGTTTGGGCCGTCACGAATCATGCAAGCACAAATCCGATTCTGCAATTTGTCACAAACGTATCGAAAGAGACCACGTATCTGAACAACGTCTCCACGCTCATACACGGCAGTTTCAGCCAACTCTACGTTGAGATGGTTGGGATGCCCTTAATTCTGAACCAGATGTCCAACGCAGCCAACTACTGAAGATTGAGGCCGGACAAAGTGCCACTCAAATACTTATGGAGTCTAGGGCTACTATCCGCAGCCGTATGCGTCCATAGCACTATGCATGCCCAGACACTAACAACCGTCTATAACTTCCAGGGGCCGCCTACAGATGGAAGCTGGCCTTGCGCGGGAGTTACTAAGAGCATCACAGGCAGTTTATTTGGAACAACTCAATTCGGAGGTCAGTCGGGCTACGGAATCGCATTTGAATTCGATAGTGGCGGGTCTGAAACGGTGGCGCACAGCTTTGTCGGTGGTACGGATGGGGAAAACCCCTGCGCCCCCTTAGTGCCAGGCCCCAATGGCAGCCTGTTTGGCACCACTATCTTCGGAGGCTACGCTGAAAACGGAACGGTTTTCGAGATAGAGAACTCCCAATTCACCGGCGCCTTCGACTTCCGCGGCGGTGCAAATGGAGCCTTTCCGTCAGGCTTGGACTACGCAAATGGGGCACTGTACGGTACGGCGCCGCAAGGTGGAGGAGGCATGTGCCCTGGCGGATGCGGCATCATATTCCGACTTGATCGGTTCGGGCACGAAACGGTTCTTCACACATTTCAAGGACCAGACGGCGCTTATCCATCTGCCGGCGTAATTCACGACAAGTTCGGCAATCTCTATGGAACAACCGAAGGCGGAGGCGATAATCACTTCTGCGCCCCATACGGCTGTGGAACTGTGTTCAAGCTCGACCGTTCTGGACAATTCAGCGTACTGCACAGCTTCACCGGTGGAGAAAACGACGGGTGGTTTGTCGTGAGAGGCGTAGTTTTGGATTCAGCTGGTAATCTATTTGGCACGACCAGCGGTGGCGGGAGATGGAACCTCGGGACCATCTACGAAATCCCAAAAACCGGCAAAGAAAAAATCGTTTATAGCTTCGCCGGTCCACCAGACGGAGCAACCCCGAACCAACTTGTGTCCGGTCTAGATGGAAAGCTCTACGGCACAACTTACACCGGAGGTGACCTGAACTGCTATGGACTCTCCGGAGGTTGCGGCACGATTTTTGAGGCCGACAAGCTCGGAAACGAGAAAGTCCTATACAGGTTCAACGGAACTACGGATGGGGCACAGCCTACCGGGGCGGTACTCATCGATGAGCAACTAAACATGTATGGCACCACCCAGTCCGGCGTGAAAGATGGTTGCCCATTTTCCCACGGTGGTTGCGGAACCATCTGGAAGCTCTCTTCACCAGCTTCAGATTCGCATTAATAGGTGGCGTCGGAGAATTTTAGGCAATGTAGGCCCAATCGCCGTCTCGATTCAGCGCCCGATTACTGTCGCCAGGCGTTAGAAGCCAAACCCCCAATTTGAACGAGGACGAAAGAAGGTTTCGGTCGGACCATATCGCCTGGCTGAGAACGAATATCAACCAACGTCGTGATTTTGGTCCGTCGGGTTCCCGCTGGGGAGGGCTGTATGTGTATAAGTGTGAAAGAGAGGATTAATGGCCATGACACTCTCTGCTGAAGTCAAACAACTTCTTGACCGCGCGAATTTCGCGCATCTTGCGACGCTTATGTCCGACGGGTCGCCGCAGTCTGTGCCTGTCTGGATTGGGCGGGAGGGCGAGCGGCTTGTCGTTTGTACTGGCGAGGGATCGCTGAAGGCGAAGAATACGAAGCGCGATCCGCGGGTGGCGATTTCGGTGGTGGACTTTCAACAATCCGTATGAAGAGGTGCAGATTCGGGGGCGGGTAGTGGAGCGGCGTCCGGATTCGGATTTCAAGATGATGGATGCGATCTCGCACAAGTACACGGGGAAACCGTTTCCGTTTCGGAGTCCGGAGGGGCGGGTGGCTTTGATGATTGAAGTGGAGAAAGTGCGGTATACGAAGCTGCCGTTTGAGCACACGCCGGCATCGAAGTGATTCTCCGGAGAAGTCGATTCCGGATATTTGGCTCGCTTACCTCAGGGGCTAAAGCCCCGGACTGTTGGTGACCTCAAATGGCTCGGCTGAAGCCGAGCCCTTCCCAAGACACTCTCAGTGCCTTGTTGGTTAGCATTTCAGCGTGTTCTGCCGAACAGGAATGAAAAGGCGCGGATTGCTCCGCGCTTCTTGGCAGAACTGTGCACACCTACTCGTCGCTTCGCTTCTCGGGGCGGACGAAGGCGTCCGCCCCTCCACCAACAACAGCTGAGTCGCTTGGCTCCTCTCGCGGGCGGGGCGCCCGCGCCACACTTTTTGACCAGGCCCCCGCCCTACTCGATAGCACTCAGCTTTTTGCTACTTCCAGCTGGTTGTTCACGCTGAAGGCGCCGAAGAGCTGTCCAGCCCGCAGTCCGGCTACCTGCTTGTCCATGGCGTTGTTGACTACGCCGTAGAGCGTGACGTGTCCGTTTTCGACGATGATGCGGATCGGCCGCGCGGGATCGATCGCGTACTTTGCCAGTACGGGATCTCTGTAGATTGCGCGAGCCGCACGAAGCCGCAGCCCATCGTCGTAGTTCGACACAGGCGCTACTGACACCTGGTCGATTACATCTTTCACCCCGGGCATATTGGCGATTTCGGCTAACGCCTCATTTTTTCCAATGCCAGTGCGATCCTGACCAGCGACCGTCACCACGCCGTCTTTCACCTCCAGAGCGAAGTAGTCGAACGTGCTGTCATAGCCCGAGCGGACATACGTCAGCTTGGTTGCGAGCTTCTGTTCGAGCTGCTCGTCGGACACATTGGGGCCGGCTACCGCGATCAGATTGCGTACGCCCTGCGCGTTCGGAATCTTCTTCGCAAGTTTGCCTGCATCGAGCTTGCGCTGATACAGATCGACCGTTCCAGTGAGGGTTACAATGCCGTCCTCGACATTGGCCTTCACATTGTTGAACTGATTCTTGGACGCCAGTTTCTTAGTCACCGCAGTTTGTACCTGGCTGTCATAGCGGGCCGCCGCGCCGGTGTCGGCCAAGAGCGTCGTGCTCAGAAGCCCTACCGCCAGCAGCGAACCCGCCAGCGTTTTGAAATTCATCTTGCCTTTCATAAGGTCACCTCCTGACCCCATTTACGAAATTTTACGAATTAACCATCCAGTTAATTATTCGATGCAGGCGATATTGGGCAAGATGCATGCGCGGGATGAAGGAGTCTGAAGAAGCCTGAAGAAATGTGAAGGAATTTCGTCGCCAGCGAGATCGCAACTTTCACGCAGGGTTGGGTTAACAATAGGAGTGCGTGTGCGGGCAAATGACCGCGAAGGTCGTGAAGAAATCCGCTAAGGTCGCGAGGAAAGACTTAGTCTTTGTTCTGGTTTTATTTTCCTACTCTGGACCAATCAGTTAACAGCACGGCTTCGCCGCTCTTCACCATCGTGGGATACACGCTATCGAATCCCTTGTGATCCGATGCGCTGTAATTCAGAACGAGCTTCGGGCCAAGACCCGCATTCATTTCGTGGATGGATTCGATCCCCTCGATAAACTTCTCGCGAGTCAGGTCTTTTCCGGCGCGCTTTAAACCTTCCACGAGAACCATTGCGTCCACGAATCCTTCGAGGCTTACGAACGTGGGCGCTTCACCCGGAGAATATTTGTTCAGGCACTTCCGATAAAGAGCGACTGTCGGGTATTCGATGCGGTCGTAAGGCGGCATCACCTGAGTGATGATCGTGCCATCCGCGTCCGATCCAGCTTCTTTAATGAATTCCTCCGTGCCTACGAATGAGACTGTCAGGAATTGCGGCCTCCAGCCGTCCGAGTGAGCCTGCTTCACGATCGCCGCAGCTGGCGCGTACGGCCCAGCGATGATGACGGCTTCAGGCCGCCCCATCATGATCTGTTTGAGACCAGCCTGTATGTCAACGCTGTTGCGCATGAACGTGCCAAGCGCAGCAGGTGCGGCGCTGTGTTTTTGCAATGCCAGCTTTATGCCGTCGAGTACCGCTTTGCCAAACGGATCGTCCTGGTAGATGACCCCAATCTTGCGAATATTCGCCGCCCAGAGCTTCTCGACTTGTTCGCGGGTTTCGTCGTAGTAGGATGCGCGCACGTTGATGACTTCATGCTTCAGCGGTTCGTACAGCAACTGCGCGCCGGTGAAGAGACCGACGACCGGGATCTTGTCTTCCTGGGCGAGAGGAACGTACACCTTTGCCGTCGGAGTGCCCACGAAAAATCCGAGCGCGAAGACACCTTCCTTGGTCATGCGCTTGAAGCATGCGGGAGCCTTGTCGGGATCGTAGCCGTCGTCGAAGGCCTCAAGCTGAATCTTCCGCCCAAAGACTCCACCGTCGTCGTTGATCATGTGGAGATAGGCAGAGGCGCCGAGAACGGTCTGCCGCCCAAGGAAGTGAGCTGGACCGTCGAGAGCTGAGCAAGAACCAATCAGGATGCTCGTATCGGTAACGCCTGGTGTTTCGGCCGAAGCAGATGGGGCAAGCGCGATCAGCAGAGCTGCACTACAAAATCCAGAGGCAACTTTCGTCCAGAGACTGCTCATGTTTTCCTCGCGACAAGTATTTCCCCCGCACTGGGCTACACTCGCTTGAGGTTTTTCAATTTTGCAACGTGCGTGAGATTCCGCCATTGTCCCATGAAGACCATGCAGCTCATGAGACAAGTCAGCGCGAAAAGCTAACGAAGGTAACGCGACGGCAGGAGCAGGTGATAACTTGCACTTTGTGCAACAAACGGAATGTTCGGATTACCCCAGTAACCTTTTTCGGCGCGAATCCCACCTCTACCATATTTTCTGCAGCTGCGATTCGGAGGGGGAATTCGCGGATGGGGGAACGTGTCACCCGAACGGGTGGAGGAGAGTTCGCGGGCGCCGCAAGGATGAAAAAGGCGCCAGAGAGCGAAGCCCCATCCACTCAGAAGCCGCCGATCTCACCGCCGCCAGCCAACGGCAAGTGCTCGGTTAGCTCTTGTCCCGTCCCGTCAGAACACCTGCAGGAAAAAAACAAATCAACAGTGCGTTTGGATTTTCTGGAACAGATGTTCCTTGCCTATCCGGATGGGCTCAGCATTGCGGACAACGAGCACCGCGTACTGTGGGCGAACGAAAGATTCAGCCGGATGTTTGGGTATGCCGCTTCGGAAATCCTAGGACAGCCCCTGGAGAATCTTGTGGTTCCGGCAGAGCGGCTGGCTGAATCGCACTGGGTCACGGAGTCACTCAAGAAAGGCGAGCGCATAACGCTTGAGACCAAGCGAAGGAAGAAGGACGGCGGTTTGCTGGATGTGTCCATTTCCTGCGCGCCTTTGATTCTGGACGGAAAGCCGAGCGGATTTTACGCGGGCTACCACGACATTTCCGACCGCAAGCGGGTTGAAGCGCTGAGTTCGGCGTTGTACAGAGTCGCCGAGAAGAGCAGCAGCGCGCATGACCTACAGCAGTTCTTCGCGGCTGTTCACGGCATTGTCGACGAGTTGATGCATGCCCGTAACTTTTATATCGCGCTCTATGATCCGGCGACCGAGATGCTGAGTTTTCCGTATTTCGTCGATGAGCAGGACACGGCGCCGCCGACGAAAAAGATGGGCAAAGGTCTGACGGACTATCTGATCCGAACGGGAGAACCATTACTCGCCACTCCTGAGGTGTTGCAGGAGATGGAGGACCGTGGAGAAGTGGCACGAAACGGTTCGCGGTCACTCGATTGGATGGGCGTGCCGCTTAAGGTCAACAGTCATACGTTTGGCGCGCTGGTAGTGCAGACGTACTCGCAGAACATCCGCTTCGGGGAACGCGACAAAGAGATTCTCACCTTTGTGGCGCGGCAATTGGCCAGTGCGGTGGAGATCAAGAGAAACGAGCAGGCGCTGCGGCGCTCCGAAGCGCGGTACAGATCGCTGGTGCAGAGTTCGGTGTACGGAATTTACCGCTCGAGCCTCGAGGGTCGATTTTTGGATATGAACTCAGCTCTGATCGCGATGCTGGGCTACTCCTGTCCGGAAGAAGTTTTGCTACTTGATCCAGAAAAAGACGTCTTCGCGCAGCCGTCCGAGCATGCGCGCTTGATCGATGAATTCCGTAAGACTGGGCGCCTCGACGGATTTGAAGTCAAGTGGAAGCGCAAAGACGGACGGGCGATAACCGTACGGATCAGCGGCCGGGCCGTCAGCAGCGCGGATGAACCAGCGGACGTTCTGGAAGCAATCGCCGAGGACATAACCGACCGCCGTGCGCTGGAAGATCAGTTCCGCCAGGCACAGAAGATGGAAGCGGTTGGCCGCCTTGCCGGAGGCGTGGCTCACGACTTCAACAACCTTCTGATGGTCATCAGCGGCTACGCAGAAGTGATTTTGACGGAGCTCGACAGCGGGCATCCACTTCACGAAAAGGGACGCGCCATCCAGCTTGCCGCCGATCGGGCAACTACTCTGACGCGGCAGTTGTTAGCCTTCAGCCGCAAGCAACTCCTCGAACTGAAAGTGGTGGATGTAAACGCGATTGTGCAGGACATGGAGCGACTGCTTCGCCCACTGATTGGCGAGAACGTAGAGTTGGTGACGGCACTGGCTCCGCAGGCGGTGCAAACGCGGGCGGATGCCGGACAGCTGGAGCAGGTTCTGATGAATCTGGTGGTGAACGCCAAGGACGCGATGCCGAATGGCGGAAAACTAGTGATCCAGACACAGACGGTAGTTGTGGACCAGCATCACCGCGGAGGTCCGCAATTCATTCGTCCGGGGAACTATGTGCTGCTATCGGTGAGCGATACGGGAATGGGCATGGATCGCGAGACGCAGTCGCGTATTTTCGAGCCGTTCTTTACGACGAAAGAGAAAGGAAAGGGAACCGGACTGGGCCTTTCCACGGTATATGGGATCGTGAAGCAGACCGGCGGATATGTGATGGTGCAGAGCGAGATCGGTCGCGGCACGATATTCCACATTTATCTGCCACTCACGGAAGGGAAGACGGAGCCGCATCCGGTGGCGGTCCCTGATACGGCCTGTGGAGGGCACGAAACCATCCTGCTGGTGGAGGACGAGGAATCGGTTCGGCAATTGGTCCGGGACACTCTGGTCGCCAAGGGTTACAACGTGATCGAAGGAGAAAACGGCGAGGAGGGTCTCGCGGCCGCGACCCGCCACACCGGAAAAATCGATCTGGTCATCACCGACGTGGTTATGCCGGGCATGGGCGGGCGCGAAATGGCGAAACAACTGGCCACGTCGCGTCCCGGGACGAAAGTCCTATATCTTTCCGGCTACACTGAGGATGCCATCATCAGCGATGGTTCCATTGAAAGCGGGACGGCGTTCCTGCAAAAGCCCTTCACACTACAGAACCTGACGCGCAAGGTCCGAGAAGTCCTGACGTAAGTCTCTTCATTTAATCCTGATTCCAGCCAAGCGATTAGTGGGAAAGCACTAAGTGGCGATTTTTGAAACTTTTTACATCGCTCCGACTCACATTGGGAAGAAAATAGAAGGAAGAAGGATTGCCGCGCCAATCCGCTGCTGGTGCGCGCATAGTACCGGGGATTCCTATGCTGATCAAGAAGGCTGAAGGTATTCGTTTCTCGGAAGTGACGCCGAAGAGCTTGTATTTGAACCGCCGGAAATTTCTGGCGAGCATGGGTATCGCGGGTGCAGCGGCAGCGGTTGGCGTCGGCGCGCGCGAAATTATTGCGCCCGGACTAACTGTTCTTGCGGGAAACAAGATCGACGGCATCAAGAAAAGTTCGTTCAGCACGACGGAGACGATCACCCCTTACAAAGACGTCACCCACTACAACAATTATTACGAGTTCTCGACGGAAAAAGACGAGCCTGCCGAGCTGGCCAAGAATTTCAAAACGCGGCCGTGGAAGGTGAAGATCGACGGTCAGGTTGAGAAGAAGCAGGAACTGGATGTTGATGCGATCATCAAAATGGCCGCGCCGGAAGAGCGGATTTACCGGCACCGATGCGTGGAAGGGTGGTCGATTGTCGTTCCATGGGTGGGCTTCTCGCTGAGCGAGCTGATCAAGAAAGTGAATCCGACGAGCAAGGCGAAATTCGTGGAATTCACAACGCTCATGGACATGAGGCAGATGCCCGGTCAGCAACGAAAGGTGCTGGATTGGCCTTACGTGGAAGGCTTGCGTATGGACGAGGCGATGAACCCGCTGACGCTGCTCTGCTTCGGCATGTATGGAGAAGAACTTCCGAACCAGGACGGAGCGCCGATTCGGATTGTCGTGCCATGGAAGTATGGATTCAAGAGCGCGAAGGCGATCGTGCGGATTCGGTTTACCGAGAAGCAGCCGATCAACAGCTGGAATGAGTCGGCCCCGCAGGAATACGGTTTTTACGCGAATGTGAATCCGAATGTGGATCACCCGCGATGGAGTCAGGCCAAGGAGCGGCGGCTTGGCGAATTTTTAAAGCGTCCGACACTGATGTTTAACGGATACGCCGATCAGGTGGCCAGCATGTATAGCGGGATGGATCTGAGGAAAGAGTTTTAGGAAATTCAATCTCTCGCGAGTTGTCGTGCGTTTCAGCTCTTGTCATTCCGAAGCGACCTTTTTTCGGGCGCGAGGAATCTGCTGTTGCGCCGCCAGCGGAAAGCAGATTCCTCGCTCCGCTCCGGAATGACAACGGCTTGTTTCAAGGATCAGCAACATTCATGAGTCGCTATTTCAAACCCGCCGTCTTCGTCGCTAGCCTGATTCCTGCGGGTCGGCTAGTGTGGCTTGGGTTTCACTCGGAGCTCGGCGCGAACCCGATCGAGTTCATCACGCACTCCACGGGTGATTGGACTCTTATCTTCCTGCTCGTGACATTGTCGATCACCCCACTCCGCAAGCTCTCGCGGCAGTACTGGCTAATCAGCTATCGGCGGATGCTTGGGCTGTTTGCGTTCTTTTATGGCTGCCTGCATTTGATGACGTATGTGTGGCTCGACAAGTTTTTCGATGTGCACGAGATG
>Ga0335073_10006136_pt1 | contig 16879 bp, 14 predicted proteins | sample Lox_Sample_22_FD_207093 | JGI IMG/M metagenome (GOLD analysis project Ga0335073, IMG submission 207093) | Soil microbial communities from Loxahatchee National Wildlife Refuge, Florida, United States - Lox_Sample_2.2 | ecosystem: Environmental > Terrestrial > Soil > Wetlands | place: USA... | reverse complement strand
AAGCGGGGCAACGTTGCCGGCTTCGTCGAGGCACAGCAGAAGAGGCTTTTCGAGCCGCCCGCCGGCGACGGTGGCGCGCTCGTACGCCCGGTCGACGACCTCGCCGAGCAACGCCAGGAAGATCGGGCGGAGCAGCTTCGACGCCTTGGCGTCCCCGATCAGGTAGAGCGTCGCGGGCCCGTCGAGCAGCCGGTCGGCGGTAATCTCGCATGACTCCGCCGAGCGGGCGACCCGGCCGAACCGGTACGCCCGCAGCAGCGTCTGCGCCGTGGCTTCGATCGACGTGCGTGTCCGGTCGGCCTGCGCCTCGAACGCTCGCACGGCGTCGTACGCGGGGTGACCGCCCTCGCCGGCGCACAGCAGCGCCTGGTCGAGCTCGCGCATCCCCTGTCCGTAGATCCAGCGCACGACGGTGTCCATTCCGGCTCCGCTGACGGCCGCCGCGTACAGCAGCGGCGCGAGCCGTTGCTCGGCCGCCACGGCCCAGAAGTCGCCGCCCTCGACGCTCTTGCGGTCGAGTTCGCCGGCCGACGCGAGGCGCCATGCGACCTCGAGCGCGCCGTCCCAGGTGTGCGCGGCGTGCAGCGGGGACCACGTATGCGACTGAGCGCCGGACAGCTCGAACGGGTCGTACACGAGCACCTCGCCGAGCTGTTTGCGACGCGCGATCGTGGCGGCGAGCAGGTCGGTCTTGATCGAGCTCGCGACCGCGGATCCGTCCCACTCGAGCAGCGCCGGGATCGCGATGCCCGCCGATTTGCCCGATTGCGGGGGACCGAAGGCCACCAGCGCGTGGCGGTGCTCGGCGGACAGCAGCCTGCCGCCGTGGCGCCCGAGCACCAGCCGCCCGGTGCGGCGAGTTCGTCCGACGCTGCGTAGTGGATGGAGCTCAGGCGACCTCGCCCACCGCGCGCCACCCCCGCCGCCGGCGCGCGCGGCGACCCTTCCGGCGGCCAGGGCGAGTCCGCCTCCGGCGCCGGCGAGCATCGCGAGCGCGGCGTAGAAGCCGCCGGCGCCGGGGAGGAGCGGTCTCGCCACCGGGGGCCAGGCGGTGGCAGGATGCGTCAGGCGCGAGGGCAACCGGACCAGCACCCCGAGGAGCTGACCGACCCCGATGGCGGGCCACCCCGAGCCGAACAAGGCGCCGGCGACGCCACCCCAGAGCCACAGTGTTCCGACGACAGCGACGACGCCACCGATCGCGGCCAGCATCGCGGCGTCGGAGACCCCGTGGGAGCCGTGCGAGCTCATCCCCGCCCCAGCCTTGCCTCGCTCACCCTCATGCCCGTGTCGGTGTTGGTGAACGTCGCCTCGAGTCTCGACCGGTAGTGCTGGACGACGAACGACCGGTTGCCGACGCGCCACAGCGCCTGCCCCGCCGACAACGTCGAGATCAGCCGGGACTCGGTCTCGGAGAGCCCGAGCAGCGATCGCGTCAGCGGGACCTGGCTCTCGTCCTGGTGATAGACGATCCTCGTCGAAGCATCCGCGACGAGGCCCTCGGCGATCCGCGCCGCGCGCGACCCGGCATCGCCCGCCGCCTTCAGATCCGCAAGCTTGTGGAGCACGACGAGGTTCATCACGCCGAACTGCCGGGCGAGCTTGAAGTTCGATTGAAACCACTCGCCGAGGCCCGTGTGCTGGATGATCTTCCACGACTCATCGGCCACGTTGATCAGCCGCTCGCGCCCGGGGCGCTCGGCCATCCGGGCCAGCAGCGCGCTCATCCACGCCGTCGCGCAGGCCATCAGGATTCCGACCGCCGGCGAGTCGCGGACCGCGTGGAGGTCGAGCACGAGCAGCCGGGCATCGAGGTCGAGGCCCGGGGAGGTCGGTCCGTCGAACATCCCTTTCAGAGGTCCCTCGCACAGGTCCTGGATCGCGAGGGCCGCGCGGCGGGCGTCGAGCGCGAGCCGCTCGCGCGTGGTGCGTAGCCGCTCCGCCATCTCCGCCATCGGGTCGAACAGGACCTTCGCGATCTGCGGCAGTGTCGGTTCGGCGGCGGCGCTGGCCCTGACCGCGTGCAGCGACTCGCGGAGTGCGGCGGCCTCGATCTGGGTGAGGGGTCCGCCGATTGCGGTCATCGTCACGGCCCTGAGCAGTTCGAGTTGGGCATGCTCCTCGGGACGCGAGGCGAGCGGGTTCAACCGGACGGCGCCGCCCGGCTCGAGCGATACCGGCCGTACCCCGACGGCGTCGCATAGCGGCCCGTACTCGCGTTTGACGTCGAGCACGAACGCCCGGCGGCCGAACAGCAGCATCCGCCACAGGAGCGTCTTCACAAGCGCGCTCTTGCCCTGTCCGAGCTTGCCGAGCACAATCGCGTTCGGGTCGTCGAGCGTCCCCTCGCCGTACAGGACCCACGGGTCGAAACAGAACGCTCCTCCGCTCGAGTCGCGGCCGACGAACACGCCGCGCCCGCCCAGGCCGCCTGTCGCGACGAACGGGTAGATCGCCTGCGCGTGCCGGGTCGTGCACCGGTGGCCGGGTCGGTCGGCTGTCACCGGAGCCCCCGACACAACGGGAGCGTGAACGCAAACGCCTCGGCCTGCTGGCCGTACATCCGGTGAAGCTCGAGCCGGGCCCGCGCCGCCTGCTCGTGGACCTCGGAGCAGGCGCGGCGGAGATCGTCGCGGTCGCGCCCCGATACCGTGACGAACCCGGCCAGGCGGACCTCCGCGTGGCCGGCGGCGAGCTCGGCTTCCCGGCGCATGGTTGCCTCCTCCGCCTGGCGGTGGCGGGCGGTCTCGGCCTGTCCGAAGCGGTGGCGGAGCTCGCGGTCGGCGTGGTCCCGGGTGACCGCTGCCTCCACCTCGCGGGTCGAGCGCTCCGGGGCGATCGGCTCGAACGTCACCGCGACGGTCCTGACGACATGAGAGTGACCGAGTAGCGCGTCCATGAACATCGGAGAGACGTCGACCCGAGGCCACGCGCCGATCCAGAACGTGGCGTGGACCGCGCCGTCGCTGGCGTAGTGCTCCCAGTGCTCGTGCGCGCCGAGCGGCCAGGCGTTGGCCTCGGCGAGGCCGTCGCGGCCGGGCTCGGCCGCCTCGACCGAGGCCAGCTCGGCGCGCGCGTACGGGTCGAACGCGGTCCGCAGCGCGCGCGCAAGCTGCCCGGGGCCGAGCGCCCCGAGCACGTTGACCCCGGCCGCCTCGAGGCCCTGCGCGAGACGCTCGGTCTGCTCGAGCAGCGCGTTCACCGCTCCGGCGTGGCCGCGATCGGCAACGCGCCGGGCATCGATCTGGACCGCGATCAGGACCTCGTGCTCCTGCGTCGCCTTGGTCGTCGCCCCGATCAGCTCCAGGTACGACTCGATGATCGGCGTGCCCCGGAGCGGGATCGCGGGATCGCGTTCGTCGTGGAGCCAGCGCGCCAGCTCGTCGCCCTGGGCGGGCGCCGTGCGCTCGATCCACTGAAGCCTCCGGACCGCGCCACCGGCCGCGCCGGCGAGGATCAGGCCCCAGCGCGCGACGCGCCGCTCCTGCGCCTCGGGGTCGAGTAGCGAGAACGCGACCACGCGACACGCCAGCACCGCGGTCAGGCGCCGGCCGCGGTGCTCGCAGACGACGCCGACGGCGTGGTCGCGGTACGGAGCCTCGACGATGCGCACGCCCCCGAGCGCGGCCGGAACATCGGGCGCCGGATGTCTGAGCAGCCGGCGGAGCGGGCCCAGCCGCTCGGCTGCGGTCATGCCGCCCGTCGGCGCACCCGACCGGAACCGGAGCCGTCCGCGTAGGAACCGCATCCCGAACGACAGCGCCACCGGAATCCATTCGTCGGCCGTCCGCCGCCCCACCGGAGCGAACGCGACGAGGAGCGCGGCGGCGAACAGCAGCGTTCCCAGGAACGCGCCGGCCGCGGTCGGCGCACGGTCGAGCACGACGATTGCCGCGAGCGCGCCGGTCGCGACCGCCGCTGCCTGGCCGGCACGGAGCTGGCCGAAGATGCCCCGGCGCTCGAGCGGCCCGAACCGGTAGGTAAGGCGCTCCTCGGTCACCCGTCCCCAAACGGCCGGACCGGCGTCGCGAACAGGTTCTCCGCGCCGAGCTCGAGGACCGGCTCGTCATCCCAGCCCCGAGGTTCGTCGGGGGCCGGGTCGCCGGCCGGTCTGCCACCGTCGCCGTCGTCGTGCGGCGCGGGACCGTCGTCACCGTCGTCGCGGGGCTCGCGAGAACCGCCACCCGGACCGGGACCGAGCTGCGGTGCCGCGGCCGTATCCTTCGCGCTGGTTGACGCTCCGTCGCCCGCGTCTCGCCGCATTGCCGCCGTCACGATGTCGCCCCACTCGTGGGCCTTCGCCCACGCGTCTCCGCCGGCCTGATTGGCACGCCCGAGCTCGGCGCGAAGCGTTCCCGCGGCGCCGCTCGCGAGCTCCGCCAGCGGGATCATCCTGATCAGCGCCCACGGCGAGAACGCCGCGAGCATGATCAACACCGCGCCGGCCATCACCGCCGTGACGCTCCCGTGGTCGGCGCCGGAGCTGATCGCGGCGCCGCCGAGCGACAGGACGGCGACGATCGCGAACTTCGACAGGATCAGCGCGATCAGCAGCTCGACCGCCCGCACCGCCCAGATCCTCCGCGCCGGCCACACCATCGCGGCGAACGCCAGCGGGAGCATCAGCACGATCACGTACACGGCCGCCTCCCGCATCAACAGCTCGATCCACAGCGCGAACGCCGCTCCGACCATGAACAGGCCGACGAGAAAGGCCAGGAACGGAGACGAGGTGAGCGCGGTCAGACCGCCGATCAGCGCCTCTACCTTGTCCAAAAAGTGGGCGCTGGCGTCGCCGGCGGCCGAGGAGATGAACGCGCACAGCTCATCGGTGGCGGCGAGCAGGAGCATCGTCACCGGCGCCGCGATTGCGATCGCGAGCATCGCCAGAGGCAGATAGCCGAACGCCGCCCGGGCGAGTAGCCCGAGGTCCGAGCGGATCAGCGCCTGAACCGCGGCCGCGAACAGGAACGGCAGCGTCAGCACGGCGGCGATAGCCGTCATCCGCCAGTAGGTCCCCGAGAACCACGTCGTGCGGAGTTGCGGCGCGGTGGTCGTGCCGAGCGCCGCCGCGGTCTCGTTCAGGACGTCTCCGGCTCCTCCGAGCACGAAGGTCCCGATCGCCGCCAGGCCGAGGGCCGTGCTCGCGGTCGACGCGACGGTCTGTGCGGCGCCGCTCACCACCGTGTTGACGGCCTGCTCCGGGTGAGCCGTGGCGAGCTGCTTGCCCGCCTTGAGGAGCTGACTGCCGGCTTTGGTGCCGAGCCCGGCGCACGCGCTCTCGGCGGCCGAGCTCACCACGCCGGCGGCGCCGCACACCGGATTGTCCAAGCTGATTGCCGACGCCGGCGCGGGCGCAAGTGCCAACCCGCACACGATCGATACAAGGCCGGCCAGGGCGACCGTCGCGCGCCTCATTTCGCCGTCGACCCCAGGTGCTGGAAGAAGTTGACAAGACCGGGGCCGGATCCGATCACAAGCGCCGCAGCCGCCGAGATCACCGCGGCCATGCGCCCGCGGGCCGCGTAGTGCGGGTTGTGCGCGTGCGACGCGACCGCCCACAGCGCCGCGCCGACGAACGCGCCGATCAGCGCGATCGCGAGCGCCCACGCCTCCACGCCGTTCACGAGCTGCTGGAGGACGTTGCTTCCCGGGAGGCCCGTCAGGTCTGGCTTGGCTGTGACGTCGGCCAGTGAAACCAGCATCGTCTAACCCCTTTCAGTCTGATTGAGACAAATAAAGCTATTTGAACCTAGCAATATCAATTAAGTCTTGCTAGGTTTGATTAGCATCAATTTAGTCTCAATTGGACTGAATATGGCCATCATCGAAGCAACGCGGTCCGTGGATGTGGGAGACATCGGAGAGCTGTACGGGGCGCTCGCCAGGCGGCTCGAGCAGATCGTGCGTCTCGACGTCCGCGCATCGGACGCGGTGATCGAGGACGCGTGCCAGGTCGCCTGGTGCCGGCTGCTACGCCACGGCGAGCGAGTTCGGCGAGAGACCGTGATGGCGTGGCTGGCGCGGACGGCCGTTCACGAGGCGTTCAGGTCGCTGCGCCGAAGCCGGCGGGAGGAGTCGCTGGAGACCGCCGAGCTCGTGTCCACCCAGGCGCAGCCCGAGGAGCTCGTGTCGCAGCGCGAGCGCCTCGGCGAGGTGGCGGCGCTGCCGGCGCGCCAGCAGCGCCTGGTCTGGCTGCACGTTTTCGGGCTGACCTACGCCGAGATCTCCGTGCATCAGCACTGCACGGAGCGCACCGTTGAGCGCCAGCTACTGCGAGCCCGGACCGCGCTCCGCGAGCAGCGGCGATAGCGGCCGGGTCGCCGGAATGTCCTCTAGCGAGCCCGGCCCCGCTTGCGCCGGCGCTTTTCGGCCGCGCTCAGCTTGCGTGGCTTCGGGCGAGGCTTCGAACCGGCTCGCCGGCCCTCGGCGTCGATCGGGGCCGTGAGGCGATGCCCCTTCGGGGCGTGCTTGCGCGCGTCCCGCCAGATGAAGAACGCGATCCCGCCGAGAACGACGACCGCCCCGATCGCGATGAACACCGCCGAGCTCCCGGAGAACGCGCTGCCGCTGCCGGCCGTGGCGCTCGTGCTGACCGTGGGCGCGGCGGTGGTGGTCGTCGGAATCGATACCGACGGCTGCGGGAAGCCGGGAGACAGCGGGTTCGACGTCGGGGACTGCGCGACGGCCACCGCGGGCAGCGCGAGCCACGCTCCGACGAGGACCAACACCACACCCCGAACCGCCGGCCTCACGCTGCTCCCCTCGCTACGCGAGCGGCTTCTCCATCGCCGGCGTCTCGGGCGCGCGGACGTATGGTTGCTCGTCCGCGACGTCTTCCTCGTGATAGACGCTCTCGGCATTGACCGCCCAGATGTCGTGATGGGAGCCGGTGAGGATGTTGTCGACCGCGCGCATCGCGGTCAACATCGAGTGGTCGGAATTGTTGTAGCGGTGAAGCCCGTTGCGCCCGACCTGGATCAGGTTCGGGATCCGGTCGAGCCAGCCGCGGATCGCGCTCACGCGCTCGGCGTACTCGGCGTCGTACATCGGGTACGCCTTGTGGACGCGCACGACGAAGCCCATCTTGACCTTGTCGGCCCGGGCCAGGCCGAGCTGCTGGATCTCGCGCGTGGCCATCGACACGAGGTCCTCGTCGGTTGTGGTCCAGAGCGCGTCACCCTCGAAGCAGAAGTACTCCATGCCGATCGACGCGTCGGTGTCATTGGGGACCATGAACGGGCTCCACGCGCGGAAGTTCTGGATCCGCCCGACCTTCACCGAGGGGTCGTGGATGTAGATCCAGTTGTCCGGGAACAGCTCCTCGTCCTCGATCACCAGCAGCACGGTGAGAAAATCGCGGTAGCGCAGCCCGCGGGCCGCGTCGCGCACCTCGACGGGGGCCTCGGGCTCCGCGATGCCCACGGTCGTTCGAAGCGGCAGAGACGAAATGACATGCGAAGGGGTGATCGTCTCCCCGCCGGCGACCAGCTCGACGACACGTCCGTTCTCGATCCGCAGGCGCGTGACCGGCGCGTTCAGGCGGACCTCGCCGCCGTGCTCGCGGATCTCGTCGCGCATCTTCTCCCACATCTGCCCGGGGCCGTAGCGGGGATAGTTGAACTCCGAGATGAGCGACTTGATCTGGTTGCCCTTGTTGCCGAAGAAAGCGTTCTTGGCGGCCGCGAAGAACGACAGCCCCTTGATTCGCTGCGCGGCCCACTCGGAGCGGATCTCGGACGTCGAGACTCCCCACACCTTCTCGGTGTAGGACTTGAAGAACTGGTTGAAGAGCCAGCGGCCAAACCGGTTGGTGACCCACTCCTCGAACGTGTCCTCCCGTCCCTTGGGCTTGACCGCTGCTCGCAGGTAGGAGATCAACGCCTTGGTCAGGTCGACCGGCCCGAGCTTCTTGATCACGTCCATGCCCTGCAGGGGGTACTCGAGGAACTTGTGGTTCCAGTAGATCCGGGACTGGCGCGGCCGCTTGAGAAACTCGTCGGCGAGGATCTCGTGCCAGAGATCATCGACCTCCTTCGCCTTGGTGAAGAAGCGGTGCCCGCCAAGGTCGAAGCGGTAACCCTCCCGCACGTCGGTGCGGGCGATGCCGCCAACCTGGTCGGTTGACTCGAGCACGATCACCGGCTTGCCCCGCTTGGCCAGCAGATACCCGGCGGTGAGACCGGCCGGCCCTCCTCCCAGCGCCACGACGGGGCGCTCAGGCGTGATGTCCGCACCTGGAGCGGGCGAGGTCGCGGAGTTGGGGGTCGAATCGGTCAATGAACCTTCTCGTAGAGCACGGCGCTGTAGGCCAGGATGCTGGCGCCGCGGTAGTTGTGTGGCGCCGTGGCTATCGGTTTGAGCACTCCGCTGTTGACGTCGTCCTGGAGGATCTGGCCCAGTTGCGCGGCACGACGCCGGGCCAGCTGCGTCCAGGACGACTTCCAGTTGGTCGCGCCCTCGGTCAGCGGTCGCACGTACAGCAACTGCTGGCCGGGCCTGAGGCTAGCAACCAGCGGATCCAGCGTCGCCGCCGGCTGGGCGTTCTGGAACTTCGTCAGCGCATCCACCCAGTCCATGTAGCTCGGGTCGTTCACCCGTCCGATCGAGGTCGCGTACTGGAGTCCCGAGGGGAGGTAGTACCAGGCGAGCGGCGTCGAGTCGGGTTGCGCGTTCACCACCAGATCGCCGCGATGGAGCAGGGGCGTCATCTCGCCGCCGATGTCGCGCATGTCGCTCTTGAACTGCGGCGAGTACGACGAGAGGTGGGCGACGAACACGACCGTGAGCGCGACCGCCACCAACCCGACGACCCCTGAGCGCGCGGCGCCCCAGGCCGCCAGCAGCAGGATCCCCGGGAGCAGCGGCGCCATGTACCGGGCGACGAACGCCGGCGTGATCTGCGAGGCCAGCCAGGCGACGATCAGCGTCCCGGCGATCAGCGTGATCAGCGACCACATCACGGTCCCGTCACGACTGCGCCGGTAGCGCTTGGTGAACAGCGGGGCGAGCCCGATGACGATCGCGACGAGCAGACATACCGTGATGCGGTCGCTCCCGAGCAGGTCACGCGACAGCAGCACCGGCACGCCGAAGCGGATCGTCGGCGCCCACGGCGCGCCCGTGTGGGTGGCCTGGTAGATGAAGTTCGGCAGCCACGGCAGGAACAGGATTCCGGCGCCCACGTACGCCATCACGGCGTCCTTGACGATCCCGCGGCGGTCGTCGCTCGCCCGCCAGATCGGGATCAGCGCGAGCACGGTTCCGACGCCGAAGAAGATGCCCCAGCCGTGCGTGTACAGCATCAGCGCCTGGCAGACCGCGAACAGGATCAGATAGGCCCGTCGTCGGTACACGAACCCGTGGATGAACGCCGCCGTCTGGAGGATCCCGAGCAACGCCATCAACTCGTACATACGGGTCTCGGTGGCGTAGGCGGTCAGGAACGTGCTGAACGAGAACAGGACCGCCGCGTACAGGCCGGCGCGGCGGCCGAACAGACTCCAGGCCGCCCACGTCCCGGCCGGAATGCACAGCAGCCCGAACACAACCGACAGCGAGTGCGTCGCCGTCTCGCTCGCACCGAACACGCTCATCCAGACGTGCAGCAGCATGTAGAACAGCGGCGGCGAGCCGTCGTGACGGAGAATCCCCGGAATCGCGCTCAGCGAGTGCGACGCGATCCCTGTCGTGATCGCCTCGTCCTCCCAGAATTGGCCGGTTATGTAGTGGGTCCGGAGGTACGCCGAGATCGCGGTGAGGACGATCAGGATCCCGGCAGTGCTGGCCCAGATCGGCACGCGCTGGAGCACCTTCGGCTCGCGCACGTCGAGGACGCGAGGGATGCCACGCGGAGGAGCGCTGACGGCCATTGGCTAGCTTGCCGCCTTAGCCGCGCACGTCGAGAACACCCGGAACGTCCGTACGTGGGCGATCAGCTTGTACTTGGCGCCCGCGCGCTCCCAGGCGAGGATCTGCGCCGGCGTCGGCAGCAGCGTCGACTTCGACTGCGCGCGGGTCTGGAGGATCACGTTCGGCCACGGCGGCCCGGCTAGCTGGCTCGGCTCCGCTTCGACACGCAGTGTGCGCACACCGAGCGTCCAAGCGACCATCGGGACCTGGAAGCCCTCGGTCATGACTGCACCGCAGTTGAGGAGCGCCTGCTTGCCACCGGCTTTCTCCACGGCCGCGGTCAGGTCCTCGCGCAGACGGGCCTGGTACACGAGCGCGTGGTGGGTGCGCGGCACACTGATGATGCTGCCGCTCGCGCCGATCCACCGGGGCACGAACAGGATCGCGGCGATCACGACCGCGGCCGCCGTCCCGAGTGCAACCCCGGGGCGGGCCAGCACGCGCACCCCCGCACGGAGGCCGCCCACCCGGTGCAGGAGCCCGGCGAATGCGCCCGTGAACCACCCCCAGGCAACGCCGCTGACGATCGCCACCGGAGCCGTGCCCAGGACCAGGTAGCGGTTGTTGCCGGAGAAACCCGCCTGGGTCTCGATCGCGACTCCGAGCCACCAGACGAAGCCGAACAGGCCCAGACCGAGGAGCCACGCGCGGGCCCGTACGGCTCGGTCGACCGGACCCGAATGGCGCCACCAGCCGGCGCGCATGCGCCACAGCCCGAACGCCGCGACGATCATCGCGATGATGCCGGGGAGCTTGACCCGGTTCATCACGGTCGGCCACGCCTCCTTTTTGAACACGGTGCACACCGGGCACTTAGCGAATGCGGCACTGTTGGCGCGCGGGTGCTGCGCTCGGGTGACGCCGCGTAGTAGATGGCCCGAGCCCCACAGCTCGGGCAGGAACCAGAGCACGGGGATCAGCGCGAACAGGCCCACGACCAGCTTCCGCGCGCCCGGGTCCTTCCAGAACAGGAACAGCCCGTACGGTCCCCAGAAGAACCACAGCTCCGGTCTATCGAGCGCGGCGAAGAAACCCACCACGAACGCGCGCTGGCGGGCGCCGTCCATGTAGCTGTCGACCGCGATCAGCGCGAGCGCGGTGGCGAAGCCCTCCGAGTAGCCGAGCGCGTTGTCGGAGATGAACCCACCCGAGTTGACAAGGCTTGCTGCCGCGATCAGCCCGGCCAGCAGCGGCGGGATCACGGCCACGACGCGCGATGCTCCGTCGAGCTCCGTGATGCCGGCGAGGAGATCGCGCGTGAGTCGCCACGCGACCTTGAACACCATCGCCACCCCGACCAACGCCCCGGCGCGCGCGACGACCAGCCACAGATCGGGCTGCGCCTTGCCGAACAACGCGAACACGGTCGTGAGCAGCACCGGCAGCGGTTTCCATGACGGGCCGCCGGTGGTATGCAGGTCGAAGTGGATGATCTCGCGGCCCCACACGAGCCAGGCCCACGGGTCGTAGCTCGGGGTCGACGGGATCAGCAGCGACAGCGCGGCCATCACCAGCGCGCCTCCCCCGAGGCCCAGGTACAGACGCCATCCGGTCATCCGCCCGGCAAGCGCGCGGATCCGCGCCGTGACGTCAGTCGACGGCGCCGGCGCAGTCAGCTCTGCAGTGGGAACGGACAAGGAAACCGGAAGGATCTGGTTGGTGCCGCGCTCGCCTGTTCACGCACGGCAGCGGCAGATGCGTACACGAGCCTGCGCACCGGGCGCGGGCATCGCGGGGCCATTCTAGGGGAGGCCCACCCACCCGGCTATCCCTGCACACCCTGGTCGAGGCAGTCCTCGATGCTGTCCAGCTCTCCAGGGGACCCCTGGTTCGGATACAGCAACGCCGGGCCGATCGCCTCGGCTCCTTGGGAGTTGCCGTCGATCTGAGCCGCCTGCGCGGCGCCGGCCGTCGGCGTGAACATGACGGTCGGGCCGCTCGGTGCGGAGTCCACCTGCAGCTTGATCGGGCTGACGACGTGAACGTCGAGATGGGCATCGCGCATGCACGCGAGATGGTTGTGAATCTTGGTCAGGGGGCTGTCGACCTGCCCGCGGCTGACGAGCCTCGGCGAGCTGCGAGGGATCTTCGGCTGGACGTTGACCGCCCCGCAGCCGGCGGCCGCGAACGCGGCGAGCGCGATCGGCACCGCAAGCCGGCGCGCGGTTAGAAGCTTCTCAGAGGGCATGCGCTCGACAAAGGTAGAGGATCATTCAGGCCGTGCTCATATACGGAGCCCTCGGCGGACCGCTGCCCAAGTTAGGGGTGCTAGCGGCGGCGGTGCTCGCGGCCGTCGTGATGCTGCATCGCGATATGCGCGTTCAGGCGCTGGCGATGCTCGGCGCGCTCGTGCTGGCACCGGTCCTGTTGCTCGCCGACATCTGGCATTCGCCGCAGCTTGGAATCGTCCATCGTCATCCGCTGGTGGCGGTAGCCGGCGCGCTGATCGCGATCGTCGCCGTGGCGGCGGGGGCGTGGGTGGTGTCGAAGCGGCCGGCGATCCTGGCCGGCGCCGTCATCGTCGCGCTCCCGTTCCGGATCCCGATCTCCGCGGGAGGCGTCACCTCGAATTTGCTCGTCCCGCTGTACTTCGTCGTGGCCGCGGGGTCGCTGTCGTTCATCGTCGACGCGCTCCGGGGCAGGGCGTCGCCGCGACCGAACCCACCCGGGGACGGCAGCCCCGCGCTCTGGCTCGAGCGGCTGCTCGCGGGCTACATCGTCCTGTACGCGCTCCAGGCGACGTACTCGCCGAAGTTCACCACCGCGCTCCAGCAGATGGTGTTCTTCTACGTCCCGTTTGCGCTCGCCTACTTCCTGCTGCGCCGGCTCGACTGGACGCCCCGGCTGATCCGGACCTGCGTGGTCCTGCTCGCCGGGCTCGCGGTGCTGTTCGCGTTGGTCGGATTCGTCGAGTACGACACGAAGACGATCTTCCTGAACCCCAAGCTGGTCGCGTCGAACGCGGTGCACACGTACTTCACGGTCAACTCGGTGTTCCTCGACCCGAACATCTTCGGCCGGTTCCTGGCGCTCGTGATGATCCTGGTTGCTGCGGTGCTGCTGTACGCGCGCAGGCAGCGCACCCAGGTGGCGTCGATCGCGGTGCTCGCGATCCTGTGGGGCGCGCTCGTGCTGACCGTGTCGCGCTCGAGCATTGGCGCGCTGCTCGTCGGGCTCGGCGCGCTCGGGGCGATCCGGTGGAACGTCGGGCGGGCGGTGTTCGCCGCCGCCGGCGTGGTTGCGCTCGCCGTCGCGGCGATCGCGCTCTCGCCCACCACGTTCGGCTTGAACCAGGGCCTCAACGGAGCGTCGAGCGGCCGTCCGGGCCTCGTGTCCGGAGGCCTCGATCTGTTCGGCGACCGCCCGATCTGGGGATACGGGTCGGGCTCATTCGAGACCGAGTACAGCGCCCACAATCACCACATCGGCCAGACACTGTCGGCCTCGCACACGATCCCGATTACGGTCGCGGCCGAGCAGGGGCTGATCGGGGAGCTCGTCTACGTTGCGCTCGTGCTCGCGGCGCTGGTCACCCTGTTCCGTCGCTGCGGGCGCGAGCCCGCTCGCGTGGCGATCGCGTGCGCCTTCCTCGCGCTGGTGTTCCACACGATGCTCTACGCCGACTTCCTCGAGGATCCGATCACGTGGACGCTGCTCGGGATCGGAGTAGCGCTCGCGCTGCGGCCGCCCGGCGAGTCTGGCGGGCCGGGAAAAGAGCTCGCCGCCGGCGACCGCGAGCTTCAGCAGCAGCTCGCGTAGCTGCGCGCGCTCGCGCCGCCCCGGCGCGGGGCGGCGTCACCCCCGCAGCGCGTACCGCTGAATGTCGTTCTCGAGCGCGGCCTCGGTGTCGTACTGCCCGGTGTGCACGAACACGACCTTGCCGTCGGGGTTGATGAAGATCGTGGTCGGGAACCCCTCGAGCACGGCGAGCGAGGACAGGTCGGTCGACGCCACCGGGTAGCTCGGATAGCTGATCGGATGCTTGGCCAGGAACGAGCGCGCGTCGCTGGCCGAATCGTTCGTGTCCGCGCCGATGAACGCCACCTTGCGCCCGTACTGCGCCGAGGCGGTCGCGAGCAGCGGGAACTCCGACCGGCACGGGGGGCACCACGCGGCCCAGGCGTTGAGCACCACCGGGTAACCGCGCAGCGAGCGCAGCCGATCCGCCAGCGTGCCTCCCGACAAGATGAGCTGGCCGGCCTCGGCGTGAAGCCCCGCCAGCGAGCCGGGCGAGCCCGCCAGCGCGCGCTGCGCCGCGGCGGCCGTTGGTGCGGTGACCTTCGCCAGCGAGCTGGCCGGGACGTTCCGGTTCATCAGGAAGTACAGGTCGTCGAGCGCCTCGCTCGCCGTCCATGGGAGCTGCGGGTGCTCGAGGTTCTGCTTGCCCTCGTCGCTCAGCAGGCTCCGCAGCACCGGCGAGAGCGCGCCCTCGATCTCGGGCATGCCCTCGTCGATGATCCGTTCCTGGCCCGCGGGGTCGATGAAGAACACGGCGTCGGTGTGCTGGACGTCGAACGTCTCTGGCTTGTGCGTGAGCCAGTCGACGTCGGGGGGCTTGCCCTGCGGGACCCGGGCGTAGTAGACGCCGAAGAACTTCCACAACTGGTGGATCGCGGCCTGGCTGCCCGTCAGCATCTGGAAATTCGCGCCCGTGAGCTTCTGATAGGCGCGCAGCCGTGCCGGGTTGTCGCGCCACGGATCGACCGTTGCCTCCGCCACCACGACCTGCTTCGACAGGCCCGCCAGGCGCACATCGTTGGTCAGCTCCATCAGCGTCGCCGTGGTCATCGGGCAGACCTCGTGGCACAGCGTCATCGACGGGGCGAGAATCACCCACTTGCCTCGCCACGCGCTCAGCGAGGCCGGCTTGCCCTGCTCGTCGGTCAGCGTCACCGACGGCACCGGGCGCGGGCGCTGGAGCTGCGTGCCGATCGCCAGCGGGGCGGGCACCTCGGCGATCGCGGGCGAGGGCCGTTTGATGTCGAGCCGCGCCAGCAGCGCCAGCACCACGAGCAGCACCAGCACCAGCAGCGCGCCGACGGCCGAAATCAGTCGGAGACGAGCCAGCGACACGTGTCCACGACGGTAATACCTCCCGCGTAGGCCCATTGTCTACGCGCTGACGGCCGCCCGCCCCAGCGTGACATCCCAGCCCGATCTCGGTAGGATCGAGGGCCGTGACTTGGGGACTCATCTGGTTGATGTTCGCCCTGAAGATCCCCCTCGCCGGACTGATCTACATCGTCTGGTGGGCGATCAAGCAAGAGCCCGACGAGACGTCTTCACGCGACGACGACGGTGGGATCAAGCGCAACCCGGCGCACCCGCGTAAGCCGTTCCCGCGCCACCCGCGCCGCGGGCCCCACGGCGACCCGGCGCCGCCCTCGCCGCCCCGCGTCCGGACCGCCCGCGCACGGACTCGCACGGTCGAGCGCTAAACGACCTGCATAACACGACAATCGCCCCCATCGGCGGGCGACCGCGTCGTCTCATGCATGGCGTGCTCTGGCGGTCAGCGCAACACCTGAGGGTTGGAGTGTCTCACTCTGGTGGGTGTCTGCGTCATAGCGCCCGTCGTCGCGGAGCCGAGCCCGGAGGGCGAGGCGTAGCGGCGATGGGCGCTGTCAGCCGGCCGCGGACCGGTCCCGGTTCGCCGAGCAGCACCGCCATCCTTTCGGCCGGGTTCTCCCAGCCGAGCGTCTTGCGGGGCCGGCCGTTGAGCTCGGCGGCGATTTCGTCCAGCGCGGCCTGATCGTGGACGGCGAGGTCGGTGCCCTTGGGCAGGTACTGGCGCAACAGTCCGTTGGTGTTCTCGTTCGACCCGCGCTGCCAGGGGGAGTGCGGATCGCAGAAGTACACCGGCACGCCGGTCTGCTCGGTAAACCGGGCGTGCGCAGCGAGCTCGCGGCCCTGATCCCAGGTCAACGATTTGAGCAAGTGCGCCGGCAGATGCTGGATGCGGTCGGTGAGGACCCGGATGACGTGATCGGTCGTGCGGTCCTGCAACCGAGCCAGCAGCACGTACCGGGTGTGGCGCTCCACCAAAGTCACGATCGCCGAGTCTCCGCGCGCCCCGAGGATCAAATCGCCCTCCCAATGCCCCGGCACCCGGCGGTCATCAGCCTCCGGCGGCCGATCGGCGATCGGGACCATCCCCGCCAACCGCCCGCGCAACCCCGCCCGTCCCTGGCTCTTGCGCGTCGACCGCCGCGTCCTGAGCAGGCCCGTCAACTCGCGCCGCAGCTCGCCGCGTGACTGCACATACAACGCCCGATAGATCGACTCGTGACTGATCTGCATCCCCGGATCATCCGGATACTCGAGCTTGAGCGTCGCCGCGACCTGCTCCGGCGACCATCGCCGGCGCAACCGCGCCTTCACCTCGGCCCACAACCCCGGACAACGATCCAACTTTCCCGGCTTGGGCCGGCGGGCCTGCTCCTGCGCCCGCGCCTCAGCCCGCACCGCCCGATACCGCCCCCGACCCCCGTTGCGGGCCAGCTCACGCCACACCGTCGACGCAGAGCGCTCCATCGCCCGCGCAATCCCCCTAACCGACTCACCCGCCTCGCACCGCATCTGGATCTGCACCCGCTCCACATACGAGAGCCGAAACCCCGAATGCCCCCCACGCCGCCGCACCAACGCATCCTCATCCCGAATCCGCTGCACCGTCCGAACAGAAATCCCAAACCGCGCCGCGACCTCCCCCACACAAACCCCCTCCCGCAACCGAACGGCCACCCGACGACGCACCACCACACCCACCATCGGCCGCAACCGATTCCCACCTCTGGCCATCACACCCTCCGATCAACACGAAAACACCATCGTGTTGCGATGACCGGATGAAACCGCCCATGCCCCACGTGCTTCACACGTCACGGTCAGCCCTGAACGCGTCGAATGACGCGTGGTGCAGGTCGCGCCAGCCCGCGCGGGTCCCTTGGGCCGCGAATCCCCACAT
>Ga0335073_10006134_pt1 | contig 16883 bp, 15 predicted proteins | sample Lox_Sample_22_FD_207093 | JGI IMG/M metagenome (GOLD analysis project Ga0335073, IMG submission 207093) | Soil microbial communities from Loxahatchee National Wildlife Refuge, Florida, United States - Lox_Sample_2.2 | ecosystem: Environmental > Terrestrial > Soil > Wetlands | place: USA... | reverse complement strand
ATGCTGCGCAAGCTCGGCGTCGTGGGCAAGTTCGTCGAGTTCTACGGCCCCGGCATCGCCGAACTGCCCCTCGCCGACCGCGCCACCATCGGCAACATGGCTCCCGAATACGGCGCCACCTGCGGGCTCTTCCCCGTCGACGCGGAAACCCTGCGCTACCTGCGCCTCACCGGCCGCAGCAAAGAGCAGATCGCGCTCGTCGAGGCGTATTTCAAGGAGCAGGGCCTCTTCCACACTGCCGACGCGCCGGAAGCAGAGTACTCGCAGACGCTCTCGCTCGATCTCGCGCAGGTTGAGCCCAGCGTTGCCGGCCCCAGGCGGCCGCAGGACCGCGTGCTGCTGCGCGAAGCCGGAGCCAGCTTCAAGAAGCAGCTTCCGTCGCTGCTCGGGCCCAACGCGGGCAAGCTCGGCGAGCGCCAGGCCGTGCGCTGGGAAGGCGAGGGGGGACACGCCTCCGCCGGCGGCAACGTGCAGTCCACGCAGGCCGCGCCCGAGCCTGGCGGCAACGGACACATCGCGCACACCGTGAAAGAGCGTTTCGGCGTCGACGTCGATCCCTACCTCGATCACGGCTCCATCGTCATCGCCGCCATTACGAGTTGCACCAACACCTCGAACCCATCCGTGATGGTCGCTGCCGGTTTGCTTGCAAAGAAAGCCGTCGAGAAAGGCCTCAGCGTTCCGCCGTGGGTGAAGACCTCGCTCGCGCCCGGCTCGCGCGTCGTGACCGATTACTACGACAAGTCCGGCCTGACGCAGTGGCTCGACAAATTGCGCTTCAACACTGTCGGCTACGGCTGCACCACCTGCATTGGCAACTCCGGCCCGCTGCCGGAAGACATTGCCAAATCCATCGAGAAACACTCGCTCGTCGCGGTCAGTGTGCTCAGCGGCAATCGCAACTTCGAGGGCCGCATCAACTCCGACGTGCGCGCCAACTACCTCATGTCCCCGCCGCTGGTCGTCGCTTACGCGCTCGCCGGGCGCATCGATCACGACTTCGACAAGGACCCCATCGGCAAGGACAAATCCGGCTCGCCTGTCTTCCTCAAAGACATCTGGCCGACCCAGCAGGAAGTGTCCAGCGTCATCGCCTCGGCAATCAGCTCCGACAGCTTCACGAAGGAGTACGCCACCGTCACCCACGGCGATGCCAACTGGCAAAAGCTCAGCTTCCCCACCGGCGACGTTTACCAGTGGGAAGGCGACTCCACGTACATCCGCAAAGCGCCGTACTTCGACGGCATGCCCGCGCAGCCCGCGCCCGTGAAGGACATCAGCGGAGCACGCGTTCTCGCCGTCCTCGGCGACTCGGTCACGACGGATCACATCTCGCCTGCCGGATCGATCAAGCTCAACGGGCCCGCCGGCAAGTACCTGACCGAGCACGGCGTGAAACCCACGGACTTCAACTCCTACGGCTCACGCCGCGGCAACCACGAAGTGATGGTCCGCGGAACCTTCGCCAACGTGCGCCTGCGCAACAAGCTCGCGCCCGGCACCGAGGGCGGCGTCACGCGACTGCTGCCCGAAGGCGAGGGCATGTCCATCTTCGACGCATCGGTGAAGTACGCCGAACGCGGCACTCCGCTCATCATCCTCGCCGGCAAGGAATACGGCTCCGGCTCGTCACGCGACTGGGCGGCCAAAGGTCCGAGGCTGCTCGGCGTGCGCGCCGTCATCGCCGAGTCCTTCGAGCGCATTCACCGCTCGAATCTCGTCGGCATGGGCATCCTGCCGCTGCAGTTCAAGTCGGGCGAGAACGTCGAGTCCCTCGGTCTCACCGGCGAGGAGACCTTCGACTTTCCCGGCCTCAAGGCCATGCTCGACGCGAAGTTCTCCGGCGGCAAATCCCTGAAGGTTCGCGCCACGGCCGACGGCAAGACGAAGGAGTTCGAAGCCACCGTGCGCATCGACACACCGCAGGAGATCCTCTACTTCGAGCACGGAGGCATCCTGCAGTACGTGCTGCGACAGCTTGGCAAGCAAAAATAGCACCGAGTCCAAAAGGAGAAAGCCACCCATCGCGGGTGGCTTTTCCTTGTCCTTCTCCATTCCACTTTGGGTTCCCCACATCTGCGCGGTGTTCGCAGATGTGGGGCGCCCTTTGCGATTGTCCCTAGATTGCGATCTTGTGCGCCCGCTGCTCCACCATCCGCCTCGCCAACGCCGGAAGCCCAAATGCCAACCCGGTCACCAGCACCGTCGACAACGCATCGTTGCGATAGAACGCCAGCGCCGCGGCATAGCAGGCCGTCAGCCCCGCCATCGTGTGCGGATACATCTCAATCCAGGCCGCGAAATTGCTCACCAGAAAAAAACTCGTCGACGCGATGAGCGGTGCGGCAATCACGCGCGCCGCCGTAACCTGCCGGCTGAGCATCAATCGGCCGAGCACGATCGCGCCGGCATACCAGGCCCACGTGATCAGATAGGCGCTGGTGTGCCAGGGATAGTGGTAAAAGACTGTCGTCAGGTAGAAGTCTGTCGCCATCAGCGCCAGCACCGGCCAGATGGCCTCGCGCAGCGGACGCCGCGCGCCGAAGAACAGCAGGCCGCCGCCCACCGCCGTGAAGTTCAGCCACGGGTGCGGCAACACCCGGCTCAGAACCGCCGCCACAATCAGCCAATAAGCGCCCATCGCACCCTCTGTCCCCCGAAAATTCTGCTGCTTCCATTCTGCGGACCCGGGCAGCCGCGGTCAAGCCGCGATTCCATACCGCCAGCTCCCAGCTTTTACTTCTGCTCTTTCCCTTCCATGAACATCCCTTCAATCTCGTTTTGCGGACCCACATAGACCCATCCGCTCAGCGGCGGGTTTTCCTCGTTGTGCTTCATGGTGATCGCCCCGTGGCTGAAGCGCAGATCCTGGAATTCCACCGTGTGCCAGTCCGGCTTGGGCGCGAAGTCGGCGCCCGGCGCCTGGATGGGCCCACGATCTTCGGTGAGCGGCCAGGTCGACCAGTTCAAATAGACCTTGCCCAGGTACGACTGTTTCGCTGCGGCCACAGCGGGCGTCACGGGTGGTTTGTAGATCACGTCCGTCTGGGGGTCCGTCTCCACGTCGTCGTGGAGGGTTTGCACTGAAGCCGTCTGGTAGTAGTCCTGTGTCTCCATCACCACATGCCAGCGGAAGGGATTGACCATGCTCGCTTCCGCCGCCGCCCGCAGCAGCGGCTCGCGCGTGGCGTCGCCGTTTTTCACTAATTCGAGCGCGTGCGCGTGTTCGGCATTGCGCAGCCCCCACCAGACCACCACGAGCGACAGCGCTGCGACAGCCCAGGCGCGTCCGCGGAACGGCTTCTTCTTCGCCCCAATTTCGCGATCCGCCAGCCCCAGCAGCCAGGGCATCACCAGCGCCCCCAGCAGAGCCAGAAAGATGACCGGATCGAAGATGAAGACAATGCTCCACGCGTACCAGTGCCCGTTAAACGGATAGAAAGGCCGCAGCCCATAGTTGTTCGTGAAATCGAGCAGCAGATGGCTCAGGTGCGCGATGACCGCGCAAAGCCAAATCCAGCCCCAGCGGGGCGGGATGATCGGATCTTTGCGCCGGAACCGATGAAGGAGCCAGACGAACCCCACGACAAGAAGCGCCATAAACGGCGCGGCGATCAGCGTATGCGTGATGCCGCGATGGTGCTGCAATCCGGCGACCGGCCCGCGGAATCCCCAGACGACGTCGATGTCCGGCGCTTCGGCCGCCAGGGTCATGGCCAGCGTCGCATAGGCAGTCTTTCGATTGAAGCCGGAGCGCCCAAGACACGCGCCGGTTAGAAAGTGCGTAACAGGTTCCATGCCGTCTTTCTGGAAATTATCGCAGCCCGCGGCAGCTTGCCCGAAAACAGCAAGCGCCGCCTGTCTCAGGCAGCGCTCCACTGCTTTTCCTGCACGTTAAACGCTACACGCTGCCGTTAGACCAGCTTCGCGTCGAGCGTGATGTTGGTGTTGCCCTTGAACAGGCGCGAAATCGGACAGCCGTTCTTCGCGTTCTGCGCGGCCGTCTCGAAGCTCTGCGCGGTCGCGCCCGGCACCCTCGCCCGCGTGACGAGGTGAATCGCCGTGATGGCAAAACCGTCGTCGGTCTTTTCGAACTTCACCTCCGCCGTCGTCTCCAGCGATTCCGCCGTGAGGTTGGCGTTGCCCAGCTGCGCGCTGAGCGCCATCGTGAAGCAGCCTGCGTGGGCCGAGGCAATCAGCTCTTCGGGATTCGTGCCGACGCCGCTTTCGAATCGAGTACCAAACGAATATTGCGTATCCTTCAGCACGCCGCTCTGGCTGGAAATCGTGCCCTTGCCGTCCTTCAGTCCTCCGCGCCAGACGGCGCTCGCGGTGCGTAGCATAGGTATCTCCTTCTTGTAATCGGTTGTTGTGAGTGAATCCCCGGACGAGTCTTGCCGAGCCTGGTCGCAATTCCTGGCGGATCCCGGTGGGTCTGGCCGAGTTCTGTTCAATGGGATGCTGCCGGGCGCTCCCGGATTCGTCCCTGCCGGCGATCCCATCCCACGGCGGTGAGTGAACAGAGCGCGCCCGCACCATCATATTCGATCCCGTCGTCTCCCTGCGCATTCATACCGCCCCATGCGGGAAATCCGCTTTCCGCGCTTAATCCGGCCCGCGTATGATGGGTTCGATCATCACGTGGGTTTTCGATTAGGTGGGTTTTCGATCTTTATGACGTCCTATTGCATTGGAATCGATCTTGGGGGCACGAACCTTCGCATTGCCGCCGTAACACCCGCCGGCGAGCGCCTGGACCTGATTAATCTTCCTACTCGTCTCTCCGCAGGCCCGCAGGCTGTACTCGACGATATGGCCTCATCGATTCAGCAGATTGTCGAACGCCAGAGCGGCGAACTGCACGGCATCGGCGTCGGCAGCCCAGGCCCATTGGAGTTACCCCTCGGCGTCCTCCATCATCCGCCCAATCTCCCCGGTTTCGACGGCCTCAATCTGCGCTCCGAACTGGAGCGCCGCGTGCATCGTCCGGTGCAGGTGAACTCCGATGCAAACCTCGCCGCCTACGGCGAATTCATGCTGGGCGCGGGCAAATCCTTCGGCGTCGATTCCCTTCTCGCTCTCACTCTTGGTACCGGCGTCGGCTGCGGCATCATTCTCGACCGCAAAATCTGGCAGGGGATGCAGGGCGCAGCCGGCGAATCCGGCCACGGCCCCATCGATCCCAACGGCCCGCAATGCCCCTGCGGCGCGCGCGGCTGCCTCGAGATGTATGCCTCCGCGACGGCCATCGTTCGCCGCGCGCACCAGCTCGGCATTCCGGAGAGCGGCGGCAACGGCTCAGCCGGCCCGCTCACGTCCTCCACCGTGGCGGCGATGGCCCAGGCCGGCGATGCGCGGGCGCTGAAGATCTTCGACGAAGTGGGCTGGGCGCTGGGCCTCTCGCTCGCCAACCTCATCAACGCCCTCGATCTGCCGCTCTACGTACTCTGCGGCGGCGTGGTGGCCGCGTGGCCGCTCTTCGCGCCGCGCATGTTCGCCATCGTGAAGGAAATGAGCTACGTCTACCGCATGTCGATGCCCGCGGATCCCGCGGTTTTCGAAGCCGGCAAAACGCATATTTGCGCTGCTCAGGTGACGGATGCCGGCATTCTCGGCGCAGCCATGCTGCCCCTGGGAGCTGCGGCAACGGAAACCGCCTAGGCCGCCCTTTTCGCTTATGCTCGACCACCACAGGCCGCGTCGCCCAACACCGTGGGCGGAGCTGAAAGGTCGCCATCCGGCGCTGCGGCCTTTCCTCGCGGTCGACTGGCTTTGGCAGTGGCTCGCCTGGCTGCTCGGCAACTGGAGCTTCCTCCAGGTTCTCGAATATCTCGGCAGCTTCTCGGTCCTGATTGCCGTGATCTTCTGGTTCAGCGATGGCCGCCACCGCGTGCAGCAGCGTCATTACGAAGCCTGGCAGGTGATCAACACCGCCGAGGGCAAAGGTGGCAGCGGCGGCCGCATGGACGCCCTCGAGGAGCTGAACGCCGACCACGTGGCTCTCACCGGCGTCGACGTATCGTCAGCCTTCCTGCAGGGAGTCCGCCTCCCGGGCGCCCGCCTCGCGCGCTCCAGCTTCAGCGCCGCTGACCTGCGCAGCAGCGATCTCCACGGCGCCGATCTCACCTGGGCCAGCCTTCACTTCACCAACCTGCGCAACAGCAATCTCCAGTCCGTTGAATTCGAGCACACCGACCTCAGCGATGCCGATCTCTCGGGCAGTAACCTGCAGGGTGCGCGCTTGGACGCCGCGAACCTGACCGACGCCGATCTCCGCCAGGCGGATCTCGGCGGCATCGCCTGGCAGCAGATTGCCGCGGTCCACGGCGCCAACATCGCGGGTATCCGCAATGCACCTGCTGGATTCGCCGCCTGGGCACTGCGCAACGGCGCAATCCAGAACCCGTCTGCTCCATGAATCACGCCAACCTTCTACTAGCCTCCAGAAATTGGCCTGTGCTATAAAACTGCTCACCGTTCGCTCGCCCCTGCTGCTGTGCAGGAAAATCTCGCACAGGAAGCCACCCATGAACCTGCGTCTCGCCGTGCCTGCCGCTCTCGCGGCGCTGTTCTCCTTCGCCGCTCTCGCCTCAGCCCAATCCGGCCCGCCGCCCATGAAAATGGGCTTGTGGCAGCAGGATGTGAACGTTGACATGTCGGGAATGCCCGGCGGGGCCGGGAACTCCCACGCCGTCTCCACGCAGTCCTGCATGACCGAGGACACCTGGAAGCAGTCGTTCCAGAACATGCAGAACCGCCGCGGCCCGATGCCGCAGAACTGCTCCAACGACAACCTGCAGCAGGACGGGCATCACTTCACCTTCGACACGAGCTGCACGATGCAGCAGGGCATGAATATGAAAATCCACGTGGACATGACCCTCGACAGCGAAACCTCCATGCACGGCGAGGCCACATCCACGGTCAGCGGCGGGAGTTTGCCGCAGGCGATGACGATCCATACCACCATCCACTCGAAGTTCATCAGCTCTGACTGTGGCAGCGTGAAACCTGGCTCCTCGAAGCTGAACTAAGCCCCCCGCTGCTTCCTGCGCAGGCGCGCCTCGTTCGGTGCGCCTGTGCCCGCTCCAGGCTACGCTGGAGCATGATCCCGCCGCTCGAAACGCCCCGTCTCAGGCTGCGTCCCCTGGATCTTGCCGACGCCGATCAGGTGCAGCAGATCTTCCCTCAGTGGGAGATCGTCCGTTTTCTGAACGCGGTGGTGCCATGGCCTTATCCGCCCGACGGCGCACTCACGTACCTCCGCGATCGCGCCCTTCCTGCGATGGATCGGGGCGATGAGTGGCACTGGACGCTGCGCCGGAAAGCGCAGCCGGATGCCGTCATCGGCGCGATCGCCCTCATCCGCGGCGAGAATGAGAACCGGGGGTTCTGGATTGCCCCACCGTATCGGGGTCAGGGCCTGATGACCGAGGCGGTTGCCGCGGTGAATGATTACTGGTTCGACGAGCTGGGTTTTAAGACTTTGCGCGCGCCGAAGGCGGTCGCGAATGCCGCTTCGCGCCGCATTTCCGAGAAGACCGGGATGCGAATGGTCGCCCTCGAGGAACGCGACCTCGTCTCAGGACGACTGCCCAGCGAAGTGTGGGAGATCACGGCCGAGGAGTGGGGGGCGATCCGCGCGCGTTTCCGCTCTCAAAGCGCAGCTGCGTCGGGCATTTAGGAAGAGTTCCCCGCCTGACTTCCCAATGGCACCGTCAAAGTGCCGACTCGCTCACCTGCGGCCCGCCTGCTGCCTTCCTATTGCCCGTTGTCGTCCGGCACGGCGAAGTATCCCTTGCGCGCCTGGACCTTCAATTTCGCACTCTGATTCTCGGCTTTGTCATTGCAGAAGACATCGACCTGGCGGAAGCGGCCGTCCATCGTGTGGTTGATCGGGGTGTACTGGAGGTAGTACTGGGTGCGCAGTTCCTCTTCGATCTGGTCAAAGGCATCTTCGAGCTTCTTGCCGTTGTTGCCGACGTTGATGACGCGGCCGCCGGTCGCCTCGGTCAGCTGTCTCATCTGCAGGTCGCCGGTGTAGCCCAGGCCGTATCCGAAATACTGCCCGCGATCGGCAATCAGGATCACGTAAATGATGGCGTTGGCGTTTTCCGCTGCCGCGATGGCCGCCTTCGGCTTCGTATCGCTGCCCTCGTCTTCGCCATCGGTAAGCAGGATCAATGCTTTTCGCCCGGTCTCGGAGCGCAGTTTGTCGTTCGAAACCTCATAAACCGCGTCGTAGAGCACCGTTCCCTTCGCCTGGCCCTGGGTGGGAACCGGACCCTCGCCGATGCCAGGAACGCCCGCCGAGCCGCCGCCTGCCGCTGTATTGATCTGGACTCGATTGATGGCGTGCTGCAGCTGGCGGACATCATTGGTGTAATCCTGCTCCAGATTGACGCCCACGTCGAAGCTGACCACGAAGGCCTCATCCTTCGCCCGCAGAATGCGCTTCAGGAACTCATTGGCCGATTGCTGCTCGAGGGGCAGCACGTACTGCTGGCTGCCGCTGGTATCCACCAGAATGCCGAGGGTCAGCGGCTGGTTCGCCTCAGCGACGAAGTTCGAGATCTTCTGCTGCTGCTTGTCTTCCCACACCGTACAGTCATTTTTGGTCAGGTAAGGAATGAGGGCGTTATGGTTATCGCGAACCGTGAAATACTCGCTCACCAGGTTCGAGGTGACGTGCAGGGTCTCCCGGGGATTCGTGGTATCGACGGAGGAATTGTCGGCCGGAACCGTGCTCACCGGCGGCGCATCCGGTGACGGAACCGACTGTCCCCACGTCAGAGGAACAGAGATGGCCAGAACCAGAACTGCAATGCCGAAAATGGACGGATGGCGCACAACCATGCCCTCTTAGACGGAATCGATTGCCGATGGGTTATGGAAAATCAGCTTCCGGGGAAGCTCTGATAATCTTGAGCATACGCCTCTGCCCGGGTCCCGGTTTGCGGCGCATCTCACTATCATGGATGCGGATCGCGGCGTCCCCAGGAAACTACCCAGGATTGAAGGCGCTATGCGGATCTGGAAGGTACGGATGAGGGGTCAGAAGTCGATGCGCTTCGCTTGGATTGGCGCTTTATGTGTTCTTTTTGCCGGGGCCGCTATTGCGCAGTCGGAACCAGCTGTTCCCAACGCTCCGGCTCCTCAGGCCCAGCAGACTCCGCCACCCAACGCTCCGGCGCCGCAGAGCAACTCGTCCGATTCGCTCAAGAGCCTGACCAGCGGCGTCACGCCCGGTATAGGCGCTGGAGCTGAAGCCGCCCCGGGCCAGGCAACTCCGCCGGCCAATGGGGGCGCCCCCGCAGCGCAGCAGGGCCCGCCGCCGGATTACGTTCCGCCGACGACAGTCCCTCCTCCCGGCCAGGGCGCCAGCGAGATTACCACCATCCATATCCCAGTGAACGCGGTCGAAGTGCCGGTCGTTGTTCGCGATAAACACAACCACCTCGTCTCCGGCCTGCCTGACTGGCGCTTTCGCATCTACGAAGACGGGGTTCTGCAGCATCCCTGGTATTTTTCGACGGATGCCCTTCCGCTTTCCGTCGCCTTCGTCATCGATGCCACTCTGCCTGCGGACGTGATGCAGAAGGTGAATCAGAGCCTTTCGGCCGTAGCCGGGGCGTTAGTGCCGTCTGACTCCGTCGCGGTGATCACGTATTCCGGTACCGGGCCGGATCTGATCACGAATTTCACCGGAGCCGCAGGCAATCGGCTGCCGGCCGCCCTCGTGCAGGCGCAGCGCCCGGGCCAGGAAATGGGCGTACCCTCCATGGGTGACGACCCCATGACTGCGGGTCCCACAGTGAATGGCCAACTGGTTGATCCCACACTGGCTCCGGAACATGGCAATGCTAATGGCTTCGTGAATCTTCCCAAGGAAATTCACCCCCTCAACGACGCGATTCTTTTCGCGGCAGAGCAGCTTTCGAGCCAGCCTCGCGGCCGCCGGCGCATTATCTATGTGGTCAGCGACGGAAAGAATGTCCGCAGCAAAGCGTCTCAAAAAGAGGTGCTCCAGTATCTGCTCCAGAACAACATCGCGGTTTACGGAACCGAAGTTGGCGACGCTTCGCTTTGGGGTATCGGCTACCTCGACCGCGCGAAATTGCCCTTCCTGAAACCGGAGAACGTTCTGCCCCGCTACGCGCTGATGACAGGCGGCGATCTCCAGGCGGAGTTGAGCGAAAACGGGATTCAGAACGCGTTTGTCGCCATCACCGAGTCGGTGCGCGGAGCCTACACCTTCATTTACAACAGCCACCAGCCCACGATCAGCGGCAAGTACCACAATATCGATGTGCGTGTGGAAGGCCTGCCTGGCCTGACCGTGGACGCCAAGCAGGGTTACTACCCTTCCGCTTCCGGCAACGACTAATCCCCAGGGAGAGCCGCTCTGCGGCTCTGTGTTTTCACCCTCATCAACAGCATCTGTTCCGCGCCTGACCACTCCAGGCTGCTATTCTGTCTCTTCCCGTCGATAACGTGCCACCACGACGTTATCCAATCTGGCAGTCGCGCCGCTGGCGCCTCCGCCCGGACGGCAAGTCCTTCCAATGGCTGACGCAAAACTACAAATCATCCCCCTGGGCGGGCTCGGCGAATTTGGCATGAACTGCCTCGCGCTCCGCTACAAAGACGACATCATCGTCATCGACGCCGGCCTCATGTTTCCCGAGTCGGAGCTGCTCGGCGTCGACATCGTCGTCCCCGACATCTCCTACCTGGTCGAGAATCGCGAGAAGGTCCGCGCCATCATCCTGACACACGGCCACGAAGATCACATCGGCGGCCTGCCCTGGATCCTCTCCGAGCTGAACGTGCCCGTCTACGGCACCGAATTCACGCTCGCCTACGTCGAGGGCAAGCTGGAAGAGCATGCCCTGCTCGACGACACCGAGTTGATCGAGATCACCCCCGGCGCGAAGTTCACCCTCGGGCCCTTCGCCATCGAGCCCATCCGCGTCACGCACTCGCTGGTGGATTGCGTCGCGCTCGCCATCGAGACGCCGGTCGGCATCATCGTCCACACCGGCGACTTCAAGATCGACCTCTCGCCGCCGGACGGCAAGGCCTTCGACCTGCACCGCTTCGCCGAATACGGCCAGCGCGGAGTGCTGGCGCTGCTGCAGGACTCGACCAACGTCGATCGCCCCGGCTACACGCCTTCGGAATGGGCGGTGAAGCCGCGCCTCGACGAGATTTTCTCGCGCACGAAGAAGAAGCTCTTCTTCAGCTGCTTCTCTTCGTCGATCTACCGCATTCGCATCGCGCTCGATCTGGCCCGCCATCACGGCCGCAAGGTCGCCATCATCGGCCGCTCCATGATCGAGTCGTCGGAGATCGCTCAGGATCTTGGCTACCTCGACCTGCCCGCCGGACTCCTCATTCATCCCGGCCAGGTCAATGACTATTCGCCCGAGCAGATCATGCTCCTGATCAGCGGCACGCAGGGCGAGCCCATGAGCGCGCTCAGCCGCGCCGCGGTCGACAACCACAAGCACGCGAAGATCCAGGCCGGCGACACCGTCGTCCTCAGCTCGCGCGTCATTCCCGGCAACGAGAAGAGCATCTTCCGCGTCATCGACCACCTCTGCCGCCGCGACGCCGAAGTGATCTACGACGACGGCTCCAACGGCCTCATCCACGTGAGCGGCCACGCCAGCCAGGAAGAGCAGCGGCTGATGATCAATCTGCTGCGGCCAAAGTTCTTCATCCCCGTCCACGGCGACTACCGGCATCTGAAGAAGCACGCCGAAGTCGCGCAGCGCCTGGGTGTCGTCGATCTCGCGCTCACGCTCGAAAACGGCGAAGTCCTCGAGCTGGATCGCGACAACGCCACGAAAAACGGCAAAGTCACCGCGGGCCGCGTCTGCATCGACTCCGGCTCAACGGCCGACGTGGTCGAGGACCTCGTCATCCGCGACCGCCGTCATCTTTCTGAAGACGGCATCGTGCTGCCCATCCTCACCATCAACAAGCTCAGCGGCAAGGTCGAACGCCAGCCTGAGCTGGTGAGCCGGGGCTTCGTCGGCGGCGAGCCCGATCTGATGGAGGGCGCGCGCCAGGTCGTCACCCAGACCCTCGACAACTCCAGCGCCGAAGAAAAGGCCGACTACGGCGTGATCAAGGAAAAGATCCGCATCGACCTCAAGCGCTACATCCAGAAGAACACCAGCCGCCGGCCGCTCATCATGCCGGTAATCCTGGAAATCTGAGTGCTAGCTTCTGGCTTCTGGCTTCTGGCTTCTGGCTGTTCGCTTGCAGCCTTTCGCTTACAGTTTTTCGCTGACAGTCTCTTGCTGACAGCTTTTCGCTGACCGCTCCTCGCTGCCTCTCATGGCAGCGGCTGCACGATCAGCGCACCCGGATCGCTCACAGCATACGGCGAATCCGGCGCCTCGCTGTGCGTGGTCGCGGTCACAGTGAAAACCCACAGCTTTCCTGCGCTTCGGCTGATCGCATACAGGTGATGGCTGTTGTCCCAGAAGATCTGGTCCACCTCGACCGAGGTCAGCAGCCCGGTATACGGCGTCACCGGATTCGCTCCGTTGAAATGAAATACCTGCAGGCCCTTCGCCCCCGAAACCGCGAGGAGCGTTCCCGACGGCGCCATGCTCAGGTCAGACACCGTGCCCACCTGGACCGCCGGCATATTCGCGGAGGTATTGTTCGTCATCAGATTGCCCGAGCCGCCAACGGTGTACGACGCGAGTTGATAGGTTTCCACTTCGCCGTAAGCGGGTTCGAGTGCCATGGCAATGGCCAGATGGTTCGCCGGATCCGCTGCTGTCGAAGCGGGGCACCAGCCTTCGCCCTCGGGCGATGCCGGATACGGCGCTTCGAGATTCAACATTGTCAGCGATCCGTTGCTGCCCCGCTGCACCCCAAAGATTGCCGGATAAAAGTGGTAGCAGCTCGCCCCATAGGCGAACTGGTTGTTTGCGATGAACCGCAGCGGCGCAGCGTATTCCGGGCTTGCTCCGGCGTAGTCCCTGAACGTGAGCGCACCGGTCTTGCTCCCGACCGAAAAAGCCTGCCAGGTCGAGTTCGCGCAGTCATTGCCGTAGATATCCACGTTGTAAAGAGCCTGGCCCGTGTGATCGAGGAAGAGTGACCCCGGGGTGTCGCAATTTTCTCCCTGGATTACGTCGCTTTGCGACGACCAGGTGAGCGCGCCGTTCGCTTCGATCGTGTACGCATCGATATCCACGCCATTGTTATTCGACCCAAACAGGTATTTGCCGTTCACCGCCATGCTGTTTACGTTGGCGGAAAAGGGCGAGCCGGCAATATGCGTCAGCGCTCCATTCGCCGCGGCGGCATAACCCTGAATTTCTGCGGTATTGCTGTTCGGCGCCGTGCTGGCCACGTAAACATACGCCACGTCGGAGTTGTTGGAGCCTTGCGCCGTGGCGACCTGAGTGAATGCCGTTGCCGTGCACAGCATCGCGCTCAGGCAAACGAGTCGCAGATTGCGCGTCATTCGGTTCTCCTGCATCGGCCAACTCATCGAGGCAGGAGAAAACCCGGGGACTGGGTCAGCTAACGACCTGCGCTGGAACTGGCCTGCGCAGGGTTAGATGCACGAGATTGCGCAATCAGGCGAACGCTCGGATGAATTCTCAATGGATCAGCGCGAAGATTGCGCGGCGTAGAACGAGTATTTCGCCAGATAGGGTACACGGACGGTTTTTCCGACATCCGCACTGGTATGGCACGCGGATGCATCGGCGCCGCCACCCTCGGTTTCGGTTCGCCGAATATACACGACGTCAGCCAGTTTGCCTGTCGCGGTACCGGGATTAGCCCGCAGCAGCAGCCACGGTACGGCTCCGGCCTGCGCTGCGGGCCGGCTCGCCACCACGGTGCCCTGCACCCGGCTGCCATCGTTTAGCTTCCACGTCGGCCCCGCAAAGTGTGTGCCGATTGGTTTACCTTCGGCATTCAGCAGCTTCGCTTCCGGACCCTCCAGCACCCATTTCGCACCACCGTCGCTCGCCGTGCAGGCATAGATCTGAACGCCCGACCCGCGCGCTTCCAGCACCATGCGCGCACCGGATGGGACGTCGATTGAACCGCCTGTCTGAGCGCTCGCTGCCACCGTCATGCAGATCGCTGCTATCGCAAGAAGCTGCTTCATGAGCGGCAGCATAGCAGTTGATGGGCGGCGCCGGCATCCCTGTTTCCGTCGAATCGCTCCTCAACCTCGTGTCCGACAACTCACTCTCGCCTCCGTGCTTCCAACCCAGCAGGAGAACTCTGCATGAATGCCTCCGATATTTTGGTGGAACGCCTGATCGCGTGGGGAGTCGACACCATCTTCGGCCTGCCTGGCGACGGGATTAACGGCGTCTTCGAATCGCTGCGGCAGAATCAAGACCGCATCCGGTTCATCCACGTGCGGCATGAGGAAGCCGCGGCCTTTGCCGCCTGCGCCTATGCCAAATTCACCGGCCGCCTGGGCGTTTGCATTGCCACGTCGGGGCCGGGCGGCATCCACCTGCTCAACGGCTTGTACGACGCCAAAATGGATCACGCGCCGGTGCTCGCCATCACCGGCCTGCAGCACTCCGACCTGATCGGCACCTTCACCCAGCAGGACGTCGCCCTCGACAAGCTCTTTATCGATGTCGCCGAATACAACGAGCGGGTGATGAACGGCGCCCACATGGAGGCTGTCGCCGATCTCGCCATCCGCACCGCGCTCGAGAAGCGCGGCGTCGCGCACATCACCATCCCGGTCGACATCCAGGTGCAGTCGGTGAAGAAGGGGCGCTCGGAGCGCAACCCTCCGCATCACACCACGGCGACGCCGGCCTTCTCCGATCGCCTGCCCTCGCGCGTGGATCTGGACCACGCTGCCGACATCCTGAATCGCGGCAAGCGCATTGCGATTCTCGCCGGCCAGGGCGCGCTGCACGCGACGGCCGAACTCGAAAAGGCGGCGGAGATGCTCGGCGCGCCGATCATCAAGTCGCTGCTCGGCAAAGCTGCAGTTCCTGACGACAGCCCGTACACCACCGGCGGCATCGGCCTGCTGGGCACCGAGCCTTCGCAGGACGCGCTCGAAGGCTGCGACACGCTCTTCATCATCGGCAGTTCCTTCCCCTATGTCGAGTTCCTGCCCGAGCCGGGATCGGCGAAGTGCGTGCAGATCGACCTCGATCCGCAGCGCATCTCGTTGCGCTATCCCGCCGACGTCGGCCTGCTCGGCGATACCCGCGCCTGCCTGCGCGCGCTGCTGCCGCTGCTGAAGCCGCACGACAAGGGCTTTCTGAAAAAGGCGCAGAAAGCGAAGAAGGAGTGGGAGAAGCTGCTCGAGAATCGCGCCTCCGACACCGCCAAGCCCATGAAGCCCCAGGTCGTCGGCTGGGAACTCGGCAAGCGACTGCCCGCCAATGCCATCGTAACCTCCGACTCGGGCACCATCACCACATGGTGGGCGCGCTATATCCCCGCCCTGCGCGGCCAGATGCACAGCTGCTCCGGCAATTTGGCCACCATGGCGTGCGGACTACCGTACGCGATCGGCGCAGCGGTCGCGTATCCCGACCGGCCGGTGTTCTGCATTATCGGCGACGGGGGCCTGAGCATGCTGATGGGCGAGCTCATCACGCTCGCCGCCTACAAGCTCAACATCAAGGTCCTCGTGATTCAGAACAACACGCTGGGCCAGATCAAATGGGAGCAGATGATCTTCCTGGGGAATCCCGAGTACGCCTGCGATCTGTATCCGGCTGACTTCGTCACCATCGCCCGCGGAGCCGGCCTGCAGGCCATGGAGATCGCGGAGCCGAAGACATGCGGGCGGCAGCTTGACGAGGCTCTGAGCCAGGCCGGACCTGTGCTGATCCAGGCGGTGGTCGATCAGTTTACCCCGCCCATGCCGGCCAAAGTGAAAGCCGGCCAGGCGGCGAAGCTAGCCGAAGCACTCGCTCGCGGCGAGCCGAATCGCGGCAAGATCGTGCTCACCCAATTGCACGAACGCGTGCGTGAGCTGGTCTGACGCGTGCGTGCGGCCACTCCTCCGGGGGATGCGGCTTCTCGTCCTCCCCCGGCAGCGAGTCGTCCTCGCGCCCGGTCGCGATCGTTCCCTGGTGATAGAGAACCTGCCATCCCTCGCTGGATTTGCGCCAAAGCGTCGCGCGGCGGGTCACGCGCTGCCACTGCCGCAGCGTGTAGGTGAGCAGATAGGTTCGCTCGCCCGCCTCGATCAGGTTGAAGTCGCTGCACTCCCAACCGACCGCGTCCGCATCGTCGAGCGGCGCTTCGGCCAGCGTGGCCAGAATGAATCCGCGGCTGTAGCGGCGCCCTGATGCGCCGACCTCAAAGTAGTCCGGGGCCATGCGGCGCTCGAAGTCCGCGATGGTCGTCCCAAACTCCTGGGTGTGGAAGATCGGCTCCAGCAGCCGCAGTTCCTCGAAGACCGGCAGCAGATTCGCTTCGATGCGCGCGAAAACCGGTTCCTCACTCATGCTGCCGCTCCAGGTTCGAGGATCGTGCCCGCGGGGCACACTCCTCTATTCTGGCCCAACCCGCGCTTCCCGCCATCCGCTCACCGATGCGGGCGCTGCGCCTCACGCAGGCCGTCCCACAGGAAGGCAAGGCCGATGGCGAACGTCGCGGCGCTCACCAGCACCACTCCCCAGCTGCGGGCAATCGGTGACAGCAGCACGGGAGCGGCAAAGCCAAAGGCGGCAACCAGCAGGAAATCCGTGATGATGCGAAGCCGGTGCATGGCCAAGCCCCTTTCTGGCTGCATTTTGCCACCGTTCCAGGCCCCGGGAGCCGCGTTTCCGTATCGTCATAACTCTTCGGTACCCAATTGACACGCCGGTCCCCGCACCCGTACCGTAAGGTCCAGCGCGAAG
>Ga0335073_10006133_pt1 | contig 16885 bp, 20 predicted proteins | sample Lox_Sample_22_FD_207093 | JGI IMG/M metagenome (GOLD analysis project Ga0335073, IMG submission 207093) | Soil microbial communities from Loxahatchee National Wildlife Refuge, Florida, United States - Lox_Sample_2.2 | ecosystem: Environmental > Terrestrial > Soil > Wetlands | place: USA... | reverse complement strand
TGACGATCCTCGAAGCGGCAATCTCGCTCACCACCATTTCGATCGTCGCCGCCCGGGCCGTCAATATTCTCAAGTAGCGGCGCCCTCATCTCAAAGTGTAAACTTCACAAAATTACACCGCGGAACCGTTCTGACGTGTCATCCCGAGCGTAGGCGCTCCACTTGTCATCCCGAGCGAAGGCGCGGAGCGCCGTAGTCGAGGGACCGACGTAACAAAAGAGCCCGGCGAGAAATCGTCGGGCTCTTTTGCTTCGCGCCCGTCGCCGGGACCTTTGGCCTACTTCCGATCTGTCCGTGGGAATGTTTGGACCAATCGCAGTAGTGGTAGGCGATGGCAGACCGTTCGCTAAGCGTGATGTGGTACGATCCTCAACGAAGCGTCGTGTTGAGGCTTTATACGATCCTGCTATTGCTGTTTGCTGGCGGAGCCTATATGTACGTTTGGTGCGAGCTGTTTGCGCCGCGCTGGTACAACGGGCCATTGCGTGGTCGATATGGGCTCTTGATCTCCAACGGCGACAATAATGTCCTAGGGTTACCCTTGGAGAAGACGCCTTGAAACGGGCCGCGTTCGTCGGTTCGAGCGTCGCAATGGTCGCCGCGGCGTTCTTGCGCAATGTCTCACTCGCCGCGGAAACCGACGCCGCCGGTCTTGAACTGACAGTGCTTGTGGAAACGCTGCTGCCGTTTGGGTCGCCGGCGTTCCCTGCGATCCCAAGCACGGCAGTCGTTCAACGAATCGAGGGGCTCTTTAAACTTGGCGAAAGCCCGGTGTTCCAGGCATCGCTTCGCGGCTTTTCCTCGCTCGCGTTTTTTTCGACGGGAGATGACCAGCTTTTCGCCGCGGAACGGGCCGTTTCGCCGGATTCCGATCCGCGCGATCTCGTAAGACGAGATGCTGCGGCGTTCGCTGCAACGGGGCTTTCGCCGGCAGCGAATTTTCAATATCTTAAGCCAGAACGGAAGAGCCAGTACGTTCGCCTCTGGTCGCAGAGTGCGTTCAGCGTGCGTCGCCGATTCTACGGCTCCGTTCGCGCGGTTACGTTCGTTGCGTTCTATTCGCTGCGGGAAGCATGGCCCGCCATTGGCTATGCTGGTCCGATCCTGAAGGGCGCGCGCGCATGACGGACATTAGGTGCGATGTCCTAATCGTCGGTTCCGGCTCCGCCGGCGCGACGATTGCCGCGACCCTTGCCGAGTACACAAAGCTGTCCGTTGTTCTTGTTGAGAAGGGTCCATATTACGGCGCCGAGTTCTTCAATCAGCGCGAACTCGACATGATGGTGCTCCTCGCACAGAACGGCGGGCGATCGACCGTTGACGGTGCGATTCCCGTGGCCGGCGGCGAATGTGTAGGCGGCGGGACCACCGTGAACTACGCGCTCTCATTCGATCCCATTCCGGAAGTCTGGAATCGCTGGCGCCGGCAGTATAGCCTCGAGGGTTTCTCATTCTCAGACTCCGCGAACGACTATGGCGTCGAAGGGCTAAATCTTGCCGCTGCTTTGCGAGATATACGCAAGCGATGTAACGTGCACGCCCCGGCCGATTCCGAAGTGAACGACAACAACGGGCTCTTCATGGATGGCTGCCGCAGCCTGGGTGTGTCGGCGAAAAAGTACGAGCTAAATATGCAAGGCTGCATCGGCTGCGGCTTTTGCGGTCAGGGTTGCGCTTACGACGCAAAACGCGGCACGATGGTGACCTATCTCCAAGATGCACTCCGCGATGGCGTTCGCCTGATCCACCACTGCTCGATCGATCAGATTCATTTTGAGTCTGCTGGTAGCGAATTGCGAGCCGTAGGCGCGTCGGGAACCATAGCTCCCACAAAAACGGGGTCGCGGCCAAACAGCGCCCCGAGCGGTCCGATTTCCATTGACGCGAAGCTTGTCATCGTCAGTGCCGGTGCCATCGAGAGCCCAGCCTTGCTGCATCGGTCGAACGTACCCGATCCGTTCGACCGAATCGGACGAGGACTGGTGCTTCATCCTAGCCTTCCGATTGCCGGCGTGTTCGATCATGAGATCGTCAACTATCGCGGAATCACTGGGAGCTACTATAGTGATTACTTCTATGCCGACCACGGCTTCATGCTGGAGTGTCTGTTCGATCACCCGATCGATGCCGCGATTGCTCTTCCTGGATTTGGAGTCGATCACTTTGACCTAATGCGTGACTACAGTAAACTCGCCGGATTCGGCGCGATGCTCGTAGACACACCATCGGATAGCAACCGCGTATCGTGGAGCGCAGCGAGCGGGACGCCACAGATCGCGTATCGGCTAAGTGATCCCGACAAGGCGCGCCTCCGTTTCGCGGCCGCGCGCATGGTCGAGATCATCTTTGCTTCTGGCGCCAGGGAAGCGATCCTGACTTCTCACGAGCCGCTCACTCCACGAGGAAACGCAATCTTCCAGTCCGCCTCGGAGGCCGGGTTCTGCGAAAAGCTCACCTTTGCCCCAAACGAAACGCTCGTCTCATCCGCGCACGCGCAAGCATCGGTCAAGATGAGCGAGAATCCGCACCTAGGCATGGCGAACTCGCGCGGCGAGGTGCACGGTGTTAGTGGACTAATCGTCTGCGATTCCTCGGCATTCCCCACATCGTGTGGAGCAAACCCAATGATCGCGATTATGTCGCTGGCGCGCTACCAAGGTCGCCGCATCGCCGGCGAACAGGGCCGCTACGTCGCTGGGCGCTTGTAATAAGAGAGGCCGCGGAAAAAGAAAATGACCGGCAAGAACCGCTGGACGCGAACGAGACTTGCAGCATGCTGAGGCAGCGTATGAAGAGCGTTTTCTAAAGGCCCTGCGCGACTGTGCCTCCGGCGTTTGGGGTCTATTCGGCACAAACGATCGAGTCGACGTGCCGCGGCTTCGTTCGAAAACGGTGCCGCATTCGGCGGACGCAAGGGAGATTCTTGAAAGAGGCAACGAGATTGCGAAATTACGCTCACAACTCGGTTTCGGCGACTTTTCCCTGCACGAGCGCTTTCTTGAGTATCGCAGGTTGGCTTCCGACCCAAATGCCCCTGGAGAGCCTCACTTGGCGCAGCAATTTCTCGACGAAATAGCGGGCGACCGCCGAGATAACGCTGCTCTGCTCGGTAATACTATTTTGGACTGCGAAACGAGAGGAACCGCAGCCTCGGTAGATCCGAACGATGATTTCCGGATCTGGTGCGTTGGGGCCAAAAAATTGAGTTAGAGTGAAATTGCGCCCAAAAAGCCCAGTTGGTGTGAAATGGGCCTAAAACGTGAGACAATGCCGTTCTGACGTGGAGTAAATTTGTAAAGTAAAGCACCCGAGTGCAAACGCGTTAATTCACAGAGAAATTGGGCCTGGCACTGCGGTGCCGGGCTTAATTTTTTGCACGGAGCCCACGTCACGCGAGAGTATTTTTGAAAATCGTTCCATCCTTCATGATAATGACAAAGCTCTTTTCCGGCTTTGCTACGAGGCTGATATCGTCGAGGGGATTGCCGTCGACGAGCAAGAGATCGGCAAACGCGCCGTCTTCGACGACGCCCAACTTTCCGGGATACGGGTTGCGCGGGCCACTCAAGCTCAGCAGTTCGGCGTTGGAAGCCGTTGCCTGTTTTAGAATTTGCACGTTTGTGTACCACTGAGTCAGGTGGGTCAACATGACGCCCTGCCGCTGTGCCAGCGTTTGTGAGAACAACAAATCGGAACCGAATGCCGTCTTGATGCCGTGCTTTATTGCCAGCTTGTAGGTGTTGCTCGTCCCAGCGAATACCTGAGCTATTTTTCCCCGCGCCTCACCGGATTGGGGAAGCTGGTCCTCTTCGGTTAGAAATGGTTGCATGCTGAGCCACACGCCGTGCTCGGCCATGGTCGCGGCTGTAGCGTCGTCCATCAAGTGACCGTGCTCGATGCACTTGGCTCCCGCGGCTACCGCTCTCTGGATCGCCTTCGGGATGTACGCGTGAACGGTTGCAAAGGTGTTCCAGTCGCTGCAAACTTCCACGGCGGCGCGCATCTCCGCCTCCGTCAGCGTGGTCGCATCGAGTGGGCTGCGCGGTGAGGATACACCGCCGCTCCCGACAAGTTTGATTTGCGATGCACCCTGCGTGAGTTGCTCGCGAACGCGTAACCTGACCTCGTCCGGACCATCGACGATCATCGCTCCTTCAGCCTCTCGTATTGAGCCGAAAGGGCCGCCAGGTGCACGCGGCAGTTCGTAGAGCGGGCGCATGTCGCCGTGTCCACCGCTGCTCGTAATCATTGCACCGCACGGATAAATGCGTGGTCCGGTGGCCAGACCTTGGTCGATGGCCTGCTTCAACGCAAAGCTCGGGCCGCCGAGGTCGCGAATCGTAGTAAAACCGCGCATCAACGTGCGCTCCGCGTCGGCTGAGGCGGCTAGAGTAATGAACCCCGCGTCTCCTTGCATCAATGCAGGGAGCGACACACCTGCGAACATGGCGTGCCAGTGCGAGTCGATGAGGCCCGGCATGATCACCCGTCCGCCGCAACGTATCACGTCGGCGCCATCTAGCGTCGGAGGAGTACCGGTGCCGACGGTTTTGATCCGCGTGCCTTCGACGAGCAGAAAAAGCCCGTCGCGCAAGCCGGTGGACGTGCCATCGAACAGCCTAAAATTCGTAAACAGAATTGGGCGCGGCGACGGCGGCGGCGCCGCCTTTGCGCTCGTGAACAGTCCGAGCGACGCCACCGAAGCGGTCATTCCGGCCACGAATCCGCGCCGCGAAAGATCCGCGCTTATCCGGCGTGTGGTGGAGTCAATCGCTGACGCGCGGCATAGGCAACGGGACATCGGTCACCCCCGTATAGAGAACTAAACCATACCTCCCCCCGACGTTGCGGCACAACCCCTTGGGCTCGCTCGCCCGAGCGCGCGACCGCTTGCACAATAATGTAAAGTTGACAAAATTACACCGCGGAACCGTTCTGACGTTCTGATGTTCTGACGTTCTAAATTGTCATCGCGAGCGTAGCGCTCCCACTTGTCACCCCGAGCGAAGGCGCGGAGCGCCGTAGTCGAGGGACCGACGTAACAGAAGAGCCCGGCGAGAAATCGTCGGGCTCTTTTCATCGAGCGTTGAAATCCGAGCACTCCTTGTACGGATACTCCATCTCGTACTCACCGAGGGCCGTGAAAAGTGCGATAGGTACAGCGAGCGGAGCACCGAGAAGCGCGGCAGCGCCCAAATCAAACCAGAGCGTCTGCCAGAAAAACAGTGCTGTCTCACCCTAACCGATCGAAAAACCACGAGTTAGGAACAAATCGCAGTGTTCGACGATGTGGGACGAGACGGCGCCGACACCGAAATGAGCGTCCGGGAGGAATCCGATGAGAAAATTGCTCGCTTTTCTTGCGTTTGCGGCGGTCCTGCTGCCGGTGCGCGCGTCGGCAGAGATATACTCCTATACGTCACAATTGACGCTCAAGGTGCACACGTCGGCTCAGGTCGTTCTCTCGTTGAGCGGCAAAACCAACCAAATCGAGTGGGACACGCAAAGAGGCCTGTGTTCGAGCCGTCAAATCGCCTGGGCCAAGAATCTGGGGTGGTCATTAGATCCCAAAGGGCAATACATCTGGAAGTTTGCTATTCACGGGCAGTACCCGGCCCATTGCGACATGTATTTCAAAGGCAACGACGGCTCGTCTCTGCGTATCAGCGTTTTCGTCGAGCGATAACCCGCCGTTCTGACGTGTCATCCCGAGCGTAGGCGCGAAGCGCCGTAGTCGAGGGAAGCGCATCAAACCAAAGAGCCCGGCGAAATCTCGTCGGGCTCTTGAGCATCCGATCGCGCATCGCTCTTAGCGCGGTCGTTCACCGTACGCTAGCGGGTGTTTTCCCAGCAGCAAGCTCCCGGACGGCCGCGGTTGTCAGGGCTTGTCCGCCGATCCCCCAATCGCCGCTTTCTATTTCGTCGATCTTCACCCACGTCACGCCGCGCATATTCTCGCCTTCGATGGCAACCATCGCGTCGGTTAAACGGGTGATCATTTCTGCCTTTTGCGCGGGAGTGAATACGTTCTTTATGACACTCACTTGAATCAGGGGCATATCACAATCTCCTATCAGTCAGCTGTTTCTATTACGAAGTCAATCGACACCGGGACGCCCGTGCGTAGCGTGTCGAGATTGACACATGATGCTTCGGCTTGCTTACGCAGGGCGGCGAGGCGCGGCGGCTCCGCGTCTTGCACTCTCAGATGCACACGGCAATCCATGGAGCGGAAACCGACTTTGACGGAACGATCGATAGCGAGTGTGCCGCGTACGTCGACGTCGCCGGTGACTTCCACTTGCAGATCGAGGATCCGAACACCGAGGAGGTCGGCGATCATGCGCACGGCCGAGTCTTCGCAAGCGGCCAACGCCGCACAGAGAAGATCCGCCGGGTTGGGCAAATCGTGATCGCCGCCGACCATGCGATCGATCCCGAGACGCTGGGAAATTCCAAAGCCTTTGCCGATCAGGACCTCGGAGTGAAACGTGTCGGCGCCCGCACCGGCCTTCGTGGCAGCCCATTTGGTGCTGCGCGCGCTCTCTGCATTTTGGAGATAGGCGCGGCGTAAGGGGGCCTGGCGATCTGCGACGCGGGACGACTTGGCGATCATTGGGACCTCCAGAGATAGCACGATCGGTCGTTCTTAACAAGTACAACCGATCGTGCTATCTTGTCAAGTAGGGATGGCGAAGAACTTGGCTGAGGACGCCGCAGAGCGGCGGACCCGATCCGACGGAGACCGTACGCGCCGGTCGATCCTTGATACGGCGGTGCGGCTGGCAACCGTCGAGGGATTAGAACGGCTCTCTATCGGGCGGCTGGCCGAGGAAGCCGGCGTCAGCAAGAGCGGGCTCTTCGCGCACTTTCGCTCGAAGGAGAAACTGCAGCTCGCGACCATCGAAGCGGCCCGCGAGATATTCGTGCGTGAAATCATAATGCCGGCCGAAGCCGCCTCGGGTCCGCGCGAGCGGGTCGAACAACTCTGCGAGCGGTTTCTGTCGTACGTCGAACGCTTGGTTTTCCCGGGCGGCTGCTTCTTTGCGGTAGCCGCGGCGGAAGTCGGCGCACGACCGGGTCCGGTCCGCGAGCGCATCGCGAAGTATCAGCGACAGTGGATGCAACTGCTCGAACACAATATTGCGGAAGCGCAAGCAATTGGCGCGCTCGATGATGCCCCGGCCTCCCAAGTTGCGTTCGAGTGCAACGCCCTCTTGATCGCGGCAAACACGGCGTTCATCTTACACGGAGATCGCACCGCCCTCGAACGCGCGCGCCGCGCAATCCAGGTTCGCTTGCGTCCACCGTCCGAGTTACGGTGAAAGGTCGCGGTAAGGGACCAGTTAGAGTGAAAGTCGCCTAAAACGTGAGACGACGCCGTTCTGATGCTGTCTCACCCCAACTGGCCGAAAATTGGCAGTTAGGTGGAAATAGCTCTAAAAGTGGAAATGTCTTCACCACATCGATAAACACGAGCAAAAGCGCGCCGTGTAACGGGGCGCTTTTCACATCATTTGAATAGGTATTCATAGAATATCAAGGAGTGCGAAGTACAGACGTGTCGCGGAGAGTCTTCGCCTTGGTTAGGCCGTCCGTGGAGCGTTTACCGGGCTACGTCGACGCGCTTCAACGCGGGTGGTCGCCAGACAATACTCGAGACGAAGCGCGTTTCGAGCAGCTTCGCGAGATAGAACAGGACGCGGCAAAGTTCGTGGCATTGCTCGACGATCCCGAAGCGAAGGGCGGACCATATCGACTCCCCGACGGGTCACTCGTCGAGCGCATTCCTGGGTTTCATCGTTGGATGTGGGACGGCGACTTTTGCGGGGAGATCGGCTTCAGGTGGTTACCCGGGACGGCCGAGTTGCCGCCGAAGTGCTTGGGTCACATCGGGTACGGGGTCGTTCCGTGGAAGCGAAATCGCGGATACGCAACGAGCGCGCTTCGGCTCTTGCTGCCAGAAGCGCGCGAGCAGGGCCTGCCCTACGTCGAAATCACGACCGATCCCGACAACGTCGCGTCGCAGCGCGTGATCCTTGCCAACGGTGGGATCCTCGTAGAGCGCTTCAAGAAGGATCCGGCGTACGGCGATGTCGAGGGCTTGCGCTTTCGAATTACGCTCTGACTGCCGGAACGAGTTACGTTGAAATGGCGCTCCACTTGTCATCCCGAGCGTAGGCGCGCAGCGCCGTAGTCGAGGGACCGACGAAATCAAGAGCCCGGCGAAAAATCGTCGGGCTCCTCTAAATGCCGAGGGCCGCTCGTTTGGAGCGGCCCTGGTGACGCACGGCCTGATACGACACCAGTCTATCACCGTTTTTTCGGTTGCGCAATTTCTGCGGGTGGAGAGTGCGAGAATCGAACTCGCGGCGCACCGGTGTATCAGGCCGTGCGTCGACACCATCGAAACTCCCCACCACGACCTCCTTCACGCACGCGCAGCGTCACAGCAAAGGTTGAAGAGCTTAGGGCCACGATGCGTTGTCATCCCGGGCGCAGGCGCAGCGCCGTAGTCGAGGGACGATGTAATGAAGAGCCCGACGAAATTCGTTGGGCTCTTTCTCATAAAGAGTCGCGAAACGTCGATGTGGAATTCTAGGTGATAGCGTGGTCGTTCATCTTATTGACGGAACCTACGAACTCTTTCGCCACTTTTACGGACTGCAGCGCCGCGGCGGTAGTGAGGGGCGTCGGTTCGGCGCCGTTGTCGGAGTGCTCAATACCGTACTGCGCATGATCGCAGATGGAGCGACGCATGTTGGCGTCGCTACCGACCATATTATCGAATCATTTCGGAACCAGCTCTGGAGCGATTATAAAACAGGAGATGGGGTCGATCGCGCGCTCCTCGCACAGTTCACGCCTCTTGAGGACTCGTTGCGCGCAATGGGCGTAGCGGTGTGGCCAATGATCGAACTCGAGGCGGACGATGCGCTGGCTTCGGCTGCTAAAATCGCCTCGCGGGATGCTCGTGTCGAGAAGATTTGTATCTGGACGCCCGACAAAGATCTCTCTCAATGCGTGCGCGGAGATCGCGTTGTGCAGGTGGACAGAAGAACGAATGTCGTCCGCGATGCGAGCGGCGTACGGGCGAAATTTGGCGTCGATCCGGAGCTGATTGCCGACTACCTTGCCCTCGTAGGTGATGCTGCGGACGGGTATCCCGGGATCAAGGGCATTGGCGCGAAGGGCGCGGCAGCACTCCTGACGCGCTACGGAAAGATCGAGCGCTTCCCGCAAAACGTGCTAGGTGGGAATCGCGAACGCGCCCTCTTATTTAAACAACTCGCAACGCTTCGAACGGACGCGAACCTTTTCGAGAACGTCGATGAGCTGGAATGGCGTGGTCCGACCGCTGCATTTGCCGGAGTTTGCGAACACCTTGGCGCTCCGGAGCTTTGGCGGAAGGCGGTTGACAGCCGGCGCGCCCGCACCTATACTAAACCACATGGTTAAGTATTCGGAGCCGGCGCTCGACCGGACGTTTGCGGCGCTAGCCGATCCGACGCGGCGCGCGATGCTGACCATGCTGCAGCGGGGCAGCCAATCCGTCAGCGCCCTCGCGCATCCGTTTTCGATCTCTTTACCCGCGGTGATGAAGCACGTCGACGTGCTCGCCAACGCCGGATTGATCTCTAAAAAGAAAGTTGGGCGCACCGTCGCCTGCACGCTCGCCTCCGGACCGATGCAGCACGCGACCGAATGGCTGCGCTGCTACGAGCGCTTCTGGGACGAGAGCCTCGACCGCTTAGACGGCTACTTGCAGACCATCCAACGAGGAGATTCCGATGGACACGACCGCCCAAGAAGCTGAAATTGCCATCGATCGCGTCTTCGACGCGCCGCTGCAACTCGTGTGGGAGGCCTGGAGCGATCCCAAGCGCGCGCAGCAATGGTGTGCGCCGCACGGCTGCACGAATCCGGTCTACGAACAGGATATGCGGACCGGCGGCACGTTGCGCATGCACATGTTGGTGCCTAATGGCAACCTGTACCGTGAGGAAGGCGTCTACGAAGAGGTCGCGCCGCTGCAGCGCTTTACGCGGTATAGCACCGTTTCGTTCGGCGATACAACGATCTTCGAAACGCGCCTAACCGTGACGTTCGAAGCGCTCGGCGACAAGACCAAACTCTCGATCCGGCAATGGTTCCTCAAGCTTACGCCGGAAGCGGCCAAGGGCGCGCAGGAGGGCTGGGCGCAGACGCTCGAGCGGCTCTCCGCGTACCTCGCGAAGTAGCGCGCGTTACAGCGACTGCTCGGGAACTTCAAAGGACGCAGCGTCGTATTGATGCTTAGGACTACTGCGATGGATTTACGGCCAAACCCAGCAGGCTGTTGAGCGGTGTATAGGGCAGCATCGTCGCCGAACTCGTCGCGGTGACATAGCCGGGAAACTCTTGGACGGCGCCGCCTGAGCCGCTGGTAAAGTCCCCCACCCAGAGATTGCCGGCGACATCGACTGCGAGCTCGGTTGGAGCCCAGAAGCCGCTCGGATCATAAGTGTTTAGGGTGAAGTCGGAGGAGTGCGCGCCGAGCAGATAGACTTGAACTTGTGGCACGTCACTGCCGTTGTTTTCGCCGACGTACATCGTTCCGAAACGATCGAGTGCGATTGATTCGTCCGAATAGCTCTCACCGCCGGTTAATCCGAACTCCTGCTCCGGGGTCGTCGAGCCGTGCGGGAATTGCACGACCGTCGAATTCCCGAGGTTCAGCACCCAGAGCGAGTCGTCGACCGGATCGACCGCGCAGTCGAATGGGCCCGACATATCCTGCGTGTATGTCGCCGCGGTCGTCGTTCCACCCGGCGTCACCATTTCGACTTGTCCGTCGCCGCTATTTCCATTGGAGTCGGTGAAGTACGCGTTGCCTTCGTGATCGACGCAGGCGCCATCGGGATTGCCTACAACGCCGCTGATCGTGTAGCTCGGCGACGTCGCGCCGTTCGTGTACACGTCAACGGTACCGTTTCCTATCGGGACGTACACTGTGCCGTTCGCATCGACGGCAAGGCCGTCTTCCTCGTTGGAGCCTCCCGGAACCGCCAAGCTGTACTGTGCGGTCGCCGTCTCATCGTAAAACACATAAACCGCATTGTTGTTTGGATTGAGCGTATACACGACGACATGCTTTGTCTCCCAGGGGATGCTCAGCGCAACGGGGCTTCCACTGGTCCCAGCCACGGGCGTAGCCGTAGCCGTTAGCGTTTCACGCGTGTTGAACGCGGCGTTCTTGAGCGTGAAGATATTCTGTGACGATCCGGAAGCGGGAGCGGTAATGCTGATGCCGGAGGTACCCTGGAGCGTCAGCGTCGGGGAACCTAGACCGACGATCGGGTTATTGTCGGCGTCGTAACTCATGACGGCGACGCTGAACGACGTATCGCCGTACGCAATGAATCCGCCGCCGGCGCTCGATCCCACGAGCAATCCCGAATTCGAAAGCGGCGTGACGCTGAGCGACGCCGGGACGCCTCCCAGCGTCGCGGTAACCGTGTTGGCCTCGCCCTGGACGATCGTCGCCTCGAACGTCGTATTAGAAAGATCGTTACCGGCATAGGGACCGGAACCGGTGTTGGGTTGATCGTACGTGTCGACCTCAAATGGGTCGGTGCCGACCGGAGCTGAGATGGGGATCGTGCAGGTCGTCGGAGAGATGACCGTCGGCGTCGTGCAATCAGGGCCGCTTGTCGAGATCGTTACCGCAGTCGACGTTCCGTTGACGGTTACCGCGACGGACTTCGTCGACGGTGAAACATACATCGGCTTGCGGCTAGATGCACTCGAGCCGCTTTGCCGCGGGATGATCAGGATGAACGTCGCGTTTGCACGCTTGCCTGCTGGTTGGGTGCCTCCCACCGGTGTATTCAGGCTAGGCAGCGCTGAGGTGCCGTGGCCTGAACAGCCGGCGCTCATCACGCATACGAACGGTGCGGTGAATGCGAGAAGACGACGAAACATGTTCGTGGTTTGGGCGAAAAAGCGAGCCTTCCTCGGAAACACGTGTCCGTACCAAAGCCCAAGACGTGAGGTGATGTCAGCGCCTGACGAACCGCAAGTAGAATGCCGCGAACACCAAGACGATTCCAATATTCACTATGAGTCGTTCCCAGAATCGGCTCCTGAAGAACGTGACGTCAACACCGACTATGACGGCTACCATTGCCAGCAGGTAGAGCGCGATAACTATTGGTCTGCTCATTTCAGTCACCTAAATGCTCGCGTTGTCGATGGCGCTGAATGACAAGAAGTAGATGATCATCACCCAGTAAATCAGGTACGACGCGATCGGCAAGAAGAACGCGAAGATGAGGCCGACGATGCGGATGTAGAGCGAGAATCGGATGCGGCGATAGGTCGCGCGCGCCTGTTCCGGCGCCACGTCCGCCTGGTACGCGCGGCTTTCGATGAGGTGGCGCGCCATGAGGAAACCGAGGAGCGCGCCGGCCAACAGCACGATGGAATACAAAACCGCGGCCGCCGGAAGCGTCGGATACGTTCCCGCTACGTTGGTTGCGTATGGGATGAAGGCGGCTACAACGAGGAACGCCGTGTTCAACATGACCGTCTTATGGTCGAGGACGCGCACGTCGTGGAGCATCGCGGCGTGCAGGCGCCAGTAGTTCACGATGATGAAAAAGCTCAAGAGAAAGGCCAGAAGCTTCGGCCACTGGGTTACCAGCGCTTGCATGAGCGCCCCATTGTTCGCGTCGCCAAGCACCGGGACGGCGAAATTCAAAACCAGCAACGTCGCCGAAATAACGAAGATTCCGTCCGCGAACTGCTCGAGCCGGCTGGGTGTCATGGGAGCGTCTACGCGGACGTAGCGAGGTAATCCCTCGAACTTGTCGACGAATGCGGTATGGGGATGCTCCAAGGGAAGACGGCGTGCTAGGCTGGTGCTTGTGAATAGGCGAGCATTTGCGGCGGTTGTTGCAGCCTCGGTCGGCGGCGGCGCTCTTAGCGGTTGCTGGCCACAGACGCAACCACGAGCGTTACCGGGCGTTCCCGCTGCGCTTTCGTACGAGGAATCCGTCCGAGCCATTCGCGCCGTAATCGCTCGCGACGCAGCCGATGCTACGCTCGAACATGCCGCGCTGCCACGACTCTACGAACACGGTAGCACCGTAGATCATGCGGTCATCCTGTTTCACGGGTTTACAAACTGCCCGCAGCAATTCGATCTGTTGGCGCGACAATTCTATGCGCGTGGTTGTAACGTGTATGCACCACGTACGCCGCGACACGGGCTGAAAGATCGCCTTACGACAACGTTGGCGGACCTAACGATCGAGGAGTTGGGAGCATGCACGCTCGATGCATTTGCGTACGCGCGCGGTCTCGGTCGGCATATAAGCTCGGTTGGCCTCTCGCTCGGAGGCTCGATGTCGCTGTGGCTTGCGCAAGCGATGCCGATCGATCTCGCGGTCGCGGTTTCGCCGTTCTTGATGCCGATCGGCATTCCGCGAGGAGTCGGCACGGCGGCGATGCACGCGCTCTACACGATTCCGAGTATGTATTGGTGGTGGGACCCGCGCGTGAAACAAGATTGCCTGCCCAAGTACGCCTATCCCGGGTATCCGACACACGGGCTCGCCGAAGTGACATTCTTCGGCGACAAGCTCTTCGCGTATGCGTCCGGCAAACCACTTGGGAAAGACTGCGTCCTTGTTACCAATGCCAACGAAAGCGCGGTGAACAATTCGGTCTCGCGCGCCTTGCTCGCGCAATGGAAAGCCGGCGGCGCAACGTATTCCGAGGTTGTGCTGAGCGGTCTTGGCGCGCCGCGACACGACATCATCGACCCCACCACGTTCCCCGAAGGCGTTCACCTGGTCTATCCGCGACTCGAGGATCTGGTTCTCAACTCTTCATCCGCGCTATCGACCCAATGATCACGTCGATCAGATCGGCAAATCGGGCGTCGGGGTCGCCGAATATATAGGAGCCGGATGCGACGACGCGTGGATAGCGCTCCGCGTCCAGCCGCTCTGCCCGCCGATCCAGCGAATACCGATCGTCGCCCGACTGGGCTGAGGCGACAGCTTGCTCTTCGATGCAAAAGCCAACCGTGAAACTATAGAGTAACGAGTACGCCCGCACGGTATCCTCAAGCGTGAACCCGGCCTCGCCCATTTGTGTAAACATCGATTCTTGTCGCTCAAGAACGCCGACATCCGTCAGGTATGTACCGCTGAACGCCTTCGCACCGTCGCGATGTGAGAGAAGCGCATGTCGTACGATCGTTGCGTATGCGGCAAGCCGCTCGCGCCAAGCGATGTCGGAACGAAGCGCGAGCATTTCTTGGCTGGCGCGCCTCCAAATCTCCGTGCCCATCTCGTCGAGCAGTTCTTGTTTGTCTTTGACGTGCCAGTACAAGGCCGGCGCCTGAACGCCGAGGCGCCGGGCGACGGCGCGCACGGTTACCCCGTCCATGCCGAGCTCGTTGAGGACATCCAGCGCCGCTTGCACGATCGCGGCTTTCGAGAGACCCGTCCGCATATTGACATTTTAACAAAGATAAGGAATACTGGGGCTATGTATTTAACTTAGTTAAGGAGGCCGCTGTGAAGTCTGCCATCGTAAAAACCCTCGACGCGGTTCCCGTGTACGGCGAGTTCGCCGATCCGAGCGCTGGGGAAGGCTGGGAACTCGTCGACCTCGTCGCGGCCGGCCTGCATCCGATCGTGCGCGCGCTGGCGGCTGGGCGTCACTATGGCAGTACCGGTTCGTGGCCGCTCATTCCGGGGATTGACGCGGTCGCGCGCACCGCAGCAGGCGAGCTGATCTACACGGGTTTTATTCGGCCGCCATACGGCACGTTTGCACAGCGAATGGCCGTACCAAAAAAGATGCGCGTGGCGCTCCCGTCCGGAGCGGATCCGGTTGCGATTGCTGCGGGGATAAACCCTGGGCTATCGTCGTGGCTGCCGTTGAACGCCCGCGTGGCGGAGCTCGGCGCGATCGGCACCGTGCTTGTTCTTGGCGCAACCGGCATGGCGGGATCGCTTGCGGTCCAACATGCTCGGCTGCTCGGCGCGTCGGCGGTTGTAGGAGTTGGGCGAAATCCGGTCGGGCTAGGTCGCGCCGCGGAGTTTGGTGCAAAGACGGTCGCACTGACCGGAGACCGTGACGCCGATGCTGAGGCACTTGCGCACGCACTCGACGGCGCGGCGCCCAGCATCGTCCTCGACTTTCTCTGGGCCACCGCAGCCGAAACGGCATTCACGGCTTTGGCGCGGCGCGGACTTGAAGAAGACGCGGCAAACATCGCGTACGTTCAAATCGGTGCGATGGCCGGTCCCGATGCCGCGGTGCCCGCATCACTCTTGCGAAGCCGCCGCATTCGCATTTCCGGCAGCGGCGCCGGCTCCGCCTCGATCGCGGATGTCATGGCCCAAATCCCGGTCTACATGCAGCTTATCGCGGACCGAAAAATCGATGTGCCTACCCAAACGTTCGCGCTCTCATCGATCTCCGAAGCGTGGGTCGCGCCGGCCGAGAGCACGCGCCGCGTCGTCATCGTTCCTTCGCGCGAGGAAAAATGATTTCAAATGGCGCTACTTCCTTACGTATGGCGAAGCTGATCTACATTAACAATGCGTCGCTCGACGGTTACGTGGAGGACGAAACCGGCGCCTTCGATTGGGCCAATCCGGATCAAGTACATGCCTTCATCACGGACCTGTTGCGGCCGATGGGAACATATCTCTATGGACGGCGACTCCTTGAGACGATGGCCTACTGGGATGGGCCGGTGGAGAGCTATCCACCCGAACACCGCGACTTCGCGCGGGTCTGGCAAAAGGCCGAGAAGATCGTCTTTTCACGAACGCTGAACGGCGCGACGACACGCAACACGCGTGTCGAGCGAGACTTCGACCCCGAGGCCATTGCGAAGCTCAAGCGCGAATCGAAGCACGATATCAACATTGGGGGCGCCGAGCTTGCGGGAGTTGCGCTCGACGCCGATCTCGTCGACGAATGTCATCTGTTTCTCAACCCGGTGATCGTCGGCGGCGGAAAGCCTGCATTCCGGCCCGCGTTACGACGGAATCTTGAATTGCTCGAGACGCGCCGTTTCAGCACCGGAGTAATTCACGCGCATTATCGGATACGCTGACGCTAAACAACGTTCCGACTTACGCGTGACCGGCGGCTTGCGCGGCCGAAGGCGCTGCGCTACGTGACTCACCTGCAGGCGTAGCCGGCTGCCGGCGACGCCGCATGAAGAGGACAAGCGGCGAGCACAAGAGACAGACCACCGCGATCACCATCGTCGCATCTGCATACGCAAGGATGGCGGCCTGGCCATTTACCAGCTGCGCGAGTTGTTCGATGGTACCGCCGTGCTGTAAGAACGCATGAACCGCTGGAGACTGCAGCGTCGCGTCAGCGCCCAGTACCGACGAATGATACGACCAACGCCGATCGATGATGACGTCGAGCGCGGCAACCGAGATCGAGCCGCCAAGCTGCAGTGAAAGATTGATGAATGCCGCTGCCTTGGGACCCTCTTGTGGTGTCGTGGCTCCGAGTACAGCGATCGAGAGCGGGATGAAGAGCAGCGCAGACCCGATACCCGTTGTAATCAGCGCCGGAGCAAAGCTCCAGAAGTTGGCGTCTCCGTTCGTCACAGTCGCTTGCAGCCAACTGCCGAAGCCTACAAGTAAAAAGCCCGAACCGAGCATGACGCGTGGATCGATGCGCCCCACGAACCGCACGATCAATGGGGTCATCAGCATGATCGGCAATGCGCGCAACATGAACAGCAGACCGCTGAGCGTAGGCGTGAAGCCAAGCGGACCCTGCGTGAACTGCGGCAGGATGTAGGTGGAGCCGAAAACCGCGACGCCGAGCGTCAGGCCAAGAATCGAGCCCG
>Ga0335073_10006132_pt1 | contig 16886 bp, 9 predicted proteins | sample Lox_Sample_22_FD_207093 | JGI IMG/M metagenome (GOLD analysis project Ga0335073, IMG submission 207093) | Soil microbial communities from Loxahatchee National Wildlife Refuge, Florida, United States - Lox_Sample_2.2 | ecosystem: Environmental > Terrestrial > Soil > Wetlands | place: USA: Florida... | reverse complement strand
CGGCGCCATGGGTTCCGTGCATGATCCAGTGGAGGTAGGGATTCTCCGCCGGGGCAAGTTCCGTCATAGCGTACCGGGCGCGAGCCAGAATACGGTCGGCCACGCTGCCCTCCACGTAGCGAAAAAATTCCGGATCGCGGCCCAGCGCGCCCATCACGCGGCGCGAGAAAAAGAACCGGAAGAAGAGCCTCCAGCGGAAGTTATTCCACTCACCGTCATGGAACGCAACGCGTTCCGGCAAAGACCGTGGCGCAAAAAGAGATTCGACGCGCGAGCCGCCATGCACCAGCGGAAGGACGCGCGTCCGAAACGCAGCAAAATAGCGCTCGAATTTCCCCGCGCTGCCGAGTCCGCCTTCGAGCAGGGCCTTGTGGTCATCCCAGAAGGCGATGGCCGTTCGCGAGAGGCGGGTGCGGCACGCTTCGTAAAGACGCAGGCGGCGATCGCTGCGGCGCGAGCCCATCAGCGCCAGAAGATCGGGATAATCCAGCACACGATACGCCGCAACGCGCAGATCCAGGCACGCAAGCTGCGCAGGGCTCAGATCGACAGCGAGCACGCGCTCGGGCGCGCGCGCAAGGAACGCGAGCGTGTTGTCTCCCGCGCTCGCAATCGACAGGCACCGCTTGCCCGGCCCCGGTGCGAGCGCCTCCAGGAGAATGTCGGCATCTTCCCAGCATTGTGCATAGCGAATGCCGGAGAAATCGGCGCGCTCGGCGGCCTCGCTACGCATGCGGCTCCTCGGCAGACAATCGGCGGATCGTGCCATGTGCGCCATCCAGCTCGACAAGATCGCCGTCGCAAAGCCACGCGGTCAGGCCGGGGATGGATACCACGGCGGGGATGCCGAGCTCGCGCGCGACGATTGCAGAGTGCGATAGCAGGCTGCCTCGCTCCACCAGCAGGCCCGCAGCTGCGGGAAAGAGCATGATCCATCCCGGATCGGTGTGGTCGGCTACGAGGATGCATCCAGCGGGCAGCTGTGCGTTGCGCGGATCGCGGACGACGCGGACTTTTCCACGGACGACGCCCGGGCAGCACCCGATTCCGCGCCGAGCGTCTCCGGTTGCATCTGCCGCCACGGGCTGCACAAGGGGCTGATAGGTCTGAGCGACATAGACCATGCCGCGCGTCTCGAAGCGTTCCGCGGGTGGCGGCGTGTTGCGGTACAAGTCGAATTCGGATTTGCGCAGCGCCGCGAGCGCGCGAACGTCCGCTGTCACCGCGGTCCCCGCAACCAGTGCCACCACTTCGTCCGTCTCCAGATAGAAAATATCCCGCGGATCGTCGAGCGTGCCGTTCGCATGCAGCCGCTTGCCTGCCTCGAGGAAGATGCGCCGAATCCGGCCAAAGAGCCGCGTTCGCTCGAAGCGCAGATTCTCGCGCTCGCGAACACGCCGGCGTGCAATGCGCAGCACCCAGCCAAGAGCAAGCTGTTTGACAGGCGAGCCCCGCAGCTTTATACGGATCGTCGGCATCGCATCAGCGGCCATTCCGGGAGTCGAGGAATGGTCCGAACCTGGTCCCGCTCGCGCAAGCTCGCCGATGCTGCGCAGCAGCACGACAGGATTCTCGTAAAGGGCTTCGCTCTCGAGTTTCAGCTCTTCTAGGCAGCGGTCGCCAAATTTCGCCAGATACGCGTCGTAGAGGGAGCAGAACTCCGGGCGCTGGCGAATCGCACGGACAGCCTCGGCGGCGGACTGGTCGCACAACGCGCGCACCAGGTCCGGATCCCTTTTCGCCAGAGCCGCCATTTCCCGCACGCGTGCCGCCGGCTCGGCGCTGACCATTCCGCCTCCGCCGCGAATCGCGTCGTTCGCGAGCATGCCCCGTTCATCGCCGCACCACGCCATCGTGAGCTTACGCAGCACGCCATGAAAGATCATCGCGAAGAAGTCATTGGAGAGCGGTGCGTCCCAGCGTGTGCCCAGCTCGCGCTGAAGCGACTCGAAATGCGCTGTAAGCTCATCCAGACGCATGCGCGCCAGCGGCGGCGCCGGCTCCGCGAGTGCTGATGCGAGGCGCGCGTGGAAGCGCCGAATTTGTGCCTCCAGAGTTACGTAATTCCACGCGAGGCCGGCTGCCATCGCGGCAACGTGTATCGAGTCGACCATTCGATCCCGGAATGTGGCAGCTTTTCCTGTGCCGAGCGCTTGCTCGGGCAGGCTTTCGCGCACGCCCATCATCTGCTCCATGAACCGGCGATTGATGGTGAATCCCGGCAGCAAGGCAAGCGCGCGGTACCAGTTGAGCAGGTTGTAGTACACCCGGCCCCGAATGAGCCCCAGCATGTTGCGGAACACAGGATCGTTCGCGGCGAGCGTACGCTCCGGAACGCGCAGGATCCGGCAAAACTGCCGATAGACGCTCTCGTAGCTCGAGCGTGCAAACGAAAACGTGAGCGGAGTGGTGATGCCGCTATAGCTCTCGACGATGTTGCTGTTGTCCCACAGATTCAGCGCGCCGTCCGGATCGGCCAGCGCGCGCAGCGTCGTAATCGGACGCGACTGGAGCAGAAAAAGCTCACCATTCTGCACAGCCCACTCGATGTCCTGGGGCTGGCCGAATGCGGACTCCGCGGCGAGTGCGAGCGCGGCAACCTCGACGGCGCGCTCGTCGGAAAGAGCGGGCTCCTGCTGCCGATCGGCGGGGACTGAAAAGGCGGAGAAGTTTTCCGGAGATTGGTCATCGAACCGGTGACAAATAGACTTGTTCGCCACAGTCTGGCGCTCAATGCGGCCGCTTCGGTCGATGGCCCAGGTATCCGCATCGGCGTCACCGCCAACCAGCGCCGTGCCGATGCCGTAGACCGCGGAAACGACTGCAAGGCCGCGCCGGCCGCTGACAGGATCGGCGCTGAACGCCACGCCGGAGCATTCCGCGTCGACCATGCGCTGGACGAGGACCGCCGGCGCGGACGGAGATCCCGACAATCCCCGCTGGCGCCGATATTCCATCAATCGATCGCCGAATCCCGACCGCCACACGGCGGCGACCCGATCGAGGACTGCGTCGCCATCGACAAAGAGATAGCTTTCGAGCTGTCCTGCGAACGAACTTTCCGCACCATCCTCGTCGATCGCAGAGGAACGAACCGCAAAGCGGATCCCAGGAGAAGCGATAGCGCAGAGGGCGGCTTCTATTCCGGCAGCAACTTCAGGCGCGACGCGGAGCGATGTCAGGGCTGCGGAATCGAGGGCGCCCGACGCAAACAGTTCCTGCTGTTCTTGGGTGAGACTCTGTTTGAATGCTTCAGGCGTAACTGCGAACCAATCCGGAACACGGATGTCCGCGGCGGCGAGACGCGCAAGGGCGAAGGCCTTGCCGCCCAGCTCGCGGAGGCTCCCGCTGCGCAGCACGCAGTTCACGGATGCCTCCAGTAGCGGAGGGCGATCGGAATGACGCCGAGGCTGAGATAGAGAATAAGGCTCCAGACGCCGCCAATCGTTTCGAGGGACTTGCCCCGTCCAGGCACTTCCGCGGCAAGGAAGCGCGCGCCCAGCACGGCTGAGATCAGGACCAGCGTGCCGAGCAGAAACGTAGCAGTCAGGCTGAAAGAAATCCCCCGCGCGGCCTCAATGGCAAAGACGGCGGTGAGCGTCATCACCACCAGCCAGACGCCGACTGCCCTCTTCCTCCCCCACAGGAAGCTATAGGTTTCCACGCCCGCTTCCTCGTCGGAGGGAGTACGAATCTTGCGGCCAATTTCAAGCACAACGCCGTTGCAATAGCTCACCAGCAGAAACCAGAGCAGTCCGCGGGGCGGCCGCCGGTAACCGAGCGGAACCCAGTCGCACGCCGTGGTGTAGAGATCCACCAGCGGCATGATGGCCATGTGCGACAGCATGTAGGTGATGGGCCGCGACTTCAGCCACGAGCGCAGAAAGAACTCGCGGCTCATCAGGCCGAGGTAGGTCCACGTAACCACGAGCAGCGGAACTAAACGCGGCGACAACCATGCCGCAAGCAGGAGTTGCAGCACGATGCACGCGGCCCAGATCCACGCCAGCTCCCGCAGCTGGATCAGGCCTCTGGGCACGGGGCGATACGGACGGAAACGCGAGTCCTCGTCAAAGTCCTTGAACTCATCGGCGAGGCGAAGCTGCAGAAACGTGAGAAACGAGTTGGCGAAAGCGACGAAGCACGGCTTCCAGCCGGGCAGCGCTGAGGCTCCGCGGAGGAGCGCGGAATAACTGACGGCGGAGAGGCTGAACGCAAGGATGATGGGTGAGTGAGCAAAGATGGGAAAGCGTTCGCGCTGGTACACCCACCAGCGGTTAGCCATGGCTTTCTCCCCCGCCGGATTCGCGTCCCCGCGCCCGCTTGCGATGCGCTCGCGTAAAGTCACCGGAAGCCAGCGCGGCCGCAATTGAGAGCTCGCCCGCAAGTGCTAGGGCACCGCAAAGCTCGGCGAGCGCCCGCGCCTTGCCTTCACCTGCCATGCCGAGAATGTCGAGGCAGGCCCGTTGGCTCGGAAGCCCCGTGCCCCCGCCGACGGTCCCCACGACGATACTCGGCAAGGTGACGGCGGCATAGAGATCGCCGGATGCGGTGACCTCGAAGCGCGTGACGCCGACCGAAGACTCCGCAACGCAGGCGGGATCCTGACCGCAGGCGATGTAGAGGGCCGTAAGCGCGTTGGCAAAGTGACCCTGAATGCCGATGCTGCCGCTCTGGATCGCCCCCAGCGACGATATGCGCCAGTAGCGCTCCATCTGCTGTGGAGTGGAGTGCAGCCGATCCCGGATCAGATCCGCGGGGAGAGTGATCTCAGCCGAAACTTTCTTGCCGCGCACCGTCACGAACGAGTGCGCGGTCGCCTTCTTATCGCCGGAGAGATTCGCCTCAACGCAGTAAAACTCCGGTGCAATCGGCGAATTGGCCGCAATGTAATCGCAAATGGCCTGCGTGGCGATCGTCACCATGTTCTGGCCCGAAGCATCGCCTGTGGTGTACTCGAGGATCAGATAGACGTGGTTGCCCTCGATGGCAATGCCCAGATCGATTAGCTCGCCGTGCGTGGTCGTGGCGCCCGCGGCCTTGCTCAGCGCTTCACGCTGGTCGATGCACCAGATGGCAAAGATGCCCGCTTCGCGCAGGGAGTGAAAAGCAAATCCAGGCGTGCGTCGCATGCCCTCGTGCAGCAGGATGCTCACGCATCCGCCGGCCTCGGTGATGACCTGGCATCCGCGTGAGTAGGAGGCAACGAGCGCCGCTTCGGTAGTCGCCAGCGGCACGTAGAAATCGCCAGAGGCGAACATGCCGCGCGTGCGCAGCGGCCCGGCCAGCCCAACCGGAACGCGTACCGCTCCGATCAGGTTCTCAATGTTGTTCTGGTAGTGTTCGGCTTCTGCAGCCGTGTGCGGGTCGAGCAGTTCCTGCCGGACAGTTTCCGGCAGATTCAGCAACTGCCAGCGCCGGTCGAGCGCCGCCGGAGATACGGATCCCGCTCCCGGGACGCGCGGCGGCAGCGGCTTGGCCTCGCCGACCAGCGACTGCGCGATGGCCAGCGCCGACCTGTCGCGGAGGAGGCGTCGCAGGAATTTCCCGATCCTCTCCTCGGTGCTCGCCATGGGCCTCTGCCAAGCCTCCGCTCGTTCCAGACGTTGACCCCGATTCGCGAAACGGTTATGAAACCATTCGCTGCCACGGCAGGCCGGCGACACGCCTCTGCTGGTTCATGTGTGGGTCTCAGATGGCCGGAACTGACCAGGATTGTATCCTGCTCAAATTTGCCGGCATAGACTCCTTTGCCGACTTGCCACCGGGGAGGAAGCAACCTGATCCATTTCCTGGCCAAAGTCTCGACTCGCGACGGATGTCCACTTCCCTCGAACTTCATCGGAACCGCGGCTGCGCCAACCTGCGGGTTGTCGCACTCATGCACGAGCGATTCACAAATCGTCGAAACGGGGATGGATTCCTGGGTACGCGGCCGGAATTACGTCACACCGATCGTGTGCACCTCCTGCCGTGAAGCTTGCGGCCACGGACGAACGCGCTTCCCACAATCAGGCAGGCCTTCGTGCCCGTACCGGCTCATCGGAGTTCAATGTTCTGCGCGGCGGTGCGATCGGCAACCGACAGCGCGATCGAAGACATACGGCGGTGTTATCGCTTCTGAGCGGAAATAGCGCAGGATACGGAACTTGCAGGCAAACCTGACGGGGGGATTGAGGGGAGATCAGCGCAGACGCCAGTGCACTCCGTCGCTACTGATCCAAACAGCGCCGTCGGTGGAGGTGAGCTCGAAGAGCGGCGGCGTTGTTCTGGAGGGTTCCGCCTTGTGGAGGGCCGCACTCTCTCCCGGCTCGGCCAGGCCCAGGTGCGCGATGGAACCAGACCAAACGGGCGGGACTTTCTTCCATTTCCGCCCCCCATTACGGCTGAGGAAGAGCGTGGCGGCCGTGTCGAGCGCGAGAATGCGTCCGCTACGCACGACCGTTGTGGTCGCCGGGAGCCTGCCGGGCAACACGGGAACAAGAGCCGCGAGCCGAGCGTCGGCAGAGTGCGTGTTCGTCGGGATATCGGTTGCGGCAGCGCTGACCTCGACGGACGCTGCGGAGGAGCCCACTTGCAGCGCCGGAGAAAGCGAAGCCAGGTCGCCTCCCTGAAGATCGAAGCGCTCCGTGTCTGTTCTGAATCCCGGGGCGCTAATTTGCAGTTGGTACTGGCCAGGCGTTACCGACGGCAACTCAAATCTGCCGGATTGATCCGTGCTTGTCGTAGCGGCTGTGGCTCCCGATATAGCACGCAAAGTCACAGACGCTCGAGCAATGATCGCTCCCGATGGATCGGTGACCGTGCCGTGAATTGCGGAGGAACTTTTGTTCGGGTTCTGATTGTGTTCGATGGTGAGGTGCGCGGAGCGGGCGGAATTGAGGAATCCGTTCTGCGGTACAGCTCGCGCCAGCGCCCCATCGGCTCCTGGAACGGCGAGTTGATTGTGCGGCGCCATGGCTGCAGAGCCGACGGCCTTGTTCGTTGCCAGAGGCGATGGTTCCGTGCCGCTCACCTGCGGAGCTCCTCGCGCCTGATCTCGAGCCACCATGGAAGCGCTCTCTTTTGCGGATAGTTGTTCCGCCGGAGCTTCGGATCTGGATGTGACCCTGCCGAGCGCTTCCTGTGGAGCAGCGGGAGGGCGGGGCGGGGGCGGGGGAGGGGCCGCCCTCCTGTCGTTGCGCTCGTGGTGCGAGCCAGCAAGCAGAGCGGTCCGCGTTGGTGCAGCCTCCGGAGCAGGCGCGGCAACCGGTTGGTGCAGCGGCACGGCCGGATGGACGACGGCGGCCGTACTCGTTGAGGGAGTAGCAGCGGGGTGCGGATGCATCCTCAGAATGGCAACGAGGACGCAAGCGGCGGCAGCAGTTGCAAGCGAGAGCGGCGGCAGCCAGCGCCGCCCGGCGGGCACTGCCGGAGGCTGGACCGGTGGGACAGGAACCGCATCCTGCGCCAGAAAGACAATGCGCCGGCATTCCTCGCAGGCTGCCAGATGCGTAAGGCAATCCTGCCGTTCCCGTTCGGTCAGGACGCCCTCCATGAAGGCATTGAGCCGATCAGCGTCAGGATGCGATAAGGAATGGAGGTGTTCGCTCATGCTCGATTCTGGCCTGTCTGTTGAAGGAACGGAGAACCCGATGTAGTTTGCAGCAGATTCCGCAAATTCACCGTGAGGTCGCGCGGGTCGGTGCCGAGGGCTTCCTGCGCGGCGCGGCGACGCAACCCGCCGGCTTCGAGCTCTTTCAATAGCTGTCGATGCAGATCGCCGGTAAGGCGTCGAATTCGACGGCTGATGGTGGCCTCATGCACGTGCAGCAGACGAGCCAAATCGAGCAGGGTGCGCTCGTCGAGAAAATACGCTGTCAGCAAAAAACGATTTTCTGCTGAAAGGCTGCGCAGGATCGGGGTAAGCGCGCTGCTCAGACGCTCCAGGGTCTGTGGATCTGGCTGCGGCGCCGAAACCGGAGCGGGAATCTCGTCACCCTCCAGCTCGGTCTCGCGGCGCGTAACGCGATGGCGGTCGACCTGACGCTGCGCGAGCGTGGCGCGCAGCCATCCCATCAGCGATCCCCGCCCCGAGTACGTAGTGAGCGGCGACCAGCGCCAGCCGTCGCGCTCCGTCAGTCCGAAAAGCTCAGAAAAGAGCGAATCGGCAAGCTCTTCGCCTTCGGAGGCTGATCGGGTGATGGCGACGGCCGCTTCGCGCAGAGGCGCGCGAAACTGGGCCACGAAGCGCTCCCAGGCCGCATCTCTGCCTCGCGCGCAGCCATGTGCCAGAGCAAGGTCGCGAAGATGCAGGGCTCGCCAAAATCCGGCCCGCTGCGCTTCATTCGTTACTGTTCCTGGCGGCGCGCCGAAATTCGATTTCGCTCCCGCGGAAAGGAGCACCTCCGCGAATTCTGATTCCGAAAGGCCGCTGAAACGAAGATCCGCCTGGCTCGACAATGCAAGCAGCAGTTTCACTGAAAGACCAGGAGTTTCCCGCAACGAAGAACTGCCGCTGGGCGCGGCCGAAACCACCGCGGAACCGGCGGCTTCAGTGCCGGACGAGGAAGCGGCAGCGCCGGGATCGGCGGATTGTGACGGCCCGGAATCCACGGTTTCCCCTACGCTATACCAACCTGCACGCGGCAGCACAGGCGCTTCCCAGCCCGTAGTATTGACTTTTTCCCGCCCGAGCGATTTCATCGTTTAACGCAATTCCTCGGGATTTTGGACCTGATTTGGATCGGGCGAACGCTCCGCTCCATTCCTGGCTGTGACATCTGTGCCTTGAGTTCGGGATACAGTATCTGCATCAACACGGAAGCCATGGGTAAGACTTCAGCAAGCAGGGCTTTTGGACTTTCAGACGTCGGATGCGTCCGCGAGATGAACGAGGATTCGTTCGGCATTCGGGACGGCGACGGCCTGTTCGTGGTCTGTGACGGAATGGGCGGCGGCGCGGCCGGAGAAGTGGCAAGTACGCTTGCCGTGGATGCGTTTCTCGCGCAGCTGGGACAATCGAAGCTCGAATCCACGCCCGCAGCCGATGCTGTAACCGAGGCGGTAAGGTCGGCGATTCAGTATGCCAATAGTCTGGTGTTACAGCGGTCGAGGCTGAGCCCGGAATTTCGCGGCATGGGAACGACCCTGGTTGCGCTTTGGCTGCGCAAGGCGCAATTTAACGGCGCAGCTCATCGCGCCGCGTGGGTTGCGCACGCGGGCGACAGCCGCTGTTATCGGTTCCGCGACGGCGAACTCAGCGCCCTGACCGCCGATCATTCTCTGGTGGAACAACAGGTGCGGATGGGGCAGATCACTGCACAAGAGGCCGAACAATCGAACATGCGCCACGTGATTACACGGGCCGTGGGTGTCGATCCGCAATTGGATCCGGAGATCGCCATCACCGATGCCCAGGCGGGAGATTTGTTTCTTTTGTGCAGCGACGGACTCACGCAGGAAATTCCCGAGGCGCGTATCGCTGAAGTGTTGCGCCGCGAAGAGCGGCTCGAAGACGCGTGCGGAGTTCTGGTGGCCGAGGCCCGCCACCACGGCGGCCGGGATAACATCACCTGCGTGCTGGCGCAGGCGGAGTGAGCATCGCAGATAATTTTAGCGCGTCATCGCGTACTGCACCTGCTCTTCGATTGCAGCGATTTTGATGGGTTCACGATGCGCGCGCGAGAGTGCCGCATTGAGCGCATCCAGCCCGGACTTCTTGAATTGCTGCCACGCGGCTACTTTTGCCTTCTCGATCTCTCCCATTTGATCGAATATTGTGTGCGCCGTTGCTGGTGCGGTTCGGTCTCCGCTCTCGACCAGGCGCAGATCTGTGCCCAGGCCGGAGACGGCTTCTGCAAGACCGCCGCCTGACGCGCCGCCGCGAATCGCATCGAGATGCTTTTGCGCATCGCGGACCGCGCCGCTGAGATCGGCGGCCGTCGAGGTGTCGTTCAGATCGACCTTCCGGATCTGAGTAGCGACACTCTCCAGTTCCGCCATCGCTTTGCGGCCGGCGAGCAACTGCGCGTAAATCTGCTGTCCGAAGGCATACTGCTCGCCGAGCACGGCCTCCGTGCAGGCGCAGCGCGGATCCATCACGACCCTGAGCGTCCGATCCTGCTGCCACGAATCTTCCGGCATGCCCGTCGCCACATTCAGCCGCAGCGTGTAGGTGCCAGGCGGAACCCGCGGACCTGCCGGCGCTCCCAGAGCATCGTCGGCATCGTCGTCGCCTGTGCCCGCGCTGGAGCTGCCCGCATTCAGATCCCAGACAAAGCGATGCTCGCCTGCGCTCGTTTCGAGCATCTGCGGCTTCGGGAACCACCGCTCCGCAATCGGGAGCAGCGGCCGGCGAGACGGCGCTTTTTCTGCGCTGGAAAAGTGGCGGAGCACGCGGCCCTGCGCATCGAGTATTTGCAGGGTGACTTTCGTCGTCGTCTCGCCAAGGTAGTAGTCGATGATCGCCCCATTGGGCGGGTTGTCGGCCTGCGGCTCTTCCGGTGGCAGGGGCGTCCCGAGGAAACCGTCGTTATCCACGCGGATAGCCGTCGCCGGCTTGTAGAAATACCCATGGGCCGAGCTGCCAGCTGCCACAGCCTGGCGCAGCGGCGTCATGTCGTCGAGCACCCAAAACGACCGGCCGTGCGTGGCGATCACCAGATCGTCGTCATGAATGTCCATATCGCGCACCGACGTGACCGGCAGGTTCATCTGCAGCGGCTGCCACTCCGCGCCGCCGTTGAACGAAACGTAGATGCCGAATTCCGTTCCGGCGAAAAGCAAATTCTTCTCGACGGGGTCTTCCCGCACAGCATTCACGAAGTCGTGTCCGCCGATGCCGTTCACCGAGAGAGTCCAGGTTTTGCCGAAGTCATGCGTGATGTAGAGGTAGGGCTTGCGGTCATCGAGGCGATGGCGATCGACGGCGACATACGCAGTCGCGGGATCGAAGTGCGACGCTTCGATCAGCGCGATCTTGCTCCAGGGTGAAAGTCCCGGGGGCGTGACGTTGGCCCAGGTCTTGCCGCCGTCCCGTGTGACATGGACAAGGCCGGTATCGCTGCCCGCCCAGATCTCGTCGGCCTGGAGCGGTGAAGGCGCGATTGCGTAAACCACGCCGTAACCGCATGTCTCTGCCTGATCGAGGCTTGGTGGCTGCGAGCAGGAAACCGGTTTGCCCGCCCCGGTAAGGTCGTAGCTGATTCGGTCCCAGTGCAGGCCGCCATCCACGGTCTTCATCACGTATTGCGTGCCAAGGTAGAGAGAAGTTTTGTCAGCCTGCGAGAAGACCAGCACCGGTGTCCACGGATCCCGGTACTTCCGCTGGTTGATCTCCGTGCCGAAGCCGCCCAGCGGCCAGGGCGAGATGTTCTGACTGAAGGCCGTGCGCTCATCAACACGCGTGGGGCCGCCGTAGGTGTCGGTCACGTAGACGATGTTCTCGTCTTTGGGATCGATAGCGATCCATCCGCTCTCGCTGCCGCCCGGCAGAAACCAGTCGCGCGTGTCCAGGTGCCCGTGGTCCGACCGGCTGTGCACGGCAATCGAGCCCGAATCCTGCTGCGCCCCATAAATGGTGTAAGGGAAGCGATGATCGGTCGTGACGTGATAAAGCTGCGCCGTCGGCTGGTTGTACCAGGTGGACCACGTCTTGCCGCGATCGAGGCTGACGCTGGTGCCCTGGTCGACGCCCAGCACGAGGTGATTCGAATCTTTAGGATCGACCCAGATCTGGTGATAGTCGTCGCCGCCGGGTGCGCCGCGCACGATCTCGATTGTTTTGCCGCCGTCGTTGGTGCGGTAGAGCGCGACGTTGGGCATGTAGAGCACGTCAGAATCGCTTGGATCGATCGCGAGGGAATTGAAATACCAGGCGCGGCTGGTAATCCGCGCATCGCTCGACTCGAGCGTCCAGGAATCGCCGCCGTCGTCGCTCCGATAGAGGCCCGAATGGCAGTCGTGGGCGCCTGGCGCGGAACCTGACTCTGCGTCGCCTCCGCAATTCACGGTCAGATAAACGCGCCGGCCGTCGGCGGAAACCGCGATGCCGCTCCGGTTCCAGCCACCCTCCGGCAGACCGTGGCCCGCAATCTGCGTCCAGTTACCGCCGCCATCCGTTGTCCGATACAGCGCATTCCCCGCCCCTTCCAGCGGCGCATAGGTGCTCCACGGGGGACGATGCGCGTTCCATGTGGTGGCGAAAAGGATTTGCGGCTGCCCAGTCGCCATCGCAACATCGGCGATGCCCACATCAGGTCCCTTGTCGAGCACCCGCGTCCACGTCTCGCCGCTGTCAGTCGATTTGTAAACGCCGCGTTGTTCGCTTGGCCCATACGCGTGGCCGAGCACACCCACATACACCGTGCGTGCGTCGTTCGGATCCACGAGGACCCGGCTGATCTGGCGCGAGTCCTCGAGGCCGATGTGCTTCCACGTAGCGCCGCCATCGTCGGAACGATACATGCCGTCGCCGGAGGCGAGATCGGACCGAATGTCCGATTCGCCCGTGCCTACGTAAATCGTCTTCGGATCGGAAGGTGCAACCGCAAGCGCGCCAATCGAGGCTACCGGCTCGTTGTCGAAGATGGGCGTCCAAACGGTTCCGGCATCCGTGGTCTTCCATACACCGCCATCGACGCCGCCGAAGTAGAAGGTCGCCCCGCCGCCAGGCACGCCGCTCACCGCGACCACGCGGCCCGCGCGAAACGGCCCAACCAGGCGCCATTTCAAGGCGTTGAAGAGCTGGGGCGAAACCTGCTGCGCGGCGACAATGCGCGGTGCACCGGCTACAAGGGTGGCAAGCAACAACGCAGGATACAGATTGCTGAGAGAGCGGGGACGGAGCGTCTTCATCGGTGTTGTCGATTGTGACGGCGATTCGCTTGCCGCGCAAGGGCCACTCCCGCCGTTACAATGGCGGCTGTGTGTGTCCGCCACGAAAGGGAATCGCCTGCGATGATGCTCACCCAGCCTGCAAAGTCCTCAGCCCTTCGAGTTGTTCTCGCTGCCGCAGCCTGCGCAGCGACTCTGCTGCCTGCCCCAGTGCTCCTCGCCCAATCCGCGCCATCCATGCCCGATTTCCATTGGCGCATGATTGGCCCATTTCGCGGTGGCCGCACCCGCGCCGCAGCCGGAGTGCCCGATCAGCCCAACGTCTTTTACATCGGACAGGTCAACGGCGGCGTGTGGAAGTCGACGGATTACGGGCGAACCTGGTTCCCGATCTTCGATCATGAGGACACGCAGTCGATTGGCGCGATCGCCGTCGCGCCTTCCAACGACAACATCGTCTATGTAGCCAGTGGAGAAGGCCTGCACCGGCCGGATCTGTCCGTCGGCGACGGAATCTATCGCAGCGACGATGCAGGCAAGACCTGGACCCATCTGGGACTGCGCGAGGGTCAGCAGATTCCCGCCATCGCCGTCGATCCCGCCAATCCCGATCGGATCTTCGCCGCAGTGCTGGGTCATCCTTACGGTCCGAACGAAGAGCGCGGCATCTTCCGCTCCGAAGACGGCGGTAAATCGTGGAAGAAAGTTCTCTACAAGGATGAGCGTACTGGCGGCTCCGACGTGGTGATCGATCCGAAAGACCCCAACGTGGTCTACGCGTCGATGTGGGAAGACACCCTGGGCCCGTGGGAAGACGGCAATCAGTATTCCGGCACGGGCGGCGGCCTCTTCAAGTCCACCGACGGCGGCAACACCTGGAAGCCACTGAAGAATGGATTGCCCGAGGGCCTGACGCAGATCAATGTGGCCGTGGCGCCGAGCCAGCCGCAGCGTCTGTATGCGACGCTCTCGACGAAAGGCGCAGCCGGCTACGCGAGGCCGACGGGTCTGTACGTGTACCGGTCCGATGACGGCGGCGACAGCTGGGCGAAGATCACCGACGATCCACGGCCGGAGATGAAAATCGGCGGCGGAGATTTGGCAATTCCGGTTGTGGATCCCAGGGATCCCGACACCGTCTATGTCACCAGTATCGTCACCGTCCGCTCCACCGATGGCGGCAAAACCTGGATCAGCCTGCGCGGCGCGCCCGGCGGCGACGACTACCAGAACTTGTGGATCAACCCGCTCAATGCGAACATCCTCCTGCTGGTGAGCGATCAGGGTGCCGTCATCAGCGTCAATCGTGGCGAAAGCTGGGGTTCCTGGTACAACCAGCCCACAGCGCAGCTCTACCATGTGGCGGCCACGAATACCTTCCCCTACCAGGTGTGCGCCGGCCAGCAGGAAAGCGGTTCGGTGTGCATCTCAACGCGCGGCAACGACGGCGAAATCACCTTCCGCGAGTGGCACCCCGCGGGGATCATCGAGTACGGCTACGCCGCGCCTGACCCGCTCCATCCGGAAATCGTCTACGGCGCCGGGCGCACGGAGGTCTCTCGCTACGACAGCGTCACCGGCGAAGTGCAGAACGTGACGCCGCTGCCCGGGCACGACCGCGGCTATCGCGGAGACCGCACGGAGCCGATCCTGTTTTCGCCGGTCGATCCGCACACCATGTATTACGCCGCGAACCATCTGTTTAAAACCACCGATTACGGCCACACATGGCAGACGATCAGTCCGGATCTGAGCCGCGATCACTCCGGCCAGCCCGCATCCTTACCCGCGTTGCCGCAGGCGCAGCAGGATCAGCGCCGCGGCGTGATCTACGCAGTGGCTGCCTCTTATAAAACGACGCAAACCGTCTGGGCCGGTACCGACGATGGCCTGGTGTGGATCACTCGCGACGGCGGCGCGAACTGGACCAACATCACGCCCCCGGGACTCACGCCCTGGAGCAAGATCGCCCAGATTGACGCCTCGCGTTTCGACGACGACACGGCTTATGTCGCCGTTAACCGCATGCGCATCGACGACTGGGCGCCCCACGCCTTCCGTACGCATGATGGTGGCAAGACCTGGCAGTCGATCAGCGCAGGATTGCCCGATGACGCGCCGGTGAACGCCGTCCGCGCCGATCCCGTGCAGAAGGGCCTGCTCTACGCAGCCACCGAGCGCGCCGTTTGGGTGTCGATGGACGACGGTGATCACTGGCTGCCGCTCCAGTACAACTTGCCGCCCACATCCATGCGGGATCTGCTCGTCCACGACGACGATCTTGTCGTCGCCACCCACGGCCGGTCCTTCTGGATCCTCGACGATGTCGAGCCTCTCCGGGAACTGGCTGCCGGTCGGCCTCCCATGCTGTTTCATCCCGCCGATGCCTGGCGCGTGCGCCGCAGCAACTACACCGATACGCCAATGCCGCCCGACGAGCCGATGGGCGAGAATCCGCCGGATGGCGCGATCCTCGACTACGATCTGCCCGCGGCTGCGACCGGCCCCGTGACGCTCGATATTCTCGATGCGCAGGGCGCCGTGTTGCGCACATACTCGAGCACCGATCCGGTGTCACCCACCGCCGAGGAGTTGCGCACCAACCTGATTCCGCCCTACTGGCCGAAGATCAATGGGCCCCTGCCCACAAGCGCAGGCATGCACCGCTGGGTGTGGGACCTCCGCATGACGGCACCGGCGTCGCCACAGTACGGGTATCCGATTTCCGCTGTTCCCGGACGCACACCGCTCACCCCGCAGGGCCCGCTCGTCCTGGCTGGTACTTACACCGTCCGGCTGACCGTGGATGGTCACAGCGTGACGCAGCCATTAACCGTGAAGATGGATCCCCGCGTGCACACTTCCTCCGCCGACCTCGAGACCCTGCACACGGCGGAAATGGAGATGTACAAGGTTTTCAACGCGGTCGCAAAGGCCGACCTGACGGCGCACTCCATCCAGGAGCAGATCTCTTCACCGGCCAACGCGGCCGTCGCGACTCAACTCGCTCCCTATACGGCGGCTCTGAAAACGCTGATCGGCGGCAGCGGTCAGGAATCCGCGCAGCACCAGCCCGGTCTCGACGAGCTGACCGGCGAGGCTGGGCCCATCTACGCGCAGTTCGATCAGGCTGACGGGCCCCCCACCGCAGCCCTGTTGGACGCGGCGAAAAAGGCGGAAGCCGAGGCTCACGAGCTGCACCCTGCGTGGGAGGACTTCCAGACGAAACAATTGCCGGCGCTCAACAATCTGCTGCGCAAAGCGGGACGTCCTGCCATCGATCTGACGCATCAGGCGAGCGATCTTCCGGAAGCAGGAGACGAAGATTAGCCAGCTTGCCTCGATACTGCAACCGCCGGTCCACGACCGTTTCGATCTCGATGGCCGAACCGCGCTCGTCGTGGGAGGAACGTCCGGCATTGGCCGCGCGATTGCGCTGGGCTTGGCCGAGGCCGGCGCCGATGTGGTGGCGACCTCGCGCCGTGCGGCAGAAGTCGCTGCCGTCGCTACTGAAATTCGCTCCCGCGGACGACATTCCCTCGAGATCTGCTCCGACGTGACAGACCGCAGTACGCTGGAGAGCCTGCATGAACAGGTCATTGCAGCTTTCGGAAAAGTCGACATCCTGGTGAACGCCGCTGGCATAACGGCGCGCGTTCCCACGCTGGAGTGCCCCGAAGATGTGTGGCACACGGTGATCGAGACCAACCTGACCGGCACCCTGCACGCCTGCCAGATCGTGGCGCCCCGCATGGTGCGCCAGGGCTGGGGTCGCGTCATCAACATCGCATCACTCGCCACCTTCGTCGCCTTCTGCGAAGTCGCCGGCTACGGAGCCAGCAAGGCCGGTGTGGGCGCGCTGACCAAATCACTCGCGGTGGAGTTGGCGCGCCACGGCGTTTGCGTCAACGCCATCGCGCCCGGGTTCTTCCCAACCGCGTTGAATGAGGAACTCCTGAACCAGACCCCGCGAGGCCGCGAAGCGCTGCTGCGGACGCCCATGGGCCGCTTCGGACATCTGGAAGAGCTGGCTGGCACCGCGGTTTTTCTTGCGTCAGAGAGCGCGTCGT
>Ga0335073_10006130_pt1 | contig 16888 bp, 14 predicted proteins | sample Lox_Sample_22_FD_207093 | JGI IMG/M metagenome (GOLD analysis project Ga0335073, IMG submission 207093) | Soil microbial communities from Loxahatchee National Wildlife Refuge, Florida, United States - Lox_Sample_2.2 | ecosystem: Environmental > Terrestrial > Soil > Wetlands | place: USA... | reverse complement strand
GTGAGCGAGCGAACGCCCATCAACTCGATGGCGATCACCAGGAAGACGCCCAGCAGCACCAGGCCCCAGGGCAATTGCTGGCGAAGGATTCCGTTGATCACGGTCGCCATGAGCCTCGCCTGAGGAGCGGCGGCTTTCTCGCTGCCGATGCCCTGCGTCCACTGCACTTCGATGGTCTTCGTCGCGGGATTGTAGAGATACTTGCCGTCGGCCAGCTCGTGCGAGCCCAGCGAGTTGAGCAGCAGGTAATTGCTTCCTTCAAGCGTCTGCGTGGACTTGTCCGGCTCGGTCACGCGAAATTCCTTCCGCGTGAAGGTTCCCTGGTTCTGCACGCCGTCATGGACGGCGCTGATATCCCACGCCTTGGTCATGGGGTGAAATTCCTCATAGCCGAGATTCACCATGCTGAGGGTGACGCCTACGGCAAAGGTGGAGACACAGACGCCGATCATCAGCGCCAGTTGCTGTTTCCACGGGGTCGCGCCCACGAGGAATCCGGTTTTCAGGTCCTGCGAAGTGTCTCCGGCGTTGGCGGAGGCGATGCAGACCACGCCGCCAACCGTAATCGCCAGCGCTCCATAGGCGGGAGCGGTCCATCCCTTCACCAGAAACACGGCGGCGGTGGCCATCAGCGTCGCGATCGTCATGCCGCTGATGGGGTTGGCTGAGCTGCCGATCAGCCCGACAATCCTCGACGACACCGTCACGAACAGAAATCCGAACACCACGATGAGCAGCGAAGCCGCGAGATTCGCGAGCAGCCCGGTCTGGGCGCCGGGTACGGGCTTCACCGTCAGGAAGATCCAGGTCAGCAGGACCAGGACCGCGCTGCCGCCGATCACCACCGACATGGGCATATCGCGATCGGTGCGCTCATTGCCGGCTGCCGCGGCGGCACCTTTGCGGAGATTGCCCATGCCGGCTTTGAGCGCGCCGACGATGGTGGGGATGGTTTTGATGAGGGTGATCAGGCCCGACGCGGCGACGGCGCCCGCTCCCATCGGCCGCACATACGCCGACCACATTTCGCCCGGCGACATCTGCGCCACCGGCTTCACCGCCGGGTAAAGCGGCCCGCTCAGATGGGAGCCGAAAAAGTAGATGGCCGGCATCAGTACCAGCCATGAGAAGACGCCGCCGGCAAACATGGTGCCAGCCACGCGGGTGCCGATGATGTAGCCCACGCCCAGATATTCCGGTACGGCATCGAGCCGGACCGCGCCGCCCTTCAGGATGTGTTGTTTGCCAAGGTCGGGCTCGTAGTTCGGAGTATCGGGCCATGCTCCGAAAATGTCGCCATTCTGGAACAGTGTGTAGAGGCTGCCCAATCCCAGCCCCAGGAACACGCGGCTCGCGAAGGATCCGCCGCGCTCCCCCGCCAGCAATACGTCGGCGCAGGCCGTGCCTTCGGGGTAGGTCAGGTTTCCGTGCTCCTCAACGATCAACTGGCGCCGCAACGGAATCATGAAGAGCAGGCCGAGCCAGCCGCCCAGCATGGCGAGGACGAAGATACGGAAGTACTCGAGATCGAAGCCGAGGAAGATGAGCGCCGGCAGGGTGAAGATGACGCCGGCCGCAATGGACTGTCCGGCATTGCCGGTGGTCTGAACGATGTTGTTCTCGAGGATCGACGCGCGGCCGAGCGCCCGCAGAACGCTGATCGAAAGGACCGAGATCGGAATCGAAGCGGCCACGGTAAGCCCGGCTTCGATGCCGACATACACGGTGACCGCGCCGAAGATCAGACCGAAGATGCAGCCCAGCAAAATCGCGCGGAACGTGAGCTCCGGCCGCGTCTCGCCCGGTGGTACGAACGGCTGAAAACCTTGCGCAGTCGACACAGAATCCCTCCACCTGAGTTTCGGGGAAGCCTGAGTGTATCAAAGCAATTCGTGGACGTTCGCAGAATGACTCGGCGTCCCGGGGGCTCCAGGCAGTCCCGGGATACTCTGACTTATGCCCGTCCGCAAGCTCTTCGCCTACGCGGCTATCTATATTCTCTGGGGCGGATCGTTCCTGGCGATTCGCGAACTGGTCGCACCGCCGCACGGCATTGCGCCGGTGCCTCCGTTCCTGGCCGCGGGCTTTCGCTTCACGCTGGCCGGCCTCTTTCTCATTCTCTGGAGCCGCGCAGCGGGAACGACATCGCTGAGCCTGCGGCAGTTCAGGTCGGCGACGCTGCTGGGCTTCATCATGTTCGCCTGCCTCTATGCGCCGCTCTTCTGGGCAGAGACGCGGGTCGCGTCGGGGCTCGCATCGGTGATCTCCGCCATGATCCCGGTATGGATCTTCGCCGGCGAGCTGTTTGTGCTGCGCACGCAGCGCGCTTCCGCGCTCGCGGTCGGCGGCATCGCTCTGGGATTCGCGGGCGTCGTCGTGCTCTCGTTGCGCGCGCCGGGCAGCGCGGGCAGCAGTTCCACGCTCGCCATTCTCGGGACGGTTGCCGGAACACTGTGCTGGTCAGCGGGAACGCTTCTTTCGCGGCGGCTCGCGCTGCCGCAGCCTCAGCGTGCCAATGCGGGCTGGCAGATGCTGACTGGCGGCGCCATGCTGCTCATGATCTCCGGCGTGGCGGGCGAACCGCGTCGCATTCCGCCCGCTGCCGTGCTGCTGAGCCCCAGGGTCGTCGCGAGCATGGCGTATCTGATCGTCGCGGCCTCCATCATTGCGTACACAGCCTATGTCTGGCTCATCGCCCACGAATCCCCGACGCGGGTTTCGAGCTATGCGTATGTCAATCCGGTCATCGCCCTGGCGATCGGATCCATGCTGGCCGGAGAATGCCTGACGCTGCTGCAGATCGCGGGCGCCGTGCTGGTTTTGGCGGGCGTTTTCGCCACTCTGCGCAGCCGCGCCGTCGCGCAGCCCGCGCCTTCCCTGCCGGCCAGAGCAGCAAGCTAACGGCCAGGCCGGCAGGGCGGCCTCAGCGGACGTAAGTATAGGTGCCGCAGACCGCCGAAGATCCGTTGAGCGCGTCGAGCGTGAGCACCGGCATAGCGGCTCCGGAGAAGAACGCGACGTGCAGCTCCGAGCCGAAGGCCCAGGTTGCCATCCACTGCGTTTCGTCGCTGCCGCAGAGCGTGTTGTGGTGCGAGAAGCGCTTGTCGGCCGGAACATCGAGACGATAGAGATTGCCGCCGCCCGGAACGCTGCGATCGGCGTCGAACGCCGCAGATGCCTCGTCGGGTTTGAGGGCGCGGATTTGCGCGATCGTAAAGTTCGAGAAATTGATGGTCAGCCGCGCATCGCTGATCCCGATGTCGCCGGTGATGGACTTGGCTTCGGAGCTGGCGGCGCGCCACGGACCCTTGTCCTGCGCGGCGGCGGGAAAGGTTGCGGCGAGCACCAGAGCAAGAGCCGCGACGGCCCAGGATACACACTTCATGGTTTGAGAATGACATCTGAGGCCAGGCCGATGCAATCAGGAGCCGGCCAGCGGCCCCGGTTCGTGGTTCTCAGGAAGTGGCCGGGCTCTTCCACGCCGTCAGGTCCGTGTTCAGGATGCCTTCCAGCGCCTCAACCTCGGGCGTCACGAGATCGGTGATCCTCGCCAAAGTATGCGACGGCACGTCGGGAAACGGAGCGCCGCCTCCAATAAATAACTTCAGGAGGCTGGAATTCCGCACGCCGGCAACCACGGTGTCGAATCGCCGCGCCTTGCACCAGTCGGCCATCGACGTGGCGGCCCACGTCGCCAACTGGCTCTTGGGCGCAGTCATGCGCCCAGCGGAAAACACCTGCTCGAGCTGCGGTTTCTCGAGAGCGAAGCGAGGAACGCCGATGTGCTCCGTGACGGAGTCGATAAAACCCTGAGGACTGGCGCTCAGCTCTTCATACAGGCTGACGCGAATCTGGTCGGCGCCGAACTGACTTTGCCACTCGCGCAAATGCGTCGCATATTGGCTCGATGCGATCAGCTCGGGATCGCGCTCCAAAGCCTCATCCAGGCTCCAGCCGATGATGCCGTAGGCGCGCTTCATCCGGTACATCGACACCAGCCGCTGCACGGGATGGCGGAAGATGATCATCAGCTTCGCGTGAGGCAGCAGCTGGGCAATGCGTTCGCGCGCCGCTGGAGACGCAAAGTAGGTAGGAGCCACTTCCCCAACCGGGCGATCGTCATGGGCCTCGGGAAATTTCTTGAGATACCAGGCGATGCCGCGGTCGAAATGGCGATCGAAGAAACGCGTCTCCTTGGTTGGCTCCGGCAGCCGGGTGCGGGAACTCAGCACTTCGTGCAGCCAGGTGGTCCCGGTTCTGGGCGGGCCAATGATGAGAAAGGAGGGCAGGTCACGGTAGGCGACGCTGGTCTCAGCGCGTGCCGGACTCAGCTCATTACCGTTACTCAGAACCGTTGCTGTGAGGGCGCTCGACCGGCGGGAAATTGGCATTCTTGGTCTCTATAGAAATCCGAGCGTGCTTTTGACATCCGTGCAGAAAAGGCCGTGCAAGCATTTGATGGCTGAGCGCTCGCCCGAGTTGTAGCGGCGGAACCCTGTCTTATGGTCAGAGAGACCTGTTTCCGGTTTATCTCTCGATAAGGGGTAGGCCTCTCTTCCCGGGGAGAGATGAGGGGTGTCCTGCTCAGGTTTGCCTGCGCCGAGACAATGATTTTTCGAGGGAGCCCCGAGTCCAGTTTCATAACAGCAAAAACCCTTTCGGGACAGATTGATTCACCCTCCGATCGGACCTAGACTGAGCCCCTGGTCCGGGCGCCCTGCCCATTCGCCATCCTTCTTCTCGCTGTGCTTCTCGGCCCCACACCCCTCACAATTCGGAGGCCGCCATGATCCACCAATGGCTTATCCACGCTGAATCTCGCAGAAGTGTGCGTTTTTGGAAATCCACAATCGCCCTCGGGGCGATTTTTTTCATGGGGGGGTGCGGAGGCAGCTCCAAGCCGGTGAGCGTCACGGTAAAGGCCTCCGCGGCTACCGTGGACGGCACCGACACGGCCACGCTCACGGCCACCGTGGTCAACGACAAAAACAGTGCTGGTGTCACCTGGAGCGTCAGCGGAGGGGGAGCACTCTCGAATCAGACGAAGACGACGGCGACCTATACGGCACCGGCGGCGTCCAGCTCGGCCTTGACCGTGACGGTCACCGCGACCTCGGTCGCGACAACAACGGAATCGGCGAAGGCCACAATCACCGTACCCGCGGCGCCGACCTTGTCGACGACCAACGCCAACCTTGCGGGGCAGGTAGGATCCGCGTATTCCGTGCAGTTGCAGGGCAGCGGGGGCATCCCTCCCTACGTCAACTGGGCCCTGTCGACCAGCGGGGCCGCGAGTCCGAACCCTGACCCGGTCAACGGCGTGCTTCCCCCATGCGTCACACTGAGTTCGGCGGGCCTGCTGTCCAGCGCAACGCCGCCTCCGGCGTCGTGCGCGGGGACCTACCCGAATCTTGTTTTCACGTTCAGTGATTCCGGCACGCCCACTCCGCTCACGGCCACCACGGCTCCCATGACCATCACAATCGCCGCGGCGCCCACGATAACCTTCCCCGCGCCGAGCGCTGCCGTCCCAGGTCCCGCGACCTTTGGAAAGGCCTACAGCGGGTCCGTGGCCGCTTCCGGCGGTTCGGGGACTCTGAGCTATACGCTGACTGGCGCATTGCCCGGCGGACTGAGCCTGGGTAAATCGACAGGAGCCATCACCGGCACGCCGACAGCGGTCGGGACGTTTCCGTTCACCGTCTCCGCCTCGGACGCGTTCGGTGACTCGGCGACATCCTCTGCCTATTCCATTGTGGTCAGCTACGCACCGGTTGCTATCACACCGGCGAGTGGCAGCCTTCCGGGCGGCACGGCGGGAACGGCGTATTCCGACCAGACCCTGACGGCTTCCGGTGGGTCTGGAACGGGCTATGTCTGGACCGTTACCGGTCTGCCTGCCGATGGGCTGGACTACGCCGCAAGCGGAGACACAATCACGATCAGCGGCACGCCGACCGATGCCGAGACCGTCAGCTTCTCGGTTTCGGTCACGGACAGCGCTCTGAACGGCGGCGGCCCCAACAACTACTCCATCGTGGTGGCCAACGCGAGCAGCGGGGGCAGCGTACTGCAGGGTACCTATGCCTGCCTGATCCGCGGCTTTGTCGACTCCAGCGGAGATCGCTTCGCAACGCTCGTGAGCTTCCAGGCGGACGGACAGGGCAACCTCAGCAAAGGCGCGTTCGACTCCAACAGCGCCGCCTATGCTCCGGCTTCGGGCACGCTGACAGGCACTTACAGCGTCGGAACGGATGGAAACGGAACGGCAACGATCGCGACCACCTCAACCTCGGGCACTTCCACCATTGCCTGGGCGCTGTCGGTCGCCTCGTCGACAACTCCGGCCGAGCAGTTCAGTTTGGTGGAGAGCGATGATGCGGGCGCTGAACCAACGGGCCAGCATGGCATGGGGAACTGCTACCTGTCTCCGCCGGCCGCGTTTGCCGCGAGCACGCTGAGCGGCAACAACTTCGTCTTTGGCGCCGATGGGGAAGGGACGGGGAATGTTGATAAATCCAGCGTCGGCCGGATCAGCTTCGCGGCCTCGGGCCTGACCGTGACCGGGGGCGCGATTGATACCGCCAAGGCCGGGAATTCGACGTTGAGCTCCGCCACCATTACCGGCGGCAGCTTTACGGCGCCGGACAGCACAACCGGGCGCTTCACGATGACGCTCGAGGGACTGAAGAGCGGCAACAGCGTCACCTGGGATTTCGCTGGTTACGTTCAAGGTGCGAACCACTTGCTGATTCTCAGAACCGACCCGATCGGACCGGGCGATCTGGGCTCCGGAGAGGCTTACAAGCAGCAGGAGAGCTCGTATTCGGGCGCGAATCTCAAGGGCGGGCTGATCTTCTACACGCAGGCTCTCGAGTTCGACACGACGGGGAGCACCGGGCCGACCGGCTACTACTCCATCATTTACGCAGGATCGGGCGATGGCACGGGCAATTTGACGATCGCGCAGAGCTACATGAGCGAAAACGGCACCTACACCGCGGGAGGAACCACAGGGACGGTGGCCGTGACGTTCGACTCGACCATCCCCGGCCACGCGACCATCGGAGTGCAGTCGGGAACGATTGACCTGTACTTCTTCGATACCAACAGCGCCTTCGAGATGAGCCTGGGAGGCGGCGAGAATCCGGTCGAATCGGGCCGAATGGAGCCGCAAACCCAAAGTGCATTCACGGATGCGGCGCTCGCCGGCACCTACATGATGACGGAGATAGCGCCGCTGGAAGTGAATGCGCTCGATCAAAATGGCGAGCTGACTGTGGGAAGCGACGGCTCGCTCCAAGGCCAGTTCACATCGGGCGGAGAGGGGACATACAACTTCGATCAGAGCTTCAGTGCAACCTACGCGTGGGACACCACGGCGACCGGGACCGGAACGTTCCTGGCAGCCAGCCCGGCAAGCTGGAGCTGTGCGGTGATCAGTTCCACGCGCTTTGTCTGCGTGGACCAGACGGCTCAGCCGCCGGCGATGCGGATCTTCCAGCAGTGACGGGAGGGCCGCAAACGCCCCACCCCGCCTTCGGCCTGGACAGGCCGGAGGCGGGGTGAGATTTACGCAGCGCAGATGAAAGGCGGCGGGATCGCTCCCGCCGCCTTTCCCTAAACGCCAACCGCTGACTGCTGGCCCATCAGCCTATGCGTAGATGCCGCGCTGCTTGATGGTGAAGGCGACGCGGTCGATCGACAGCATGTACGCGGCGATGCGGTTGTTCACGCCATGCGCCTCGGCGTAGCGCGTCACGTCGTCGAAGCTCTCCGCGAGAATGCGCTCCATGCGCGTATTCACGTCGTCCTCGGTCCAGAAGTAGCCCTGGCGGTCCTGCACCCACTCGAAGTACGACGCAGTCACGCCGCCGGCATTGGCCAGAATGTCGGGGATGATGAAGACCTTCTTATCGGCGAGGATCTCGTCGGCCACCGCGGTCGTGGGGCCATTCGCGCCTTCGCAGACGATGCGCGCTTTCACCTTGTCCGCATTGCGGCTGGTGATCACGTTTTCGGTTGCCGCGGGGATGAGAATCTCGCAGTCGGTCGTGAGCAGATCGGCCGAAGGAACGCCTTCCGCGCCGCGGAATCCGAGAATCGATCCGTTGCGGGCGCGATGCTCGAGCAATTGCCCGATCTCAATTCCGTTGGGATTGAACAGTCCTCCGTCGTACTCGGCAATGCCGATCACTTTGTAGCCGCGCTCCTGCATGAGGCGGGCGGCATTCGAACCCACGTTGCCGAATCCCTGAATGATCACGCGGCAGCCGTCGCGCTGCATGCTCAGATACTTCAGAGCCTCGTCGCACACCTGAGCGATGCCGCGCCCGGTGGCTTCCTTGCGGCCGCGGGATCCGCCGATGTTGAGGGGCTTGCCGGTGACCACAGCGGTGACGGTCTGGCGCATGTGCATGGAGTAGGTGTCCATGATCCACGCCATCGTTTGCTCGTTGGTGTTCACGTCGGGCGCGGGCACATCTTTTTCGGGGCCGAGGAACTCGATGATTTCCGCGGTGTAGCGGCGCGTCATGCGCTCGAGTTCTCCCTGCGACATCTTCTTCGGATCGCAGATCACGCCGCCCTTGGCGCCGCCGAAGGGGATGTTGACCACGGCGCACTTCCAGGTCATCCAGCTGGCGAGGGCGCGGACTTCGTCGAGAGTGACATCGGGCGCGTAGCGGATGCCGCCCTTGCCCGGGCCGCGGGCCTGCGAGTGGAGGACGCGGTAGCCGGTAAACATTTCAATGCGGCCGTCGTCCATGCCGACGGGAAAATGCACAATAATTTCGCGCGAGGGATACCGCAGCACCCGCCACAATCCTTCGTCCAGATTCAGCTTGCGCGCAGCGAAATCAAACCGGGCCGCCTGCGCTTCCCATGGATTGATTTCCTGCTCCAGTGTCATCGTTGCCATATAAGGGGAATCTCCACTTCCTGTGCCTGCTCTTGCCGGGTCGCCCTGGACCTCAAATTTTGTCCGACATCCGTATGGATGCCTATCACCCGTTCGTTCGGGCAATAACCCGTTCCAGGGCCAAACGGTCCGAGTATAGGCCTGGGATGTGGCGGGGGGCAAGGTTTGCAAACTTTAGTCCCGTTACCACCTCGGCCCCTTTTTTGGATTTGTTTCTGTACCTGATCGCGTCTTTTAGCCCAGCGTCGGCGCCCTTCAGCCCAAAAAAGGAAAAGGGACGCTGCAGCCCCCTGATTCCACTCCCCCTGGGTCTCGGCCGCCTACGCCGCCTTCTTCACCGGAACCTGAATCTCCGTCACATACGACTCATCGTCCTGGCGAACCGGCTTGTTGACATGGACGTACATTTCCCGAACCGGACCGCTAATCTCGTATCCATTCTCCGAGACCCACTTCAGGAGAGCATCGTAAGCCTCGCTCAGCCGCTGGTACGACCCGTTGTGTACCGTGCAGGCCGCAGTGGTCTCCGGCAGGTCGTGCACGTCCACGCCCTCTACGCGGCCCACGGCGCCGCGCAGCGTGAAGCCGGCTTCGGCGTCAACATCGTGCTCCTTGTGCTCCTTATCGTGCCAGATGGCCACGGAGATGCCTGCCTGGGCCATCTTCGGCCCCATGCGCTCCGCAACTTTCGGGTAAAGGGCGCCGATCGCCGGGTAGGACGCCACCCTTTCGCGCACAGAGGCGATTTTTTGTTTGGGCAGGCTCTTGATGACCACGTCGTAGGACATATCGTTCTCCCTTTCGATCAGCCGAATCCGGCTGCTGAGTCTGCTGAGGCGATCGGTTTCTTCCTCGACGCGGCGCGCCTGCTCGGCCTGCTGCAACTTGAGCATGCCGCGCATCTCCTCCGCGCTGACGCCGGAGCGCAGCATCTCGCCGATCTGATCGAGGCTGAGCCCGAAATCGCGCAGAGCCAGGATGCGATGCAGCCGCGAGAGCTGATGCGCCGCGTAGTAGCGGTAGCCGGTTTGCTCGTCGATGCGGGCCGGCGTGAGCAGCCCCGCCTGGTCGTAGTAGCGCAGTGTGGTGATGGAGACGTGCGCCAGCGCCGAGAAATCGCCGATCTTCAGCATGGATTCGTTATCGAGTCTCCAGCGACGCGAGAGTCAAGAGCGATTTTCCACAAATCCTAAACCTTATAACCTAGAGTTAAGCGCTCGTTCTTATGCCGAAATACTCCGCTGGCATTCTGCTCTATCGCCGCAAGCCGCAGCTTGAGGTCTTCCTCGTGCATCCGGGAGGGCCGTTCTGGGCCAAAAAGGACGCGTGGTCGATTCCCAAGGGCGAATATGAATCCGGCGAGGAGCCTCTCGCCGCCGCGCGCCGCGAATTCGAAGAGGAAACGGGAATGCCCGTCGAGGGCGAGTTCATCGCGCTTGGACAAATTCGCCAGCCCAGCGGCAAGCAGGTGACGGCATGGGCCGTTGAAGGCGACTTCGACGCGGCAAAGCTCGTGAGCAACACCTGCCTGGTGGAATGGCCTCCGCGCTCAGGGAAAGAGATTGAGATTCCCGAGGTGGATCGCGGCGCCTGGTATTCGGTGGCGGCGGCGCGGGAGAAGATCTTTCGCGGACAGGACAAGCTGCTGGACCGGCTGGAAGCGCATTTCTCTTCAACGCGCTAGAGCGGTCGGCCCCGGATCGCCGGCTTCTGCCGGACACGCACTTTCGAATCCGCCACGATCCGCGGCTCATCTGTCTTTTCGTGAGCCAGAGATTTTCCGAACTCGCATTTACTCCGGGGGTCAAAGCCCAGCAGACCCTTCACGGCAGCCGCGGCGCGTACGCGCGCTTCGAAGCGGAGGGAAGTTCGAGCGACGGGCTCCGGCCGCCCGAGCAGGAGTTCATCCGCTCCCTCGACGGCTTCTACATGGCGTCGATCTCGGAGACGGGCTGGCCGTATATCCAGCATCGCGGCGGCGCGGCGGGGTTTCTGCATGTGCTGGACGAGCGGACGCTGGGATTCGCGGATTTGCGCGGGAACCGGCAGTACATCAGCACCGGAAACCTGCTCCACGACGATCGGGTGGCGCTCTTCCTGATGGATTACGCTCAGCAGGCGCGGCTGAAGATTCTCGGCCACGCTGAGATCTTCGAAGACACGCCCGAGGCCCGGCAATGGATCGAGCGGCTTCGCATGCCCACGGAAAAGACGCCGGCGGAGCGCGCCGTGCTGATTCACGTCGAGGGTTTCGACTGGAATTGCCAGCAGCACATCACACCACGCTATTCGCAGGAAGAGATCGCGAAGCTGATGGAACCGGTCCGGCGGCGGATGGCCGCGTATGAGGAAGAGATTGCGCGGCTGCGGGGGCTGGTTGGGGAGGGTGCGAAGGCGAAGTAGCCTTTGCCTGCGGCACTTGTTTAGAGTTTCCCGCGTCCAGTCTTGCTCAGAGAGCGGCTGGCCGTCTTCGGCGGAATGTAGTGGAAGCGCACCAGGTAGATCTTCTCGCCGCGGCCGTGTTTCGCTACCTTGAGCAGGTCGAGGACGCCGAGAAAGCCTGACGCGCGGGCCAGTTCGGGCGTGATGTCGGGAAGGCCGATGGGCTCGATCGAGTCGATTTCGATCTCGCCCTCTTCCATGCGGTAGCGTTTGCCCACGCTCACGCGCGGGCTCTGCCAGATGCGCACGCTGACGGTAATGGCGCCGCTGCGCACACCCTCGCGCAGACGTTTCGTGAACATCATGGGTCAGGCTTTAGCCAGCTCGCCGATGGCGCTCACCAGCGTGTCGAGGTCGGCGGGACGGATGTAGACGTGCGGCGTGATGCGGACGCAGCTGATGTTTTCCCACACGATGCCGACGGTGTGAATCTTCCAGCGATCAAAGAGCGCGCCCGAGACCTGCGCCGGCGTCATGCCGTCGATGGAAACGCCGCCGATGGCGCAGGAGTATTCGGGCTGGAGTGAGGTGTGCAGCCTGACCTTCGGGATCGACTGCACACGGGTCGACCAGTAGTTCTTGAGGTAGAAGATGCGCTCCTGCTTGCGGCGCGAGCCGATGCCCTCGTGGAAATTGATGGCCTCGCCGATGCCCTGCTCGAGCGGGAAGCTGCGCGTGCCGATGTCTTCGAACTTGCGGATGTCGGTGGAGTGAGGGTTGCTGGCGCAGACCAGCGGCCAGACCTTCTCGATGTGGTCCTCGCGAATCCACATCATGCCGGTACCGATGGGCGCCGACAGAAACTTGTGCAGGCTGGTGCCGAAGTAATCGCAGCGCAGGTCGGGGATTTTGAAGTCGATCAGTCCGAACGAGTGGGCGCCGTCCGCGAGCACCTCGATGCCGTGGGTGTGGGCCATGTCGGAGATCTTCGCCACGGGCATGGTCTGCCCGACCCAGTTGATCATGTGGGTGACGTGGATGAGCTTGGTGCGCGGGGTGATGGCCTGCTCGTAGGCCTTCACGATCGCGTCGTCGTCTTCGATGGGGAAGTCGAAGCTGATCTGCTTGTAGACGATGCCGTCGCGCTCGGTGCGCTGGCGGTAGGCCTCGATCATGTGCGGGTAGTCCTGCTTCGTGCCGATGACTTCATCGCCGGCCTGGAGCGGAATCCCATAGATGATGGTGTTGAGCGCCTCGGTGGAATTGCGGTCGATGGCGATCTCGCCCGGCTTCGCACCGGCGAGGGCGGCCAGCTTCTGGCGGAGGGGCTCGCGGCCCTGGTCGAGAATCTGCCACATGTAATAGGAAGGGCCTTCGTTGGAGAGCTGGTTGTAGCGCTCCACGGCCTCCTGCACGACGATGGGCGCGGGCGATACGCCGCCGTTATTGAGGTTGATGATGTCGGGGTTGACCGAGTAGCCGCGCTGGATGGTGCTCCAGTAGTCCTCGTTCTGAGCGACCTCCGCGGGAGCGCGGCCAGCCACGGAACGCGCCGCTACGGCAAACTCCTCGGCGTGCGCCTGCCGGAACAGGCTGTTGACAGAAAACGCCCCCGCCAGGGTGGCGGTCTTCTTCAGAAACGCGCGACGATCGCTCGGCATCATGCAGAGCAGAGTAGGCCGATTCGCCGTCTGGAATCAACCTGCTTCTTTGGCTCTGTGGCCATTGGCCTTCGGCCTGTACTCTGTTTTCATGCGCCCTTCTCTGCCCGATCGCGCCACGTTTCTGCGCCTCGCTCGCACGCACACGCTGGTTCCGCTGTACCGCACGCTCACGGCCGATCTGGAAACGCCGGTGTCCGCCTTCCTGCGCCTGGCCGCGGCGGAGCCCGAATGCTTTCTGCTCGAATCGGTGGAAGGCGGCGAGCGGCTGGGCCGCTACACCTACATCGGCATCCGGCCCAGCCGCCGCATCGTGTCGCACGGCACCGAAGTCGAGATCACCGAGCACGGACGCATCCGCACCGTGAGCGGCGACGTCTTCGCGCTGCTGCGCGAGGCGCTGAGCGGACACACGCCCGCGCGGGTTCCTGGCCTGCCGCCGTTCACCGCGGGCGCCGTGGGGTTCTTCTCCTACGACGTAGTGCGGCAGATCGAGCATCTGCCCGCCACCAGGCCTGACGACCTCGGCATGCCCGACGCCTGCCTGATGTTTTTCGACGAGGTGCTGGCGTTCGACCACGTCCGCAAAGAAATCCTGTTGATCGTCACAGCCGATCTCACCCGGCAGAAGGCGCAGATCGCGTACACGGACGGCATTCGGCGCCTCGATCGCCTCGATCGCCGGCTCGCCGGGCCGCTGCCGAAGGTGCCCGCGCGCAAAACGGCTCGCGCCGCGGCGAAGCTGCGTCCCACATCGCGCACGAGGAAAGCCGCGTATGTGAAGGCGGTGGAACGCGCCAAGGAATACATCGCGGCCGGCGATATCTTTCAGGTGGTGCTCTCGCAGCGGCTGGACTTCGAGCCGGGCGTCGATCCGTTCTCGGTCTACCGCGCGCTCCGCATCGTGAACCCCTCGCCGTACATGTACTTCCTGCGGTTCCCGCGCAAGACCGCCGGCGCCCGAAAACCGGAAACCACGCACATCGTCGGCTCGTCGCCGGAGCTGCTGGTCCGCGTGGAGGGGCGGCGCGTCGAGTACCGGCCCATTGCCGGGACGCGTCCGCGGGGCGCGACGGAGGCGCTGGATCTCGAGGCCGAGCAGGAGATGACCACCGACGAGAAGGAGCGCGCAGAGCACGTCATGCTCGTCGATCTGGGCCGCAACGACGTGGGCCGCGTGAGCGAGTACGGCAGCGTCAAGGTGACCAATCTGATGTTCGTCGAGCGGTATTCGCACGTGATGCACCTGGTCAGCTCCATCGAAGGCAAGCTGCGGCACGAGCTGAGCGCCGTCGATGCACTGCGATCGTGCTTCCCTGCGGGCACGCTCTCGGGCGCGCCCAAAATCCGCGCCATGGAGATCATCGAAGAGCTGGAGCCGACGCGACGGGGCATTTATGGCGGCACGGTTTTGTATGCGGATTACTCGGGCAATCTGACGAGTTGCATTGCGATTCGAACGCTGCTGGTGGAGGGGAAAAAGGGATTCATCCAGGCGGGCGCGGGGATTGTGGCCGACTCCGTTCCGGAGAAGGAGTACGAAGAGAGTTTGAATAAGGCGAAGGCAGTGGTGCGGGCGGTGGAAAGGGCCAGAGAGGACTAGCCGTCCCGCTCCGCTCGGCTCAGCTTCACAGAGTGGCTACGAGACAACGTTCTCAATATGGATATCAAGATCCAGGTCGTCGAATTGTTGCCGGTCCGGGCTGACCTTTACGTTGACCACACTGATACGGACCCGCAGATTCGTACCCCTCACCATGATTGAGCGATCCTTGCCATAGATTGATTTCTGCGAGCCGTGCGCATAATCCGAGGCGCCGAAAATGAACTTCTGGTAGCCATGCCAGAATTTGGATGGGGCCAGTAGGTTCCTGGTCCCGCGCTCATCGCCGGCGCGCCGCAGAATGAGGTCAATCCCCGCCAAGGGTCCCGCGACCGACGATTCCCGCTCGTACGAAAGCACATAAATGATCTGGCCATCCGTTCCTTTAACAGGGACCGTCCAGCCCTTGCTGGGCTTCGACGGAGTGAAGCTCACGATGGCGTGGACTGGAATTATCGTCGGTACAGTCTGCGGGTAGAGCGGCATCCAATCTACGGTCGCCACCAGAGCAATCACGCACCCGCGCCAAAAGTAGTCAAATCTTCCGGTCACAGCAAACTTTCTGGATGCCCAACTCTACTGCGCGATCTTGTCCACGCTGCCTGAGCCGTTGGTGCGGCAGGCATTGTTGCTGGCAGGTGCGGTCCAGATGGCGCCGTCAGCAAACGTCACCTGATCGAGGGTGACGCGGGCGACGCCGAAGAGATACACGTGCGGAGGAAGCGTGATATGCCGCATCTGATCGAGCGCTTTGTCGAGATCCTGCGTGCCGGACAGCGTCAGGCGCAGTTGCAGCGGATGCGCATCGAGCGCATACACATTCGTCTTGACGTTCACGCGCGCAGTGATCGAAGCGGACTGGATCGCTTTCCCGCTCTGGTTGCGAAAGTGCAGATCGAGGGCGCCGTCCTGTCGGCTTTGCGCGGTCACCGGCAGATAGCCTCCCTCCGGCGCAACGCTCGCGCTTTCCATGTAAAGCGGGCAGCCGGTCTGGTTCATGACGCGGCCAACCTTTTCGGCTTCTGCAGCTGCGGATTTTGCCAGCGCGCTTGCCTGCTGCGGCGTCAGCGCGGCGCCATTTTGCAGTACCACCGTGGCTTGCCCGGAGTTCTGCTGCGCGAAGGCCGCCGTCGCGGCCAGAAGAAGGACAGAGACGAAGAGCTTCATGCGAGCACCTCCGATGCGGCCAGAGTACCATCTGCGGGCCACGACCGTCATACACTGGAGGCAGATGGTTTTCGTCCTCGACAACTACGACTCGTTCACGTTTAACCTGGTCCAGTACATGGGCGAGCTGGGCGCAAAGATTGAGGTGCGCAGGAACGACGAGCTGACCGTCGATCAGGTGGAGGCGCTGCGGCCGGAGCGGATCCTGCTGTCGCCCGGACCGTGCACACCGCAGGAAGCGGGCATCTCGATCGAGCTGATCCGGCGGATGGCGGGCAGGGTCCCGATTCTCGGCGTCTGCCTGGGACATCAGGCCATCGGCGCGGCTTTCGGCGGCCAGGTTGTTCGCGCGCCGAAGCTAATGCACGGTAAAACCAGCCAGGTTGAGCACGATGGGAAGACCATCTTTGCTGGAGTCGCCTCGCCCATGACCTGCACGCGCTACCACTCGCTCATCGTCCAGGAAAAAGGCCTGCCGGCCGAGCTTGAAATCTCCGCGCGGACGGCTGATGGGACGATCATGGGGCTGCGCCATCGCAAGCTGCCGGTAGAGGGCGTCCAGTTCCACCCGGAGAGCGTGCTGACGCAGGACGGCAAGCGCCTGATCCAGAATTTTCTCGAGCTATAGCGTTGCGTTTCATCTTCTTATCGGTCTTGGCATTTAGCTGCGCTGCCGCCGCTCAGCAGGCTCAGCCCGCTTCGCTCGCAACCGTCGAGCTCGCGGGGGTCACGCTCTCCGGCTACAGCACAGTGAAAGACGGACACGCCACAGTCGGCAACAATGCCTCGATTGCCGCCGGCGACGCGACCGCGCGGGTCGCGCTGACGCGCGGGGGCACCCTGAATGTCTGCGCTTCGACCAAAATTCATCTCTCGACAGACGCGACGACGCCGGGCAGCGGACTGATGATCGCGCTCGACCAGGGCGCGCTGGAAGCGCACTACACACCCGGCACGTATTCCGACGTGCTGCTGACGCCGGATTTGCGGATCACAATTTCCGCGCCGGGCGAGGCGGACCTGAGCATTCGCGTCAACAACCAGGGAGATACCTGCGTCGACAACCACGGCGATAACGCTCCCTATGTGCTGGCCACCAGCCTGAGGGGCGACGGGGCGTATCGGGTGCAGCCCAACCAACGCGTTCTCTTCGAA
>Ga0335073_10006129_pt1 | contig 16888 bp, 13 predicted proteins | sample Lox_Sample_22_FD_207093 | JGI IMG/M metagenome (GOLD analysis project Ga0335073, IMG submission 207093) | Soil microbial communities from Loxahatchee National Wildlife Refuge, Florida, United States - Lox_Sample_2.2 | ecosystem: Environmental > Terrestrial > Soil > Wetlands | place: USA... | reverse complement strand
CGGGGTCGGCGGGGTGTTCTCCGGGATGTTGTTGATCGTCTCCACCACGACCCCGGGCGCCGCGGCTACGATCCGGTCGCCGTAGATGAGCCAGTTCTTATTCTTGCGCCAGTCGCCGAGGTAGGCCCGGCCGCGCCGGTCGACCCGGACCCAGTCGATGGCGTACCGCTGGGCGAGGAACCGCAGCCCGTCGACGGTCTGGATCGCCCGGGTGTGATCGCTCTGCCCGCAGCAGCCGTTCTCGTCGGCGTACCCGCGGCCGATCAGCGGCGGCGTCAGCACCACCGGGGCCCGGCGCTTCACCCGGGTCAGCGCGCCCTCCATGGTGAACCCGGCCGGGGCACCCGGCACCAGCACCGTGGTCACGATCCGGTGGACCAGCCGGGCGGGGATCGGCGCTCCCCGGGCGAACGACACGTCGAGCCAGAGCATCCCGGCGCCGCTGGCCGGCAGCACGTCGATCCCGGCGTGCGGCGCGGCCACGCTCGTCATGATCGCCCGGATCGCGGCCCGGCCGGCAAACGACGCCACCACCGCGCCGCTGCGCGCGCCGAGCACGTCCACCCGGCTGACCCGGACCGGGAACGGGGTCACGTTGGTCAGCATGATCTCGTACACCAGGTGCCGGCGGTTGTCGGTGGCCAGCACCGGATCGGGCGCCGCCAGCACCTGCGCCGCCAGCGGACTCGCCGCCGGAGCCGCCGCGCCCGCGGCGCCGGCCGCACTGGTATCGGCCGCACTGGCGCCGGCCAGCCCGGCCCAGGCCGCCGTGCCCGGCGTCACGGCCAGCACGGCCGCCAGCACAGGCGCCGCCAGCACGGGCGCCCACCCCATCCGCAGCCTCATCGTGCCCTCCCCCACCTCAGGCGTCAGCCACCGCAACATGATCATCACGCAGGGTCACCATAACCCTGGGTGGGAGGCTGGCCAGTGCCGCCACGCGGGCGGCCAGGGTAAAGATCCGGCTATCCCCGGCTTACCGTCGATGACCGGCAGCACGAGCCGGCTCGCGCGCCGGCCGGGATCTGGGCCGGGTCACATCCAGGCGAGCTGGCCGCCGTCGATGACCAGGCCGGCGCCGTGGATGAACGAGGCGTCGTCGGACGCCAGGAACGCGTACGCGGCGGCCACCTCCTCGGGGCGCCCGGTGCGCCGCAGCGGGATCCGGTCCCGCGCGTAGGCCGCCTCGAAGCCCGGGTCCAGGCCGGCCGAGATCGCCGCGTTCAGCGGGGTGCTGATGTACCCCGGGCAGAGCGCGTTGACCCGGATCCCCAGCGGCCCGAGCTCCACCGCCATGGTCTTGGTCAGCAGCAGCACCCCGCCCTTGGAGGCGTTGTAGTGCGCATAGTCCTCCTCGCCCGCGATCCCGTTGGTCGAGGACATGTTGATGACCACGCCGCCGGTCCCCCGCCGCACCATCAGCGCGGTGACCGCCTGGGCGACCAGGAACATGCCGCGCAGGTTCACCGCGATGATCCGGTCCCACTCGGCCGTGGTGATGTCCAGGAACGGCGCGCGGCGGGAGGTGCCCGCGTTGTTGGCCAGCACGTCCACGCCGCCGAGCGCGTCCTCCGCCGCCGCGGCCAGCCGCGCGACCTCGATCTCCTGGCTGACGTCGCAGGCCATCCCGCTGACCTCGCCCCGATCCAGCAGGCCCGCCACGGCCGCGTCCACCTCGCCCGGTTCCAGGCCGGCGATGAATACCCTAGATCCCTCCTCCAGGAACCTGGCCGCCGCGGCCAGCCCGATCCCGCTGCTTCCCCCGCACACCAGGACTCCCTTGCCCGCCAAGCCTCGCATCAGCCACCTCCGTTACCGTCCTCGCCTGACGGGGTCAAGGTAGCGGCGGTCCCGCCAGCTGGTCTATGATTCCGTCCACCGGAATGCAGAGGGCTATCGGGTGCTGGGGGTCGGCTGATCGTGCGCGACAGCGAGGAATCGCCGGTCACGAGCGTCGACCGCGCGCTGCGCATCCTCACCGCGATCGGCGAGGCCCCGCGGGGACTGTCCCTCGACGAGCTCTGGGGGCGGCTGCGCATCCCGAAGAGCTCACTGCACCGCATCCTGGCCGCGCTGAAATACCGCAGGTTCGTCTCTCAGCCGGAGCCGGGCGGGGCGTACTTCCTCGGCACCGAGCTGCTCGCGACCGCGTTCCGGTTCCACGACATGCTGGACGTGCGGGCGCTGATCCACCCGTTGCTCGCCCGGCTCACCAGCGAGCTGAACGAGACCACGCACATGGCCGTGCTCGACGGCGCCGAGGTGGTCTACCAGGACAAGATCGAGGCGACGCACTCGATCAAGCTGTCCTCGGTCATCGGCGGGCGCAACCCCGCGAACGCCACCGGCGTCGGCAAGGCCCTGCTGGCCTGGACTTACCCGACCGACGAGGCGCTGCAGGCGTGGGCGGCGCTGTTCGGGCCGCTGCCCACGCCGACGCAGCGGACAGTCGCCTCGGTGAGCAAGCTGGCCGAGCAGCTCGCGGAGGTCCGGCACCGCGGGTACGCGCTCGACATCGAGGAGAACGAGACCGGCGTCCGGTGCGCGGCCGTGCCGATCTTCCTGGGCCGGACCTCGCCCGCGGCGGCCGTCAGCATCACCGTGCTCGGCGCCCGGGCCGAGCACCCCCGCCTGGCCGAGCTGGGCGAGCACCTCAGCCGGACGGTCGCGGAGTGGTCCCTGGTCCCCGGCGGCTGACCGGTCCCGCGGGGCCGGCCGCGCGGGACGAGCCGCTTCCGCCCGGCCAGGACCGCACGCGTACGCTGGCCCCAGACCGGCGCGCGAAAGGCTCATTGACACCGCGGACCCCGGCTGGCATGCTCCAGCATGATGACTCTTTCCGACATACGGAACGTCCTTCCAGGTGATACCGGGATCTGACAGGAGCTGATCACGTGGCCAAGCAACCCGTCGCCGGCAGCCGCCCCGCCGGCGCCTACTCCCCCGGCATCATCGCCGAGGGCCGATTCCTGTACGTGTCCGGGCAGGCCCCGCTGCGCGACGGCGTGGTGGTCGGCGAGACCACCGGGGAGCAGACCCGAGTCGCGCTGGAGAACGTGGCCGCGGTGCTGGCCGCGGCGGGCGCCGGTCCCGCCGACGTGGTCCGGTGCGGGGTCTTCCTGGCCGACATGGCCGACTTCGCCGAGATGAACGGCGTGTACGCCGAGTTCTTCGACGACCCGCTGCCCGCCCGGACCACCGTGGGCGCGGGCCTGGCCGGGTTCAAGGTGGAGATCGACTGCGTGGCGGTACTGCCCGCGGCGGAGGAAACGTGACCAGCCTGGCGCCGCTGCCGGTGCCCACGGCCGAGCTGGGCGAGGGTCCCTGCTGGGACGCGGCCGACGGCACGCTGTACTGGGTGGACGTGCCGCCCGGCCGGGTGCACGCGCTGGACGCCGACGGCCGGCTGCGCAGCTGGGAGGCGGGCCAGCCGGTCGGCGCGGTGGCGCTGCGGGCGGGGGGCGGGCTGGTCCTTGCCGCCGCGGACGGCTTCCTCACCCTGGACACCGGCACCGGAGAGGTGGCCCGGCTGGCGCGCGTCGATCATGGCCCCGCGGTCCGGATGAACGACGGGGCCTGCGACCGGGCCGGCCGGTTCTACGCGGGCAGCATGGCCGCCGACGAGTCTCCGGGGCTGGGCGCGCTGTACCGGCTGGACCCTGACCACCGCCTGACCCGGCTGATCACCGGGATCGGCATCTCGAACGGCATCGGCTGGTCCCCCGACGACCGGCAGATGTACTACGTGGACTCGCTGGACCACCGCCTGGACGTGCTCGACTACGACCCCGCCACGGGCGAGGTCGGCGAGCGCAGGACGGTGGCCGACATCGGCGGCGGCAGCGTGGTGCCCGACGGCCTGACCGTGGACGCCGACGGGGGCATCTGGGTCGCGGTGTGGGGCGGCGGGGTGGTGCACCGCTTCACCCCGGACGGCGCGCTCACCGCGACCGTCGAGGTGCCGGCCACCTACGTCACCTGCCCGACGTTCGGCGGCGAGGGCCTGGCGACCATGTACATCACGACGGCCGCCGGGCCCGGCGACGGCGCCGGCCGGCTGTTCGCCTGCCGGCCCGGCGTCACCGGCCAGCCGACCCACCCGTACCGGGGCTAGCCGTGCGGGCACTGGTGTTCACCGGACCGGGCGCGATGGAGCTGCTCGACATGCCGGAGCCGGACGTGGCCGACGGCGACGTCCTGATCCACGTGCGCGCCGCCGGGATCTGTGGCAGCGAGCTGCACGGGGCCCGCCATCCCGGCTTCCGGGTGCCGCCGCTGATCATGGGGCACGAGTTCGCCGGGGTCACCGACGACGGCCACCCGGTGATCGTCAACCCGATCCTGTCCTGCGGCCGGTGCGACCTGTGCGCGCGTGGGCTGCGCGAGGTCTGCCGCAACCGGGCCATCATCGGGGTGCACCGGGCGGGCGGGTTCGCCGAGCGGGTCGCGGTGCCGCGCTCGGCGCTGGTCCCGCTGCCGGGCGGGCTGGCCTGGGACGCGGCCGCCGCGGTCGAGCCCGCGGCCAACGCGGTGCACGCCTGGCAGCTGGCCGGCGGCGCGCGGGACCAGCGGGTGGCCGTGCTCGGCTGCGGGGCCATCGGCCTGTTCTGCCTGCTGGTCGCGCTGTCCGACGGCGCCGCCAGCGTCGAGGTCACCGACCTGGCCCCGGGCCGGCTCGACGCCGCCCGGAGCCTCGGCGCGTCCGCGGCCCGCGCGGCGCCTCAGGGCGAGTACGACGTGATCATCGACGCGGTCGGCTCGGCGGCGACCCGGGCCCAGTCCGTGGCGCACCAGCGGCCGGGCGGGACCGCGGTATGGCTCGGCCTGAACGAGCCGCCCGCCGAGTTCGACGGCCAGGACCTGGTCCGCGGCGAGAAGCGGGTGCTCGGCTCGTTCGCCTACAGCGACCAGGAGTTCCGCCGGGCCGCCGGGCTGGTCGGCGGCTGGGACTTGAGCTGGATCTCGGCCTACCCGCTGGCGGACGGGGCGGAGATCTTCACCGGCCTGATGAACGGCGGTCACTATCCGGTTAAGGCCACGTTGCGGCCTTGACCAGACCTTGACGCACGGATTGTGCGGGTGCAAGATAATTTCGCCGACGCAGAACGGCAATCCGTATCACGGAATGCTGCCCGGCTGTGCGGAGCAGGCACGGCCCCGGATGACCCGCCGCGCATCATGGCGAGAGGTGCCCGATGAAGAAACTCGGCCTATCCGTCGCCGTCATAGTTGCCCTGCTCGCCGCCGCGTGCTCGTCCGGCGGCAGCGGAACCGGGGCCACCGGGCCGAACGGCCAGGTGAACCTGGTGCTGTGGATGGGCTACACCCCTCCGCCGCCGGCCAGCCAGGGGGTCGAGTACGAGTCGCTCAAGGGGCTGATCGCCAAGTTCACCCAGCTGCACCCGAAGATCCACATTCACATGGAGTACGTGGATAACGACTACGCGCTACAGAAGGTCACGGTCGCGCTGCAGGGCGGCGAGCAGCCCGACATCTCCTACCAGTACGGCACCAACATGCCGCAGGTCGCGCAGGCCAGCGAGGTCGTGAACCTGACCAACATCGTCAAGCAGCCGCAGTACGGCTGGACCGACTTCGGCCAGGGCGAGCGGGACGTGGCGACGGTCGACGGCAAGGTCCTCGGCATCCCGGCCCTGGTGGACAACCTGGCCGTGGTCTACAACAAGACGCTGTTCGCCGAGCACCACCTCGCGACGCCCGGGCCCGGCTGGACCTGGAGCCAGCTGGCCGCCGACGCCAAGGCGATCAGCGATCCGGCCCAGAAGATCTTCGGCCTCACGTTCCCCGCCGACGGCAGCGAGACCACGGTGTGGGAGTACGAGGCGATGCTGTGGGAGGCCGGCGGGCACATCCTGAACTCCGGCAACACCCAGGCCGCGTTCAACTCCCCGGCCGGGGTCCAGGCGCTGACCTGGCTGCGGCAGATGCAGCAGGCGCACGCGCTCTACCTGGACTTCCATCCCGACGCCGGGAACAGCGAGACCCTGTTCAACTCCGGCAAGCTCGGCATGATCATTACCGGGCCCTGGGACCTGTCCAGCTTCCCCAACGTGCACTACGGCGTGCAGATCATGCCGTCGTGGAACCCGGGCGGCAGCCACCAGACCATCTCCGGCCCGGACAACTGGGTGGTCTTCAACAACGGCGCGACCCATGTCAAGGCGTCGCTGGAATTCCTGCAGTTCCTCACCTCCCCCACCAACCTGCTGCAGAACTCGATGGCCACCGGCGACCTGCCGACCAAGCTCTCGGTGGTGTCGATGCCGGGCTTCGCGGACTTCAACACCAAGTTCCCCGGCGCCGGCGTGTTCGCCAACAACCTGAAGAACGTGGAGCAGGCGCGGCCGCAGATCCCGCAGTACCCGCGGATTTCCGCGGCGCTGGGCCGGGAGGTCGTCGCGGCCCTGCTGGGGCAGGCCTCGCCGCAGGCCGCGCTGAACTCGGCCGCGACGCAGGCGAACAGCTACCTGGTCGCCCCCTGACGTGAGCCGCGTCCGCCGGATCCTGCAATCCGACCACGTCTCCGGCTGGGCGTTCGCGTTTCCCGCCGTGTTCCTGATCTTCGTGTTCGGCCTGGTCCCGGTGGTCTGGTCGGCGCTGCTGTCGTTCCAGCAGACCAACCTGATCTCCCCGCCGAAATGGATCGGGCTGGCCAACTACAAGGCGCTGGCGCACGACCCGCTGTTCGCGCAGTCGGTCGAGCACAGCCTGGTCTACACCGCGCTGTTCGTGCCCATCTCGGTGCTCGGCGGGCTGCTCGCCGCGGTCGCGCTGAACCGCAAGATCCGGGGCATCCGGTTCTACCGCACCGCGGTGTTCGTGCCCGTGGTCCTGTCCACGATCGCGACCGCGATCATGTTCCTCTGGCTGCTGGACCCGAACTTCGGCCTGGTCAACTTCCTGCTCTCCAAGGTCGGGCTGGGACCGTACGGCTTCTTCGACAGCATCAACGGCGCCCTGTACACGATCGTCGGGATGACCGTGTGGGGCTGGATCGGGTTCGACGTGATCGTCTACCTGGCCGCGCTGCAGGGCATCCCGCAGTCCCTGGTCGAGGCGGCCGAGATCGACGGCGTCCGGACCTGGAGCATGTTCCGCAACATCACGTTCCCGCTGCTCGGGCCCGCGACGCTGTTCCTGGTCGTGTGGTCCACGATCAACGCGCTGCAGCTGTTCGACGAGGTCTACTTCCTGACCAAGGGCGGGCCCGGCACCGCCACCTACGTGGTCGTCTACTACCTGTACAGCCTGGCCTTCTCCCAGGGCATCGCCGGGTACGCCGCGGCCATGGCCTACGTGCTGCTGGTCGCGATCTTGTGCCTCACCCTGGTCCAGCTCTGGATCGGCCGGCGGCTGGTCTACTACGCGTCATGACCACGCAGATCCTGACCCAGACCGGGCGCCCCGCTCACGAGGAGGAGCGGGAGGCCGGCCGGTTCCTGTTCAGCCCCTGGCACCTGGTGCTGATCCCGCTCGCGGTCGTGATGCTGATCCCGATGGCCTGGATGCTGGTGACCTCGCTGGAGACGCTGAACGAGACCCGGCACTTCCCGCCGGTCCTGCTCCCGCACACGCTGGCCCCCGGCAACTACTCGGCGGTGCTGCGGCAGGCCCCGTTCGCGCGCTGGTTCGTGAACACGATGATCGTGACGGTGGCGACCGTGGCCGGCAACCTGCTGTTCTGCAGCCTGGCCGGCTACGCGTTCGCCCGGATCAAGTTCTTCGGCCGCGAGGTCGTGTTCGTGCTGCTGCTGGCCACCCTGATGATCCCGTTCCAGGTGGTCATGATCCCGACGTTCATCATCGTGAAGGACCTCGGGCTGATCAACACGCTGAACGCGCTGATCGTGCCGAACCTGGCCAACGCGTTCGGCGTGTTCCTGCTGCGGCAGTTCTTCCGCACGCTGCCGGTGGAGCTGGAGGAGGCGGCCCGGATCGACGGGGCCTCCCGGCTCAGCGTGCTGTTCAAGATCGTGCTCCCGCTGTCCGGGCCGGTGCTGGCCACGCTCGCCGTGATCACGTTCCTGTGGACCTGGAACGACTTCCTCTGGCCGCTGATCACGATCTACACGCCGAACAACATGACACTGCAGCTCGGGCTGACCACCTTCCAGGGCACGCACCAGACGGCCACCAACCTGCTCATGGCGGCCAACGTGATGAGCATGCTGCCGGTGCTGCTGCTGTTCTTCCTGGCCCAGAAGTACTTCATCCGCGGCATCGCCACGTCGGGCCTGAAGGGCTAAGGCTATGGCCAGGGTCGCGCTGCACAACGTCACCAAGCAGTTCCACGGCGGCACCCTCGCGCTGGACGACCTGTCGCTGGAGATCGCCGACGGCGAGTTCCTGATCCTGGTCGGCCCGTCCGGCTGCGGGAAGACCACGGCGCTGCGGCTGATCGCCGGCCTGGAGAAGGCCACCTCGGGCACCATCATGATCGGCGACACGGCCGTCAACGGCGTCTCGCCCCGGGACCGGGACATCGCGATGGTGTTCCAGAACTACGCGCTGTACCCGCACATGACCGTGTACCGGAACCTCGGCTTCGGGCTGCGCGAGCGCCGTACCCCCAAGCGCGAGGTCGACCGGCGGGTCCGGGAGATCAGCACCATCCTCGGCCTGGACGACCTGCTGAAGCGCAGGCCCGCCCAGCTGTCCGGCGGCCAGCGGCAGCGGGTCGCGATGGGGCGCGCCCTGGTCCGCGAGCCCAAGGCGTTCCTGCTGGACGAGCCGCTGTCGAACCTGGACGCGAAGCTCCGGGTGCAGATGCGCGCCGAGCTGAAGCGGCTGCACGCCAAGCTCGGCATCACCACGATCTACGTCACGCACGACCAGATCGAGGCGATGACCCTGGCCGACCGGATCGTGGTCATGTCGGCGGGCCAGGCGCTGCAGATCGGCACGCCGCAGGAGGTGTTCTCGCGCCCGGCCAACCTGTTCGTGGCCGGCTTCATCGGCAGCCCGGCCATGAACATGCTGCGCGGGCGGGCCAGCGCCCGCGGGTCCGCGGACACCGAGATCACCGCCGGGGAACTGCGCTTCACCCGGCCCGGGGTGCCCGCCGGGGAGATCGTCGTCGGGATCCGGCCCGAGTGCCTGGCGCCCGCCCCGGCCGACGCGACTCACCTTCCTGGGCCCGCCCAGCCCACCCTGGACCTCGAGGTCGACCTGGTCGAGCCGCTCGGCGAGCAGGCGCTGGTACACGGCAGCGTGGCCGGGACCGCGGCGCACAGCGGCGCCGAGGAGGAGCAGTCCATCCTGGCCGAGCCCTCGTCGAGAGCCCCGGTGACCGCGGTGTTCCCGGCGGGAAGCCTGCCCGGGCCCGGCGACCGGGTCCGGGTCCGGGTCGACCCCGGGCGGATCTACCTGTTCGACGCGGCTACAGGAGAGGCGATCTGGTGAGTGTCTGGCCGGAGGCGAGCACATGAGTAAGGCAGGCAAGCCGAGAATCGTGATCGTCGGCGCCGGCGGCTGGGTGTTCCCGGTCGAGCTGGCCCGGGACATCCTGTCGTTCGGTTCGCTCGCGAGCGGCGAGCTCGTGCTGTACGACATCGACCTCGAGGCCGCCGAGCGGACCGCCCGGGCGGTCCGCCAGCTCACCGGCATCGGCGGGCTGGACACGACCGTGGAGGTTCCGGCCACGCTGCCCGAGGCGCTGCGCGGCGCGGACTTCGTGGTGACCGTGTTCCAGGTCGGCGGGGTCAAGGCGTACGCGCACGACCTGCAGATCCCGCGCGACTACGGGATCGACCAGATCGTCGGGGACACGCTGGGCCCGGGCGGGGTGTTCCGCGGCCTGCGAACGATCGAGGCCCTGCGCGTCGTCGCCGAGACGATGCTCGACGTCTGCCCGGGCGCGCTGCTGCTCAACTACACCAACCCCATGTCGGCCAACATCTGGGCCACCGACCTGCGCGGCGTGCGGGTCATCGGCCTGTGCCACAGCGTGCAGAACACCGCCGAGCTATTGGCCCGCGAGCTGGGCGTGTCGCTGGGCGAGGTGACGTTCGACTGCGCCGGGGTGAACCACACCGCCTGGTTCACCACGTTCCGGCGCGGCGACGAGGACCTGATCCCCCGGATCAGGGAGGTGATGACGGCCCGGTACATCGACGAGACCGAGCCGCTGCTGCCCCGGTCGGACGACCCGTACGAGTCCATCGAGCGCGTACGCGCCGAGTTGATGCAGCTCACCGGGTACTTCCACACCGAGTCCAGCCACCACGCCAGCGAGTACTGGGCGTGGTTCCGCCGGACCCCGGAGCTGGTCGCCCACTACCTGGACCGGCACTGGGACAACCTGGAGATCGGCACCACCGTGGACAAGGAGCGGTGGGACGCCGAGCTCGTCGAGGAGGCCCGGCGTAACGGGATCCGGCACGGCGGCGAGCTGGCCGCGCCGATCATGGACAGCGTGGTGACCGGGACGCCGCGGCGGGTGCACGTGAACGTCCGCAACGGCGGCTCGGTCACGAACCTGCCGCAGGACGCCTGCGTCGAGGTAGCCTGCCTGGCCGACGCCACCGGGGTCCGGCCCGGCCGGTACGGCGCGCTGCCGCCGGCCTGCGCGGCGCTGAACCAGCTGCAGATCGCCGAGCAGCGGCTCACCGTGCAGGCGGCCATGACCGGCGACCGCGCGCTGGTGCACGCCGCGGTCGCCCTGGACCCGCTGACCAGCGCCGTGGCGACGCTTCCGCAGATCCACGAGATGGCCGACCGGATGCTCGCGGCCGAGGCCGAGTGGCTGCCCCAGTTCGAGTCGCTACCAGACCGTTAGGGAGAGCGATGCAGCCGATCTCACGCCGTCTGGCCCTCATCGCCGCGTTGTCGGTCGTCCCCGGGCTGGCCATGGCGGGGTCCGCGGTCCCGGCCGCGGCGAGCGCCCGCGCGGCCCAGGCGACCAGCGCCATCGGGCCGCCGGTGGCCAGCGGCCGGCTGCGGGTGACCGGCTCGCTGCGCGACGGCGGCGTGGTCCGCGCGTCCGGCCTGTCCTGGCAGCCGGGCCGGCTGCCGCCCGGCGACCGGCTGCTCACCTTCGAGGTCGGGTACGCGTGGCAGGCATGCCGGGCGCCGGACGCCGGCTGCGTGGCCGCCGCCGACTCCACGGTCACCCCGTACGCGGCCCGCAGCTACGTCGTCGGCCACGCCGATACCGGCAAGTACCTGCGGATTCGGGTGACCGCGGCCGAGGTGGTGGAGACCGACCCGGCCACGTTCGCGTTCAGCATCGTCCGCACCTCGGTGATCACCGTGACCGGGCGCACGGTAGCGGGCTATCCGGCCGGGCGCAGGCCGGTGACCGGGTTCCTCAACGGCCTGCCCGAGCGCCAGACCGGGTCGGCCGAGGAGTACTTCCAGGTGGTCACGCCGCACTACGCGGCGGCCGACGGCGCGCCGGGCCAGCAGTACCGGATCGACCGCGGCCGGTGGCGGGCCATGCCCGCCAGCCGCGTGTTCTACACCGGCACGCTCGGGCTGGGCTGGCACCAGGTGGCGGTGCGCACCGCCAACCGGGCGGGAGCCACCATCCTGCGGTTCCGGTGGCAGGTGGTCCCGCTGCCCGCGCCGGTGGGGTGCACCCGGCCGCACGGCCAGTCCTGCTGGTACCCGCCGCACCTGGACTCCACCGGCCACCCGATGCGCTGGGACTGGCAGATCGGCCGGGTGACGCCGCTGCAGCGGACCGGCGCCCGCGCGGTCGACATCTACGACATCGACGGCTTCCTGACCACCCGCGCGCAGGTGCGGCAGATCCACGACGGCTGGCAGGCCCACACCCTGGCGCACCCGAAGGCCGTCTGCTACCTGGACCTGGCCTGGGAGGACTACCGGCCGGACGCGAGCCCGGGGGGCTACTTCCCCGCCAGCGTGCTGGGCCGGGTCTACTACGGGTACCCGCAGGAGCGGTGGGTCGACTTCCGCCAGCTGGACGCGCTCAAGCCGATGCTGAACGAGCGGATCTCCATGTGCGCGCGGAAGGGATTCGACGCGGTCGAGCTCGACGACATCGACAGCTTCGACCCGCCGTCGACGACCGGGTTCCAGCTGACCGTGGGCGACGCGCAGAACTTCCTGGCCTGGGCGCTGAACGACGTGCACTCCCGCGGGATGACCGTGCTGTGGAAGAACGCACCGGGCCTGGCCTGGTGGGGGGTGCGGTACGCCGACGGGGCGATCGTCGAGGAGTGCTACATCTACCACGAGTGCTTCGCGTCCTGGCAGGTCGGTCAGCACCAGGACGGGATCACGTGCACCGCGTTGAACGGGCCGACCCCGTGCGGCTGGGACGTGTTCACGGCGGACCGCACCGCGCGCCAGCCCACCGGCAAGTGGGTCGGCGAGGCCGAGTACGACGCCGACGGCTTCGTGTGCAACCCGGGACAGCGCTGCCGCGGGCCGCACAGGTTCGCGCGGTACTGCCAGCTCGTCTACGCGCCGCGCAATGGGTTCGCCGCGGTCAAGTTCGACGTGGACCTGGACGGGTCGATGTTCTACCCCTGCCCGCGCGGGAGGTGACGGGCCTACGCGCCGGAGGCCGGGCGTGTCGCCGTACCCGCGCCTGCCTAGGCTGGGGGGGTAATGGCCGAGACGGATGTGATCCGCACGCCCGACCAGCGGCTGCGGGTCTTCGTGAGTTCCACGCTGCGGGAGCTGGCGGCGGAGCGGCAGGCGGTGCGGGACGCGGTGGAGCGTCTGCGGCTGGTGCCGGTGATGTTCGAGCTGGGCGCCCGGCCGCACCCGCCGCGCCATGTCTACCGCTCCTACCTGGCGCAGAGCCAGGTGTTCGTGGGCGTGTACTGGCAGAGCTACGGCTGGGTCGCGCCCGGCGAGCAGGTGTCCGGGCTGGAGGATGAGTACCTGCTGTCCGCAGGATTGCCCAGGCTCATCTACGTGAAGTCCCCGGCGCCGGAGCGCGAGCCGCGGCTGGCGAAGCTGCTGGCCCGGATCACGAACGACAATGAGGTGTCCTACGAGCATTTTTCTGCTGCCGACGAGCTGCAGCGCCTGGTCGAGAACGACCTGGCCGTGCTGCTGAGCGAGCGATTCCAGGGGACGCCGTCGCGCAGCGGCGCCGAGGAGGCGTCGCTGGCCGGGGCGGTGCCGGTCCCGACGACGCCGCTGGTGGGCCGCGACGACGACGCCGCGGCCGTGGGTGACCTGGTGCGTGCCGAGGGGGTGCGCCTGGTCACCCTCACCGGCCCGGGCGGGGTCGGGAAGAGCCGACTCGCGGTGGAGGCCGCGCGGCGGCTGGGTCCGGGCTTCGCGGACGGGGTGCGCTTCGTCGAGCTGTCCTCGGTCCACTCGGCCGACCTGGTGGGTGGCGCGATTGCCGCCGCCCTGGGGCTGAACACCTCGGGCGGCCAGCTGGTCGCCGACCTGAAGAGGTACCTGCGTGCCCGGCGGCTGTTGCTGGTGCTGGACAACTTCGAGCAGGTGGTCGGGGCGGCTCCGCTGGTGGCTGACCTGCTGCGCGCCGCTGGAGGCGTGGTGGCGCTGGTGACCAGCCGCAGCGTTCTGCGACTGTCCGGCGAGCACGAGTTCCCCGTGCCTCCGCTCCCCGTGCCGCGCGGCGAGGCCGGCCGCCGCGCCGCGGACGTGCAGCGATACCCCTCGGTGCGCCTGTTCGTGGACCGGGCGCAAGCCGCGTCCGCAGATTTCGAGCTGACCAGCGCGAACGCCGGAGCCGTCGCCGAGATCTGCCAGAAGCTCGACGGCTTGCCGCTGGCCATCGAACTGGCCGCCGCCCGGGTCCGGCTGCTGCCCCCGCAGGCCTTGCTGGCCCGGCTGGGCGACCGGATGGAGCTGCTGACGGGCGGCGCGCGCGACCTGCCCGAGCGGCAGCGGACGCTGCGGAGCACCCTGGACTGGAGCTTCGATCTGCTGACCGCCGATGAGCAGGCGGTGTTCGCCCGCCTGGGGGTGTTCGCCGGAACGTTCGACCTGCCCGCCGCAGAGGCGATCTGTGACTCGGCCGCCGCGGCCCGCGCGGGCCCGGGCCCGGTCGCGCCGGTCATCGACACGCTGGGCTCGCTGGTGGACAGCAGCCTGGTACGACCGGGAATCCGTAACGATGAGCCGCGGTTCGGGCTGCTGGAGACCATCCGGGAGTACGCGCTGGAACGCCTGCGAGACCGCGGCGACTGGCAGGAGGCCCACGACCGCCACGCCTCCTATTTCGTGGCGTTCGCCGATCCGACGCCGACCGAGCTACAGGGCGCTGGACAGCTGGCGTGGCTGGACCGGATGGAGACCGAGCACGGTAACCTCGGCGCGGCGATGTCCTGGCTGGTGGGGCAGGGAAAGCTCGAGCCGGCGAACCACCTGTCCTGGGCGACATGGAGGTTCTGGTGGCTGCACGGCCACGCGGACGAGCTGGCCTCGTTCGGGGACGTCCTGACCAGGAGCGAAGATCTGTCGCCGCGGCAGCGTGCGCTGGCGCTGAGCGGCACCGGTTTCGGGCTGTTCGCGGCCGGGGACCCGGCCGGAGCCCGGGCGCTCCTGGAGCAGAGCCTGCCCCTGTACCGCCAGGCGGGCGATACGCTCGGCGCGGCGCTGACCGCGGGTGCGCTGGGTCACCTCATGGCCCTGCGGCACGAGGATGCGCGGGCCAGCGAGCTGCTGGAACAGACCCTCGCCTCGCTGCGGGAGGCAGGCGGCGATGAGCTCACCGGAACCGCGCGCCTACCGCACCTACTGGACCTGGCCCTGGTCTGCAACTTCCTCGGCCAGATCCGGCTCGGCCAGGGAGATCACGACCGCGCGACGCAACTGTTCACCGACGGGCTGACCGCGGCCCGCAGCGCGGCGGACCGGTTCACCATCCTGGTCTCGCTCTTCGATATGGCCATAGGCCGCCAGGCCCAGGGCGATCTGGCCCGTGCGGCGGGCTGCCTGCGGGAGGGAGTGTCGCAGGCGGCCGAGGCCGGGGACGAACCGAGCGTCGCCTACTACCTCGAGGCGCTGGCCACGGTGGCCCGGCTGCAGGACGACCCGGAGCGCGCCGTGCGCCTGCTCGCCGCCGCAGACGCGCTCCTGCAGGCCAAGGGCAGCGGCTGGCTGCACGCGATGGTGCCGCGCGCCCCACACGACGATGACCTGCTCGCCGCGTTGCGCGCCCGAGTGGGAGACGCCGCCTTCGAGCAGGCCTGGACGCGCGGCCGGTCCCTGGGAAGCGGTGACGCCGTGGCGTACGCGCTGGAGGAAACGCAGGCCTGACCGTGCCCGGCCCGAAGACCCGCCAGGCGCCTGACCTCACAGGAAGCGCGCCGGGTCCAGGAAATCCGCCGCGCAGTAAGGGCGCTCCCCGACGACGATCTGGGCCAGCAGCTCGCCGAGGCCGGCCGAGTGCTTGAAGCCATGGCCGCTGTCACCGCCGGCCACGATGATGCGGGGCTCGCTGGCCAGCGGGCCGGCCAGGAACTGCTCGTCGGGCGAGTCCGTCACCAGGCACGGGATGACCTTCGCCGGCCGGGGATCGAGGCCGGGCAGGGCCCGCGCCACGTAGGAGGTCACCATGTCCACGTCGGTGTCCAGGCGGATGTAGCGGTCCATCTCCTCCGGGTCGAAGCCGGCGCCCTCGGCCGTGGCCGCGTTCTCCGGGCCGATCTTGATCCCGAAGTCCTCGGCGGATCCGTGCCCCCACAGGCCCCCGCCGTCGCGGCGCTCCCAGATAAAGGCCGGGAACCGGTCCAGGGTGAACTCCTCCGACCGCGGATCTTTGGGCCGGAACCAGTACTGCGGCGTCCGGCGGGGCGCCAGGGGCAGGCCGGGCACCAGCGTGCCCAGCCACGCGCCGGCCGCGACCACGACCTGCGGGGCCCAGAACTCGACCGTCGGGGTGCGTACCGTGACACCGTCCCGGCCCGGCTCGATGCCGGTGACCATGGTGTGCGGGTAGACGTCGGCCGCGGCCCGGCGCGCGGCGGCGGTGTGCGCCCGGACGTTGCGCTCCGGGTAGCAGATCCCCGCGCCCGGATCCCACACCGCGACGTCGTCGCGCGCCAGGCCCGCGTACTGCGGCTGTCGCGCCACCAGCTCGGCGTGGCTGACCTGGTGTACCGGCAGCCCGGCCGCGGCCGCGGCGGCGATCACCCCGCTCACCGCCTGGCCCCGCGGGGATCCCGTGCTCAGGCAGCCACTCTGCCGGACCAGCCGCTCGCCGGTCTGGTCTCCGAGCTCGGTCCACAGCTCCAGCGACTTCAGCGCGATCGGGGGCAGGCCGGGATGCTCCTGGCAGGCGATCCGGAACAGCCGGGTCGTGCCGTGGGAGGAACCGAGGTGATGCCCGATGCCGTGCCGCTCGATGCCCGCGACGTCGGCCCCGCGCTGCGCGAGCCGCCACAGCGCCGCGGAGCCGAACGCCCCCAGGCCGACCACGAGCACGTCCTTGCGGATGGTCTCCATCGCGCTACGGCTTCCTGGCCACCCCGCACCAGGCGGTGACCTGGAGCGGGCTGAGCACGCCGGGATCGGGCCGCCACTGCTGCGGCTGGACCACGCCCGGCTCGACCAAGTCCAGCCCGTCAAAGAAGCGGGTGATCGCGTCGCGGTCGCGCATCGTGGCCTGCGGCCCGCTCATGCGCTCGTTCACCCGCCTGGTCATCTCCGCCATCTTCGCCGGGCGGACGTCGCTGGCCGGGTGGGCCAGCACCAGGTAGCTGCCGGCCGGCAGGGCCGCCGTCAGGGTGGCCACCACGCCGTAGGGGTCGTCCGCGTCGGGGATCAGGTGCAAGATGATCAACAGCATGAGCGCGATCGGCTGGCCGAAGTCCAGGGTCTGCGCCGCCTCCTGGAGAATGGCCGGGGTGTCGCGCAGGTCAGCGTCGAGGTAGGCGGTCGCCCCTTCCGGCGTGCTGGTGAGCAGGGC